>Ga0180217_1001784_pt1 | contig 21880 bp, 23 predicted proteins | sample eDN3rd37CBELigOP_FD_128521 | JGI IMG/M metagenome (GOLD analysis project Ga0180217, IMG submission 128521) | Enriched Organic Plus compost microbial communities from Emeryville, California, USA - eDNA 3rd pass 37_C BE-Lig OP (version 2) (version 2) ... | reverse complement strand
GTGACCCCGCTGTGGGAGAACGCCACGCAGCTGCGCCCGTCCCTGCACCTCGAGGACGAGTCCTCGCCGACAGAGCTGCGGCTGCACCGCCGCATCGTGGAGATCCGTGACGCGGCCGCCGACAGGGCGGCGGGGTTCACCCTCAGCCCGGACCAGCAGTGCATCCTCACCGTCGCCGAGAGCCACCTCATGGCGGGCAGGGCGTAACCGCACAGTCTCGTCCCGCTGAGCGGGCGGAGCCACCGCAGGCGTGGATTAGACGCGTCTAATCTGCGGGTAGAGTGTACGGAACATCAGTGGTCAAACAGTCGGGGGCGGGTGACATGACCGATACGGACAGCGATGCTGCACCGCTGTCCCTGGCGGCCCTGTACGCCGAGCATCACGGGTGGGCGCTGCGGGTCGCGCGCGGTGTCGTCGGCGACCCGCACGAAGCCGAAGACATCGTCTCCGAGGTGTTCCTCGCCATCCACCGCGCCCAGGCTAACGGGGGAGGGCCGACCGGGAACGCCCGCGGGTACCTGCGCCGGGCCATCCAGAACGAAGCCACGAAGCTGTGGGCGCGCCGGAAGTTCGAGCAGGTCACCGATGAGGTCCCCGACACCGAACAGGAAGACCCGGCCGAGGCGCTGCTGCGCGCCATCTCCCGGCAGCGTGCGCTCGCCTCGTCGCCGCCGATGTACGTGCAGGTGCTGTACCGCATGGACATCCTCGGACAGTCCGCGGAGGAGACCGCGCTGCAACTGCAGCTGACCGTTCCATCGGTGAAGTCGATCCTGCACCGGGCGAGAGGGACCCTGAAGCTCGCGGCCTGACGCATAGCGGACGTGTGCTTCACACACTCGCCACTGTTCAACGCCACCTGACTTTGGTGTGGGCTGCCGTCGCCGGCACGTCCGCCGGTCTTGGCCTGATCAACGTCGCATCCGCGGTCGCCTTCATCATCGCCGGTGTCGTCGTGGTCTGGGTCGCGTCCGCCCGCTGGACCACACGGGAGCGGTGGACGGTTCGTGTTCAGGCGACCGCTATCGGCGCGTCCCTCGTCCCGGTGCTGCTCGTGCAGGACGACACCGCAGTCGCGACGGTCGCAGTGGTGGTCGCCGTGTTCGCGTTCGTGTTCCTGCACGTCACCCACATCATCGTCCAGGCCCTGCACCGCCTTCAGGCAGGGGTTGTCACCATCCGCGGGCACCTCGCTGTGGAGTCCGCCCGACAGTCCCTGTACGTGGCCACGTTCGTCATCCCGCTCACCATCGCCTTGTCCCCGAACCTGACCGGCGCCGTGTTCGTCGCAGCGACCACGTTCGCTGCCGGGCGTATCGCCCGCGCTCTCGCCCGCCGCCGGATCACCCAGACCACGGAGGCGGAGTGACCCTGGACCTCATCTACTTCTCGTCCATCTCCGGCAACACCGCCCGCCTGGCAGGGAAGGTCGCCGAGCAGGTCGACGGGCTCGACCCTGCCCGTCTGCCGCTGCGCCGCACCGACCCGGACGTGCACGCGGTGCGCCCGTACCTGCTGATGACCCCCACCTACGGCGGGGGAGAGGAAGGCGGCGCCGTCCCGAAGCAGGTGATCCGGTTCCTGAACAACCCCGACAACCGGGGTCTGCTGCGCGGTGTCATCTCCTGCGGGAACACGAACTTCGGGACCGGGTACTGCATCGCCGGGGACATCATCAGCGTCAAGTGCGGGGTGCCCCATCTCGCCCGCATCGAGCTGTTCGGCACCCCGGAGGACGTGACCCGTGTCGCCGGTCTGCTCCGAGACCGCGCATGAACACCCCGTGACCACTTCGACCGACATGACCTTCACGCTGCAGCTGCCGCGCCTTGCCGGCTCCCGGCAGGACGCCCGCGACCTCGCACTCACCGTGCCCGGGTACGTGGACACCGTCACCCTCGACTTCACCGGCTGCGTCAGCGTCGCCCAGGGCTACTGCGACGAGCTCGTCATGGTGCTCTGCCAGGAATGGGACTTCGCCATCGAGCTGGTCGGCGCGAACGACCGCGTGCGCGCCTACATCGACCGTGCGATCGAGCTCCGGGTCCGCTGATGGACACGGACGTCTGCCAGCGCTGGCGTGACGGCCGGCACTCCTGGCGACCTGCCGGCGAGGGCGGGTTCGACCCCGACCGGTTCGCTGTCACCGAGGTCCCCGAAGCGATCGCCCGCGCGTTCGTCACCCGCCATCACTACGCCGGCTCCTACCCGGCCGCCCGGCTCGCGTACGGGCTCGTCACCGACGACGAATCCCTCGCCATCGACGGGACCACCGTGAACGGGCTGCCGCTGGTCGGCGTCGCCGTCCTTTCCGTCCCCATGCAGGCCGCGGTCGTCACCAACGTCTTCCCGACCCTCGAACCGTTCGCCGAGTCCCTCGAACTGGGCCGGTTCGTGCTCACCGACACCCCCGCGAACACCGAGTCCTGGTTCCTCGCTCGCGTCTTCGAGCAGGCCGCCGAACGGGGCCTGCGCGGCATCGTCTCGTTCGCCGACCCGATGGCACGCACCCGGGTCGTCACCGACATCGACGAGCACGGAGCCATCCGCACCCACCGGGAGACGGTCACCCCCGGGCACGTCGGCACCATCTACCAGGCCACGAACGCGCTCGCACTGGGCCGGTCCACCGCCCGCACCCTCACGTACGTCCCGCGTGCGGGCCTAGTCCTCTCGGACCGGACCCTCTCCAAGATCCGTGCGCAGGAGCGCGGCGCCGACGCCGCCGAACGGCACCTGGTCGCCCTCGGTGCCAGGCCGCGACGCGCCCTGGAGGACCCTCGCACCTGGCTGCAGACCGCGCTCGACGACGTCGGCGCAACGAAAGTCCGCCATCACGGGAACTACCGGTACGCCTGGACGCTCGGCCCCGGCGCCAAGCGTCTCCGGTCACGTATCCCGCTGGCCCGAACGCCCTACCCGAAAGCGGCCACCGCACTCATCGCTGCGTGACCGACGGCAGGGGAGCGGTCTTGCCGGAAGCTGCGGACCGAAAATCCCTGGTGTCGCAGGGTATGCGGATAGAACCGCCCACCATGCCTCTACCCGGGAGTCCGTCATGGCAAACCCTTTCCTCACCATCGGCGCTGTTGCCGCAGGTGTCGTCGTCGCCGGCTTCGGGATCCTCGCCGTTCCCGGGTGGGTGGCTTCCGCGCAGGACGCGGCCGCCATCCAGGACCTCACCAACCTGCGCGCCGCACAGTCGAACGCGTATGACGTCCGCGGGGAGTACGCCAGCTCCGTCGATGAGTTCGGCGGCGAATGGGGCACCGACATCACCCTCTCCGGCAGCGCCAACCTGGTCGCCATGGACGCGGACGCCGAATCGTGGTGCGCGATCGTGAAGTCCGGGTCCGGCTCCTACTTCGCTGTCTCCGACACCACCCCCGGTCCGCAGAAGGGGAGCACTTCCACCGAGGCCGGCACCCTCGCCGGCTGCGACACCCGCCCCGCCGCCGTGTTCACCCTGAACTGCCCGGTCGCCACAGACATGACCCTGCCGGTGTCGTCCTTGAAGGGCACCATCAAGTGGGGCGACGGGACGAAAGTGGACGTGAACGGAGTCCCGCCGAAGCACCCCGTCCCCGCGAACACGCCGATCACCGTGACGGTGCGAGGAACCTTCCCGCAGCTGAACGCGGCCGGCCTGCCATACGCGTCCGCGGACTGCATCCGCGGAATGCCGCGCTGGGATGAGGGCACACAGACCACCCTCGCCGCCAACGGGTTCTACCAGCTGAAGAACCTCGTGGACGTGCCACCGTCCATCCCCTCTACAGTCACGAGCCTGCGGGAGACGTTCTACGGCGCGACCTCCATGAACGACCCCGACGTGGGCGAGTGGGACGTGTCCAACGTGACCACGATGCACTGGACGTTCCGTGACGCGAAGGCGTTCAACCAGCCCATCGGCAAGTGGAACACCGGCAAGGTCACCACGATGGAGGCGATGTTCGCCGGCGCCACCGCGTTCAATCAGCCCATCGGCAACTGGGACGTGCGCAAGGTGACGACCACCGCGAGCATGTTCTCCGACGCCCCGAGCTTCAACCAGTCGCTCAACGACTGGAAGACGGACAGCCTCACCACGATGACCTCCATGTTCACCATGGCCAAGTCGTTCAATCAGGACCTCGACCGGTGGAACATCAGCAAGGTCAAGTCCCTGAGCTCTGTCTTCAGCCAAGCGTCCGCGTTCGACGGGGACGTCAGCGGCTGGGACACCAGCAACGTTGAGACGATGTCCTCCGTGTTCAGTCAGGCGGCTGCGTTCAACCGCGACCTGCACACCTGGAACACGTCCAAGGCGAAGACCATGGCCAACATGTTCAGCGGGGCGGCACGGTTCAACGGCAACGTCGAGACTTGGGACGTGCGCGAGGTCACCACGATGGCCAGCATGTTCGCCAACGCGTCCGCCTTCAACCGGCAGATCGGCGGCTGGGTCACCTCCAAACTGACGAACACTCAGAGCATGTTCAACGGCGCGTCCGCCTTCAACCAGCCCATCGACGGTTGGGACATGTCGAACGTCACCACGACAGCGGGCATGTTCAAGAACAGTGCCGCGTTCAACCAGCCGCTGAACAGCTGGAACCTGAGCAAGGCCACGAACCTCAGCGCCATGTTCGAGGGGGCCACGGTCTTCGACAGGCCACTGTCGAACTGGGACGTGAGCCGGAACACGGCGTTCTCGGCGATGTTCCAGAACGCGAAGGCGTTCAACCAGGACATCAGCGGGTGGGACGTGTCGAAGGGCACCACCTTCGCCTCGATGTTCCGGTACGCGTCCGCGTTCTCCCGCGACCTGTCCAGCTGGAACCCGGCAAGCGCGACCGCCTGGTCGTCCTTCGCGCAGGGCGCCCCGATGCCGAGCTCGCACCTGCCCGCGAAGTTCCGCTGACCGGGGTCGCCGCAGGGCGCCCGCCGCAGAGTGACAGAGAGAACTCCCCCTCGTTCTGGACACCCTTCGGAGGTTGCTGTGGCTAACCCGTTCCTCGCGATCGGCGGCGTCGCCGTCGGCGTACTCGCCGCCGCGTTCGGCATCCTCATGGTGCCCGGCGAGCGGGGTGACCGCGTCGGTGGAGACGACCGGTTCCCTCTCCCGGCAGGCGGACATCGCGAACCTCGCCACAGGTGCGGCGGTGTTCGGGAAGGCGGGGCTGCTCATCGGGTCCCTCGCCCCGGACAAGAAGGTCGACACCCGCGAGCTGTACCTGCACGTGCGCGGGAAGCAGCACTGGGTCGCGAAGGTGCACCCCGACAAGGGTGAGATGGCGCGGAAGTTCGCAGCCGCCGTCAACACCGCGGCGGGACGCGTACCCGCCCCGGCCCGCCCAGCGTCCGCCCCCGCGCCCCGGCCGGCGGCCGCACCGGCACCCCGCGCTTCGGCGGCGGCTGCCCCTCCCCGGGACATCGCCGCGCAGCTGAAGGAGCTGAGCGACCTGCGCGCGTCCGGGTCGCTGTCGGAGGAGGAGTACCAGCTGGCGAAGGTCCGCGCCCTCCGCAGCTGACACCAGTGGCGGGGTGCGCCGCGCATGGGTGAGGGGAACACCTCCGGCGAAGGGACCCCCACCGTGGCACAGGACGACCTGCGCACCCAGCTTCATGATCTGCTCGTGACGCAGCTGAGCGACCTGCAGACCGGGCCGCTGAGCGACACCCCGTACGTGAGCGCTGTCGAGGAGCCGGATGGGATGCTGTCCCTGTTCGACGGCGGCCTTCCCGCGTTCCCGGCGGCGTCCGTGGACATCCCGCAGCTGGTGGACGCGATCCTGCCCCTGTTCGAGAAGGACCCGGCGTGACGACCAACCCGTACGCGTACCGAGTGGACGCGGAGGAGCTGAAGCGAACCCTCGCCACCGCCGCCTCCGAGCGGGACCAGCGCAACACGTTCGAGAACGGCGAGCTGGAGTGGGTGCTGTACGAGCGGCGGACCATGCATGACGCCGTGAACCGGCTCCGCGCCCGCTACGGTAAGCCTCCTGTCACCGAGGACGCCATCCGCCAGGTCGAGTCGCGCGCTGTGGGGCACATCGACTACATGCAGAAGTTCGCGCTCGGCGCTCTCGGCCTCGTCCACGAGGACTGACCGGTGACCGCACCTATCCCGGAGGGACGACCCCGGGTCACCGTCCGCGGCATCATGACGACCGTCGGGCTCGTCGGCGCGTTCATCCCCGCGGTGGCGGTCCTCATCGCGCTCGCCACGAGGTCAGCATGAGTGCCGGCCAGCGGCTCCCGCTCCGCGCCCGCATCATCGCCATCGTCGGCGGAGCGGTCGGCATGGTCATCCCCGTCCTGCTCGTGCTCTCAACGCTCGTCGTGAGGTAGCCGACGCGCATAGGGGAGGGGTCTTCCGCGGCCGCGCGTTTCTGTCGTGCGCCGCGCACATGATGACTACCTTCACCGGCCCCTCTCATCCGCCCCTCCGCGTGGGTGGGAGGGGCCGGTTCCACCCTCCCGACCAGATTGGATGCCCGCATGACAGCTGCGCCCGTCACCTTCAAGAACGACCCCCGTTTCGACGGCCTCGACTACCACGCCCTCAACGCGCTGCTGAACCTGTACGGGCCGAACGGAGAGATCCAGTTCGACGCCGACAAGCGGGCAGCCCGCGAGTACTTCCTCAACCACGTCAACACCAACACGGTCTACTTCGGGTCCCTCGAAGAGAAGCTCGGGTTCCTGTTCGACGAGAACTACTACGAGAAGCCGGTCTTCGACCAGTACCGCCCCGAGTTCGTGAAGGGCCTGTTCAAGCAGGTCTACGCCCACCGGTTCCGCTTCGCGACGTTCCTCGGCGCGTTCAAGGCGTACACGTCCTACGTCCTCAAGACCTTCGACGGCAAGCGCTACCTCGAGCGCTGGGAGGACCGGGTCACCGTCACCGCCCTCTACCTCGCCCGAGGTGACGAGAAGCTCGCATCCAAGCTCGCTGACGAGATCATCCTCGGCCGCTTCCAGCCGGCGACCCCCACCATCCTCAACGCCGGCAAGGCGCAGCGTGGCGAGCTCGTCTCGTGCTTCGAGGCAGGAACCCCCATCTCGACTCCGGACGGACCTCGCCCGATCGAGAGCATCGTGGTCGGCGACCTCGTGCTGACGCACAACAACCGGCACATGCCTGTCACCGCCACCGGCAGCCGACTCGAGAACGACGAGTTCGTGACCCTGGACATCGCCGGAGTCGCCCGCCCGCTGCGCGGCACTGGAGAGCACCCCGTTCTCGTCTCGACGAAGCGCGACATCGCATCCGTTCACGACGGTGACGGTGCGGAGGACGGTCTCAAGTGGGTGTCCCTGCGTGACGTGCGCCCCGGCGACTACGTCTTCCTCGGTGCCACCGACCTCGCGAACTCGGTCTACGACACGGTGAACGTGATGGACTACCTGCCCAGCTCCACCAGCGTCGCCTGGACGGCGGAGAAGCACATCGGTCTGGTCACCGTGGACCAAAAGAACAACGCCGCGAAGGGCGACAACATCAGCCGCCAGGCAGCGGACATCCGCGGGACGCTGGATCTCACGGAGGGGTTCGGTCGCCTCGTCGGCTACTACCTCTCTCAGGGTTACGTGCACCGCACCAACGGGGCTGTGAAGGGTATCCGACTCACGTTCGGCTCCGAGCGCGTGCGCGACATCGAGGACGCAGTGCAACAGCTCACCTACTTCGGCCACCGGCCGATCGTCCGTGAGAACGGCGACGGCTCCACAAGCGTCAGCCTGTGGTCGCGACTGGTCGGCGAGTTCTTCGAGGGCTTCGTCGGCACCGGCTTCGACAAGAAGCGACTGAGCGCACACATCAAGACCGAGACCCCTCGTGAGTTCCTCTGGGGGCTGCTCGTCGGCATCCTCCGAGGGGACGGATGCACCGTGCCGCACGGCGTGAAGATGGCACTCTCGAACCCCGGCCTCGTCCACGACGTCGCTGACGTGCTCCTCAGTCTCGGAGGAGTCCCCATGGTCCGCGAGTTCGTCAGCGCCAGCGGCGCGCCGACCGCCGAGGTGACGATCGCCCAGGGCGCTGATGTCAACACCGAGCTGGTCTACGCGATCGACCGAGACATCGAGAAGTTCGTTCCGTCGGCCAGCCCGAACACGACGCTGCACAAGCGGATCATCAACGGCCGCGCTGCCTACCGGGTGCGCGAGGTGAGCTTCGAGGCACCGGCCGAGCCGATCCGCGTCTACAACCTCGAGGTGGAAGAGGACCACACGTACGTGGCCTCGCGCGTCATCGTGCACAACTGCTTCCTCCTGCGCGTCGAGGACAACATGGAGTCGATCGCCCGCGGCATCAACTCGGCCCTGCAGCTGAGCAAGCGCGGCGGCGGTGTCGCCCTGAACCTCTCGAACATCCGCGAGCACGGCGCCCCCATCAAGCACATCGAGAACCAGTCGTCCGGCGTCATCCCCGTCATGAAGCTCCTCGAAGACTCGTTCTCGTACGCGAACCAGCTCGGAGCTCGGCAGGGTGCCGGTGCCGTGTACCTGTCGGCGCACCACCCGGACATCATGCGGTTCCTCGACACGAAGCGTGAGAACGCGGACGAGAAGATCCGCATCAAGACGCTGTCGCTGGGCATCGTCGTCCCCGACATCACGTTCGAGCTCGCGAAGCGGGACGAGGACATGTATCTGTTCTCCCCGTACGACGTCGAGCGTGTCTACGGTGTCCCGTTCGGCGACATCTCGGTGTCGGAGAAGTACCGCGAGATGGTCGACGACGCCCGCATCAAGAAGACGAAGATCAGCGCCCGCGAGTTCTTCCAGACGGTCGCCGAGCTGCAGTTCGAGTCCGGCTACCCGTACGTCGTCTTCGAAGACACCGTCAACCGCGCGAACGCCATCGACGGCCGCATCAACATGTCGAACCTGTGCTCGGAGATCCTGCAGGTGAACACCCCGTCCACCTACCGTGACGACCTCGGCTACGAGCACGTCGGCAAGGACATCTCCTGCAACCTCGGCTCCCTCAACATCGCGAAGGCCATCCGCGGCGGCGACCTGGGCGGCACCGTCGAAGCCGCCATCCGCGCGCTGACGGCCGTCTCCGACCTGTCGGACATCTCGGCCGTCCCGTCCATCGCGAACGGGAACAGCAAGTCGCACGCGATCGGGCTCGGCCAGATGAACCTGCACGGGTTCCTCGGCAGCGAGCACATCCACTACGACTCGCCGGAGGCCATCGACTTCACCTCCGCGTACTTCGCGACCGTCGCGTACCACGCTCTCCGCGCGTCGAACCTCATCGCCGCTGAGCGCGGCGAGGCCTTCGACGGGTTCGAGCGGTCGAAGTACGCCCCGCAGGAGGACGAGTACCTCACCGTCACCGTCAACGACGTGAAGCAGCCCGTCGGCGCCTTCTTTGAGAAGTACCTGACCCGCTCGTGGAAGCCGCAGACGGACACGGTGAAGGCCCTGTTCCGCAAGTACAAGCTCACCGTCCCCTCCAAGGCGGACTGGGCGGCCCTCGCCGCGGCCATCGCGCAGACCGGCCTGTACAACCAGAACCTGCAGGCGGTCCCGCCGACCGGTTCCATCTCGTACATCAACGACTCGACCGCGTCCATCCACCCGGTCGCGTCCGCCATCGAGATCCGCAAGGAAGGCAAGCTCGGTCGCGTCTACTTCCCGGCGCCCGGTCTCGACCAGGACAACCTCGAGTACTTCCGCGACGCCTACGAGATCGGCCCGGAGGCCATCATCGACGTGTACGCCGCGGCGACCGAGCACGTCGACCAGGGCCTGTCGCTGACCCTGTTCTTCAAGGACACGGCCACCACGCGCGACATCAACCGCGCGCAGATCTACGCGTGGCGCAAGGGCATCAAGTCCATCTACTACGCCCGCATCCGCCAGATGGCACTCGAAGGCACCGAGATCAGCGGCTGCGTGTCCTGCGCCCTCTGACCGGCTGAACACGAAGGCCCCCGGAGCACTCCGGGGGCCTTCGCTGTGTCGCCCCGGCGAATCTTCGCGGCCCAGCGCATAGGTGCCGATACCGCGCCCTCAGTGGAGCGCGCCCACACTGCCCGACCTGAGAGACCTACCATGACCCACGCCACCGACCTCATCAACACCGTTCGCGCTCTCATCGCCGACCCCACCGTCGCGGGAATCTCCATCCGCACCTGGTACAGCTCGACCGGCCCGACCGTCACGCCCCCGGCCGGCACGCTCGTCCACGACGGCAAGGACTCCGAGTCGGCGTTCTTCACGCTCCCCGACGGCCGCAAGGCCATCACCATCGACTCGTGGGGTTCGCAGGCCCGCCGTGCCAGCCTCGGCATCAAGCGTCACGCCGACCAGCTCGGCTACCCGCTGGTCACCGTCTACTCCGACGACGACCGCATCCCCGACACCACCAGCCTCGACTGGTCGCACCGTCACGCGGACGCCACGTGGCGCGCCGTCGCCCCGGAGGCGACCGCCGCCGGCATCCCGTTCGAGCACATCCGCGACTCCCACATCGGTGAAGGCGACGCGCTCCTCGAGCACATGCCCATGTCCATCGTCAGCGGCTTCTGGGACTCGCACACTGCCTCCGACAAGGAGAAGGCGATCGGTGCGACCGCCGACCTGAAGGCGCTCAGCGAGCGACTCAAGGGATGGGGCAAGGCGTCGGAGCGCCGCCGCGCGTCCCGCATCCTCACCTCCGAGATCATCGCCACCGGCGCCGCCCCGCGCGCCCGGTTCGCTGCCCGCGTTGACGCGCTGTTCGGTGCCGTGCAGCTCGAAGGCGCGTCGAACTACGGCCTCGGCTCCATCCCGCCCCAGAAGGCCGTGAAGGACGTGACGTTCGACACCATCGAGGGCACCGCGTTCATCTCGTTCACGTACCTGCGCCGCTGGCACTTCCCGAAGCACGGCGACAACGGCCGCGCCGTCGTCGCGCTCCTCGCGCTCGCCGCCCACCTGGTCGCGAACGAGGACCTGCACTTGCGCACCGGCTCCGACCTCGTCGTGGAGAACGTCATGGCAAGCGTCGCCCGCCACGGCAGCGAGGACCAGCCGCTCGCCCTGCCGACGTTCGATGAGGTCGCCGCCGCCACCCGCGACGCCTCCGCCGACCTCGGCTGGCAGGCCCGCCGCGTCCGCATCAGCGACGAGCTCGTGCCCGCGTACGTGAAGGTCATCGGCGGTGAGTGAGAACAAGCTCATCGTGACTGCCCGGTTCACCGCCGGACAGTACAACGCGACAGGGGAGCGGGGTGCCGCCGAGTGGCCCCCGTCCCCTGACCGGCTGCTCGCAGCATTCCTGTCTGTCGCCCCTGACAGCGAGCAGGTGCGTGCCGCGTACGCACTGCCCGCACCGGTCATCATCACGCCGCCGCACGGTGTCCGTGACAGCGACTACAGCCGGTGGGTCCCCATCCAGGTCGGGCTGAAGCCGTCGGGTGTCCCGGAGGATTCCACGAAGAACCTCCGCGCCCCCGAGAAGGGCACCCTCGTGGACCCGACCGCCGAGGTCACCTGGGTCTTCGACGACGGCGCGCACCTCGCGCCCTCCCTAGCGAACGTCGCAGCTCGCGTCTCCTACCTCGGACGGCCCACCAGTCCCGCCATCATCACCGTCACCGCAGGCGAAGCGCCCGCCGCGTCGGACGGGCACACAGTGTGGCAGCCGGCCCCGGCAGGCAACCACCGCGTCAGCGTGCCGAGCGTCGAGCGCCTGGCCGCCCTGGACGCCGCGTACGAAGCGTCCGTGAAAGCCACCCACGGCACCGCACCCGCACTCATGGTCGGCGGTCGCGCAGCCCGCACGTTCGCCCGCTACCTGCGCGTGGACCCCGAAGCCCCCGCCCGGTACGACACCGCCACGGAAGCTGCGGCCGCCGAGTTCCTCGCCACCCGACAGGTCATGGGCGTCGCCGGCGCCCCTGTCGGACCCGGCGCCGCACGCTGCCTCATCGACTCGCTCCGCGAAGCGGGAGCCACAGAGGTGTACCCGGTCATCGCGTTCGACCCGCACCTTCAGCAGGACAGGCTCCTCGGCGCGATCGTCTCAGGCACCGTGCAGGACACCCAGGTGTTCGCGTACGACCACATCGCCGACGTCCGCGAGCGCGCTGTGCCCAGCAAGGCGTTCATCAGCGCCGCGAAGCGCGCCGCGTCCAGCAGCGACCTGTGGACGACCAGCGCCCCCGTCGCCGCGGACACCACCCGCATCCGCGACGAGCTCGCAGCCATCGCATCAGCGCACGACGTGGAGATCGTGGCCGCCGCCGCTCACCCGGAGGACGCTGTCACCGGATGGCAGACCTGCGATGACCGGCTGGACCTCACGCACGTGTCCGTCCGATTCTCCGAGCCGGTCACCGGGCCACTCACCCTGGCCGGGGCGACGCTCCTTCCTCGGCGCGACGACGCATAGGCGCCAGCATGAACGCCACCGTGGCCCCATTCGCTGACTTCTTCACCGCCGTCTACGGGTACGCCCCGTACCAGTGGCAGACGGACGTCGCCCACCGCATCGCCGAAGGGCGAGCCCCACGCAACATCGGCGTGGACACCGGCATGGGCAAGTCCAAGATCGTCGCAGCGTGGCTGTGGGCGCTCGCCGCCGACAACACGCCCCGCCGCGTCCCGATGCGACTCCACTTCGTCATCGACCGTCGCACAGTCGTCGACCAGGTCGCTGTCGACGGGCAGAAGCTGCGCACCGCCCTGCGCGAGAGCACCGACCCTCGCATCGCCTCGGTCGCCGCAGCCCTCACCCGCTACTCCGATGACCTGTTCGACGTCATCACCCTCCGAGGCGGCATGCCGACGGCTCCGGAACACACGAAGGACGCCGCCTACCCGACCCTCATCGTCAGCACCGTCGACATGTTCGGCTCCCGGCTCCTGGGGCGTGGGTACGGCGTCTCCAAGGGCCGCCGCCCCATCGACATGGCCCTCACCGGCACCGACACCCTCATCGCTCTCGATGAGGTGCACCTGGCCGCACAGATGGTTCAGACGCTCGCTGACCTGGACGTGCAGCAGGCCATCGACGAGAAGAGCGTCGGCGTCCCCGGCCGCGTCGTCGTCCACATGTCCGCGACCACAGACCCGACCGTCACCGACGTGCTCACTGTCAACTGGGAGGCCGAGTACGAGGCGAACCCTGCCCTCCGCACCCGCCGCTCGAACCGTGACGCCGTGGCCATCGCCGTCGACACCGAAAGCGACATCGCCCAGCTCGCCGCCACCCACCTTCCCGGTCCGGGGCAGGCGTCGGTCGTGTTCGTCAACACCGTCAAGGACGCGCTCGCGGTCACCGGCAAGCTGAAGAAGACCGGCGCCCAGGTGGTCACCCTCGTCGGCGGGATGCCGGAACCGGCCCGCCACGAGGTACACGCCGCGCTCGCCCCGTTCATGACGGGCGCTGCGGGACGTGCTGACGCGCCCGCCACCATCGTCGTCGCCACCCAGACGCTCGAGGCAGGCGCCGACCTCGACTTCGACTTCGGGTTCACCGCCGCCTGCGCCCTCGACGCGTTCGTGCAGCGACTCGGGCGCGTGAACCGTCTCGGTCTGCGCGACCACGGGTCCATGACCGTGGCCACCGGCACGTTCCCTGCCGACGATGCCGCAGCATGCAAACTGAACCCCGTGTACGGGCCGGCCGCGTACCGGACCGCCGAACTGCTGCAGACCACCCCCACGATCGCGGACCTGACCGTCGCGCAGAGCACGCTCGCTCCCGGTGACAAGCAGCACTTTCTCCGCCCGCGCCCGCCGGTGCGGCGCCTTCCCCGTCACATCTTCGAGCAGCTCATCGCCGAAGGCAACGACACGCTCGCCCCGGACGTGGCCGCGTGGCTTCGCATCCCGGAGCAGGAGACCCCGACGCTGCGGGTCGCGTTCCGAGACAGCCTGAACATCACCGCGGACGAGGACGCCCACGCCGCCCACATCCGACAGTTCCCTGTCGCCGGATGGGAGGTGTGGGAGCTCACCCAGTCCGCCGCGCAGGCAGGCTCGCTCGCCCTCCCGAAGAAGGACACCCGCGTGCTGGTGGCAGCCCCCGACGGTGAGGTGACCTGGACCGCGTTCGAGACCGCGCCCGCCGGTTCGCTCACCATCCTTCCGTCCCGCACCACCCCTGGCGTCCTCCCCGCGTTCGGTGACGACCTGACCCGGTTCCGCTGCCGCGAAGAAGCGCCCATGCTTCTGGTGCCCGCACCGGACGACGAGGATGTGACCGTCCTCGAGCTCGCTGACCGTCACGCGCCCGGCGTGTTCGACGCCCCGGACCTGAGCGCCCCGCGCGTGCAGACCCTCGGTGACCGTCTCGTCGTGTGGGCCGACCGCCTCCGCACCCGCGCGGAGAAGCGGGAGCGTGTCACCCTCGCCGCCCACTCCGCCGACGTGGGCCGTGCTGCCGCGGCCGCCGCCCGCGCGCTCGGACTGCCGGAGCACATCGTCCGCGCCACGCAGCTGGCCGGTGAACGTCACGACCTCGGCAAGCTCGACCCCCGCTTCCAGGAGATGCTGTCCGCCGTCACCGACGGCCGCACCTGGACGTTCGAGGCCGCACCGGAGCCGCTCGCGAAGTCCGGCTCCCACCCCGTCCACGACGCCGCCGTCCGTGCCGCATCCTCGGTCCCTGCCGGGTTCCGTCACGAGGCACTGTCTGTGGTCCTGTCCGACCAGGCCGGGTACCCGGATGACGTGGACGCGGACCTGGTCCGCTACCTCATCGCCACCCACCACGGCCACTTCCGCACCATCCCGCCCGTCGTCGAAGACCCCACGGAGGTCACCATCGACGGCACTCCGGCCCGCAACCTGCTCCAGGACCCGACGTCGGAGGAGTGGGCCGGCTGGTACGACACCGCCCTCAACCTCAACGGCAGGTACGGCCCGTACACGCTCGCGCTGCTGTGCGCGATCGTCCGTCTCGCCGACTGGTCCGAGTCCGCAAGGAGCACCAAGTGACCACCTTCCACCTCACCGGCCTGTCCGCTGACAGCCCCCTTGACTTCCTTGCCGTCCTCGGCATGGCACGCCTCGCACCCGCAGGCACCCGCCTGCACTTCGATGGCACCACCCCCGTGCTCACGTCGCCAGTCGCAGACGCGCCGACGCTCGGGCAGGCGATCTTCTACGCGCTGGAGGCCGCGACGAAGACGCTCCGCATCGGGGACACCCCGGTCAGCGAGCTCGCCGCCGGTAGCAACCGACCTATCCTCGACACGCTCGACCCGCTCGTGAACGCGGACTGGGAGGACCGCCTGCCGGTGACCCTCGCGAACATCGGCCAGTGGGACCGGATGCTGGGGGAGAAGGGTGAGGTGCCCGCGCACACCCTCTTCTTCTCGACCGGGCAGACGAACCTGCGTGCGTCCCTCCGTGACGCCTGGAAGACCAAGCCCGCCCTCACCGCAGATGAGGTGACCGCCGTTCTCGAAGGCGGACTGTTCAACGCTGCTCTCGGCAACACGCAGTTCCGGTACTACCCAACGGGCGCGGCTGACCTCGTACAGAACGGGCACAGCCTGTCTGTGGTCGCTCCTCTCGCCGAGCTGCTCGCAATGACCGCCGTACTCGCCCTCCCTGCCCGGTTCCGCCGCCGCGAGAACGGGAAGGAGTTCATCGAGTGGGCTATCAACAGCATCCCCATGTCTCCGGATGCAGTTACCGCCCTGCAGGCGCTGGACCGGACCCCTGCCGCGTTCACCCGCTACCGCGCGCCCGTTCACCGTGGCGACCAGGGCCGCTCCCACTTCGCCGGGATGGGAGTCCCCGTCGCCTGCGCATAGGCGAGCCATGACCACCCACACCCACGAGCTCCGCTTCCCGCTGAACCGGCAGACCGCGCAGGACATCAGCAACCTGAGGTTCCTGCACCGCCGGGTCATGGCCCTGTTCCCGCAGCTGGACGAGCGTTCCGGCACGCCCCGCCGCGACCTGGGTGTCCTGTTCCGCGTCTGCTTCCCCGGTGAACCGCTCGGCAGCCCGACCGCGGTGAAGGTCATCGCCCGCGACACCCACCCCACCGTGGAGGAAGGGCAGCAGGCCCGCATCCTCGTCCGCCTCGCCGCTGAACGTCGCAGCGACCGCGGCACCCGCCCGGTCCGAGACGACGAACTCGACGACTGGGCCACTAGCAAGCTCGAAGCAGCCGGGTTCACTGTCCACCGCCTCGCCGCCGGTGCGCAGCGCACGTTCGGCGCCGGCAACCTCCGATTCGCCACCCGCGACACCCAAGCCGAAGTCACCGTCACCGACGCTGCCACCGCGAACCACGCGATGAGCAACGGCATCGGCCGCGGCAAGAACTTCGGCCTCGGCATGGTGGTGGTGCTGTGACAGGACGCCTCTACCTCGAGAACCGGCCGCATGTGCCGGACGTGTACGGGGGCGTCATCCGCGTGACCGGCACCGGCATCTTCCACCACGGCGACGGCGGTGAACGCACCCAGATCATGCCTGAGACGACGGCCGCGGTCCTCGTTGGCGGTGGGTGCACCGTGTCAAGCGCTGCCGTCCGCAGCATCGTGGAAGGTGGCGCGCAGCTCATCTGGCTGTCGAAGACCGGCCTCAAAGTGGAAGCGGTCACACCCGCCCCCACAGGGTCATCTCTTGCACTGCTCGAACGCCAGGCAAGGCTGGTGGACCCGGCGTTGAGGCGCGCTGTTGCTGTGCGCTCCCTGGCCGCACGCTTCGGGGAAGAACCACCTGGCAGCTACTCCGAGAACCAGCTGCGCGGCTGGGAGGGCGCAAAGGTGCGAGCCGTGTACATCACGGAAGCAGACCGCCGCGGGTTCCGCTGGTCGAAGCGAGTCAACGACACGAAGTCCGACCTTCTGAACTCACTCATCTCCGCCTGCAACGCCTCTATCTACACGGCTGTCCACGCAGGGCTGCTGGCGTTGAACATGAGCCCGCACCTCGGCTGGCTGCATGCCGGTGAACACGCTGCCGTGTTCGACTTCGCAGAGCACTACAAGCTCGACCTGTCCATCGGTAGAGTGTTCGACTGGTTCGCAGCCAGAGACCGAGACTCACCTCTCCCGAGCAGTTTCGCGTTCGCCAGACAGCAGCTACCGGAGACTGTTCTGAACGTGTTCAGCTCTCTGCACACTCTCGCCGACGAGGTGCCGCCGTGATCCTCGCCACCGTCAGCCCGGCCAACACCCCGGCGAGGAAGTACGTCTCCCGGTGGCTGCCGGAGCTCGCATCAGGCGTGTACTGCGGCGAGGTGCACAGGCAAGGCCGGCCGCGCTTCTACACCGGACTGAAACAGCACCCGAGTGTCCGGGTCGTAGCCTCCACAGGGGCAGACGTCATCATCCAACCTGGTAACGAATCGGTAACGCCCGCAGAAAAGCCCAGATGAGCAAGGGTCAGCCCCGCGTACGCGGGGGTTGAAGGAAGAAGATGTCGCGGACCGCATAAGGTCGCGCGTCAGCCCCGCGTACGCGGGGGTTGAAGGCAGCGGAAGACCTTCTACGCGGCCATGGAGGAGTCAGCCCCGCGTACGCGGGGGTTGAAGGTCGTCGAGTGGACCGGCGAGCACGGCACGCGCGTCAGCCCCGCGTACGCGGGGGTTGAAGGGGCAGGTCGACTGGACGGGACGGTCCCCCGGGTCAGCCCCGCGTACGCGGGGGTTGAAGGCAGTTCCGGCCCTCGTGGTCCCAGCGCATCCTCGTCAGCCCCGCGTACGCGGGGGTTGAAGGCAGGTACCGCGCGAGCTGACCGCGCTGCGGGAGTCAGCCCCGCGTACGCGGGGGTTGAAGGGACGTGGGCTCCGTGGTGGCAGAGCACGCATTGTCAGCCCCGTGCACGCGGGGAATGAAGACCACGTAACGTTCGCCGGCCGAAGATGGCCAAGGAGACGGGCCGACTCCCGACGACGAAGAGCGCCCCGGCCACAAGGCCGGGGCGCTCTTTTCGCGCGAGCTACTTGGTAGCGGCGGCGCGGTGGGCGAGCTCGTCGAGGATGGCCTGGCCGAGTTCGGTGAGCTCCTCGGCGGTCAGTGTGCTGAGGTCGGAGCCGGGGACGGCCACGAGTCCGCCATCGCTGTCCTCGCCACCGCCGGTCTGGGCGACGACGTTCCCGTGACGGTCGATGAGGGTAATGCTCGACCCGTCGGCGGTCACGTACGCGCGGTAGCTGACGGCGCGGGAGCGGCCGAGGGTCATCACCCACTTGCCGTCGGTGGCCGCGGTCACCTCGAAGATCTCCAGGTTGCCGGTGGCGATGTCGGTGATGTGCGCGTAGCGGGTGCGGAGCGCGTCCTCGAGCGCAGCGTTCGACGCGCGGGTCTGCCCGTCCGGGAGGAGCGCGACCGTCAGCGTGTTCATCTGGCCGGGAACCGCGGTGGTCGCCGGGATGTGGGCGACACCGACGATCGACTTCGACGAACCGCGCGGGGTGAGGGTCGTCACGTAGTCAGAGTCCGTGCCCTCGGCGGCGCGCAGCTGGACCTCCGTGTTGGAGGACGCGGCGACGTACCCGGAGATACCGGCGACCGTCATGTCCCACCAGGACTCCTCCGCCGCCAGCGACACACGCTGGGTCCGAGCCAGCGACATCGGGTAGACGGGGCCGGGGATCTCGGCGACCTTCTCGGCGGTGTCCGCGATGGTCAGCTCGCCGGTCGCTCCGTTGTAGAGCGCGACACCGTAGAAGTCGTTGACCGGGTGCCACCATCCGCGCAACTGGTAGAGGGGGATGGTGAACATGGGCACGTCGCCGTCACCACAGTTCGACCGTACCGGCCTCCGGTGACACAAGGTGCGATCGGAGTCAGCGCGCACACCGGGCAGGTGGCGACGCAAACGCTGACGACCGCGCATAGAGGGTGTGGGCGGCAGCCAGCCGCTCACCTCTGATGCCTCATCGCAGCGCGGTGGCACGCACACAGTCCATTGCATGAATCCGACAACCCGCTTGTAGCTTTCGTGCAAAGTTCGGCGGGCGCGCACCGACCACCGCACTGCGCCATCTGAGTCATTGGAGGGCGATGAACAGCCCACCTCTCACCAACACCAAAGGACAACATCATGAGCTTCGCTCTCCTCGACAGCCCCGCCCTCTCCTCCAACGCCTCCGAGTACATCGAGGGTCTCACCGAGCGCGGGAACACGTTCCGTGTCGAGATCGTCGAGATGACCCCGGAGCGGGCGGAGCGTCTGCTGGACATGAACACCCGCAACCGCAGCGTCAAGATCAACCGTGAGCGCAACTACGCCGGCCAGATGAAGAACGGTCAGTGGCTCGTCGACGGGAACCCCATCCGGGTGGACCGTGACGGTGTGCTCCTGGACGGTCAGCACCGCCTGTACGCGATCGTGGAGTCTGGGACCACCCAGACGGTCGTCCTCATCACCGGGCTCGAGCCGCAGGCGATGAACAGCATCGACACGGGTGTGTCCCGCACCCTCGGCGACCTGCTCAAGCTCAGCATCCCCGACATGAAGCACGAGGCGAAGCTCGGCGCCCTGTCCCGTGTCCTGCTCATCCGCAGCCTCGGTGAGCCGATGGCGACGTCGTTCGCGACGTCGGCGGCCGCGGTCGCGCAGGATTCGCGGGTGACGAACGCGACCATCATCGACTTCTACGCCCGCCAGCGCATCGTCATCGACCGGCTGTTCAAGCTGGGCGAAGCGGTCCGCCGCGCCCGCCCGACCTGGCGTGGGTTCAGCGCCCGCATGGTGTCGGTCGTCCGCGCCGAGCTGGAGGCCATCGACTTCGAGGACGCGGAGTTCTTCTTCGACCGCATCAAGGACGGTGTGGAGCTGGACGCGAACCACCCGATCATGGCGCTCATCCGCTACGGCGACCGTACCGCCGCGGCCCGTGACACGAGCCCGTCGTCGGCGGTGTGGGCGGCCATGCTCATCAAGGCGTGGAACGCGTACCGTGAGGGCCGTCCCGTCCACAATCTGTCGTACCGTGCCGGCGGTGCCAGCCCGGAGGCGTTCCCCGTCGCCATCTGACGCACAACGAACGAAGACCCCCAGGGATCCCTGGGGGTCTTCGTTCACTCGTCCTCGTCGGCGGTCGCCTTCTCAGCCCGGCGTCGCCTCAGCCGCTGCACGCCCCGGTAGATGCCGTACCCGGCAAGCGCTGCCCCGCCGAGGATGCCGAGGCCAACGAGGATCTTCTGCCAGTCGAGATCCGCAGGCTCATCCGTTTCAGACCCGTGGGTTTCCTCCCACTCGGCCGCCATCCGTGCCCGCTCCGCTTTCAGCGCGGCTGCCTTCTCCGCCCGGTCTGCTGTCGCGTTCGCGCGGACCTGTTCGAGCGCGTCCGGGCTGGTGTCCAGCTCGCCCAGGATGCTCTCGTCGTAGTACGTCGCGTACCACTGGCGGTGCGCTGACCCGCCGTACCCGTTGTCGTGGTCGACGTGGACGCCGAACTCCTTGCCCTTCTCGGTGAGCAGGTAGTTGCCCTTGTCGCCGGAGAGGAACCCCTGGGCTTTCAGGAGCATGTTCGTCTCGACGGGCGGCAGGCCGATCTTGTCGCCGATGTCGGTCGCGGACAGTCCGGGTTTGGGCATGAGGGGGTCCTCTCGCGGGGTGCCTACATCCTAGGGGCGCCCTGCGACTGTGCACGCATGTCGGGCCCTCAAGCTACGCTCCGATCCCCTCACGAAAGGCAACCATGACCAACATCGCACCGCAGTACCCCCAGCCGCCCATGCCCCCGCAGCGCCTGCCCGCCCTCCACTTCGGGTTCGACGGCGGCGCGCTCACCTGGTTCGGTGTCGGCCTCGGCGGGCTGCTCATCACCGTCCTCACCCTCGGCATCTGCTACCCGTGGGCGGTCGTGATGACGTACCGGTGGAAGACGAAGCACACGTACATCAACGGGCAGCGGCTCCGGTTCACCGGCAACGCGTGGGGCCTGTTCGGGAACTGGATCAAGTGGCTCCTGCTGTGCATCATCACCATCGGCATCTACAGCTTCTGGGTGTACCCGCGGCTGCAGAAGTGGATCGTCGAGCACCAGGAGCTCGACCCCACCGCCTGACCAGGCACGAAGGCTCCCGCGTCATCGCGGGAGCCTTCGCCACGTCACGGGGACTCCAAGTCCGACCTGAGCCGGACGAACCGGACCGCGTGACGGAACGACCCACCCACCCGTGCGGTGTCTGCGGACACTTCCGCGACCACCGGCTCCACCAGGGTCAGCTCGACCGGCTTCCTGCCCGGGTTGAATCGGGACAGCGCGCCAGGCTTCAAACCACAGGGTCTCCCGACCGCATCTCGGGCGGGGGAGCGAACCCGTTCCTCGTGTTCGGCGGCATCTTCGCCATCTTCATCCTCATGACCACCTTCGGGGTCGTCATCCATGCCACACGGGGCGCGTCCGAAGCGATGGACCCCGGCAAGCACACGCGGTGCACCATCGAAAGCGTCGAAGCAGCTACCCGGCGATGACGGTCCGGCGGGCGGCGACCTCGTCGTCCGACCCGCCGAGCTCTGCGAGGTCCGCGGTCGTCTGCGCGCCACCGACCCCGTCACCTGTGGCGGGGGTGCCGGCCGCACCGAGGCGGCGGAGGACACGGCCACGGTTCACCGCGGCGCGGCGGAGCATCGTCTCCTCGTAGTCGGAGCGTGCGCCCTGCAGGGCCTTGTCGTACGCGGCGGTGATCTGGGTGAACGTCCCGCACCGGTCGTACACGTGCTCGGCTTCCGCGCTGACCATGAACAGGCCACGCTCACCGTACGGGTCGGGAAGGTTCTCCCCGATGGCGTACTCGCCGTCGTGGCCGGCCTCGTTCAGGCGCGCGGCCTCCGACTCTGCCCGCTTCTTCGTCAGTCCGTGTCGGACGACACGGCGGGGACGGTCAGCGGTGATGTTCTCGACACGGTACGTGATGGTGGGCATGCTGGCCTATGCGCGCGTGGCCAGCACACCCACGGCCGC
>Ga0180217_1001782_pt1 | contig 21881 bp, 20 predicted proteins | sample eDN3rd37CBELigOP_FD_128521 | JGI IMG/M metagenome (GOLD analysis project Ga0180217, IMG submission 128521) | Enriched Organic Plus compost microbial communities from Emeryville, California, USA - eDNA 3rd pass 37_C BE-Lig OP (version 2) (version 2) ... | reverse complement strand
GGCGCCCGGCCCTTCACCGTGTTCCGCACCGTCATCCTGCCGCTGATCGCCCCGGCCCTGCTGGCGGGCTGGCTTCTGGCCTTCACCCTCTCGCTGGACGATGTGGTGATCGCCAGCTTCGTCTCCGGCCCGGCGGGCACCACCCTGCCCATGTACCTGTTCAGCCAGATCCGGATGGGCTTGACGCCGGAGGTGAATGCGCTGGGAGCGGTGATCCTGGTGGTGGCAGGGACGAGTCTGGCCCTGATTGGCTGGATCTTGGCCCGAACGGCACGCCGCATGGGTTGAAGCGGCGGAAGGCGGGGGCTAGGTTCGCTGCCTTTCCGCCAGACGCAGGCCGACAATGAAGCTGACCGCCGATCGCCTTGACCGCATCTCCCCCTCGCTGACCATGGCCATGACGGCCAAGGCGCGGGCGTTGAAAGCGGCAGGCAAGGACGTTATCGGCCTGTCGTCGGGCGAGCCGGATTTCGACACGCCCCGCAACGTGAAGGATGCGGCGATCGCCGCGATCGAGCGTGGCGAGACCAAGTACACCGACGTCGCCGGCACCCCGGAGCTGCGCAAGGCGGTGGCGGCGAAGTTCAAGCGCGACCACGGCATCGACTACAAGCCGGAAGAGATCCTGATCGCCACCGGCGGCAAGCAGGTGATCTTCGACGCCCTGCTGGCCACCATCAATCCGGGCGACGAGGCCGTCATCCCCGCCCCCTGCTGGGTGAGCTACCCCGAGATCGTCGAGCTGGCCGAAGGCAAGCCGGTGATTGTGCCTTGCGACCAGAATTACGGCTTCAAGCTGCGGCCCGAGCAGCTGGAGGCAGCGATCACGCCGCGCACGAAGTGGTTCATCCTGAACAACCCGTGCAACCCGACGGGCGCCGCCTACAATGCCGAGGAACTGAAGGCGCTGACGGATGTGCTGATGAAGCACCCCGATGTCTGGATCTTCACCGACGATATCTACGAGAAGCTGGCCTATGATGGCTTCAGGCCGGCGACGATCCTGGAGGTGGAGCCGCGGCTGCGCGACCGCACCGTGACCATGAACGGCTGCTCCAAGGCCTATGCCATGACCGGCTGGCGCATCGGCTTCGCCGGCGCGCCGGTGCATCTGATCAAGCAGATGGACAAGCTGCAGAGCCAGAGCACCTCCAGCACCAGCAGCATCAGCCAGGCTGCGGCGGTGGAGGCGCTGAACGGTCCGCAGGACTTCATTGGGACGATGCGTGAGGCTTACAGGCGCCGCCGTGACATGGTGGTGGAGATGCTGAACGCCGCGCCGGGCCTCCGCTGCCACAAGCCGGAGGGCGCCTTCTATGTCTTCCCCTCCATGCAGGGCTGCATCGGCAAGACGACGGCGGGCGGCAGGAAGATCGAGACCGACGAGGATTTCTGCACCGCGCTGCTGGAGGAGCAGGGCGTGGCCTGCGTGCACGGCGCTGCCTTCATGTATCCCGGCTACATCCGTATCAGCTACGCCACGAGCGACGAGGCGCTGAAGGAAGCCTGCACGCGCATCCAGCGCTTCTGCCAGGGGATGCACTGAGGTCCATGCCCGAACTTGCGAGGCGCCTGGCCAATGTGAAGGTCTCTGCCTCCGCCGCCATGGCGGCACGGGCGCGAGAGATGCGTGCGCAGGGTATTCCGGTGATCAGCCTCGCGAATGGCGAGCCGGATTTCCCGACGCCGCGCCATGCCATCGAGGCCGCCTACAAGGCGGCCCTCATGGGCGACACCAAGTACCCGCCGCAGGGCGGAACCCTCGCGCTCAAGGCTGCCATCCAGCGCAAGTTCAAGCGCGACAACGCGCTGGACTACAGCCTGGACGAGATCATCGTCGGCAATGGCGGCAAGCAGGTGATCTTCAACGCCTTCATGGCGACCATCGATCCGGGCGACGAGGTGGTGATTCCCTCGCCTTTCTGGATCTCCTATGCCGACATGGCGAAGGTCCCGGGCGGCGTTCCCGTGACCGTGCCCTGCCCGCAGAACAATGGCTTCAAGCCGCGGCCCGAGGACCTGGACGCCGCCATCACCCGGCGCACCAAGTGGGTGCTGCTGAACTTTCCCAGCAATCCTACGGGCGCCGTGCCGTCGCGCGCCGAGATCGCCGCGCTTGCGCAGGTGCTGCTGCGCCACCCGCATGTCTGGGTGATGACCGACGACATGTACGAGCACCTGCTCTATGACGGCCTGGAATACGCCACCATCGCCGCGGTGGAGCCGGCGCTGAAGGACCGTACCCTCACGGTCAGTGGTGTCTCCAAGACCTATGCCATGACCGGCTGGCGCATCGGCTTCGGCGGCGGGCCCGCGTCGCTGATCAAGGGCATGTTCAACATGCAGGGCCAGGCGACGGCGGGTGTTTCCACCATCGGCCAGGCAGCGGCGGCGGCGGCGCTGGATGGGCCGCAGGATCTGGTGCGGGAGCGCGCGGCCATCTACCAGCAGCGGCGTGACCTGGTGGTGGAGATGCTGAACGCCGCACCGGGCATCGCCTGCCACAAGCCGGAAGGCGCTTTCTACGTCTTCCCCAGCCTGGCTGGCTGCCTCGGCCGCACGACAAGAGGCGGACGGCGGATAGAGACCGACACCGACTTCGTGACGGCGCTGCTCGAGGAGAAGCATGTGGCGGCGGTGCAGGGCGCGGCCTACGGCATGAGCCCCTATATGCGCATCTCCTACGCCACCGACACGGAAAGCCTGACGGAAGCCTGCGGCCGCATCCAGGAGTTCTGCCGGGAGCTCGCATGAGCCGGCCCGGGTACGACGAGGATGTCTGCGCGCTGATCGAAGCCTGCCGGGACGCGTATCCCGGCTGCATGCGGGTCATGGAGGGCGGGACGTCGGAGCCGCAGGCGTTCGCCGCCTGATCGCGGAGGCGGAGGATGTGCTCCGAGCCGACATCTGCGGCCGTCAGTGCGCCGTGCCCTGCATGACTTGACTCACCGCCTGCTCAATGTGGCCAGGAGCCATGCGGCTCCGGCGGCCGGGGTGGAAAGCGCGGTTTCGCCGTGCTCGGACATGACGCGCGGCCGGAATTCACCCGCCGCGTCGGCCGAGCACCGGGTTCCAGCGCTTTCCTGTGCATTAGGTGTTGCCTGCACGGTCCCGTAAACGATTATCACCGCCACGGCCATGTGATGCGCCGCATCGCTCTGGCCTGCGGAATGCCGGCTCGGTCGGCAGGTTTGGAGGGAACGACGCCATGCGGATGCAGAACAAGATCGGCCTGGTGACTGCCGCGGCCTCTGGAATGGGGCGTGCGGGGGCGCTCCGCTTCGCACGTGAGGGCGCTGCGGTGGGTGTGGTGGACCGCGATGCCGCGGGCGTGGCGCAGGTGGTGGAAGAGATCAAGGCGGCTGGCGGCCGTGCCGTCGGCATCGTCGGCGACCTGCGGGAAGATGACTTCGCGCGCCACATCGTGCTGCAGACTGCCTCGGCCTTCGGCGGCGTGGACTTCGTGTGGAACCATGTCGGCCACCCCGGCCCCGCTGCGGTGGAGGGCATCGACATGGCTGCTTTCGAGCTGGCGGTGGATCTCAACCTGCGCACCGTGCTGGTGACCACGGAGGCGGCGATTCCGCAGATGCGCGCCCGTGGTGGCGGCAGCCTGCTGTTCACCGCCTCCACTTCCGGCCTGCAAGGCTCGGTGTTCAGTCCGGTCTATTCGGCGATGAAGTTCGGCGTGGTGGGCTTCGTGCGCGCCCTGGCGAAACGGCTGACGCCGGACGGCATCCGGGTGAATGCCGTGTGCCCGGGCAGCGTGGACACGCCGATGCTGCGGGTCTTCGTCGCCCGGCCCGACCAAGCATCGACCCGGGGCAATGACGTGGAGGAGCTGGTGAAGAAACGCGCCGGCGCCAACCCGATGAACCGCTCCGCGCGGCCGGAGGAGATTGCCAACGCCGCGCTGTTCCTGCTTTCGGACGAGGCCTCCTTCGTCACCGGCGCGGCGCTGCCGGTGGATGGCGGCACGACGGCCTGATACTGCTGGCGGTTGCCGGGCTGCCGGCAACCGCCACGCGACGATCTCTCCTCAGGCAGCACATCCCGGGGCTTGGTGTCGGCCTCTGACCCGAGGCCGGGGATTGTCGATCTGCGGAGGCGAGTGTTCCCTACCGGCGCGCTGCTGGCGGAGGCGCCGAAGCGCGGCGACCTCCGGGTCGGTTGCGCCGCAGTGCAGACGCTGGTCCACCGCGAACTGGCTATCGCCGATCATTCGCGGCAGGCCTGATTGACGTAGCATCTGGCGTCGATCTCGACGCTGTCCTTACGCCGCTTTCTGCACATTCCAGAAGATCGGGAAGCCCGGTAGCAGGCCCGTCACGCTCGCCTGGGTCGCTGTGGAGTAGAATACCTGTCCCAGCGGAATGTAGGGGACATCGACGAAGACCTGTCGCTGGATACGCTCGCAGATCGCCCTCTGGCTGGCCAGATCGGGCGCTTCGAACCAGGCGTTTCGAAGCTCCTCCAGCACAGGGCTGGTCGGCCAACCGAACCAAGCACGGTCGCCGGTCCCTCGGATCGAGAGATGGCCGGCCGGATCGAACATGTCATTGCCCGCCCAGGTCGTGAAGAAGACGCTCCAGCCACCCTGGTCCAGCGGCTCCTTCTTGGCCCGCCGCTGAGTCAGCGTGCCCCAATCCATGGCCTGGTAATCGATGTTCAGACCGATCCGCCGCATCAGGTCCACGGCCACTTCCCCGATGGCGTGGAGCTTCGGCGAATCGGTCGGGATCATTGCCACGACCGGTTCACCTTTGTAGCCTGCCGCCTCGATCTCACGCTTGGCGCGATCAAGGTCGTGGCTCCCATTCACAACCTCCATGCCCGCATCGGTCGCCATCGGCGACGCCGGCGCGAAGACACCGATGCCGGTGCGCCAGAGCGCGCGGTCCTCGCCCATCATGGCGAGCATGAAGTCCTCCTGGTTCACAGCAGCCAGCAGCGCCCGCCGGATCGCAGGGTTGTTGAAGGGCGGGTGCAGGTGATTCATCCGGATGATGGCAATATTGCCGAGCGGATCGAGCTGCTGAACCTTGATGTGACGGCTGCGCTTCAGCAGCGGCATCAGATCGGTTGAGGGATTGTTGACCCAGTCCACCTCTCCGGTGAGCAGAGCGTTGACCGCCGTGGCACTGTCAGGCTGGACATGCCACTCAACCCGGTCGAGGTGAACGATCTTCGGCCCTGCAGTCCCGCCTGGGACACCATCCTCGCGCGGACGGTAATCCGTGAAACGCTCGTAGACCGCGAGTGCGCCCGAGATGCGTTCGTCGGCCTTGAAGCGGAAGGGACCGCTGCCGACCATTTCCGTCACCTGCGTGTAGGGGTCCGTTTTCGCCAGGCGCTCCGGCATGATGGCCGGATAAGGCGCCCCATATCGCCCGAGGCACCGCGGCAGCATCGGGAATGGCCGTTTGAGGCGGAAAACGATCGTCCGGTCGTCCGTCGCGGACAGCTCGTCGGTGACGGCAAGGAGCGCCTGACCGAAGGCGTCACGCTTTCCCCAGCGGCTCACACTGGCGACACAGTCCCGTGCCAGAACCGGCTCTCCGTCGTGAAATCTGAGCCCCGGTCGCAACGTCAAGGTCCAGCGCTTTCCATCATCCTCAACCACATGGCCGGCGACCATTTGTGGTACCGGCTCGTAGTCGGCGCCGATACCGTAGAGCGTGTCGAACACCATCGCTGCGTGGTCCCGCGTGATATACGCGGTAGTCCAAACCGGATCGAGAACGGTGACGTCAGTCAGGGGGACGTATTTCAGGGTACGGCGATCTTGCGCGACCGAGATGCGCGGCAAGGCCAGCATCGCGCCACCAAAGGAAAGCGTCTTGAAAAGTTGGCGTCTTTGCATGCCAAGGCATCTCCGCATCTGAGGAATGCGTGCGCTTGGCGTCCCTGCCCCGTCGCGACTTTCCTGGGGTCAAATCCTGTACGCGACGCCGCGAGGTAATTCATCCGTGCAGCCGCGTCAACGTCGTGTCGACATCTGGTGCCCGCCGCGCACCGCCTTCGTGCTGTCTTCGCAGGATGATCTGCCGCCGCCTGACCGAAAGGCACCATCCTGGCGGGAATTTTGCTCTTCCGTGAGGCTGTGCAGCCAGGGGCGTGCATTCGCTGTTCGAGCGTGACGGGGCGCCGCGTCGAAAGGATCGGTCCATCAGAGACGGCGCCGCGCCGTCTTGTGCGAAGCCTCGCATCGCGCCATGCCGATGCCGCCTCCGGAGATGGGTGGAGAGCCTTTGATCTCCGCCCATCGGACGAAGTACTATCGCCGCTCGATATTCCAGAAGACGGGGAAGGCGAAAGGCACGACGCCCTGCAGGTTCGACCGGTAGGCGGCAGGTGCGGAGAACTGGCCGCCGATCACGTAGTTGACGTTCTCATGGAACGCAGCCTGGACCTCACCCGCGAGTTCCTTGCGCTGCTCTGGCGTTTCCGCCTCCGAGAAGCGACGCAGAAGCTCGGTCAGCTTCGGATCGCAGTGCCAACCTGGATTATGCTCCGAGCAATTGTAGGAGACTCCCCGGTTGGCCAGCGGGTTCACCAGATCTATGCCATTCCAGACGATCGGCGCGACGCTCCAGCCGCCCTGCTCCACCGGCGCGCGGCTGAGGCGACGCTGCGCCACCGTGGCATAGTCGGAAGTGAGGACCTGCACATTGAAGCCGGCACGGCGCATCTGGTCGGCCATCACCAGGCCGGTCGGGTTCAGCAGCGCCGAGGTTTCGGCGTGCAGGAAGACCACTGGTTCGTTCTTGTATCCCGCCTCGCGCAGCAATGCGCGTGCGCGCTCGATGCCGGTCGAGCGGTAGACCTCCGTCCCCGCATCGGTCGTACCCGGCGCACCGCACATGTAGATGGAGTAGCATTTCTTCAGGTACATATCCTCCGGGAGGCCGAGTGCGGCCATCACGTCCGCCTGCTCGATGGCCGCCTGCAGCGCGCGGCGCAGGCGGATGTCGTTGAAGGGCGGCTGGGCGTGGTTGATGTTGAGGATCGACAGCATCTGTTCGATGCCGCTCTGCGAAGCGATCGTGATGTCACGGTTGCGCCGCACGCGCGCGATGAAGTCGAAGGGAATGATCTCCAGGAAGTCGATCTCCCCCGTCTCCAGCGCGGCGACTCGGGTTGCCTGGTCCGGAATGCTGACGAGATCCACGCGGTCGACCTTCACCATCTTGCCGCCGGAGAGTCCGCTCGGTGGCTCCTCGCGCGGACGGTAGCGCGGGTTGCGGTCGAAGATGGCCCGGTCGCCCGGGCGCCATTCGCTGTGGCGAAACAGGAAGGGGCCCGAACCGACGATCTCCGGCACCGCCGTGTTGGGATCGAGATTGGCGAGCCGCGCCGGCATCATGACAGGGATGGTATGGCCCGGCTTACCCAGCGCTTCGATGACGAAGGCGAAGGGGCGCGATAGCTGCAGTTCGAAGCTTCGCGCATCGAGGACCCGGATCTCCTGCGTCGCCTGCATGAGCTGCACGCCGAGCGGTTCCCGTTGTGCCCATCGGCGAATGGAGGCGACGCAATCCTCGGCTGTGACGGGCTTGCCGTCGCTCCATTCCAGCCCGTCGCGCAGACGGAAGCGATAGGTCAGGCGGTCATCGCTGACCTCCCAGCCTTCCAGCATCTGCGGGTGGTAGTTGCCTTCGCTATCAATGCCGACCAGCGTGTCGAACACCATGTAGGCAAAGACGCGCGTCGCATTGATCGTGGTGATGATCGGGTCTAGCACCTGGAGTTCCGTGTTCAGCGAAACCCGCAGCGTGCGGTCTTGCGCCTGGGCAGTGCCGAGGCTGGCGGCGAGGAAGGCCGGAGCGAGCAGTCCGGCGAGATCGCGCAATCTCATGGATGCCTTCCGTCAGCCGCGTGCTGCAACTGGGTGGGCGGATGCCAGGCGCGATGGCGCCTGTCGGAGCTCGACATGCATCAGGCAGCCCCGTTCGCCTTGCGAACATGGTCGTAATTCCGACCGCGGAACCAGGCCATGTACCCTTCGGTGGTGATCGGCTCGAAGCGTGGCGCCTCACTCTTCCTTTCGCAGCCAGGAAGGCAGTCGATCAGCGTATCCGGGTTGGGGTGGAAGAAATAGGGAATGGCGTAACGCGGCCCAGGCGAGGTGTTGAAGGCGCGATGTGGTGTCGAGAGGAAGCGGCCGTTCGTCCAGCGATGCAGGATGTCACCGGTGTTGACGACGAAGCTGTCTGGTACGACCGGGGCATCGATCCAGTCACCCTCCTGCGTGCGGATCTGCAGGCCGGGCACCTTGTTCTGTGCGAGCAGGGTGATGAAGCTTGAATCCGTGTGCGGCGCGATACCGTACTCGTCCGTGCCATACTCGGCTGGCGGGTAGTGCGTGAGACGGAGCCCGGTCAGCGGCCGGTCGCACCGCGTGGCGAAGTAGTCCTCGGGCAACCCGAGCGCACGCGCGTAAAGCGGCAGCAGGCGCTGCGCCAGATCGTCCATCGCATCATAGTAGCGCAGCGCCACTTCGCGAAAGCCCGGCAGCGCTGCCGGCCAGCGGTCCTCGGCGCCAGCGTCGTCTCCGGCGCGCTTGATGAAATAGGCCTCGTTCTCGTTCGGCTTCTTGCCCGTGCTGAGGCTGGAGGTGCGCGTGGTGCTGCCGCGAAGCGGCATGTAGCCCTGCATCGCCGCGTTCACCTGCACGGCCAGCTTCGCCTCAAGCGGCTGGGCATGAAAGCGGGCCGCCTCGGCGAAGGTCGCATCGATCAGCGGCGCCGGAACGCCGTGGTTGATGATGTAGAGGAAGCCGACCGTTTCGCAGATCCGCCGAAGCTCAGCCGCCGTCGCCTCCGCTGCACCCGGCTCCCCGGCGAAATAGGGGCCGAGGTCAAGCACGGGAATGGCGAGCGTGGTGTTCCGGTCAAGAGGCATGGCGCATCTCCTACAGGCGCGGCATGGCGCCGGTGCGCTGGCTCTTCGCTCCCGGCGGGGACTATTTCGGACGGTGCAGCAGTGGTCAAGCCGGATCCGGCGGTTGCACCAGGGTCGGAGACAAGAGGCGAGGAGCAGGTTCAGGCTGTGTGGCAGGGATAAGCGACAGCGATCGAGGGAAGGGCTTCGACGATCGCAGGAGCGGAGATGAAGGCGGTCACGGCGCTCATCATGTCCCTGGCAGCGGCGAGTGGATCGATCTCATGCGGGATTCGGTCCTTGCATGTGGCCAAGAGCGGCAGCCGAAGGGGCAAGGTGGCGATGGAGGCTGCCATCAACGCGGCCATGGCCGCGCCTGCTGTGCCCTCTCATTCGGTCGTATGGTGTTGCTCCTCCGTAGCAGGCGCGCAGGATCACAGATGTCGGGTCGAGACCGATGCCTGCTTGCCGGCTGAGTCGCCGGTCAGCCCGGTCACGTCCCGCCCAGCGGCATCCATCCGCCCTCGATCGCCGAGCGACTGATCTCGTCAACCGCCGGCCAGCGAATCTGCCTAAATTCTGGGCTAAATGCCCAAATATGAGCAAAATAATGATCGATAGGCCAGGATTGCACAAATAGTGCTCTAATTTCCCTTGCGGACCAGGGCTCCTCAGCTCAACTTCGCTGGGACCAAAGCCGGGGCCTCGATATGCGCCTGCGTTTCGCCCTGCTCGCGACGGCACTGCTCACTCTGCCAATCCTGGCGAGCCCGAGCCCGGCGACCGAACAGCGTCCCCTTGTCTGGGGCGAGAACCTGCCCGCCACCTTGGATCCGCACGCGATTTTCGACGTGCCAAGCCAGTTCATTCTCCTCAATGCCTATGACGGGCTTTATCGCTACCAGGGCAATCCGCCGGAGCTGGTCCCGTGGCTGGCGGAGGGCCACAGCGTTTCCGAGGATGGACTCGTCTGGGAGTTCATGCTGCGGGAAGGCGCCAAATTCCACGATGGAAGCACCATCACTGCAGAGGACGTGGTCTACAGCTTCCGCCGCCTGCTCGCCCTGAACCGCGGACCGGCGGCCGCTTTCACGCCGGTCCTGAAGCCGGAGGGCGTCACCGCGCCCGGGCCACACACGGTGCGCTTCGAGCTCTCCCGGCCCTATGCGCCCTTCCTGGCGGCGATTCCGCTGGTCGCCGTGGTGAATCCGCGCGTTATCCAGCCAAATGTCCGCAACGATGATTGGGGCGCGGAATGGTTGGCCGCCAATGATGCCGGCTCTGGCGCCTACCGCATCGATGCGTCCACTTACCGGCCGCGTACCGCGCTCGATCTCCATCGTTTTCCCGACTACTTCATGGGATGGTCAGGCAACCAGCGCCCAATCGAGATCGTGCGGAGCCGGCCGGTGATGGAGACATCCACCCGTGTGCTTGCCCTGCTGCGCGGCGAGATCGACGCCACCGATGGCTATCTGCCGGCCGACCAGGTGGAGCGGGTGGAGCGAAACCGGAGGACTCGCGTGGCGCGCGACGAGAGCATGCGCGTCTTCGTCGTGCGCATGAACAATCGCAAGCCACCCTTCGACAATCGCGACGCGCGGCTCTGCTTCGCCTATGCCTTCAACTACAAGGGCTTCAATGAAGTCATCCTGAAGGGCCTGGTGACGCGCAATGACGGCCCAATCCCCAACAATCTCTGGGGCAACCCTCCGGACCTGCAATCCTACGTGTTCGATCTGGCGAAGGCGCGCGAACACTGCGACCGGGCCCGTGCCGCCGGCGCGCCGCTCGAGCGCGAGATCGAGCTTCATGTCCAAACCGAGAATGAGCAAAGCGTCCAGGCGGCGCAGATGTTCCAGGCCGATCTGCGTCGTGTCGGGGTCAACCTGCGTATCGTGCCGAATACCTGGGCGAACCTCACGGCCACCACGACCAGCGCGGAGACTACGCCCGACACCTGGGTGCACTGGGTAAGCACCTATTTCGTCGACCCGGAAAACTGGATCGGCCAGATGTATGACAGCCAGTTCCATGGCACCTGGAAGGCTTCCTCCTGGTACACCAACCCACGGGTCGACGATCTGCTGCGCCGCGCCCGGACCAGCCCGGATCACGCGGAACGCGAGCGCCTGTACCAGGAGGCGACCCGGCTGGTGGTGGCCGACAGCCCGGATATCTGGATCTACAACACCGTCAGCCTGCGTGGCCTGTCGCGCCGAGTGCAAGGCTACCAGTTCTCGCCTGTCGGGTCCGGCAGCGAGCTGCGCCTGATGTGGCTCGAGAACTAGAGCACGATCGTTTGAGGCTGGAACAGCCGAAAGCCGGACGCGCATCTGCGCCCGCCCTCAGGCCGCCGGCATGGCGCGTGTCAATCATGCCAGCATCTGCCTGCGATCCGGCGCCTGTGGTTGCCGAAAGGACGACCATGGCGCTCACCGTGATGACGTCCGTCCGCTGAGGTCTCTCAGGCGCGGGCGCCGACGCCGCGAAGCCGCCGGATGCCCCGATCGGCCAGCAGCGCCAGCATCGTCACGCAGATCAGAGGGCTGCTGACGGCGGCGATGGTGGGCTTAACCTCCCACAAGAGGCTGTTCCTGATCCGGACCGGCAGCGTCTCGGCACGGATGCCGGCAAGGAACAGCGAGATCATCAACCCGTCCAAGGAGGTCAGGAAGGAGAAAGGTCGTGACCAGGCAGGTCATCGCCGCGACCGCCAGAGAGTTCACCATCGCGGCGCGCCATCGGGCATCGCCCAGAAAGCGCTCGTACCAATCATCGAAGCAGGCACTTTCGAGCACGCGTACGATATGCCCGCATCGCTCGGGTGCGAAGATTTCGTGCAGGTCGGCTTGCGGATGGCGCCAGGCGCCGGGGTGGTTTGCGGTTGGTCCGGTCCTGAGATGGGCGACCAGATGCATCCGTCGGCGGGAGGCGCTGGCCTGGAGCAACGCCCAGGCCGGGGCCGACAAGATCACCGACCCCTACGCCACGCCGAATCGCATGAAGCAGAACAGCGAGACCTACCCCACCAACCAGGGCGTCTTCGTCGGGTCCTACGCTACCGCGGCGAGATTGCTGGACGAAATGGCAGAGGTGCCGGGCCTGTCCGGCGAGATGCTGACCTTCGACGACTTCCTGATTGGCATGGAGCAGTTCGGCACCCGCATCCAGCCGCTGATGCGCAGCCGCAGCCGCATTCTTGCGGCCGCCTGACCCGAGGGAGCGCCCGCCCATATGTTGATGCGCGGGCGGCCTCAACTGCCGGCGGAGGCCGGCATCGGCTTCGTCCTCCGCAGGTCGGGATTTCAGCCGGCCGGTATCATAAGGCCCGCAGCGGCGGTGCCGCCGTGAGTGAGGCCCGGGCCACGCTGTGCCAGCGCCCGAGCATCAGCACCGCCACCACCCCGAGCCCGGCGGCGAGCCCGATCCAGAGCCCCGTCGCCTCCATCCCCGCCGCCAGCGCCAGCGCCAGGCCCAGCGGCAGGCCGATGCCCCAGTAGCCCAATCCCGCCAGCAGCATCGGCCCCCGCGTGTCCTTCAGGCCCCGCAGCGCCCCCGCCGCAACCGCCTGCACCCCGTCGGCCAGCTGGAACAGACCGGCGATGACCAGCAGCGTGGCGCCAAGCGCCGCCGTGGCCGCCGCCTGGTCGTCGGCGGGGTCGAGGAAGGCCCAGGCGATCGGCTCCCGCGCCAGGATCAGCAGCAGCGCCATGGCCACCATGAAGCCGGCCCCCAACGCGATCGCCACCCAGCCGGCGCGCACCGCGGCCGCCGCCTCGCCGGCGCCCGCGAAGATCCCTACACGCGCGGTGGCCGCCTGACCGATCCCCATGGGCACCATGAAGGTCGTGGCAGCCGCCTGCAGCGCGATGGCATGGGCGGCCACGGCGATCGCGCCGAACCAGCCCACCGCCAGCGCTGCCGCGCTGAAGACGCCAATCTCGAGCAGCATGGCGCCGCTGATCGGCAGGCCGATGCGCAGCACCTCGCTCATCCGGCTGGGATCGGGCCGCCAGAGCCGGCCGAGCAGGCGGAAGCGGCCGAGCCGCCGGTCGCGCGCGATCAGCAGCAGCAGTCCCGCCAGCATCAAGGTGTTCGCCAGGGTACTGGCGAGCCCCGCCCCGACCACGCCGAGGCCGGACCAGCCGAAGGCGCCGAACACCAGCACCCAGTCGAGGCCCACATTCATCAGCACTGCCGCGCCGGCGATGGCGAGTGCCGGTCCCGGCCGCTCCATCGCCGCGAGGAAGCCGCGCAGTACGATGAAGCCGCAGAAGGGCAGCAGCCCCCACATCAGGACGCGCAGATAGGTCCCCGCCAGCGCTGCCAGCGCCGCATCCTGGCCCAGCGCACACAGCAGCGCCTCGCCGAACCACAGCAGCGCGAAGGCCGGTACCAGCAGCGCGCATGCGGCCCAGAGGGCACTGCGCGCACCACGGCGCATTTCCCGCACCCAGCCGCGTCCGAGCGCGCCGGGCCGCTGCCCGCGCCCCCGCGCCTGCGCCAGCAGCGGCGTCGCCGCCAGCGCCACGCCCAGTGCGGGCGCCATCAGCATCCAGTACAGAGTGGCGCCGAGTGTCGCCGCGGCGAGCGCCTCGGTGGACAGCCAGCCCAGGATCACCGTGTCGGTGATGATCATCGCATGCTGGCTGAGGTTGGTCAGTGCAAGCGGCCAGGCGAGTGCGAGCGTCGCCTGCGTCTCGCCCCACCAGGCGCTGCGGGGTCGCGCCCTGCCGATGCTTTGCGCCATGCCGGACATCAGGACCCTGTACCGCGGCGCGGCAGCGGAACCGCATGACGGTTTCGCGGGGCAGGGCGGACGGATGCGTCTGGCAGCCCGGTCCGGCCGCGTCCTGGGATGCCGGGATCAGGCCTTCGGATGCCCCCGAGCCACGGCGATCTGGTCTGGGGTGCGGGACGCGGTAGTTTGGGTCAGACCCCCTGCTCCGGAGTGCCACCATGCGCCGTCGCGCGCTGCTCGCCGCCCCGCCCACCGCCGCCCTTTCGCCCCTGCTGCCCCGGCCCGCCGCAGCCCAGGCGCCAAGCCTCGTCACCGAGGAGTTCATGGTGCCGGCGCGTGACGGCGGCATCGAACTCTTCCTGCGCAACAAGCGGCCGGAGACGCTGACCGACTTCGCCCCCGCGCGCACCCTCCTCTTCGTGCACGGCGCGACCTACCCGGCCGAGACCGCTTTCGACCTGCCGCTCGGCGGCCTGTCCTGGATGGACTACATCGCCGGGCGCGGCTTCGACACGTGGTGCATGGATATCCGCGGCTATGGCCGCAGCACCCGCCCGCCCGCGATGGCGCAGCCGCCCGAGGCCAACCCGCCGATCGTGCGCGGCGAGACGGCGCTCTCCGACATCGCTGCCGTGGCCGCCTTCATCCGCGAGCGCCGCGGCCTGCCGCGCCTCGTGCATATGGGCTGGTCCTGGGGTACGGCGCTGATGGCGCGCTTCGCCGCGGAAAATCCTGCCCTGGTGGAACGCCTGGTCCTCTACGCCCCGGTCTGGCTGCGCGAGGGGCCGAGCCCGGCGGCGGCGGGCGCTCAGGCGACACTCGGTGCCTACCGCACGGTGACGCAGGCGCAGGCGCGCGAGCGCTGGCTGAATGGCGTGCCGGAGGAGAAGCGCGCCGCACTGATCCCGCCCGGCTGGTTCGAGCACTGGGCCGGCGTCACCTGGGCGACCGATCCGGAGGGCATGCGCCGCAACCCCCCGGTGCTGCGCGCGCCGAACGGCGTGCTGCTGGACAGCCGCGAATTCTGGCAGGCCGGCCGACCCTGGTACGACCCGGCGCGGATCACCGCGCCCAGCCTGCTGGTCGTGGCGGAATGGGACCACGACACGCCGCCCGGCATGGCCGCGGCACTGTTCCCGCTGTTGACCAACAGCCCGGGCAAGCGGCTGGTGATGCTCGGCGAAGGGACGCATACCATCCTGATGGAGCGCAACCGTGGCGCGCTGTTCCAGGCGGTGCAGGTGTTCCTCGAGGAGACGACCGGTTGAGGCGCCTCCTCGTTCCCCCGCGAGGCGCTCCCGGGCATTGACCGCATACCCTCCGGGCGGCTTCCCTGCGCAGCATGCCGATTCTCACCGGTCATGCCCGCCTCGCCGGCGTCCTGGGCTGGCCCATCGCCCATTCCCGCTCTCCACGCCTGCACGGCTTCTGGCTGGAGCGGCACGGCATCGACGGCGCCTACCTGCCGCTACCCGTGCGGCCGGAGCGCTTCGCCGATGCGGTGCGCGCGCTGGCGACGCTCGGCTTCCGTGGCGCGAACGTCACGATCCCGCACAAGGAAGCGGCCTTCGCGGTTTGCGACTCGGTGGACCGCAGCGCGCACCGTGCCGGGGCGGTGAACACGCTGGTGTTCCACGACGACCGGATCGAGGGCTCGAATACCGACGGCTTCGGCTTCCTGGAGAATCTCCGCGCCGCCATGCCCGGCTGGTCGGCGGCCGCAGGCCCGGCCGTGGTGCTGGGCGCCGGCGGCTCGGCCCGGGCGATCGCCGCGGCGCTGCTGGATGCGGGCTGCCCGCGGCTGACCCTGGTGAACCGCACGCCGGCGCGGGCGGAGGCGCTGGCGCGCACCCTCGGCGGCCCGATCACGGTGGCGGAGCGGGCGCCGCTCGCGGAGGCGGCACTGCTGGTGAACACAACCAGCCTCGGCATGCAGGGCCAGCCGCCGCTGGAGATCGACCTCGCATCCCTGCCGGCAGCGGCGGTGGTGGCCGACATCGTCTATGTGCCGCTGGAGACGCCGCTGCTCGCCCAGGCGCGGGCGCGCGGCCTCGCGGCCGTGGCAGGCCTCGGGATGCTGCTGCATCAGGCGCGACCGGGGTTCGAGGCCTGGTTCGGCGTGGCCCCTGTGGTGGACGAGGCGCTGCATCGCTTCGTCGCGGCCGACATCCCGGCGCGGCCGGCATGAAGATCCTGGGCCTCACGGGCGGGATCGGCATGGGCAAGTCCACCGCTGCCAACACCTTCCGCCGCCTGGGCGTGCCGGTGTTCGATGCGGACGCCGCGGTGCACCGGCTGCAGGGCCCGGGCGGGCGCGCCGTGGCACCGATCGGGGCCGCCTTCCCAGGCACGTTGCACGAGGTGCGCGGCGGCAAGGCGGTGGACCGGGAGGCGCTGCGCCGCGCCGTGCTCGGCAACCCCGAGGCGCTCAGGCGGCTCGAGCGCATCGTCCATCCGCTGGTGCGCGATGAGGAGCGACGCTTCCTCGCGGCCGCGCGCCGCCGTGGCGAGCCGATGGTGGTGCTGGACATCCCGCTGCTGTTCGAGACCAGCGGCGCGCGGCGCTGCAACGCGGTGGTGGTGGTGACGGCGCCCGCGGCCGTGCAGCGCTGGCGCGTGCTGCGGCGCCCCGGCATGACGGAGCAGCGGCTGAAGGCGATCCTGGCGCGACAGACGCCGGACGCCGAGAAGCGCCGCCGCGCGGACCATGTGGTGACCACGGCGCTGTCGCGGCACCACGCGCAGCGGCGCATTCGCCAGATCGTGCGGGAGATCCGGAACCGATGACTCGCCAGGTTGTACTGGATACGGAGACGACGGGCCTCGACCCGCTGCTCGGCGACCGTGTCATCGAGGTCGCGGCGATCGAGATCGTCAACCTGGTGCCGACCGGGAAGACCTTCCACGTCCTGGTGGATCCCGAGCGCGAGGTGCCGCCCGAGAGCACGCGCGTGCATGGCTTCACCACGGAGATGCTGCGCGGCAAGCCGAAATTCGCCGAGATACTGGACGATCTGCTGGGCTTCCTTGCCGATTCGCCCATCATCGCACACAACGCGCCCTTCGATTTCGGCTTCCTGGATGCGGAACTGCAGCGCGTCGGCCGCCCGCCGCTGGCCCGCGCGCGCATGGTGGACAGCCTGGAGATCGCCAAGCGGCGCTTCCCCGGCCTGCCGAACAACCTGGACGCGCTGTGCCGGCGCTTCGGCGTCGACAACTCGATGCGCACCAGCCACAACGCGCTGCTCGACGTACAGCTGCTGGCGCAGGTCTATCTCGAGCTGATGGGCGGGCGGCAGCCCGGCCTGTCGCTGACCGCCGCGGTGGCGGCGCCGGCCGTGGTGCTCGGCGGCCCGGTGCGGGAGCGGACACCGCGCCCGATCGTGCCGACCGAGGCGGAGCTGGCGGCGCATGCGACCTTTCTGCAGAAGCTGAAGGACCCGCTCTGGCTGCAGCCGCCCTTCGCTGCGCCCGAGGCGGCCGAATAGGGCAGAGCGCCGGCCAGGTCGCGCTGCGGCAGGGGCCGGTGCCGTGGGCAACCCGGCTGGACGCGCCGCCTTCTTGGCGCTGCCACCAGCACGGGAGCGCCTTGCATGCACAGCCTTCGGAACGCCGTCGTCGTCATCACCGGCGCCTCTTCGGGCATCGGCCGGGCGACGGCCCTCGCCTTCGCCCGCCGCGGCGCGCGACTGGTGCTGGCCGCTCGCCGGGCCGAGCCGCTGGAAGCGTTGGCCCGTGGCTGCCGGGCGGCGGGCGGCGAGGGGCTGGCGGTGCCGACCGACGTCACCGAGGCGGCGGCGGTGGAGGCGCTGGCCCAGGCGGCGCTCAAGGCGCATGGTCGCATCGACCTATGGATCAACAATGTCGGCATCGGCGTCTTCGGCGCCTTCCAGGAGGCGCCCATGGCGCTGCACCGGCGGGTGATCGAGGCCAACCTGCTCGGCGCCATGCATGGCACCGCGGCCGTGCTTCCGACCTTCCTGCAGCAGGGCGAGGGGGTGCTGATCAACATGGTTTCGATCGGCGGCTGGTCGCCGACGCCCTATGCTGCCTCCTACGCCGCGAGCAAATTCGGTATCCGCGGCTTCACCGCGAGCCTGCGGGCGGAACTGGCACCGCATCCGGACATCCGCCTCTGCGCCGTCTTTCCCGCCCTGGTGGACACCCCGGGCTTCCTGCACGGGGCGAACATGGCGGGCCGCGCCCTGCGGCCTTCCGGCCCGATGCTGGCGCCGGAGACGGTGGCGGAGGTGTTCGTCGGCCTGGCGCTCCGGCCGCGCGACGAGGTTGCGGTGGGCTGGACCTCCTCCGCCGCGCGGCTGGCCTATGCCCTGGCACCGGGGCTGACCGAGCGCGGGTCCGGAACGCTGATGCGGCGCTTCCTGCGCTGCGCCGCGCCGGCGCCGCGGACCGAGGGGGCGGTGATGGCGCCGATGCCGGAAGGCACCGCCACCAGCGGCGGCCTGCGCCGGCGCGGGGGCATGCGGCCGGGGATGGGCCTGACCGGCATCGCCCTGGCGGGCCTGGGGCTGGCCATCGGCATCGACGCCCTGCTCGGCCGGAGACAGGGCTGATCCGTCCGGAGGCGCGGCGGCCGACGGCGGGACGCGCAGCGCTGCCGCATCGCGACGGAAGGCTGTAGCCTGGGCCGCGCAAGGCGTTCGAAGGGAGGGAAACCATGGGTCAGGTCCAGGGCAAGATCGCCATCGTCACGGGTGGCGCGTCAGGCATCGGCGCGGCCTGTGCGGAAATGCTGGCGCGCGAGGGGGCACGGGTGGTGCTGACCGATCTCGACGATGCGCGCGGCGAGGCCCTGGTGGAGCGCATCCGCGCAAAGGGCGGCGAGGCGCTCTACCTGCACCAGGACGTGACCGAGGAGACGCGCTGGCAGGAGGTGGTGGGCGAGGCGGTTCGCCGCTTCGGCGGGCTGCACATCCTGGTCTCGAATGCCGGCATCGGCATCATGGGCCTGACGGTGGACATGTCGCTGGCGGACTGGCGGCGCCAGATGGCGGTGAATGTCGATGGCGTGTTCCTCTCCGTGAAGCATTCCATCCCGGCGATGCGCCGCTCGGGCGGCGGTTCCATCATCCTGATGTCCTCGGTGGCGGGGTTGCGGGGCTCGGCCGGGCTGGCGGGCTATTCCGCCACCAAGGGCGCCGTGCGGCTTTTCGCCAAGTCGGTGGCCCTGGAATGCGCCGGCGCGCGCGACGGCATCCGGGTGAACAGCGTGCATCCCGGCATCATCGAGACGCCGATCTGGGAGAAGCTGCCCGCGGGCCTTGCCGGCGGGCGCAACGCGCCCATTGATGCGAAGCAGCTCGCCGCTGCCGGCGTGCCGCTCGGCGTCGCCGGCCAGGCGCAGGACATCGCGGACGGCGTGCTCTTCCTCGCCTCCGACGCCTCGCGGCACATGACAGGATCGGAGCTGGTGATCGATGGCGGCATGACAGCGGGGCGCCCGGGCAGCATCGCCGCGCGCTAGGGCATTTTCCGTTCCGCAAGCGAAGGCCTGCAGCGGACCGGCGTTCGGTCCTGAACGCGATCCGCTGTGGCGCGGGGCCGCTCCTGGCGCCGGCTATTCGACCTGGAGCCCCGCCGCTTCCACCACCGCCCGCCACTGGGGGATCTCGGTCCGGAGCCGTTCCGCCAGCGGCTCCGGACCGGTCAGCAGCAGCTCCGCGCCGGTCTCGGCCAGGCGGCGGGAGAGCTCTCCCTCCGGCGCACGCAGCGGCGTGAGCTCGGCCAGCATGCGTCGGATGGCCTCCGGAGGTGTCGCCTTCGCGGCGAACAACCCGTACCAGAGCGTCGAGGCATAGCCTGGCACCGCCTCCCGCACCGCCGGCACGTCGGGCAGCAGCGGCGCACGCGCCTCGGTCGTCACCGCGATGCAGCGCGCAGTGCCGGCGCGGATGTGCGGCAGCGGGACGGAGACATCGCCGGTAAAACAATCGATGTCTCCGGCCAGCAGCGCGTTCATGATCAGCTGCGACCCGCGATAGGGCACATGCGTCATGTTCACGCCGGCCCGCTGCATCAGCATTGCTGTCATGAGATGCGTCGAGGAGCCGACGCCCGAGCTGCCGAAGGTGACGCGGCCCGGCGCCTCCCGCGCACGGGTGAGCAACTCCGCGAAGCTCGCCGGGCCGTCGGGGCGAACGACGAAAGTGAAGGGCGACTGCATCACCAGCGTCACCGGCAGCAGGTCCGTGAGGGGATCGAAGCCCAGGTTGCGGCGCAGCGCCGGCAGGGTGGCGACGGCGGTCGAGGTGATGAGGAAGGTGTGCCCGTCCGTCGCCTGCGCAACGTGCTGCATGCCCACCTGGCCGCCTGCGCCCGCCCGGCTGTCGAAGACCACGGGCTGGCCGAGCTTCGGCGTGAGGGCGTCCACGAAGAAGCGCGCCGGCACATCCTGCGGGCCACCGGGCGCGAAGGGGCTGATCAGCCGTACGGGACGGTCGGGCCAGGCGGATGCCTGCGCGATGGCAGGGGCGGCAAGCCCGCCCAGCAGCGCCGCGCCGAGGCCGCGGCGGGTGAGGCCGGTAATGGTCATGTACGTTCCTCCGAGGTCTTGTCGTTGGGCCTACCCCGGAATGCTAGCACCACGCCCGTTCGGGCAGGCCAGCGCCATGGCCCGGCTCAGGGGCTGACAGCACCCAGGGCCGGTGGTGTCGGTGTCTCTGCGCGTCAGCCGTCCGCCAGGCGTCGCAGCCGGGTGACCCCATCGGCCACCGCCGCCTGCAGCAGCCAAGCATCGCCGCCCCAGGCAAGCAGACGGAAGCCATCCCGCCAGGCTTGGCTTGCCTCCGGCATGGAGGTGACCAGGCGACCGAGACCGAGCCCCTGGGCCCTGGCGGCGGCGCAGATCCGCTCCGTGGCGGCGCGGAAGCGGGGATGGTCGAACGCGCCCGGGATGCCAAGCGAAGCGGAAAGGTCGAAATGCCCTAGCCAGAGCACGTCCACCCCCGGCACGGCGGCGATGGCCTCGACATTCTCCACCCCCTCCGCCGTCTCGATCATCAGGAACAGCGTGGTGCGCTCGTTCGCCGCGGCCAGCTTCGTCGCGGCGGGCCCGGAACGGTAGTTGTCGTGCGCCACCTGCAACGCCACGCCCCGGTGGCCCTCGGGTGGATATTTCAGGGCGGCCACCGCATCCCGCGCCACCTCCGCCGTGCCGACCAGGGAGACCATCACCCCCTCCGCCCCCATATCGGCGATGCGCGCGATGTCGTGCGCGTCGCGCGAGGGCACGCGCACCACCGTCGGGACGCCGCCGGCCTCCAGGAAGCGCAGCGCGGCCTTCACCGTCTCCGTCGAGAAGCCGCTGTGCTCCATGTCGAGGAAGGCGAAGTCGCAGCCGGCGCCGGCCAGGATGTGGCCGATGCCGGGGGTGAGGAATTCCACCAGGAAGGTTCCCGCGGCCAGCTCGCCGGAGCGAACCATGCCCTTCAGCCGGTGCGGCATGGCGCAGCCTCCTTTCTCCCTATGCGCCATCCTGGAGGATGGCCGCTCGCGTTGGCACGGTTTGCGGGGGCAAGATTTGCCCTGGCCCGCCTGCCGTGCCTAATTGATCGGCCCGTCCAAGAAGCCGGAGCCAGTTGATGCCGGAAGCACCCACGCCGACGCGTCCCGTGCCCTTGCCTGACCCGCGCGTGGAGTATTCTGCCCCCGTCGGCGACACGGTGAAGACCACCACCTGTTACATGTGTGCCTGCCGGTGCGGCATCCGCGTGCATCTGAAGGACGGCCGGATCCGTTACATCGAGGGCAACCCGGATCACCCGGTGAACCGCGGCGTGCTCTGCGGCAAGGGCAGCGCCGGAATCATGACGCACTACGCCCCCGCGCGGCTGCGCGCGCCGCTGCTGCGTGTGGGCGAGCGGGGCTCGGGCGAGTTCCGCGAGATCTCCTGGCCCGAGGCGCTGGACATCGCGACAGGCTGGCTGAGGCAGGTGCGGGAGACGGATCCGCGCCGCCTTGCCTTCTTCACCGGCCGCGACCAGTCGCAATCGCTCACGGGCTTCTGGGCCGCGCAGTTCGGCACGCCGAATTTCGCCGCGCATGGCGGCTTCTGTTCGGTGAACATGGCGGCGGGCGGGTTGTACAGCGTCGGCGGCAGCTTCTGGGAGTTCGGCGAGCCGGACTGGGACCACGCGCGGTACTTCCTGATGTTCGGCGTGGCGGAGGACCACGACAGCAACCCGATCAAGCTCGGCCTGTCCAGGCTGAAGGCACGCGGGGCGAAATTCGTCTC
>Ga0180217_1001780_pt1 | contig 21891 bp, 20 predicted proteins | sample eDN3rd37CBELigOP_FD_128521 | JGI IMG/M metagenome (GOLD analysis project Ga0180217, IMG submission 128521) | Enriched Organic Plus compost microbial communities from Emeryville, California, USA - eDNA 3rd pass 37_C BE-Lig OP (version 2) (version 2) ... | reverse complement strand
GTCTACGCCATCTGACAGCTCCAGCGTTCCCATGGTGAGCCGCGCCGTGCCAGTGTAGATGTCGGTGCCAATGATGCCGAGCAGCAGCCCGAGCAGTACCATGGCGATCGCCTTGAGGATCGATCCGTGCGCCAGCACCACGGAGGCAATCAGACCAAGCACCATCATGGAGAAATAGGACGGCGGACGGAAAGCCATCGCCACCTTGGCGAGCGGTGCAGCGAAGAGCGCGATGATCACGGTGGCGATGGTGCCGGCAAAGAAGGATGAGAGCGCGGCCGTTGCCAGCGCAGGGCCAGCGCGCCCCTGCCTGGCCAATTGATATCCATCCAGCGTCGTGATCGCCGAGGAAGCTTCGCCCGGCAGGTTCAGCAGGATGGCCGTCGTCGACCCGCCATACTGCGCACCGTAGTAGATACCAGCAAGCATGATCAGCGCCGAGTCCGGCTGCATCGTGAAGGTGATGGGCAGAAGAATGGCTATGGTTGCAAGGGGGCCTACGCCTGGCAGGACACCCACCAGCGTTCCCGCAAGCACACCGACGAAGCAGAAAAACAGGTTCTGCCATGCAAGGGCGACTGAAAAGCCGAGGGCGAGGTTTGAGAAGATGTCCATCGCCCTACCTCAGCCAGTCACCGACGAGAGGCAGGTTGAGGCCCAGCGCGAAGCTGAATACAGCTACGCAGACCGCAGAGACGCCGACGGAGAGAATTGCTGCACGGACCAGGGTCATGCCTCTCACCGCCATCGCGGAACAGAAGCAGAGGGCGAGCAGCGCGATCAGCAGTCCAAGCGGGCGCATGGCCGCACCAAACACGACAAGGCCCACGGGAAACAGGATCACGGCGCGCCAGGGCACAGCAGAAAGATCGACTTCCTCAGCCTGCGCCACTACGCCATTGACGACGATCACCGCCCCGAGTGCAAGCAGTAGCCCTCCAACCATGGTCGGGAAGAAGCCCGGCCCCATTCGGAATGCACTGCCAAAGGGCAGCCCAAGAATAGCGGAGACGCAAAACCAGCCGCCAAAAAGAATGAACAGAATTCCGGCAGTGATATCGCCGTTCAGCTTTATATTTTGCATTGATAATGGAGCCATGCCTTGGTTGAGGCAGCATTGCCATGGCGTCACCATAAAGGTTGCCCTTACGCGAGGAACGAAAGTTTGCTTCCTATTTCGCTTGGCGGAACGACGGTCACGCACCGAACCTTTCTGTCCGGTGTCATGACAAGATCATCCGAATGCAAACATCGGGAGGGATGCATGAAGATCAGCCGCACGACTTGCCGCGCGTTTCGCATGCCGCTGAAGCAGGCTTTCTCATCCGCGCGGGTAACGATGACGCATCGCGAAATGGTGCTGGTCGAAATCGAGACGGAGACCGGAGAACGCGGTACCGGCTGGTGCACGACGGCAGGCGTGGGCGCAGCATCCGTCCAGGCGTTGATTGTCGGCTACCTGGCTCCGATGTTGATTGGATCAGACCCGCGGAACACGGAACAGCTCTGGCAGCGGCTCTGGATGGAGTGCCACGCTGCGGGGCCCGCAGGCATCACCACGCTTGCCGTTTCGGCGATCGACATCGCGCTCTGGGACCTGAAGGCGAAACTTGCGGGCGAACCTCTCCACCGGATGCTGGGTGGAGCAAGGCAAAGCGTGGATGTCTACGCCAGCGCGATAAACCTCCACCTCTCTCAGGAAGATCTGGTAGAACAGGTGCGCCAGCAGCGGGTAGAAGGCTATCGGTCGTTCAAGATCAAGGTCGGGCGGCAGGCGCTCGATGAAGACCGCGAACGTTGCCTCGCTGTGCGCGAGATCATCGGTGCGGACTGCATCCTGATGCTCGACGCAAACCAGAAATGGACGCTGGGTGACGCAATCCTGCGTACCCGCAAGCTGCGCGACGCCGATCCCCTCTTCATCGAGGAGCCGCTGTTGTCCGACACGATCGCTGGTCATGCAAAGCTGCGGGAAGCTACTGGAGTGGCCGTCGCAGCAGGTGAGCAGCTCTGCAACCGTTACGAATTCTGGAACTACGTCAGCGCCGGTGCGATCGACTATCTGCAGCCTGACGTCTGGAAGGTGGGAGGCATTACCGAATTTCTGAAGATCGCCGCGCTTGGTGCAGCAGCGGGCATTCCCGTTTCGCCCCACGGTGCTACCGAGCTTTCCGTGCATCTGGCAGCCGCCCTCCCCAACGCGCTTCACGTTGAGAACATCTTCGGCCTCAACCTGTTCGATTTTGGTGCAACCGCAGCGCCCCTGAAAATAGCGGATGGACGATTTACGCTCGGCACCGCGCCCGGACATGGCGTGATCCTTGATCTCGATGCCATGGAACCGCATGAATTGCCCGTGGGCCAACCGATCGACCGCCAGCCGCTCTACAAGAACGTCAACTGAGATCGCCGGCATCCCCTGTTCCGCTATACGGAATCTGCCCGGTGACCAATTGTTCGTGTTCGCTTCGTCGGCGATACAGTTGCCATGAGGAGGAAAGATCATGCATCTCTACATCAAAGGCGGGCAGCCAGGATGAGCATCAATTCTGAAATGCTTGCCGCAATACTATTTCTGTTCTTCGGACTCGCAGCGGTCGCACTTGGATGGAGCTACGGGTTTGGGAGCCTGTCACAGCCCGGCGCCGGTGCCGTGCCCATTCTGGCTGGCGTAGGGGTCTTTCTGCTGGGCATTGCGCAGCTTGTGAACGCAGCCAAAGCCACGCGTGGCAGCGAAATTCTTCCTGCCGCTTTTGCGCCCGGCGAGTTCCGGCCGCTGCTGCTGATCCTCCTCGCAGTCTTTACCTTCGCAGTCCTCGTGATGCCCCTGGGGCTCATCCCGGCCCTCGCCGCACTCACCTTCATCGCCTGGTTTGCACAAAAAGGCGGGCGCCACTGGGAGATCGCAGGCGCCATGGTCACATCGATCGTCCTGATGGTTGCCATCTTCAAATACGGGCTCGGGCTGCCGCTCCGGCTCTTTGGTGCGGGGTTCTAAGCCATGGATCTGATGCCTCTTCTCGAACTCGGCTTCCAAGTTGCCTTCAACCCAGTCAACCTCGTCTACTGTCTGATCGGTGTCACTCTCGGCACCGCCATCGGCGTGCTGCCGGGCGTAGGGCCGGTGATCACCATCGCGCTGCTCCTGCCGCTGAGCTTCGGCCTGCCTGCGGAAGCGTCGATCATCATGCTCGCCGGCATCTATTACGGCGCGTCCTATGGCGGCTCAACCACCTCGATCCTGATCAACCTGCCGGGGGAAGCCTCGTCAGCCGTCACCTGCATCGACGGACACCAGATGGCCAAGCAGGGCCGCGCCGGTGCAGCGCTTGCCATTGCGGCATTGGGCTCCTTCTTTGCCGGCACTGTCGGAACCCTGCTGATTGCGCTCGCCGGCCCGCCGCTTGCCAGCATCGCCATGCGTTTTGGCGCAGCCGAGTACGCGGCCCTCGTTTTCGCTGCACTCCTGATGGTGGCCGCCATGACGCGCGGCGGCGTGATCAAGGGTATCGGTGTGGCGCTGCTTGGCATCATCTTCGGCCTCGCGGGCTCTGACGTGATGACGGGTACGTTTCGATTCACCTTCGGCATTCGCGAGCTTCGTGACGGCATCGACTTTTCGGTACTGGCCGTCGGGCTCTTCGCCATTGCCGAAATCGTCGGCAACATATCCTCGGGTGCGGACGGAGTGGTGACCACCAGCAAGATCGGTCGGCTTTGGCCAACGCGTGAGGATTTCCGCCGGTCGTGGCCAGCGGTCCTCCGTGGATCCGCGGTTGGATCGCTATTGGGCGTACTACCCGGCGCAGGCGTCGCCATGAGCTCGTTCACCGCCTACATGCTGGAAAAGAATGTCTCGCGGACGCCGGAAAGGTTCGGAGAAGGTGCCATTGAGGGCGTTGCCTCACCGGAAGCCGCCAACAATGCCGCTTCGCAGACGGGCTTCATTCCCACCCTGTTGCTCGGCATTCCCGGAAGCCCGGTGATGGCCCTCATGCTCGGTGCCTTCATGATTCATGGTGTGCAGCCGGGCCCCCGCATGATGACGGAACACGCACCCCTCTTCTGGGGCCTGATCGTCTCCATGTGGATCGGAAACTTTTTCCTCGTGATCCTCAACCTGCCGCTGATCGGCATCTGGGTGAAGCTGCTCAAGGTGCCCTACCACTGGCTTTTCGTGTTCGTGCTGGCCTTTGCCTGCGTCGGCGTCTTCACGATGGGGTCCTCGCCCTTCCAGGTCTACATGCTGGTGTTCTTCGGCGTGCTGGGCTACCTGCTGAAGGCAGCCGGGCTGAGCCCTGCCCTCTTCATCCTTGGCTTCATCCTGGGGCCAATGTTCGAGGAAAACTTCCGCCGGACCATGTCGATCTCACGCGGAAACATCTGGGTCTTCGTCGAGCGCCCGATCAGCCTCGTCTTCGTCCTGATCGGTGTGGCCGTAGTCCTGCTCGCAATGACCTCCTTCGTGCGACGTGGCCGCGAAGAAGCTGAAGAAGCATAGAGAGACGTCTGAACTACTCTCTCCAACTACTCTACCGCGGTTCCAGGCTGACAACGGTTTCCCTATTCTCCTGGAACCCCTCCCGACAAAAAAAGGCCGCTGCCGGTCGTGGCAGCGGCCAAGTTGCTTGGGAGAGTCTCGCGCTATCTGCGCAATCTGGAGAAAACCCCGTCCACGTCCTCTGACGTTTCAAGGTTGAGCACTTCTTCAATCAGCCGCTCAGCAGTGTCTGGTGAAATCACGTCATCGACATTGGAATGGAATTTCTTGAGGTAAACCTCTTCCGTTGCCGGGTTCTTTGCAGTTCCAAGCATATCCTCGACCGTATGCGTGACCTCGCGTCCGTCACTGAAGACGATCGTGACGACGCCGCGTGAGCGGGTCGTATCGGCGGCGGCAATCGGGTCTTCGACATGAACGACCTTGTCCGCCAATGCGTTGATGACCGGGTTGCGCAGGCTTTCCTCCGCGAAGGCGTTCTTGTCGAAGCGACCGAGTACAAGAGCTTCCGCAACCGTATGCTGCAGGCTAATACGGCCATGCCAGGAGGTTAGCGGGCGGCGCTTCTCTTCCACCGGCTCACAGACCGTATGGAACGACCTCGGCATGATCTCGCAGCGTATCTCGCGGATTTGGTCAGGGTCGATCGTGCACTTCTCGCGCAGCGCCAGCGCCGCTTCGATGAAGGGCATCAGCGTATAGGCGACAGGATAGAGCTTCGTTGCGATATCCAGAGAATGCCACCTTTCGCCAAGACCGTCCGTCATGGCGGAGAACCGGAAATCCGGCTTTGACTGGATGTAGCTTGAGTACCAGCCGAACTTGCCTTCAAACACGCGACCTGGTCCGGAGATGCCTTGCGCCGCCAGCGCTACCGCGCGAACGGCAGCTGACGCGGCGAACCCGACGTGTAGCGTCTTGGTCGAGGTGCCGTCTTCAAACGAGGCAATCGACCCTGCCGAGAGGCTGGCCGACGTGCCGACCGCATCCGCCATCGCCTTCACATCGAGGCCACGGAGTTTGGCGACGGAATAGGCGGCGGCGAAAACACCGTAAACGCTTGTCGGATGAAGCCCGACCTCGTGCATCCGGACTGGTGAAACAAGGCCAAGCCGGCACAGGATCTCAAGCCCCGGGATGAGGGATTCGAGCATCTGCCGTCCACTCAAACGCCTGGCCTGTGCAATCGGCAGGGCGGCGGAAACGAGGACGCCCGTTGTGTGGATGTTGGTTGCGATATGCGTATCATCGAATTCCAGCACGGCCGATGCCACGCCATTGATGAAGGCGGCTCCGGCCGGCGATGTCTGGTTCCTCTCCATCAGAGCGTATGCGCCGCTGCCCCCAGCGTCCGCGTCGGCCTGTGCGCGTCTGGCCGCCTGAACCGTCTCATGATTGAAGGACGCGATCATGACGCCGAGAATGTCGAGCATATGCAGCTTTGCATTTGCGACCACCTTTGGCGATGCATCTGCCAGCGAAAATCCGTGCACCCATTCGGCCAGTTGAAAACTGTAACTCTTCATCAGGATCTCCGGGCGCTTTGCCCTCTACCTCAAAAAAGACAGGCGCAGAAGCTTCCCCTGCTTCCACGCCTAGTTGAGCGTACCCGTCCCTTTATTTCTTGACGCCCATCTCGACCAGAAGCGTGCTGTAATGGTCGTATTCTTCCTTCAGCGCCTGCTTGAGCTCGTCACTGCTCATGAAGCGTGGATTGACGTTTGCGCGCTTGAGCGTGTCCAGAAACTCCGGCGTTTCGCTGCTCGCCTTGAGCGCGGCTTCCAGGGTTGCCAGAACCTCAGGCGGGGTAGCTGATGGAGCCATTACCATCTGCAATCCGGTGCCGCGGATGGATTCAAAGCCCAGTTCCCCAAGCGACGGAATGTCAGGATATTCCGGTATGCGCTCGGTTCCGGGGACTGCAAGTGGTGTCACCGTGCCCTGCTTGACCTGGCCAAAGGCGGCAGCGTCCAGCATGAACTGGATATCGCCAGACAGCACGGCCTGTATGACCTGTGCGGAACCGGAATATGGGATGTGGTTTGCTTCGATCCCGAGCGCCCGCAACATGTCGACCGTAGCGATATGGCCGGTCGAGCCAACGCCCACACTTCCGTAGTTCAGTTCACCCGGATGCGCCTTTGCGTAATCTACAAACTCTTTGAAATCCTTCACGGGTAGCGACTTGGAGGCGACCAGAACGCGCGGAGCCTCGCTCACATTTGCGACGGGCGCCAGGTCGGCCAGCGGGTCGAACCCGACGTCGGAGAGATGCGGAGCCGTGGTGATGATCGCGTTGCCGGCAAGCAGCAGCGTCGAGCCATCCGCAGGGCCGCGTGCGGCGCGCTCGGCGCCGATCGTTCCGCTGCTGCCGCCGACATTCTCCACCACGAAATTGGCGTCGAACTTCTTGGCCAGTTCATCGGCAACGATGCGGCCAACAATGTCGCCCGACCCGCCAGGGGCGTAGGGAACGATGACGGTGACCGTGTCGACCGGATAGGCATCTTTGGCCGCAGCAGATGCCATGAGAGCACCGCCCAGCAGTGTCGCGCTCAGGAGCCCACTGCCGATTTTCAGAATGATATTCATTAACCCTCCTCCAACTCTTGTTTGCCCGACTGGGCATGAGCCATTTTAACGGCCTGAAACACGAGCGCGCTCTGCCAACAAAGTCAAACCGCCAGAACGGCGTGATCGTTTCTGCTGGTTCAATCCGTGTTACTTGGAAAACGTTTGGTTACACCCGATCCCCCTCGTAGCCCGTTGGCCACGAGGAGGACCGGAACTGCAATCAGCTCGGCTGCACCAGACCCGCATCCACCAGCGGACGGATGGAGTCGATCTCCTTTTCGATGGTAACGCGCATCTCGTCCGGCGTATTGGCAACCGGCTGGAGGCCGAGCGTCTGAAGCTTTTCCTTCGCTTCCGGTGTCTCGGTCCATTCCTTGATCGCCTGCTGGATGGCAACAGCAATCTCAACGGGCATACCCTTCGGGCCGACGGCACCGAACCAGAGAGTGGCCTCGTAGCCATCGACGCCCTGCTCCGCGACCGTTGGAACATCCGGAATTTCGTCCAGGCGCTTGGCCGAAGTCACAGCCAGTCCCTTGATTTTGCCTTCCTTGATGTGCGGCAGATAGTTCGAGGGTGCGTCGAGTGCGAAATCGATGTGACCACCAAGAATATCGGCCAGGAGAGGCGGGGAACCCTTGTACGGGATGTGGTTGAGCTCGACGCCCATCTGCAGGCCGATGGCTGCGGCGCAGATGTGTCCCTTGGTACCAGCACCTGGGTTGCCGATGTTGACCTTGCCCGGATTTGCCTTGGCGTAGGCAAGGAGTTCCTGCAGAGAGTTTGCCGGAGCCTTGGCACTGGCGGTGAGGATAGCCGGGCTTTCCGCAACCACTGTAATAGGCTGGAAATCCTCCTGCGGGTCGTAGGAAAGATCCTTCTGCACCACCTTATTGGCCGCAATCGGCGCGCTGCCGCTCACAAGGAAGGTGTAGCCATCGGGTTCCGCACGGGCCACCTTGCCACCGGCAAGGGCACCAGCCGCACCCGCGACATTCTCCACGACGAACTGCTGCTTGTATTTCGCCGACAGAAGATCGGCCACCAGACGGGTAATGATGTCGCTCGTGCCGCCCGGCGGATAGGCCGAAATGACGGTGACCGGCTTCTTGGACGGCCAGTCATTAGCGAAGGAAATTCCGGTAGAGGCCAGCACAGCGGCGGACCCACCCATAACGATGAGTTCACGTCTATTCATTGATACTCCTCCCGATTGTCCATCGAGCTTCTCAGCGCCGATATGCGGGAACTCTAGTCCCTGGCGCTGGCTCATAAAACTGATGGTTGCACCCGTTCCGCTGCTTGAAATGCAGCGAACCGTCTAATCCTGCCCCTTCAGCCAGCGCTCCTCTGCTGCATGGAAAACCTGCAGTTCTTCGGGCCGGTCATCACCCAGGAGATCCTGGTTCACCTTAATCCCGCGCGTGTGCTGCATATAGGACAGGAACTTGTATGCCGGGCGGAAAGTCGACAGAAGATTCCAGTCGATCGGAAGTACTTCCGATGGATTTGTCGGTTTCATCACATCGCGTTCAAAGAAGACATGGAAGCTCAGAAGCTTCCAAACGCCATCTTCCCGCACTGCACGCGAGTAGAATCGGCAGAAGACAAAGAAATCCACTTCCACATTCTCGATACGCGCCCGGTTGAAGATCATTGCAGGGCTTTCGACCGTGGCACGGTCGCCGGCCACCTGGGCGAAGGCCGGGAAGACCCAGTGCTTGCTGTTTCCGGTCCGGCCCATCCACTGGCGCGTGGCGTCGACATAGGCCTGCCCCCCGTGCCCGTCGTACCAGCTGGTGCGAATATAGGCATCACGATGAAAGCATGCGCTCATTACGTCGAAGCGCTGCTGATCCCGTGCAAAACGCTCCCGCCGCACCAGATCGAACAGTTCTTCGCGATCCAGCATGGCTTGAAGTCTGGATTCATTCTGCTGCATGATTGCCCCTTTTCTTGCTCCGCGACGGATACCGGAACTCTTCCTCGTTCTTTACTTGTTATCTACTAGTCAACTTCCTGAAGCCCTTCTTCCCGCACCTTGCGGAACTGCGGCAGCAGGATCGACGCGACCAGGAGCGCGGCGATGATCAGCGTTCCAAGGCTCAGGGGGCTCGTGAAGAACACGCTCGCGTCCCCATGCGACAGGAGCAGCGCGCGACGCAGAAACTCTTCAGCCATCGGCCCAAGGATGAGCGCCAGGATGAGCGGCGCGGGTTCCGCCCCGACCTTCCTGAAGAAATATCCAAGCAGTCCGAAGAACGCCATCAGGTATACGTCAAACATGCTGTTGTTGATGCTGTAGGCACCGATCGCCGTGAAGGCACAGATGATCGGGAACAGGAAGTGGTAAGGAACCGAAATGAGCCGCGCCCAGACGCCGACCAGAGGCAGGTTCAGGAACAGCAGCATCACGTTCCCGATCCACATCGACACCACGAGACCCCAGAACAGCGCCGGCTGTTGCTGCAGGATTTCCGGCCCCGGCTGCACGCCCTGCACGATCATTGCGCCAATCATGAGGGCCATGGTTGCCGTCCCCGGAAGACCCAGGGTCAGCATCGGGATAAAGCAGGTCTGAGCTGCGGCGTTGTTGGCAGACTCGGGCCCCGCGACCCCCTCGATGGCGCCCTGCCCGAACTGCTCCGGATGCCGGGAAACCTTCTTTTCCAGTGCATAGGCGGAGAATGAGGCAAGCAGCACTCCCGCGCCCGGGAGAACGCCAAGGATAACACCTATGCCCGTGCCGCGCAGGATCGGCCCGAACATCCGCTTCCAGTCTTCGCGGGTCGGGAAAAGGCTGCTGACCTTCGCAATCGTTGCATTTCGCGTGTGCTCGTTCTCCAGGTTGGCAAGCACATCTCCGAGGCCGAAGATACCGGTAGCGATGACGACGAAGTCAAGCCCATCGTAGAGATGGGGCGTGCCGAATGTGTAGCGGGCGGCACCTGAATTGACGTCCGTTCCCACCATGCCGAGCAGCATGCCGAACAGCACCATTCCAAAAGCGGTGAGCAGCGAGCCGCTGGTTAGCACCATCGAGGTTACCAGCCCGAGTACGATCAGCGAGAAATATTCGGTGGGCCCGAACGTCAGGGCGAAACTTGCGAGCAACGGCGCCGCTATGACGATGAAGAGCGTGCCGACGCAGCCGGCAAAGAAGCTGCCGATGGCAGCCGCGGCGAGTGCCCGCCCGGCCTTGCCCTGCTTTGCCATCTGATGGCCGTCCAGCGTGGTGACGACCGATGACGCCTCGCCCGGCAGGTTCATCAGAATGGCCGTGGTCGAGCCGCCATATTGCGAACCATAGAAGATGCCCGCCAGCATGATCAGCCCGGAATCGATCGGCAGCCCGAAGGTGAATGGCAGCAGCATCGAGATCGTCGCGACCGGCCCCAGACCTGGCAGCACTCCGACAGCGGTACCAAGTAGGACACCAACAAAACAGTAGGCAAAGTTGACGAGCGTGGTGGCCGTGGAAAATCCGAGCAGGATTCCGTCAAATACGTTCATTGTGACCTCCCCAAGCCCTTAGAGGCCAAACGCCTGAAGCCAGGTTCCGATCATCGGGATCGGAAGTCCAAGGAGGCGAACGAAAATCAGGCCGCAGAGCGCGGAGAAGGCTGCGGCACCGACCGTTGCCTTCCAGCTCAGGGCAAACTTCACACTTGCCGTCGCGGCCACGAGGAGAAGCGCGAAGATTGACAACGGCATTCCCAGTTTGTCGATGAAGAACCCGAAAATGACTACTGCCACGAGAACGATCGCCAACGGCTTCAGGCGCCCAGCTTCAAGGAGCGCGGTTTCGCGGATCCGTCCTCTGACCAGGATGGCGAGCCCGGTGAAGCTCAGCAGTACTGATATGAGGACCGGGAAATAACCCGGGCCCATGCGGCTCGTTGTGCCGAACGGATACTGCAGCGCCATCAGAAACGCCGTCACGCCAATGATGATGAAAAATGATCCGAGAATGGTATCCTGACGAATGTTCACAGAGCCCTGCCTCCGCTGGTTTGCCGGTTCATGGAACGGCAGCAAGCGTTCATCTCCAGAAATCAGGTTAGTCTGGCCATGGCCGCATGCACAGCGGCGACCGCCAGTGTTCCGACAAGTGGAACAGGACACACGCCTGCATGCGACAAGCAAAAGAAGCTTTTTTTCTAGCGATCAACCCGTATTTTATCTTGTCTGGCGCTAATTGGAAAATCCAACCAGCGCCTTTACTTCAAGATATTCCATGAACCCGTATCGGCCAAATTCACGACCGTTACCGGATTGCTTGTAGCCTCCAAATGGAAGGCTTCGGTCAAACGGGGCGCCGTTTAAGTAAACTCGCCCCGCCCTGATGCGGTTCGCCACCTTTCGCGCGCGCTCCGGGTCTGCAGACTGGACAAAGCCGGCAAGGCCGAAGGTTGTGTCGTTGGCGATGGAAATCGCCTCTTCCTCCGTGTCGTAGCTCATGATTGAGAGCACCGGACCGAAGATTTCCTGACGCGCGATGGTCATGTCTGGCGTAACATCCCCGAATACCGTGGGACGCACATAGTAGCCGCGATTGAGTTCCGCCGGACGACCGGGTCCACCGGCAACCAACGTGGCACCTTCGTCCAACCCAAGCTGGATATAGCGCTGCACCCGCTCCGCCTGTGCCTGGCTGACGAGCGGCCCCATGGTCGTGGCCGGATCCAGCGGATCGCCAAGCCGGATGCTGTCGATGGCTGCGCGGGCAGCATCGAAGGCTTCATCGCGCTGGGAGCGATGCACCAGCATGCGCGTCGGCGACTGGCAATTCTGGCCGGCATTGGTGTTGCAGGCATGGACCCCGGCAATCACGGATTTGCGGATGTCCGCATCGGGCAGGATTATGTTGGCGGACTTGCCGCCAAGCTCCTGCGCGACCCGCTTGACCCCATCGGCGGCAAGCTTCGCTACCCTGATACCTGCCGCTGTCGAGCCGGTGAAGGACACCATATCGATCTCGGGATGAGAGGCAATCGCCTCACCCACCGTCGGACCGTCACCATTCACCAGATTGAAGACGCCCGCAGGCAGGCCCGAGCCATGGATGATGTCGGCAAGCAGCATTGAGCTCAGCGGCGCGATCTCGCTCGGCTTCAGCACCACGGTGCAGCCTGCGGCAATCGCCGGTGCAACCTTGGAGGCGACCTGATTCAGCGGCCAGTTCCACGGCGTGATCAGCCCGCACACTCCGATCGGCTCATGGCGGATGATGCCGGTGGGCCAGCGTTCCTCGAACTCGAACCTTGAGAGGACGCGCGCGACCTCCTCGAAATGGAACAGGGCAACTGTCGCCTGCCGCTCTGTCGAAAAGGTGATGGGCGATCCCATCTCAAGCGTCATCGTTCGGGCAAGTTCCGGCAGGTGCGCCTTGAAGCCCGCGATGATGCGCTCCAGATAGCGCAGCCGCTCCTCGACGCTCGTTTCCGCATAGGACGCGAAGGCGCGCCGTGCTGCCCGTGCCGCCCGGTCCACGTCGGCAGCAGAGCCAAGGCTGATCTCGGCAATGCTTTCCTCCGTCGCCGGATTGATCACGGGAAGTGGCCTGGGCTCGAGCGGATCGACCCACGCGCCGTCGATGTAGAATTTCAATCTGTGCATGGGCTCCGGCCTCCTTTTAACCGCTGCCTGCAAATTCCCTGATCGCAATTCCAGACGGACACTGCACCCGCCCATCCTGGAACTGCCTAGAGATGCCGGCCCTCATCGACCGGCACGACAATGCCCGTGGCGCTTGTCAGATAGACGATACAGGCGATCACCGCCCGCGCGACATCATCCGGCTGGGTCAGGCGGGCGAGCGGCTGCTTTTCGGCGGATTTCAGCAGCAGTTCCCGCGACCTGCCCGGAACGAATTCCGTGTCGACGCCCGCAGGCGACACCGAAAACACCCTGATCTTGGGTGCCAGAACCTTGGCCAGCGCTATGGTCAGCGAATCCACACCAGCCTTGGCTGCAAGATAGGCGAGGCTGCTTCCCTGCCCGGTTCGCGCAGCGATGGACGAGATGTTGACGATCGCCGCCCCCTCCCCAAGCTCAAGCAGCGGGCGGAAAGCGCGTATCATGGCAAACGGCCCGCGCAGGTTCGTCGTCACGGTTCGGTCGAAGATCTCGTCGGTAAGTTTGTCGAGATCATTGGCGGGGACCGGCGTCGTTGCGCCTCCATTGTTCACTAGCGCATCCAGCCGACCAAAGGTGTTTTCCACCTCTGCAGCAGCCTGCCGGATCGAGTCTGTCTCATCGATCGCGATCCGCAGGGCGATGTGACCGGAGCCGTCGAGACTCCGGACAACCGCCTCCGCCGCATCGCGGCGGCTGTGATATCCCACCACGACGGTCGATCCGAGGGCGGCAAGCCGTCTGGCGGTGGCCAATCCGATCCCGCTGCTGGCACCCGTGACGAGCGCCACCTTCGGAACCAGGAGTGCGGCAACTGACGCGTCACTCATGGCCGCTTCTCCCAATAGGGCTTCCGCAACTCCTGCTTCAGCACCTTTCCGACCGGCGACCTGGGGAGTTCATCGCGCACTTCCACAGCCGAAAGCCGCTGCATCCTGCCAAGCTGCGCATTTGTCCATTCGAGTACCGCCTGCGGATCGACGCCGGCGCCATTGCGCGGAACGATGAATCCGAGGGGTGTCTCGCCCCAGCGTTCGCTCGGCACGGCGATCACCGCCGCGTCGCTCACGTCCGGATGGGACAGAAGCTTCTCTTCAAGGTCGGAAGCATAGATGTTGAAGCCGCCGGAAATGATCATGTCCTTGCGGCGGTCGACCAGCACCACGAAACCGTCTTCATCGAACATGCCGATGTCACCGGTCCGGTGAAACAGATTACCTTCCGCGTCATGCCAGTAGAACGCCCGGCTCGCTTCCTCATTACGGAAATAGCCGGACATCATCGTTGCCGAGCGTCCGACGATCTCGCCACGCTGGCCTGCCGGCAGAAAATTGCCATCCTCATCGATGACGCGGATATCGTTCCCCTCTGCAGGTCGTCCCACCGTGTGTGCCTTGTGCGGAAAGGCGGTAAGGTCGAGAATGCAGGTGCAGCCTCCCTCGGTCAGGCCGTAGACATCCAGGAAGCGGCCCGGCCACCTCTCGAGGAGCGCCTGCTTGACCCGTGCATGCAGCGGCGCACCCGTGCTCTGCTTGATCCTGAACGCACTGAGGTCGCGCCGGTCGAACCCGTCAACCGCCAGAACGCGCTGGTATTGCACCGGCACCAGCATCGTGTGGGTGGCACGCTCCGTTTCGGCCACATCGAGATAGGCTTCAGCATCGAACTTCGGCATGAGGATTACGCGCGCGCCATGGAATAGGGCAGCGAGCAACGGCATCAGCGTTGTGTTGGAATAGAGCGGCGTGGCGAGCAGCATGGTGCAGTCCGGTCCAAGACCGAAGAGGCTACGCGCTGATTGCCGATAGCGCATGGTGTGCGAATGGACGATGCCCTTGGGCCTTCCCGTCGTGCCGGAACTATAGATGATGTTGAAGGGCGTGTCGCCTGGCACTGGAACGGGAGCTTCGAGAGGCGCTGCGATCAACTCCTCCGGTACGCCCTCACCCGGACGGACGGAGACGACCGGCGCGTTGGCGATCCCCTCCAGCATGGAGAGAGCATCTTCATGCGCGATGATGAGGTCCGGCTCGCAGTCCGTAAGCATTCCGGCAAGCGCGTCGCGGTGCGCTGAGACCGGCAGGGGAACAGCGCATCCGCCTGCTGCGATCGTTGCCAGATAGGCGATCACCAGTTCAGCGCTTGCACCACCGAGGAGCGCGACACGTCCGCCGCCATTCTGCATGACCGGACGGAGATGGCCTGCGACCGAGAGGATAGTGCTGCGCAGCTCAACCCAGCCGAGACTGGACGTTCCGCAGCGCAGGGCTTCTGCATCCTCACGTTCAAGTCCGTGCGCAAGAATACGCTTTAGTGTGCTGTTTCCGTCCTCAGGCGACATTACCGCTCATCCTCGAACAGAATGATGCTGCGTGCTACCAGCGCTGGCTTTTCCGATCCCTCAAGCTCCAGTGTCGACTCGAACTCGACGCGTGTGCCGGTCGGCTGACGTGTCGCCTGCACCGGACACATGCTCAGCCGGACGCGGCTTCCGACTTCCACTGGTTTCAGGAAGCGGACGCGTTCGTAACCGTAATTGAAGCCGCGGCCGCGCCGTCGGATGGAGAAAATCTCGCGCTGCAGCCAGGGGATAAGCGACAGGAGATAGACCCCATGGGCGATGGTCTTTCCACCCGGCATGTCCCGGCCGGCGCGCTCCGTGTCGATATGCATCCAGTTGTCGTCACCGGAGAGCCGGGCAAAATCATCGATATTCTTCTGCTCGATCAGAAACCAGTGCGAAGACCCTATGGTCTCACCCGCATAGGCCTGAAAGTCGGTGGCATGCTCAACCGTCAGCATCACGCACCACTCACGGCGTAAGGCACTTCGGCGGCAGCGTCCGGATCGAGCGCCAGCACGACCTTGCCGATCTGCTCGTTCAGGTCGAGGAGCGTATGCGCGTCGCGCACTTCCTCCCACGGGAAGACGGCGTGGATGCGGGTGACGATCTTTCCCTGCTCGATCAGCGGCCAGACCTGCTGCACCAATTCGCGGGCGATCGCGCCCTTGTAGGAGGCAGGACGCGGCCGGAGAGTTGAACCGGTGAGCGTCAGTCTGCGCCGCACGATGGCGCGGATATTGACCTCGGCAAACTCGCCCTTGTGGCTTGCGATGAAGACCAGTCGCCCGTCCGGCTTCAACAGGTTGAGCTGCTTCTGGGTGTAGTCGCCTGCCTGAGCGTCCAGCACGACATCAACGCCTTCACCATTGGTGAGACGCTTGACCTCGCTCTCCCAGTCGCCGCGATAGTCGATCGCGTGATGCGCACCGATCTCGAGGCAGGCCTGACGCTTTTCCGGCGTTCCGGCGGTCGCGATGACGGTCGCATCACGCAGCTGCCGCGCAATCTGGATCGCCGCCATGCCCACGCCACTCGTTCCCCCCTGCACCAGAAAGGTTTCACCGTGAGCAAGACGACCGAGCCAGATAACATTGTTCCACGCTGTGAAATAGACCTCGGGCAGCGAAGCGCCTTCGACATAACTCAACCCGCGCGGGATCGGCATGCATTGCTCGGCCGGAACGCTGCAGAACTGCGCATAACCGCCGCCATTGGTGAGTGCGCAGACGCTGTCGCCAACCTTCGGCGTCGCAACGCCGGCGCCGACCTCCTCTATTATCCCAGCCACATCGAGACCCGGGATGGGCGATGCTCCGGGTGGCGGCGGATAAAGGCCCCGGCGCTGCTGGATGTCCGGGCGGTTCACGCCCGCAGCAAGCACGCGGATCACGACCTGCCCCGCTTCCGCGCGTGGCTTGGGCATTTCGGTCCTGCGCAACACCTCAGGTCCACCCGGACGTTCAATCTCGATTGCCTGCATCATGCCGCCGCCTCACGAATGGCTTCTGCCCGTATTGTAGTGGATTATCGGGCTGGGAAACCTATCCAGTCCATTCTTTTCGAATGTTGCCGGCGCCGTCCACCGACAACGCGTCACCTGTCATTCCACGGGCAGACCCACCAGCCGCGCCGGGTTGTCACGCACCATCAGGCGCACCTCGTCCTCGGTGAAGCCGAGCGCCAGGCAGAGCTTGATCGCCTGCCGCATGCCTTCAACCGGAGTCGGATTGTCCACCTGGCCAAGGTCCGATCCGATGGACGAACGCTCCACCCCGGCGGCAAGGATGTGTTCCTTGAGTTCCTGCGGAGAAAAGACGTTGAAGCGGGAATCGATGTAGAGGCAGGCAGACTGCTCGATCAGCGCACCAAGATCGGCGAGCCCGGCGATATCCTCGTAGGTGAAGTGCAGGCCGTACATGGGATGGTTGACCAGAAGACGCTTCACGCCGCGCTTCTTCGCCTCTTCGAACAGCGTCCAGATCTCAGCAATGTGCAGATGGCCCGATGACAGGATAGCGTCGAACGCGGCGATGGAGTCGAGGATTTCCTTCACCTCATCGAGGAGGTTCCCGTAGGCGTCGACGACAGTGATCCCCGGTGCGGGCTTCAGCTGGACGTTGGACGCCAGCCGCGTCTTGCCGTGCGAACTGCGGATGTGATTGGCCGCATGAGCGGTTGGCATCCAGATGAGCTTTGCGCCCATCTTCAGCTGCGCATCGACCACGAACGGATTCAGCCCGCCAACAGTATTGTTCAGCACGAGGCCGCTGTACATCGCCACGCCAAGATGGCCCAGCACCCGGTCCATGATCGGGATGAAAGGGGCCACCGAATAGTGATGGTCCTTGAACAGCAGTGCCCGCATGCCAGCTGCCGCCGCCTCTTCCGTGGCTTGGAAATGGTCCACCTGGCGCGGCATGGTCGATGGTCCGGAATGGACGTGAAGATCCAGCGCGCCCACCAGAAGCGCATTGGCAACCTCGTCATCAATCGTATCGATCAGCTCTCGCGCCTCTTGCCGGTACGTGCCCGAAGCCATGCAAATTCCTCCATGTTTGGTGGGAGGACCATAGAGCTTGACAGTTTTGGTCGCCAACGTAAGGATCATGGCGTTCCGTGCAACGGAACGGAGGGTCCATGGGGAGGGTCCAAGTGAGTATTCGTGCCATCGAACGGGCAATGCTTGTGCTGCAGGAAATGAACATGCAGCCATATTCATCCATCGCGCATCTGCATGCCCGAACCAAGCTGCCAAAGCCGACACTGGTCCGCATCCTGCAGACGCTGGAGGGCCTCGGCTTCGTGGAAAGCGACCCCCGTGTCGGCGGTTATCAGGTCAGCGCACTGGTGGGATCATTGAGTTCAGGCTTCCACAAGGAGCCTATGGTGGTCGAGGCAGGCCGCCCGTGGGCGGTAGCGCTCACCCGAAAATACCAGTGGCCGGTGTCGATCTCGCTTCTGGACCGCGACGCCGTCGTGGTGCGTTTCAGCACGGTGCCGGACAGCTCCATGTCGCCGTTCCACAAGACGATCAACATGCGGCTTGGCCTGCTCACGCGCGGCATGGGCCTCGCCTATCTGGCCTTTACACCGAAGGAGGAGTTTGACCTGATCATCGAGATGCTGCGGCACTCTGACGACCCGGAGAACATGCTGGCGCATGATCCGGTGCGGCTCGAACAGTTGATCAAGAAGGTTCAGGCACAGGGCTATGCCTCGCGCGTGCGGCACGTCGAGCCCCGTAACTCCAACACCATCGCCGTGCCGATCATGAACGAGAACGGCCGCGTGGTGGCGAGCCTCGGCCTCACCTATTTCACCTCAGCCTTCTCCGAACCGGAGGCCTGCGAGCGCTACGTGCCTGCGTTGAAGTCGACGTCCGCCGAGATCACCCGCGACCTCGCCCGGATCAAGGACTCCTTCACTTAACGATAGCGTCACGGCAGGGGACCTGCCCGAGCGAAATGAGCGTCATGACGGTCTCGCCATTCTGGTTAGTCATCGTGACCTGGGTTTTCACGAGCCCGAACTCGGGCCTCGTCCTGTGACGTTCGAGCTCGACCACCTCGCGTGTGACCTGCAGGGTGTCGCCGGGACGAACCGGACGCCGCCAGCGCAGGCTGTCGATCCCGAGCCCCACCATCGGTGTCTCGCCATAGCCTCCCGACTCCACGAAGAGCTTCATGGACAGGGCGGCAATCTGCCAGCCGCTCGCGATCACTGACCCGAAGCGGCCGCTCGCGGCCTTTTCCGGATCCGTGTGAATCGGCTGCGGATCGTAGGTCTTCGCGTAGGTGACGATGTCCTCTTCTGTCAGGGTGACCGGTTTGCTCGTCCAGCTTTCGCCGAGACTGAAATCTTCGAAATAGCGCCGCATACTCATCCAATCATCTATGTCGCCGTAGACCGGAGACTACGGCCTCCGGGACGCGTTCCAAGCACTTGCTCCCGCCGTTCCGGCTGGCGGAGCGGCAAGAGGAAGAGGCGGGATCACCACGCTTGGCTGTTGTGACTGGCTGAATACTTTGTATAGTTCGGGTACTATTCTCCCGCATCACCGTCAATGAGCTATTCGTGAACGAGATCACCTTTGGAAAGTCCGTCAGGCGGCGTGAAGACGATCGCTTTATCTCAGGCCGAGGCCAGTATACCGACGACGTGCATCATGAAGGGGCGCTTTGGTCGGCCTTCGTGCGGGCACCTGTCGCTTCGGCGAAAATCCTTTCCGTCGACGTCTCGGCAGCGCTGGACGCACCGGGCGTTGTTGCGGTTCTGACAGCGGAGGACCTGGTTTCCGACGGCATTCCCGAGTTCCTGGTTCCGATCGGCATCACCAATATGGACGGCAGTCCGGCGACGGTAACGCCGCGGCCCCTGCTCGCGCGGGACAGGATCCGCTTCCTGGCGGAACCCGTGGCCATGGTGATCGCCGAGACGGCCACCATCGCGCATGACGCGGCAGAGCTGGTCTTGATCGATTATGAAGACATTCCACCGGTCCTGACGCCGGCCGATGCCAGGGAGGAAGGTGCAGCACTCCTGTGGGACGATCGGCCCGCCAACAAGGCGTTCCACTGGCGGGCGGGTGACGTGGATGGAACGGCCAGGGCCCTCTCCTCCTCGCATCACGTCGCGCGGCTCAGTGCCCATATCACCCGCGTCGCCGCGATGCCGATGGAGCCGCGATCAGCCCTTGCCTATGTCGACGGGGATGGCCGGTCTGTCCTGCGGCTCAGCCACCAGAACCCGCATGCGCTGCGCAACAATCTCTGCGAAGTCTTCGGCCTCGGACGCAACGATGTCCGCGTGATTGCCGGCGATGTGGGCGGCTCCTTCGGCATGAAATCGGGATACCTGCGCGAGGAAGCGCTGGTGTTCTGGGCTGCGCGGCGGCTCAAGCGTCCCGTCCGCTGGACGGCAACGCGGAGCGAAACCTTCCTGTCCGACGAGCAGGCCCGAGACGTGCATGTCACGGCAGAACTTGGACTGGACCCCGATGGCCGGTTCACCGCGCTTCACGTGCGCTATGACATCAATGTCGGGGCCTATCTCTCTGGTCGCTCGGCTACGCCTATTCTCAACTTCGGCGGCATCGCTGGCGTCTATACCACGCCCCACATCGTCGGCGAGGCAGCTGGGTATTTTACCAATACCGCGCCCACCGCGGCCTATCGCGGTGCGGGCAGGCCCGACGCAACCTTCGTCATCGAGCGCATCATCGATGTTGCCGCGCAGGAGATGGGGATCGATCCGGCGGAGCTGCGCCGCCGCAATCTGATTCCGCCTGAGGCAATGCCCTACCAGACGCCGTTCATCTTCCGCTACGACTGCGGCGAGTTCGAGCGCAACATGAACCGGGCGTTGGAACTGGCTGACTATAGGTCATTTTCGGAGCGCCAGAAGCAGGCTCGCGATCGCGGCAGGTTGCGGGGCATTGGTATTGCCAACCCGATCGAGGTAGCGGCCGGGCCTTATGGCAAGCCCGGCAAGGACTTTGCCACCATCCGGGCACATGCCGATGGCACAGTGACGCTTTACGCGGGCACAATGTCAGTCGGTCAGGGCCTCGACACCACGCTTTCAACCATCGTCGCCGAGCGCCTTGGCCTGCCTCTCGAAAAGGTGCGCTACGTGCAGGGTGACACCGATGCACAGGACAACGGCAAGGGCAGCGGCGGCTCTGCGGCGCTGACGGTCGGCGGCTCTGCCATCATGGTGGGCGTTGACGCGCTCCTGGAGAAGGGCCGCGAAATCGCGGCGGAAGAATTGGAAGCGTCCACGTTCGACATCGAATATGCGAACGGCAGCTTCCGCATTGTCGGCTCGGACCGCCTGATCAGTCTCGCCGAAGTGGCCGCGATCGCGGAGCAGCGAATGGAGGATGGGCTGTCCTCCGCCGGCGAGTTCGTCCCGCCGCATGCGACCTTCCCCAATGGCTGCCATGTCTGCGAGGTCGAGATCGATCCGGAGACCGGACGGACGGAGGTGATCCGTTATGTCAGCGTCGAAGACGTGGGCCGCGTGCTCAACCCCCTGCTGGTGGAAGGACAGATCCACGGCGGCGTCGCACAAGGTCTGGGACAGGTGCTGATGGAAGAGGTCCGCTTCGGCAGCGACGGCCAGCTGGTGAGCGGCTCGTTCATGGACTATGCGATGCCACGCGCCGACGATCTTCCGATGATCGAGAGCGAGAACCTCGAAACGCCGACGGACCTCAACCCGCTGGGCGTGAAAGGTGTGGGCGAAGCTGGCACCGTGGGCGGACTTGCTGCCGCCATGAACGCCGTCAACAACGCACTCGCACAGGTCGGTGTCGGCCATTTCGACATGCCGGCAACACCGTATCGGGTGTGGGAGGCGATCCGGAACGCGCAGTCAGCTGACGCATGATTGCGGAAAAGGCTGGGCGGCCGCAGGGTCTGCGACCGCCCCAATTTGGATAGGGAATATCCCGAGACGTGTTTCAGCCAATCCGTCCCAGACGGTGGTAGAGGCTTGAATACTTGCCGAGGTTCGGGTCGTCCCTGGCTTCCTGCAGGTAGTGCGCAATTGCGGTCCGCAGGAGCTTGAAGTCCTCGTTCGAGAAAACAGCACGTGGACGCTGCGGTTCTGAGGGCTTCTGGATTTCAGCGGTTTCGGTCATGTCAGGTGCTCCTGAAGGGCGAGGTGGCAGGGATAGAGACCCCCTCGCCCGCCTCCCAGGTCAAGCTGCAGAGAACTGGTTCATCGTGTTGTTGGCACCGCCTGCCTTCAGGGCAGCGTCGCCGGCGAAGTATTCCTTGTGATCGTCACCGATATCGGAGCCGGCCATGTTCTGGTGCTTGACGCAGGCGAT
>Ga0180217_1001779_pt1 | contig 21913 bp, 17 predicted proteins | sample eDN3rd37CBELigOP_FD_128521 | JGI IMG/M metagenome (GOLD analysis project Ga0180217, IMG submission 128521) | Enriched Organic Plus compost microbial communities from Emeryville, California, USA - eDNA 3rd pass 37_C BE-Lig OP (version 2) (version 2) ... | reverse complement strand
TGCAGAGTCCTTCATCGGCGGTATGAAGGCCCGATCGAGCATGTCAGTCTCTTGCAAAGTCCTTCATCGGCGTTATGAAGCCCCGAACGAATAAGTCCATTCCAAATCCCATCTTATCACGAATGATAAATATGTTATAATATTATGAAAAATTAAAAAGGAGATTTCATAATGCTTATTCCCTTTAAAGACAAAAAACCGAACGTACATGATACTGTCTTCTTGGCTCCAGGTTCTTATGTAATTGGTGATGTTCAGGTCGGTAAAGAGACCTCTATTTGGTTTAACGCTGTTCTGCGCGGTGATGAAGACGCTATTATTATTGGGGATCGATGTAGTATCCAGGATAATGCAACCATTCATTTATTTGAAGGCTCGCCAGTAGTAGTAGAAGAAGAAGTAACTGTTGGTCATAATGTGATTCTTCATGGTTGTACGATTAAAAAAAGATGTATCATCGGAATGGGCTCCACAATTTTAGACGGTGCCGTCATCGGTGAAGAGTGTATCATTGGTGCCAATACACTGATCCCGTCTAATAAAATCATTCCACCTCGTTCCCTCGTACTAGGCTCACCAGGAAAGGTGGTCCGGGACCTAACCAAAAAGGACTTTGAACTAATTCAACTATCAATTGATACGTACGTTGAAAAAAATTACATATACAATGATTTATTAAATAAGTAGTTCTATAGAAATAAGAAAAAACTGTAGGGCGGCAAACACCTACAGATTTTTCTTATTTTATCTACTCCTCACTATTCCTTCCTCCGCACTGTGGTCTGTTGCTAACGGGGGAGTAATGGACAAGGAAGCTATTTCTTCCCACTGATTCTTATCTAAAGAGATTTTATTAGAATTAAGTGCCGGCTCCAACTGCTCTAGGTTTCTAGCACCTATGATTGGCGCTGTGATACTCGGGTTACTCTTTACCCAAGCAACCGCTAGAGAAACTGGATCATACCCATTTTCATTCGCATATTGAGTGAATCGACTAGCAATTTCATAATAACTCTCTTGACCGTATCTGAGTTGATAATTACGTTGTTCTATCAGCCTGCCTTGTTTAGGCTGCTTAGCTTCCCCATATTTACCAGATAGAAGCCCTCCACCTAACGGGCTGTAACTAATGACCCCAAGTTGTTCCGATTGAGCTAATGGTAATATCTCAACTTCCGCTTGTCTTTTCACTAGATTATACATCGGTTGAATGAGCTTAAATTTAGCCAAAGCTTTTCGTTCTGCAATACCAAGAGCTTTTGCAATTTGCCACGCAGCCCAATTACTGACCGCAGGATACAGTATCTTTCCTTGTCTTTGAAGATCGTCTAAAGCAATGAGCGTTTCTTCGATATCGGTTTTCTCATCAAACCGATGAAGGAAGTAAAATTCAATTCGATCTGTTCCCAACCGCTTCAGTGTTTTTTCAATAGAAAGGAAAATATGTCTCCTAGAAGTGCCTCCTTCATTGTTACCAACACCCGAAGGAAGACCGACCTTAGATGTTAATACAATATCATCTCGGCAATCAGCAATACACTTACCTAGTATTTCTTCTGAACTTCCACTGTTATAAATATTGGCTGTATCAAAAAAATTGATTCCAACTTCCCTACACCGGTTAAACATTGCCATAGACGTTTTTTCGTCTGCTATTCCACCAAATGACATCGTACCGAAACACAACTCTGATACGTAAATGCCAGTATCTCCGATTGTTTTATATTCCATAAATACTCCCTCTCCTTATAATAACATTTGGCTCTTTTCTAAAAGATTGTTCCTATTAACTTAAAGTTTATCAGTGGAATTAGGGGTGATTTCCGCTTCTGGCACTCGCTTTCCGCGGGCGATCCGCAAGCCTCCTCGCTCGTACCTCACTGCGGGGTCTCGCTTGGCTCGCTGTTCCCGCTGGAGTCTCGTGCCATCCGCTCCAATCAATTGAATTAACACCCAATGTGTATTTAATAATACTTATTAATGGCTAAAATAAATGCAACAATGTTTACGAAAATTACTTCCCTTCTAATATAGCAGTTTTTCGATACTGACTTCCCGGATGATCGCTTGGTAATAAACTACTTCCGTTATTAAATAATTTTTCCCTAAAGGACCCTTGTTCATATTCTGTTTTGTAAATTCCGCGTTTCTGTAATTCAGGAATGACCAAATCAATGAATTCCTTCAGACTTTCTGGTGTGACAAGATGAGCCAGGTTAAAGCCATCTACGCCGCTCTCTTCGAATTGAAATTGAATGGCATCAGCCACTTCACTTGGATTTCCTACTAGCACATGATTCCGATCAATTGTTTCAAAACGGTTTAATACCTCTCTGACTGTTAATTTTTTGGGTGCATCTTTTGTAAGTGAGGCAGCTCTTGATTGCCCATGTTCGGTATGTTTATATTCAAAAGGACTATCTAAGTCTGTATATTTTGATAAATCATAACCACTAGAACCGCCATATTGGGCTTTTGCTGCTTCAGCACTCCAATACCTAGCTAATTCCTGATACTTTTCCTCTGCTTGTTCTGAAGTCTCACCAACAATTACATTTAAAAAAGTAAATGCCTTAATATTTTCAGGGTTTCGACCATATTTTTGCGCTCTTTGTCGGATATCTTGAATAGACGATTTTATTTTTTCTGCTGACCCGCCAACAAAGACACATTCTGCATGTTTGGCGGCAAACTCCTTACCACGTTCTGATGTACCTGCTTGGTAAATGACTGGAGTACGCTGTATGGAAGGCTCACTTAAATGAGGACCTTCTACCGAAAAATACTCACCCTTATGATTGATCTCATGTACCTTTGATGGATCTATTAGAACTTCTTTGGAGGCATCAGCAATGACAGCATTGTCCTCCCAACTCCCTTCCCATAGCTTATAAGAGACTTCCAAAAACTCGTCAGCCAAATCATAACGTGCATCATGCTTTAGCATTTCTGGTAGACCAAAGTTCCGTGCAGCATTCGGAAGATAAGAAGTAACGATATTCCAAGCAATTCTCCCTTTTGTAAGATGGTCTAAGGTTGAGAACCTCCTAGCATGGCCGAATGGATGCTCATATGTAGTACTAACTGTCACGGCGAAAGATAGATGTTCTGTTACACTTGCCATCGCTGGTACTACAAAAGCCGGATCATTTAATGGGACCTGAACCCCGTCACGAATAGATGGATGTTTACTTTGTTTATAAACATCATATATCCCAAGCACATCTGCAAAAAATACAGCATCAAACTTTCCTCGTTCCAATAATTTCGCTAATTCTATCCAATAATCTAAATCCTTGTATCGAGTATGTCTCTCACTATTTGGATGCTTCCAAAGCCCATGTGAATTATGCACGGCACTCGTCATATCGAATACATTTAATCGTATTTGTTTCGTCAATTTTCTCACCTTTTCATAGATTATTTAATTACGATAGCAGTGACCTATAAAACTTAACTCTCACACTCAACTATTTACTATTTTTTATGTTTTCTTCTAATTGTTTTAAAGTCTCCTCTAGATCTTCAGCAGGGATATCAACAACAATACTTCCACCTTTTGTATCTTCAATTACAGCTTCTTTAACGTCAGCTTCCTGATATAGCTTTGCAATCGTTTTGTATGTTTCATTGTCTTTATCCTCTTCACGAACGGCAAATACATTAATATATGGTCTTGCTTCTTCACTCTGTGGATCGTCATATAACAATGCATCCTTAAAATTCAACCCAGCTTGACCTGCAATCCCATTATTTATCAGTGATGCAGCAACATCCTTAAGTGCCTGTGCAGTTTGTTGAGAAACGACTGGAACGACTTCTAAATTTTTTGGGTTTTTAGCAATATCATCTATAGTTGCGTAAATGCCAACACCTTCTTTTAACTCAATTAAACCCGCGGCTTGCAATAAAAGTAATCCTCGACCAAGGTTTGCAGGATCATTTGATATTGCTATTTGAGAACCCTCAGGTATTTCTGATAAATCATCATATTTGTCAGAGTAAATCCCTGTAGGATTAATTGTTGTCGAAGCAATCGGAACAATAGTAAAACCATTTTCAACGTTAGCAGGACCTAGAAAAGCTAAATGTTGAAATGAATTCATATCAATCTCACCATTTGCAAGAGCATTATTTGGCTGAATGTAATCGGAAAACTCAACTAACTCAATTGTGATGCCTTTTGCCTTTGCTTTTTCTTCAATAAGCTTCCAATACGGTCCATCAGCACCTGTTACACCTATCTTTACGACCTCATTGGATTTTCCAGATGTACTATTCGTGCACGCTGTAAGTATTGATATTAAAAACACCATTGATAAGAAAATAATGAATCGCTTTTTCATTTTGAAATCTCTCCCTTTTTTTTGATTATCTACGTAAAAAGAATCTTGATAAAAAGTTCCCTGAAAACTGTGCTATTTGAACGAGTAGAATTAATATAACAACTGTTACAATCATGACCGATGTATCAAATCTCTGGTAACCATAGGTCATGGCAAGATCACCTAATCCACCGCCACCTACCGTTCCCGCCATGGCTGAGAAGTCGACGAGTCCAACAGTAACAAAAGTAAGACCGAGAATAAGAGGTCCTAATGCTTCAGGTATAAGTACGCCAAATATGATTCGTACTGGGCTTGCACCCATAGCCTGTGCGGCTTCAATAATGCCAGGATCAATCGAGACAAGATTACTCTCTACAATCCTAGCAACTGCAAAGCATGCAGCAATCGTCATAGGGAAAATAGCTGCTGCCGTTCCAATTGTAGTACCCATAATTGCCCGAGTTATGGGACTCAGTGCAACTAGCAAAATAATAAATGGAATTGGACGAACGATGTTCACTAACAAATTAAGTACGAGAAATATATATTTATTTTCTAATATGTTTCCTTTACGCGTGACAAAAAAGAGTACCCCCATCGCTATACCAATAATGCTTGAGAAAATTAATGTAAAGATAACCATCAAAATGGTTTCACCGGTAGCTTCAATAATACGAGGCCAAAAAGTAGTCCAATCAACTCTCATGACTAATCACCTCCCTTACCTCAACAATTTGTTTGAGTTCATTAATAACTTGCTGAATAAGAGGTTCAGGCCCCTGAAACTCAACAATTAAATTACCAAACAATTGATCTTGTAACTCATTAATGCTTCCGTATATAATATTGAAATCAATCCCATGCTTTCTCGTGACTCGAGACAGAATTGGCTGACTTGAAGCCCCTCCTGTAAAAATCACTCGATACAAGTTTCCAAAATGGTTATTGCGCAATTTCTCTAAGAGTTTGCTGGAAAGCTTATCGTTTAACACGGAACTAATAAAATTTTTTGTCGTTTTGGATTGTGGGTTTGAAAAAATATCATAAACACTTCCTTCTTCAATCACTGTTCCATTTTCCATCACTGCCACCCGATGACAAATGCTACGGATTACATGCATTTCATGAGTAATAAGTAAAATGGTAATATTGTACTCCTCATTAACCTTGCGTAATAGTTGAAGGATTTCTCCCGTTGTTTCAGGGTCTAACGCAGAGGTTGCTTCATCACAAATCAGAATGTCTGGTGAGGTAGCAAGTGCTCTTGCAATACCCACTCTTTGCTTTTGCCCGCCTGAAAGCTGTTCCGGATACTGCTCTGACTTATCTTGCAAACCAACAAATTGAAGTAATTCTTTAACACGATGATCAATCTGATCTTTTGGCAATTTTGCAAGTTTTAGTGGATAGGCGATATTTCCATACACAGTACGTGAGTTAAATAGATTAAAGGACTGGAAGATCATACCGATTTTCCTTCGTAACTTCCTTAGTTCAACTTGAGAGAGACTAGATATTTCTTGGTCGTTAACCACCACCTTCCCTGATGTTGGACGTTCAAGTAAATTAACAAGTCGGAGCAATGTACTTTTACCAGCCCCACTAAATCCAACCACCCCAAAGATTTCTCCTTTTGATATGGTTAAAGAAACATCCTTTAACGCTTGCACCTTCTTTCCTTCCAAACCAAATACTTTATTTACTTCCTCAAACTTAATCAATTTTGAATCCTCCTTTTGGAAATAAAACAAAAAAGGTACCTCTATCCAACACCATGTAAAGATGTATTGGATAAAGATACCTTTAGTTGTCTAATCGGCATACTTTTTCATTTTATATAAATTTAGTTTTTGAGAATTGATTATAGGTAGTAAAGACCTCTTTTTTATATCGAAAAAATAGGCTCTTTTCTAAAAGATTGTTGCTTTTAAATGCAGGGTGATTTTCGCTTCTGGTACTCGCTTTCCGCGGGCGATCCGCAAGCCTCCTTGCTTCACTGCGGGGTCTCGCTTGGCTCGCTATTCCCGCAGGACATTGAATTTGCTTCCTTGAAACTACACCGCACGAAGAAAATGCCAGCATTTTCGAGGATCTCGTACCATCCGCTCCAATCACTGAACGTAGTACTCATCGTGAATATATAATGGCTTTACCGATAGCAACAATGCTCAAGAAAACAGCCCAAAAATAAAACCCCCTTCATGACAGAAGAGGGTTTAAATAGTAAATTTAATCGTCTCTTCTCATCTTTCAAGCTCTTTGCTTGCTGGATTTGGCACAGTACCTAGTAGTCTGTTGCCGAGGCTTCAAAGGGCCAGTCCCTCCACCTCTCTTGATAAGAATTCATTGATTATTGAATTGTAATTTATAATTTACATGGAATGTGGTTAACTGTCAATAAGATTTTTGAAAAATCTTATTATTAATCTTTAAAGCTTGTAGTATTCTTATGCTACGGGTCACCCCTAGAATTCTACTTTTCTATTAATGTAATTCAGGCCAATAACCTTTGTTAGCTTCTATTAATTCATCCAAGATTTCTTTCGCTACTTTTGCACTTGGTACTGTTTTTGAAAGTGTTAGAGCCTGCCATAGCTTTTGATAGCTGCCTTCGATATAGGCTTGAACCACTAATTTTTCAACTGTTACTTGTTGGTACATTAATGCTCTTTGGAATTCAGGAATTTTTCCTTGGCTTAATGGCTCTGGACCTTCACTACCGACAATACAAGGAACCTCAACCATCGCCTCATCATCAAAGTTAGCAATTGCTCCATTGTTTTCAACAATTAATAACATTCTTTCATGTGTGTTAAAGGCAATCGCACGGGCTAAATCAACAACGAAAGTAGCATGTGCCCCCATTTCAAATTCGCAGCCTTCTGCTGTTCCTCTTTCAATGATTGTTCTAGCTGTAGAGAAGACAGTCTTTTCTCTACCTGCGATAACTTCATTTGCCCTTGTGTAATCCGGATTAGAGGTCTTTACCACATAATCAGGGTATAAGTAGTATTTTAAATACGTATTTGGCAAGAATCTAGGATCAACCGCTAGTAAATCTTTTGCTTTCTTGTGTGTTTCTTGCCAGCTGGCATCTGTGTGCTGGGTATCTACTTCTTTTTGAGTAAGATAACCGTTTTCTGCAACATAATCACGAATTTGAGGAAGATATTCATTTCCCTCTTTATCTTTAATACTTGTCCACCAGCCAAAGTGGTTTAATCCGAAATAACGTACTTCTAAATCCTGTGGCTCTTTGCCGATGATATGAGACATTCTACGCAGTGTACCTACAGGCATATCACAAATATTTAATACTTTTGAATTTGGGCGAAGAACTCGGCAAGCTTCAGCTACAATGGCTGCTGGATTAGAATAGTTTAACATCCATGCATCTGGCGAATATTTTTCCATTATGTCGATTAACTCAACCATATCACCGATGCTTCTCATTCCATAAGCAATTCCGCCAGGTCCGCATGTTTCTTGGCCGACCACACCATATTTCAATGGAATTTTTTCATCTTTTTCGCGCATTTCATATTTACCCGTACGAATATGAGCAAAGCAGAAATCGATATCTGTAAATGCCTCTTCTGGATCGGTTGTGAAGCAATATTCAATATCCGGCGCATTTTCTTTTAATACAATTTCAATCGCTTCTCCTAAAACAGCTTGTCTTTCACGATCATTATCATATAATTTTAATTTTCGAAGTGGGAAACGGTCCAGATTATCTAATAACATCATAACAATCCCTGGTGTATAGGTACTTCCTCCACCTGCAATAACGACTGAGAATTTTTTCATTTTCTCCATTCCCTTCTAGTAAACCTTTTTATTGTTTTATTCCGATTCTATTCGTTTGTCGTTAATCCTAAATAACTGTCAACAGCTTTTCTAATCGTTGTTACCTGTAAGCCGTAAACAACTTGAACGTTTTTATCTTTAATCACGACTCCACTAGCTCCTGTTTCTTTCTTCAACACTTCCTCGTTGACCATTTCAGGATTATCTAGTGTTAAACGAAGTCTTGTATAACAATTTGTTACGGTATGAATATTGCTTGCTCCACCTAATGCATCAACAATGACTGGGGCAATTCCGTCATTTCCTTGTGATTCGGAAGTTCCATTTTTTCCTTGTTTTTGCTTTTCTTTTAAGTCTTTCTTCGTATATAACTTTGTTTCTTGTCCACCTTCTTCTCTTCCGACTGTCTTGAAGTTAAACTTCACAATTAAGAAGCGGAATAGTAAGTAGTAGATAACAAAGTAGATTAAACCGATTAAAATGTACATTGGCCAGTGTGTTTTCTCAATACCAAGCGGTAAGTTGAACAATAGGAAGTCAATCATTCCATTTGGCCCAATTGCTCTGACATCTAATAGATTAAACGTCACCATTGCTAACCCACTTAAAGCTGCGTGAACCACAAATAGTAGTGGAGCAACAAACATGAATGAGAATTCAATAGGTTCCGTTACACCAGCAATAAAAGAAGTAACGGCTGCAGGAATCAAAATTGCTTTTACCTTAGCCTTGTTCTCAGGCTTTGCTGTATGATACATCGCTAAGCAAGCTCCGAGTAAACCAAACATTTTTGAAATACCTCGTGCATCCCAAACTACAGATGAAGAAAGTTCTTTTACAGTTGGATCTGCGATTTCAGCATAGTAAATATTTCTTGCACCTTCAAAAATTTGTCCGCCAACTTCTGCTACACCGCCCAATGATGTATATAAGAATGGTGTATAGATTAAGTGATGCAGCCCAGTAGGAATTAATAAGCGCTCTAACATTCCGTATAAGAATATTCCGAAGCTCCCACTGTGATTAATAAGAGTACCAAGATTGTTGATCCCATTTTGGAAAAACGGCCAAATATACGTAAGAGCAATTGATAAGAGTACAACTACTGGTATAAGTACGATAAAGACAAAACGTGATCCACCGTATATTTGAAAAGCTCCGTTAAATTCTATATCAACAAATTTGTTATGAACAAAAGCGGTTGCAATTCCAAGAATAATTCCGAGGAAAACACCCATATCAAGTATTTGAACACCTAAAACAAGCGTTTGTCCTGTACCTTGCAGGGAGTCTCCTTGAAACAGTACTCCGGTAAGGTCCATAAATTTATTCATCGCATTAACAAAAACCAAATAACCTAACAAAGCAGTAAAACCAGCAACGGCTTTCTCTTTATTAGCCAAGCCTACCGTGATACCGACACAGAAAATCAATCCTAAGTTCCCAAGAATCGAAACTAATGATCCTGTTAAAATGGATCCGAATCCTGTCGTAATCGGATTATCTAAAAATGGAATGACTTCCAATAGTCTAGCATTTGTAAATAAATTACCAAGGGCAATCAAAATACCGGCAATCGGTAAAATAAGTACTGGAATGAACATTGCTTTTGAAAAGCGTTGCATACCTTCCATCATTTTGGCTTTCATTTAGCCGCACCTCCAATATTCACTTAATTTCTTTCGACACGTTTAGAATACAATGCAAGCGTTTTATAGTCGATAGTTTCAACATGAATAAAAACGTGTTTCACAGATTGAAACACGTTTCATTCGACCCTATTCTTTTTCGACCCTAATTTCTCAACATACTGCTTAAGGATAAACTCAAACAACAAAAGCAATTTTGGAAAGAAACGATTTGGTAGCATATTTCGGTCATCTAGTTTATTGTAATCCATAATTTTAAAGTTTAAATCTGACAACTTAGCAATGCGATTCTCCGTTTCCTTTGTAAAAGAAACTGTAAACACATGATGCTCTTTTGCTGCATGCAGCTTATCAATCACAGTCTGTGTTTCCCCTGATTTTGATATAACAACTAATGCTCCAATATCTTCAAGATTATTTTCAAATATGCCAACGGAATCCGTTGCACTGGCAAATATCGTTTTCCTACCTAATACTAGTAGTTTTTTATGAAAGTACTCTGCAGCAATCGCTGAAAAGCCAGTCGCATAAATGAAAATATATTTTTGATCTAGATTTAACACTTTGCTAATAAACGTTTCAATATCTTCCATCGAATTAAGGGTTAAAAAATCCGTTTGGCTAACCTGCAAAAAGTCTTCTATATCACCACTTTGCGGTACTTCAACATTCCTTATCATCGGCAGTAGTTGATAATACATATCCACAAAACCGGTATAGCCTAACTTTTTGGATAAGCGAATAACAGTTGCGGGGGAAGTGAAATTGTCTTTAGCAATTTCACGTACTCCTTTTTGCAAAACGGTATCAATATTCGTAATAATATAACGTATGATTTGTACATCTAATTCCGTCAAATTTTTCCCTTGAATAATTTTGCTAATATCAATCAAAACTTAATCACTCTCATTCTTCTGTATGCCACTTTATATCATCTATATTATACCTCAACTCTAACAGTTCAACTAATAGTCGAAATATGTCATGCAATAGATGATAAAAAAACTGTAGGTTTCAAGCACCTACAGTTTTCCTTAATCTATCTACCCTTAATTATCCCTGCACTTGGGTCTATCGTAAGACAAGACCTGTAATAAATTGCAGCCACGCATAAGTTCCAACCTTAACTGTTTCAGAAACTGTCGAATCCTTACTTGGGTCCAGGCAGACATAATCAATATGTCTAACAGAAGGATGTTTGCCGATTTCTAGCAAACTATCAAACAGTTCAACGGCTGATAACCCTCCTGGTGTAGAAGCTGGTACTCCAGGGGCAACTGAAATATCCAATACATCCATATCAACTGTTACGTAAATACGATCAACCTTTGCTGTTAGTTGATCTAATGCACGTTGAATCGTGTTGATTAATCCCTGTTTTCGAGCTTGCTTTAATGTCACCATCTGAATTTTGTGCTGATTAGCGTAATCTACTAATGGTTTTGCATTGAAGTATCCATGAAGTCCAATATTAATCACGTTTTCTCCTTTAATGACCTTGCCATCGATTAATTGCCGGATTGGTGTTCCATTTGCTGGCCCTAGTTCTTTTGGATCCCTTACATCAAGATGTGTATCAAGTTGTAAAATTCCAATCGTTTCACTTGGGAATGCATCCTTAATCCCTCGTACAGCACAAGCCGTTGTCGAATGATCACCGCCAATCATACATGTCGGCGTGTTTGGATAGTGTGCAGCAAGATAGGCTGTAGACTTTTGGATTCGTTGATGTGATAACAGAATATCCGTCGTATGCATTGCCACATCGCCAGCATCCGCTACTCGAAAGGAACTTAAATCAACATTTTCGTCCAAATTATACGTGGCAAATCCCTTCCACATCCGCCGAAATTCAGTTGGATATAAAGAAGCTCCAGAAACACTAATCGAAGACCTTGAAATTGGCGCTCCGTACAGAATGAGATCAGGTGTATGTTCTTGCACATTCAATGGTGTAACCCATTGATGGACGTAAGTTGGTTCATCTATTGCCGTCTGATTCCATGACCATTCAGGTTTCTGAAGAAAATGTTCATTCATCTTTTTTCACGACCTTTATACCTTTTTTCCAGACATCTTTTACATGGTTAACCCCGAATAAATATTGCAATTCTTGATAATTTTTCACATTCCATAAAACAAAGTCCGCTTGTTTACCAACCTCAAGAGACCCAACTTGTTCATGCCGATTAATTGCATGGGCTGCATTATAGGTTGCTGCCGTTAATGCTTCTGCAGGTGTTAAACGCATTAAAATACAAGCTAAATTCATAACAAGTGGCATCGAGGTTGTTGGGGATGATCCTGGATTGCAATCCGTCGAAATCGCCACAGCCACACCTTCGTCGATCATTTTTCTGCCTGCGGCTGCTGCTTCACGTAAATACAGAGCTGTCGCTGGAAGTAAACAAGCGATTGTACCGGACTTCGCCATCGCTTTAATCCCTTCATCAGACGCTTTTAATAAATGCTCAGCTGAAATGGCTCCTACTTTAGCCGCTAATTCCGCCCCTCCATAAGGTACAATTTCATCGGCATGGATTTTCGGGATTAATCCCAATCGTTTTCCAGCTTCTAATATAAGCTCTGATTGCTCTGGTGTATATACCCCTTTTTCACAAAACACATCATTAAATTCAGCCAATTTTTCCTTAGCAACTGCCGGTAACATATCATTAATTAAATGATCAACAAACTCATCTTCACGACCTTTATACTCTGGTGGCACTGCATGTGCCCCCATAAACGTTGGAACTAGATCAATTGGATGTTGATTTTGAAGTTTTTTCATTACACGTAACTGCTTCAACTCGGTCTCCAAATCCATACCATAACCGCTTTTTCCTTCCACAGTTGTTACACCATGTGCCAAAAACGAATCTAGTCGATGTGTTGTTTGATTAATTAGCTCTTCTTCTGTAGCTTCTCTTGTCATTCGTGTGGTCGCATGAATTCCTCCACCCGCGTTCATTATGTCCATATATGTTGCACCCTCAAGGCGCATTTCAAATTCACGCTCGCGGCTTCCCCCGTACACAACATGTGTATGCGGATCCACCAGTCCTGGAGTAACTAGATGGTTCGTAGCATCAACAGTTTCAGCCTCATGGAGCCTATCAGCATACCGCACTTCAAGTTCTTTTGTTGTTCCTACTGCCTGGATTACACCATCTTCAATCCACAAACTGCCGTCTTCAATTAGCCCAAGCTCAGACATTGCTTCCTTTGAGCGTGGACCTTTTACATCAGACGCGAGTGTTGCTAATTGTGCCGCATGTATAATCCAGATTGGTTTTGTCATTATTGATCAACCCCTTTATCCAACATTGGCATCTTGATCCCTTTTTCACGCGCTGTTTTCTTAGCAAGTTCGTATCCTGCATCTGCATGACGTACAACCCCCATCCCTGGATCCGTTGTTAATACTCGTTCAATACGTGCTTCTGCTTCTTTCGTACCATCCGCAACAATCACAACCCCTGCATGTAAGGAGTAACCCATTCCGACTCCGCCACCGTGATGGACCGATACCCAAGTTGCGCCTCCAACAGCGTTTACCATCGCATTTAAAATCGGCCAATCTGCCACAACATCTGATCCATCTTTCATTGCTTCTGTTTCACGATTTGGTGATGCAACTGAACCTGAATCCAGATGGTCACGACCAATGACGATTGGTGCTTTCAGTTCTCCGCTTGCCACCATATCATTCAATATCTTTCCGAATCGGGCACGCTCTCCATAGCCTAACCAACATATACGAGATGGAAGGCCCTGGAATTGGATTTTATCCCTTGCCATACGAATCCAGTTACATAAGTGTTCATTGTCACTAAATTCACGTAAAATGGCTTCGTCTGTTTTGTAGATATCTTCTGGGTCTCCTGATAGTGCTACCCATCGGAATGGTCCTTTTCCTTCACAAAATTGTGGGCGAATATAAGCCGGAACAAAGCCAGGAAAATCAAATGCATTTTCTACACCTTCATCTTTGGCAACCTGGCGAATATTATTACCATAGTCAAATGTGATAGCTCCTTTTTCCATCATTTCAAGCATTGCTTCAACATGCTTAGCCATTGATGCTTTTGAAAGATTTACAAACTCTTTCGGATTGGACTCTCTTAATTTTGCTGCTGCTTCCAATGACATCCCAGAAGGTACATACCCATTTAGTGGATCATGTGCTGATGTTTGGTCGGTTAAGGCATCAGGGATAAAGTTTCTTGCAATCATCTCCGGAAGAAGATCAGATGCGTTGCCTAATAAACCAATCGATAATGCTTTTCCATCTCTTTTTGCATCTTCAGCCAACTGGATCGCTTCATCTAATGTGTACGCTTTCACATCTGTATAACGAGTTTCAATTCGGCGGTCGATTCTAGACTCATCCACTTCAATCGCGATACATACGCCACCATTCATCGTTACTGCAAGTGGCTGTGCACCACCCATTCCTCCAAGGCCAGCTGTTACAGTAATCGTACCTCTTAATGTACCGTTAAAGTGCTGCTTCGCTAACTCAGCAAACGTTTCGTACGTACCTTGAACAATTCCTTGAGAACCAATATAAATCCAGCTACCTGCTGTCATTTGCCCATACATCATTAGGCCTTTTTTATCGAGTTCATGGAAGGTTTCCCAGTTTGCAAAAGCTGGAACAATATTCGAATTCGCAATCAAAACGCGTGGTGCATCCTTATGAGTTTTAAACACAACCACCGGTTTTCCTGATTGCACCAGCAATGTTTCATCACTCTCTAGTTCTTTAATTGAGTCAACAATCGCGTCAAATGATTCCCAGTTACGTGCTGCTTTCCCAATCCCCCCATATACAACAAGATCCTCTGGCCTCTCGGCTACATCTGCATCTAAATTATTCATTAACATACGAAGCACAGCCTCTTGCTGCCAACCTTTCGTATTTAATTGTGTCCCTACGTAACGGATAATTTTGTTGTTTTTTGTACTTTTCATTTTATTCCCTCCAAGTTGTATTACTTATATTTTATTAATAAAAAGAATGTATAGAATCCCAATCACATTACTTCGATCCTCTGTTAATTAATGGAGTTTTTTGTTGCCTTTTGATTAAATATCAAATGCGCCTTGGCGTATTTACGCCCGATTTTTTAAGCCCACACGATGTGGGTAACAAAGACGTTGCCACAAGACGTAGCGTTTTTAGTCTTTAATCCTATGCTCGAAAAATTTCCGCTGAAAAATCGAGGCATCCGCCGGAGGCTTTAACGTTATTCAGTAGAAGTAGGGGACTTCTGCTGATTAAAATTAAAAGTTCCTGTCTTTAACCAGTGATTCATTGCTTCTATATCCTTAGAGAACACGCGGTCTTCGGAAATATACGGCACGACTTTTCTACCATTTTCTAAAAATGAACTTGTTGCGGATGCCAATTTTTCTTTTCCCCGAATTTCAGCTGCCTGCATACTACAAATGGCCTCGATTGCTAATACACGTCGCGTATTTGTGATGACTTGATATGCGTGTCTTGATCCAATTGTCCCCATGCTCACGTGATCCTCTTGGTTTGCTGATGAAGGAATCGAATCTACACTAGCTGGATGCGCCAAAGTTTTATTTTCTGATACAAGTGATGCTGCGACATACTGCATGATCATTGCACCTGATTGTAAACCAGGTTCAGGACTTAAAAATGGCGGTAGGTCATTCAGTTGCGGATTAACTAAACGCTCGATTCGACGTTCAGAAATATTGGCTAGTTCCGCTACTGCAATCGCCAAGAAATCCATGGCAAAAGCTATCGGTTGTCCGTGGAAGTTCCCCCCTGATAAAACCTTTTCACCATTATCAAAGATTAATGGATTATCAGTAGCAGCATTCATTTCTATTTCTAATTTTTCTCTAACATAGTTTAATGTTTGCCATGTTGCTCCGTGCACTTGTGGGATACAACGGATTGAATAGGCATCTTGAACGCGGATTTCACCTTGTCTTGTTGTTAAAGAGCTATCGGAAAGATGAGCACGAATACGTTCAGCTACATCTATTTGTTCTTGATAACCACGTGCAAGCTGAATATCTTCATCAAATGCATCAATAATTCCGCGCAACGCTTCAATAGTTAGAGAGGCAATCAATTCTGTTTGATAGGCTAACTTTTCTGCTTCCAGATATGCAACTGCCCCCATCGCTGTCATTGCCTGTGTTCCATTGATAAGCGCTAACCCTTCTTTGGCTGTTAATGTGATCGGAAAAATAGATTCCTTTGTTAACGCCTGAATCGCAGATGTTTTCTCTCCTTTATAAAAGACCTCACCCTCCCCGATTAAAACAAGAGCCAAATGTGAGAGTGGTGCTAAGTCCCCGCTCGCACCAAGCGATCCTTGTTGTGGAATGACCGGATGAATGCCAGTATTCAGTAAATCAAGCAATCTATCAATCACGACTGGACGTACACCTGAAAACCCTTTCAGCAATGCGTTTGCTCGAAGAAGGAGCATCGCACGTGATACAACCTCTGGAAAGGGTTCGCCAATTCCACAAGCATGAGAACGAATTAAATTTAGTTGCAACGCCTCTACATCGTCTTTATCGATAAACACATCACTAAACTTCCCAAACCCTGTTGTAATGCCATAAATAATTCGTTCCTCAGCCACAATTTTTTCAACTGCTTTTCGACTTTCTTGGACTTTTCTCATACTCTCTTCAGAATAATTAACTTTTTCACCTTCATATAAAACTCTTTGTACCTCTTTAAAAGTTAGTGTTTGACCAGTTAATGTAACCATCTGTTTGTCTCCCCTCAATTCGCTTTAGTCCGGTAAAGAGCCAATAAAAAAGGGAGCTACATGATGAAAGCCACTAAAAAAATGACTTCATCATATAGCCCCCTATTAACTAAAATACTATGGGCGAATGATATGTGATTGATTTTAACTATACAAAATAACAATTCACTTGTTTAAGTATCTATAAAGCTCTAGATTCTAATAACTAATTTCAGTATATGCACTTTTATTTCCAGCGTCAACCAGCATTTTTAAGAATTGATAAAAAATTTTGATTAATATTAGAAATTTTTATTTTCCTGTTTATCAATAAGAAAAGTGATTGGCACAAATAGTAAAAAAGCAAGTAAAAGGAAGGTTCCCCCCACAATAAAGAACACCATTACAAAGGTCTCATTAAGATTAAATGGATTAATATTGTACATCCACATACCTACCGTTAACCCTAGGGCACCTAACATTCCTAGGATACTGTGAATTGACACAAGTTTTTTGTATTTAATCGTATATACCTTATAAAAAATTCCCCAAGCAAACACTGATAGCCAGCCTACTAATAGAATATGAGCATGAATAGGTCTCAACGAATAATCCATATTTCCAGACATATGAGAGCCTAGAAAAGTACCGATTATACCGAATATCGCTGAAAATCGAATGAGCCGTATACTCCAAGTTTGTTCCATTATTTATTCCTCCATTTCCCCAATCATGTTAGGAAGTATAATTGTGAAGGTTGTTCCCTCGGCAACCTTACTGTCAACCTTGATTTCTCCTCCATGCAGGTCAATTATTTGTTTAACGATTGATAAACCAAGTCCTGTGCCGTCCCTTTTTCTAGATGAATCTACTCGGTAAAAACGTTCAAAAATTTGAGAGACGGCGTCCTTCGACATACCAATTCCTGTATCTTTCACAATGACCTTAATGAAAAATTCGCTTCTTGATAAGTTAATCCAGATATTTCCTCCTTGTGTATTATACTTAATCGCATTTGTTAGTAAGTTGTCCCAAACATTGCTCATAAGTTCTGCATCAACTTTTGTCCGAATAAAAGGCAATTTGTACGAGACTTCAATTTCCTTTTCTTGTAGTCGCCACTGATACCTACGGATGGTTTGTTTAATTTGTTCATCCAATTGGACCTCTGTAATCTTCATCGGGTATGCTTTTTGATCAAGAGATGTTAACAACAAGAGTTGTTTTGTTAGATTTGAAAGCCGCTTTGATTCGTGATCAATAATCTGTAAGTATTCTTTAGAATCTCGTTCATTTACGTTTTGTGACAGTAAAAGCTCTGCATATCCCTGAATATTCATAAGTGGGGACTGAAAGTCATGTGACACATTATTGATAAAGGATTTCCTCGCTTCATCATTATGCTGTAACTGCCTCTGCATCGTATTAAAGCTTTCTACTAATTGTCCAATCTCATCATTACGATCAATCGGTAGTGGATAATTAAAATTCTCCCGTGTAATCTCTTTGGTCGCTTCCGTTAACTTAGTAATCGGCTGGATCAGATGCTTTGCAAACAGGATTACCCCACTAATGCTAACAATCGTTACCGCTACAAAAAACCACGCTAATATCATATGAATATCTGAAAAGAGTAATTTATTGTTAGGACGGATAAATAAACCGTATTGTTTCCCATTCATTGTGAAAGGAACTCCTACCGTATTCTCTACAGTATTTGAGAAGTGACCCATCATTAAAAACTTATGGGAAAATGCATTCATACCATGGTAAATTTCCTTCTTAGAAAGAACCTTCTTGGCTTCTTGTGGAAGATCCGTTTTTGTAAAAGGCTTACCAAAATAAGCTTCTTTACCTGATTCGTTTACCACATATATCTGATACCCCAGGTTTCCAATCGATTCCAAGAATGGCTCGAAGGAGGAGCTATCCGAATGCATACTCTCAAGGGTTAATGTAATTCTTTGTGCAATCTCTACATTCTGCTGATCAATCTTCTGTTTTGTCGATGTCATGTAAATAAAATTTGCGATGATCATACCTACAATGACACTTATCATTAAAATCAATAGCGTAGCCACAATGAATTTCCGATATAAAGTCTTCATTTCGTTTCCTCTAGCTTATAGCCAATTCCGCGAACCGTTTGAATTTCCACTGATGCATCGTATTTTTTTAAACGCTCCCGGATACGATTTATATGAGTATTTAGAGTTTGTTCTCCACCTTCATAATCAACACCCCATACTTGTTCCACCAGAATGGATCTAGGCGTAACCTTATTTGCCCGTGATGCTAATAAGCTTAATACTTCAAATTCCTTTAAAGGCGGAAGGACTGTCTCATGATTTATATTTAATTCGAAATTTTTTCGATCTATCATGAGATTTCCTACTTTTATTACAGTTTCCATGGCACGTTCGACACGCCTTAACACAACGGCAACACGGAATAGAAGTTCCTTCACCTCAAAAGGCTTAACAATATAGTCTTCAGAACCAGATAAGAAGCCTTGTTCTTTATCATCGATTTGACCTTTAGCCGTAAGCAATATGACAGGAATACCATAGTCGTTCGCCAAAATCTTGGTCAATTCAAATCCATCCATTCCAGGCATCATCACATCGACAATCGCCAAATCAACTGTTTTCTCCTCTAACAAATCTAATGCTTCTTCGGCATGATTAGCTCGATATACTTGATAGCCTTCTCGGCTCAAATGGATCGATACTAGCTGTTGAATATAGATATCATCATCTACAACAAGAATCTTCATAATGCGAACCTCCTAAAAAGTAAAATACGAAGGAAGCCCTTTGTATTTTATTTTACTGTCTATTATGCGATGCTTGCTTGTCTTTTTCAAATAACAATACCAAAGCTGGTAATAGCATTCCACGAACTAGGAAAGTATCAATCAAGATTCCAATCGAAACGATGAATCCAAATACGAATAGATCGGCAATTGGCATCGTTGTTAGCGCTGCAAAGGTTGCAGCTAGAATGATACCAGCAGATGAGATTACTCCACCCGTATTACGAATCGCAACTTCAAGAGCATCTTTAACGCGATGAGTTTTCCTTTCCTCTATAAAACGTGAGGCAAGGATAATGTTATAATCGATACCTAATGCCACAAGGAAGATAAAAGCATATACCGGAACCCGAGTGCTTAATGCATCATATCCAAACAAGATATCGACAAGGAAACTACCAAGCCCCAAAGCAGATACATAGGACAGTAAAATGGTTGCCATCATATAAATTGGCATTTTCATTGAACGAGTTAGGGCAAATAAGAGTATGAGTATTAGTAATGTTTCAAGTATCGCAATTGTAAAGATATCTCTCGTATTCACATCCAGTTCATCTACTAGCTTTGCAGTCACTCCACTATAGTATGCATCTCCTGGTATGGAAAGGTCCTTCAATAGATTTGGTGTATCTTCACGCAAATCTTTAATGATTGTCATAGATTCTGTAGAATATGGATTCGTTGCTAAGACAACACTTAATTTTAATGCCTTAGAGTCTTCAGATTGTGCAGTCATTCGAACAGTTGCAATTTCATCGTATTCTTGTAGTTTTTCTGTAAAAGTTGTTACTTGCTCTGGGGCTATTGCTTTATCACTTTCAACTAACAATGTTGTAGGTGCTAGTTCCCCTTTATCATATCTTGTCTCTACAACTTCATAACCTACTCGAGAAGGTAAATCCTCAGGGAACTTTTTGACAGTATCAAATTCAAAATCAAGATTAAATATATTTAATGCAGTAATGAGAAGGAAAACACCAACAATGCCTCCAGATAAACCTGGTTTATTCACCACAAACTTAGCAATTGGTCCCCAAATTCCATGTTTTATTTCTTTTTCTTGGCCATACTTTGGAACTTTTGGCCAAAACGCTTTACGACCGAAAAGTGTAAATAAAGCTGGAACCAATGTGATCGATGCTAACATAATAAAGAACATTGCAAGCCCAAATATAGGAGCAAAGTTTTGATAGTCACGGAAATCAGCAAAGAATAAGATTAGCATAGCTGCTAATACTGTTCCTCCAGCAAAAAATACCGGTTCCCCAGTTGCACGCATTGCAAGTTTCATAGCTTCATATTTACTTTCAACTTTGTTTAGTTCCTCGCGGTAACGAGAGAATACAAATAGTGAATAGTCAATCACTGCAGCAAAAAGTAAAATACTCATAATTGAGGTTGTGGAGTTATTAATTTCTAACCCACCCGCTCCTAGTAATGCAACACTTTGATTCACAACCTGATAAACAATCGCTGTTGCTAGAAGAGGTATAAATGCAAGTAATGGCGAACGGTAAATGGCAATAAGTAATATTAAAATAATACCTATCGTTGCAAGTAATAACACCACATCCGCTTGTTCAAATAACTTGAGTGTGTCCCCAGCTATCCCAGCTGGACCAGTGATATAAAAGGACATATTATCAAACTGCTCTGCCAGCTTATTGCCTACCTCAGAAGCCTTGTCATTTATTTCGGCAAATTCACTATTGCCAAGGCCCTGTTCTAATTCCATCGGCACAATCATGGTTGTACCATCTTCAGAGATAAAGCCCGATAACGCTTGAGGTGGAAGCGCGCTTATATCAAGGATGGTCTCAATTCCTTTAATATCTTCTGCTGCGATTCCATTTAGTATTTGTGTGACCTCATCGGTATTAATGTCCCCATTTTCATTATGGAATACAAGGATTCCCGGTGTCCCTTGCTCATTTGGGAATAGCTCTTCTGTCTTTTTCTCAGCTATGATCGATTGTGCTTCATCAGGAAGCGATTGAAAATTACTTACTTTATAATCGGCAAGCCTTGGTCCCGCACTTAATCCGACCATCAAGACGAGCCAAGCTATAATCGTAATCCACATCCCACGTTTACTTGAAACCCAATCTGTAATTGGATATAACAGTTTCCTCAAAATGTAAAACCTCCTTTAATACCTTTCGAATATGATCTTACTAATCGAACATAAATTTAATATCAACTTTTGTTTACATTTGTCGAGAAACTGGGTGGTGCCTGCGTGAGGGAGTGTGTATCTTCGGACAATATGATGGCAAATCTGGGCATGGGTGTATGGAGGTTGGTGATCTTCGGATTGGGATAGTACTATCCGCGCGGGCGTGTCTGAAGGTGAGAGGCTTCGGACAAGCGAAGGCAATATCTGCGCTTTGGTGTCTGAAGTTCATCTAGCTTCGGACTCGGGGAGGTACAATCAGTGCGGGGATGTCGGAAGTTGATCTGTCTTCGGACAAGGGTTAGCACAATCAGTGCGGGCGTGTCCGAAGTTGAGCTAGCTTCGGACAAGCGAAGGCAATATCTGCGCTTTGGTGTCTGAAGTTC
>Ga0180217_1001775_pt1 | contig 21923 bp, 20 predicted proteins | sample eDN3rd37CBELigOP_FD_128521 | JGI IMG/M metagenome (GOLD analysis project Ga0180217, IMG submission 128521) | Enriched Organic Plus compost microbial communities from Emeryville, California, USA - eDNA 3rd pass 37_C BE-Lig OP (version 2) (version 2) ... | reverse complement strand
GGCCTTGAACTCGCCGAAGTACTTCGTGATCGCAGCCGTCAGCGACGTCTTGCCATGGTCGACGTGGCCGATCGTCCCGATGTTCACATGCGGCTTCGTCCGCTCGAATTTGCTCTTGGCCATGCTGTTTCCCTGGGCATCGAGGGGTTGAGGACTAATTTGGTGCGGGCCGATTAGCGGTAACGCACCCAAAACACAAGCCCTTCCGGCAGATCCCATGGGTCGCAGTGGTTGAGCACGCCACGACGACGCCCGCTGCGGCGACGCATCTGCGGCGCGCACATCCCTTGACCGAAGCGCGCGCCTGCACTAGGGGTTCGCTCAGCCGCGGGCATGGTGAAATGGTATCACAAAAGCCTTCCAAGCTTTTGGTGCGGGTTCGATTCCCGCTGCCCGCTCCAAGCGACAACTTCCACGACAAGACGTTTTGCGGTTCCTTATCCGGACCGACCGCCAGGTATGCAACGCTGACGCGACTCAACGCCTGACCGCGCCTGGCTGGTGGCCGGCAGCTCAACCGGCTTAGCCATCGCATCCATTCCGTGCGCTGATTCTCCTGCAGTCCGGGACCGGGCGTTGTCCCGGACTGGAAAAGCTCTGGATGTGGTCTGCAACGCCTTGCAGCCTCTGGCGGCTGGCCGCACTCATCTGCGAGAGCGCGGCTCGACATGCGCGTCACGGCGCGGGGTCCATTCCGCCTCTTGCGGGGGCTGGCAGTTTCCCGTCCAGCGGGCGCCGTCCCGCATCCGCTCCGACCGGCCGGGCTGAAAGGTCACGATGCGCACGACCTCTGCGAGGTTCTCCAGGAAACTGTGCATGACACACCTCCTTGATCGACCCGATTGAACCGCCACTGGCGGGCGCGTTCAAACGAGGATAATGTCAGCCTCGGATAACTTGAGGTTATGTAAGATGAAGCGCGGCCGGCTGCCGCTGACCGCCCTGCGAAGTTTCGAGAGTGCGGGGCGGCACCTCAGCTTCAGCCGCGCGGCTGAAGAGCTTTTCGTCACGCAGGCCGCCATCAGCCGGCAGGTTCGGGAACTGGAGGAGGCGCTCGGAAAGCCGCTCTTCCAGCGCCTGCATCGCCGCGTCGTCCTGACCGATGCCGGGGAAGCGCTACTGGCCCAGCTCACCCGCAGCTTCGACGAGATCGACCGCCGCCTGACGGCGATTGCAACCATTCCCGACAAGTACGTCGTGCGCGTCAGCGTGGAGCCCTCCTTTGGCCGCGCCTGGCTGGTGCCGAGGCTGACTGCCTTCCGCGATATCAGGCCCGACGTCGACGTCGTCGTGGACGTGGATTCGCGGCTGACCGAGTTCCGCTCGGGCGAGGCCGACCTCGCCATCCGCTACAGCCTGTCACGGTCGGAGTGGCCGCGTGTCCAGACGAGGCCGCTCGCCGCCGTGAGGATTGCGCCGGCGGTATCGCCGGAGCTGCGCAAGCGGATAGGCAGTCCGTCCGACCCGTCGGCGATTCTGGAATTGACGCTTCTGCACGAGGACAGCCGCAAGGGCTGGGCAGCCTGGCTGGAGGCGGCAGGATACGATCCTTCCCCAGCCAGCCGCGGACCGGTCCTGCCCGACGCCGCACTCGCGGCACAGGCCGCGCTGGCTGGCGAAGGTGTAGTGCTCGCAGACGAGGTGCTGCACCGCCCGGAACTCGAGAACGGCAAGCTGGCACTCCTCAGCGACCGATGGGTCTCATACGGAGCCTACTGGCTGGTGGCACCCGATCTCGACGACCTGCCCGAGCCCGCCGCATCATTTGCGGCATGGCTGGTGGCTCGGTTGGCCGAAGAATCAGGGAACGCATCATGATCGGCGAGCGCAGGCTGATGCTGGGTGTGCGACGCTCGGCCACGGGCGTCGCCTGGGTGCATCGCCTCACCCCGCGACAAGAGATGTCGGCGCTTGCCATGGCGCAGGGGCATGGAATTCCCGAGATCGTCGCGCGCGTGCTGGCCGGCCGCAACGTGCCGGTGGACGGCGTCCAGCGGTTCCTGGATCCGACGATTCGCGACCTCCTGCCGGACCCGACGACCCTCACCGACATGGAAGCACTGGCCGATCGCCTGACGGAGGCGGTCTCGCGGCGCGAGCGCGTAGCGATCTTCGGCGACTACGATGTCGACGGCGCCTGTTGTTCCGCCCTGCTCGCTCGCTTCCTCCGCCACTTCGGCGTGGACCACGAGATTTACATTCCGGACCGCATCTTCGAGGGATACGGACCGAACCCTCAGGCGATGCGCGACCTTGTGGCGCGCGGCGCATCCCTCATCGTCACCGTCGATTGCGGCTCGAACAGCGCCGAATCTATCGCGGCCGCGCGCGAGGCGGGCGCGGACGTGCTGGTGCTCGACCACCACCAGGTCGGCGGCGCGTTACCCGCCGGCGTACCGGTGGTTAACCCCAACCGCGAGGACGATCTCTCCGGCCAGGGCCATCTGTGCGCCGCGGGCGTGACGTTCCTGGCCCTCGTCCAGGTCGTTCGGCGGATCCGCACGCTCCGGCCCGACCTCGCGCCACCCGATCTCCTTGGCCATCTCGACCTCGTTGCCCTCGCCACAGTCTGCGACGTGGTGCCGCTGATCGGGGTGAACCGCGCGTTCGTCACCAAGGGGCTGCTCGTGGCGCGGCGGATGACGAACCCCGGGCTTGCGGCTCTCGCGCGTTTCGCCCGCATCGGCGAGCCGCTGAACAGCTTCCACTGCGGCTTCCTCATCGGCCCGCGAATCAACGCCGGCGGCCGCATCGGCGACGCGGCCCTGGGCAGCCGACTGCTCGCCACAGACGATCCCGTCGAGGCCGAACAGATCGCCACCCTGCTCGACCGCCTGAACGCCGAGCGGCAGGCGCTCGAACAGCAGATGTTGGCCGAAGCCCGCGCAGAGGCGGAGGCCGAGCTTGCTGGAGGCCGCGGCTCGGCAATCGTCCTCACAGGCAGCGAGACCTGGCACCCCGGCATCGTCGGCCTGCTCGCCGCGCGCCTGAAGGAGCAGGCGCGACGGCCGGCCTTCGCCGTGGCCTTCGGACCGAACGGCCTGGGCTCCGGCTCCGGACGCTCGATCCCGGGTTTCGATCTCGGCCGACTCGTGCGCGGCGCCGTCGAGCGCGGGCTTCTGGAAAAGGGCGGCGGCCATGCCATGGCGGCCGGCATCACGGTCCGGCGCGAGCGGCTGGGCGACCTCAGGGCCTACTTCGAGGAGCATGCCGCCGACGTCCATCGCCTGATCGACGAGGAGGCATTGCAGTGCGATGCCGCCCTCGCCGCCGAAGGCGCGACCCAGGGCCTGCTCGACGCAATCGAGCGGGCGGGCCCATTCGGCTCCGGGCATCCGGCGCCGCTCTTCGTCATGCCGCGCCACCGCGTCGCCGACGTCGCGCCGGTGGGAACGTCTCACATCAGGCTCGATCTCAGATCGGATGGCGGCGCCTCGATGAAAGCCATCGCCTTCCGTGCTGCGGGAAGCGATCTGGGCAACTTCCTGCAACGCAGTCGCGGCGCCACGATCCACGTGGCCGGCCATGTCCAGGCTAACTACTGGAACGGATCCCGTACCGTGCAATTCCGGGTGATTGATGCGGCTCAGGCCAATACGGCCTGAAGCCGGCGCAGCTCCGGCAGCCTCTCGACGGTCGTTTCGTAGCCGACCTGGATGGCCTCCGCCGCCCGGTGGAACTCGGACAGGCCGACATGCCCCAGCTTCGGCTGCAGGGAGAGGTCGGGCGGGTCGCCGGCAAGCCGCGCCCGCGAAATACGGTCCTGGATGATGTTGAAGGCCTCGACCATCACCCCGGTAATGCCGAGGCGCATCTCCTTCGTCTGGCCGCCGGCGCTGGAAGGCTCGCGCTGCTCCACGGTGAGCTCCCCGGCGCTGTGCTTGATGACCGCCGCCCGACCGAAGAGGTCGTAGTGAAGGTTCACCGCCACGACGAGAGGCTGTTCGTAAGCCCTGCAGACTGACACGGGAACCGGATTTACCAGCGCGCCGTCGACCAACACGCGACCGTTGCACAGCACCGGCTCGAATACGCCCGGCAAGGCATAGGATGCACGGATCGCCTGCACGAGCGATCCGCTCGACAGCCAGATCTCATGACCAGTGCGAATCTCGGCCGCGACGCAGACGAACGGTTTGGGCAGGTCCGCGAAGGTGAAGCCATCCATGTGATGGCGCATGCGCGCATCAAGGCGCATCCCGCTCAGCAGCCCGCTACCGGCGAGCTTGAAGTCGAGCAGGCCGAAGATTCGGCGCCTCGTGAGGCTGCGCGCGAACTCTTCCAGTTCGTCCAACTTGCCAGCGAGATAGCACGCGCCGACAAGGGCGCCTATCGACGTACCGGCGATCATGTCGATCTGGATGCCCGCCTCGTCGAGCGCGCGCAGCACTCCGATGTGGGACCAGCCACGCGCCGCGCCGCCCCCGAGCGCCAAAGCGATTCCCGCCTTGCGCTCGGGAGCCTGTGCAGGGGTGCCCGTTAGAGACGAGTGGCCACTGGCCTCTCTCACATCGACCCTTCCCCGCAGCGACGCCCAATCGAGCATGTCGATCTCCCGACAAATGCCTGCTTACAGGCATGGTGCGCGTCAGGCGTATCGATTCGATGAAGCTGCGGAGCGATTATGTTTCCGCCGGCGCCGCCATCCCATCCGTCGTCTCGGAAAGCCTCGCGCCATTCTCGTCGAATTCGACGACCCTGTAGAAGCAGGAACGTCGTCCGGTGTGACAAGTTGCATTGTCCCCGCCGACCTCGACACGCAGCAGCACCGCATCCTGGTCGCAGTCGGTGCGCATCTCGACGACGCGCTGGACGTTGCCGGAGGTCTCGCCCTTCATCCACAGCTTGCCGCGTGAGCGCGACCAGTAGTGGGCAATGCCCGTCTCGAGCGTGCGCGCCAGCGCTTCCGCGTTCATGTGGGCGAGCATCAGTACCGCGCCGTCACGGGCGTGCACCACGACCGCGGTGATGAGCCCGTTCACATCGAAGCGCGGAGTGAACCCGGTGCCGGATTCCAAAACGGCCTTGTCGGCCGGCGCGGGCGCAAATGTCACGCTCATGCCGTCAACCGACCTGCCCGGCCCGAACCATGGTGATGAAGCGCACCTGCTCCTCGGGATTGTCCTTGAAGCTGCCGGTGAACATCGAGGTCAGCGTCGTGGCGCCCTGCTTGCGAATGCCGCGCATCGCCATGCACATGTGCTCCGCCTCGATCATCACGGCGACGCCGCGCGGGTTGAGGACCTCCTGGATGACGCCAGCGATCTGCGCCGTCAGCGATTCCTGCGTCTGCAGGCGGTGCGCGAAGATGTCCACCACGCGGGCGATCTTCGACAGGCCGACGACCCGGCCGTCCGGCAGGTAGCCCACATGGGCGCGACCGATGATGGGCACCATGTGGTGCTCGCAATGGGAATGGAACTGGATGCCGCGCACGACCACCAGGTCGTCGTAACCGGCAACCTCCTCGAACGTGCGGCCGAGCTCCTCCGCCGGGTCCTTATCGTAACCGTCGAACATCTCACGGAACGCCTTGGCGACGCGCTTCGGCGTGTCGCGCAACCCCTCGCGCACCGGATCGTCACCCGTCCACCGCAGGAGCGTCAGCACCGCATGCTCGACCTCGGCCTCCGTGGGACGATCGGCGACGGACTTGGCGAGCGGATCGGAATTCGTTTCGGTCTTCGTGAGGACTGCGTCCATGAAAGGTGGCTCCCGTAGCCGCCCGTACTACCAGCGGCGAGTTGAACGGACCACTGCCTTTCGCGGACGCCTGACCCTGCGGCGATCCGGAAAACGAGCGTGGATTTGCCCGATCGCCTAAGCTTGCGGCGGCTCGGACGCCATCATTATATATGGTCGGAGCGAGCGATTAAAAGCCGGCGGGGCGAGACGAAATGCCCTTCCTTTGCCGCTGGAGCGGAATGCCATGATCGACGACGTCTACAACGCGAAGATTCTCGGCTTTGCCGGCAATATCAGCCGGATTGGCCGCCTGGAGCATCCCGACGCAAGCGCGCGGGCCCATTCGCGGCTCTGCGGCTCGACCGTCACGGTGGACCTGAAGATGGCCGACGGGGTCGTCACCGACTTCGCCCATGAAGTGAAGGCCTGTGCGCTCGGCCAGGCTTCGTCGGCGATCATGGCGGCAAACGTGGTCGGCGCCACCGCAGAGGAGCTCCGGACCGTCCGCCAAGCCATGCTGAAGATGCTGAAGGAGAACGGCCCTCCCCCCACCGGCCGCTTCGAGGACCTGAAATATCTGGAGCCGGTACGCGACTACAAGGCGCGGCACGCCTCGACGATGCTGACCTTCGACGCCGTGGTCGACGCCATCGACGAGATCGAGAAGCGCGAGGCCGAAAAGGCCGCCTGACGCTCTGCACGCCCGCGACCCGAATTTCTGTTCAGTCTTCGGAGTTTGCGCGGTGCCGGGCCCGTATCTCGCGGATCGTGCCCGAGGCCGACCGCATCATCAGCGAATGGGTGAAGACGACGTCGCGCCGGAAGCGCACGCCCTCCAGCAGGCTTCCCTTGGTCACGCCGGTCGCCGCGAAGAGGATGTCGCCGCGCGCCATGTCCTCGGTCTTGTAGACCCGGTTTGGATCCTCGATCCCGAGCTTGGCGGCGCGTTCGAACTTCGCCGGGGTGTCGAGGATGAGCCTTCCTTGCATCTGCCCGCCCGTACAGCGCAAGGCGGCCGCCGCCAGAACGCCGGCGGGAGCGCTTCCCGAACCCAGGTAGATGTCGATCCCCGTCTCGTCCGGGTCGCTCGCGTGGATGATGCCCGCGACATCCCCATCGCCGATCAGGCGAATCGAGGCTCCGGCCTCGCGGACAGCCTCAACGAGGTTCGCGTGCCGCGGCCTGTCGAGGATGCATGCCGTCAGGTCCTTGACGCGCACCCCCTTGGCTTTCGCCAGCCTCTCGAGATTGTCGACCGGCGGGGCGTCGATGTCGATGACGTCCGGGCCGTAGCCTGGGCCGATCGCGATCTTCTGCATGTAGACGTTGGGCGTCGCTAGCAGACAGCCGCGCCGCGCAATGGCGGCGACACTCAACGCATTCGGGAGGCTCTTGGCGCACAGCGTGTTGCCTTCCAGGGCATCGACCGCGATGTCGAACGTGTCGCCCTCCCCGGTTCCGACAGTCTGTCCGACATGAAGGAGGTCCGTCTCGTCCTGCTCGCCCTCGCCGACGACGATGCGTCCCGACAGCGGCAGCCGGTTGAGCTGTGAGAACATTGCGCGGGCAGCCGCCATGTCGGCCGCCGGCTCGTCACCAGCCCCCCGATGCCGGGCCGCCGCGATCGCCGCGTGCTCGGTCGCACGCACGATCTCCATGGTCAGAATCCGATCGATCGGAATCTCGTTCCGGCCCATCCGCTCGCCTCCCCCTCGGATGCGGTGTGCGCGCGACGATCTCGCCGCTATCAGCCCGCCCGTTCGATACGAATAACCTGCGGCTTGTCCGTTAGGTGTCCGTCCTTGGTGATTCCGTCAATCGCCTTTCGCACGGCCGCCTCGGTCGTCTCATGGGTCACGAGGATCACCGTCTTACGGCTGTCGTCGGCGGGCTCCATGGCGCGCTGCACGATTGATTCCAGCGAGATGCCCGCATCGGCCATCCGGCGAGCGACCGCGGCGAAGACACCCACACGGTCGTGAACGCTCAGCCGGATGAAATAGCCGCCCTCGTGGCTGCGCATTTTCGCTTGCTTGTACGGCTTCAGTTCGCCCGCTGGCCGTCCGAACACCGGGCCATGCTGGAATCCGGGACGGCTCTTGGCGATGTCGGCAATGTCGCCGATCACCGCCGAAGCCGTTGCGTTGCCGCCCGCGCCGGGGCCCGAAAGCAACAGCTCGCCAAGGATGTCGGTCTCGATCGCCACGGCGTTGGTGACGCCATGCACCTGGGCGATCACCGAAGAGGTTGGCACCATAGTCGGATGAACGCGCTGCTCGATGCCACTGTCGGTGCGCTGCGCCACGCCGAGCAGCTTGATCCTGTAGCCGAGTTCGGCCGCCGCACGGATGTCGGCCAAAGTGATGTTGGAGATGCCCTCGAGATAGATGTCGTCGGGAGAAATCTTCGTGCCGAAGGCAAGGCTTGTCAGGATCGAGAGCTTGTGGGCGGTATCATTGCCTTCGATGTCGAAGGTCGGGTCCGCTTCCGCATAGCCCAGGCGCTGCGCGTCCGCGAGGCAGTCCTCGAACGATATCCCCTCCGCCTCCATCCGGGTCAGGATGTAGTTGCAGGTGCCGTTCAGGATCCCGAAGACGCGGCTCACCGTGTTGCCGGCAAGCGCTTCCCGCAGCGTCTTGATGACCGGGATTCCCCCGGCCACTGCCGCCTCGTAGTTCAGCAGCACGCCCTTCCTCTCGGCGATTTCCGCCAAGGCCAGCCCGTGCTTCGACAGCAGCGCCTTGTTGGCGGTCACGACGTGATGCCCGGCCTCGAGGGCGGCCTTGACGCTCGCGCGCGCCGGGTCTTCCTGGCCGCCGATCAGCTCCACGAAGACGTCGATTTCGCCGCTGCCCGCCAGCTTCACGGGATCGTCGAACCATTCGACGCCGGACAGGTCGACGCCACGATCACGGGTGCGGTCGCGGGCCGAGACGGCGACGACGGCCATAGGTCGCCCGCATTGGCGGGTGAGCTCGGCGGACTTTTCGGCAATCACCCTGACCACCGAGGCACCGACCGTGCCGAGCCCGGCGATCCCGATACGCAATGCTTCGCCCATGAGCGTCGAACCTCGCCGAAATGCGATGAAAGTGAGGGGACTATCGCCGCGCGGTGAGCGGCACGACGTTGTTCGGCTGCTTCTCCGCCGACGCCAGGAACCGCTTGATCGAACGCGCTGCCTGCCGGATGCGGTGCTCGTTCTCCACGAAAGCGAGACGCACATAGTCGTCGCCGTGCTCGCCGAAACCGACGCCCGGCGCCACCGCCACCTCGGCATGCTCGATCAGCAGCTTGGAGAATTCCAGCGACCCGAGATGCCGGAAGGCCGGCGGAATCGGCGCCCACGCGAACATCGAGGCCACCGGCGCGGGAATGGTCCAGCCGGCGCGGCCGAAGGTCTCGATCATCACGTCGCGGCGACGGTGATAGACCGAGCGGACTTCCTCGATATCGCTGCCGTCGCCGTTGAGCGCGGCGGTCGCGGCCACTTGGATCGGGGTAAACGCCCCGTAGTCGAGATAGGACTTCACTCGCGCCAGCGCGGCGATCAGCCGTTCGTTGCCGACCGCGAAGCCCATCCGCCATCCCGGCATCGAGAAGGTCTTCGACATCGAGGTGAACTCGACCGTGACGTCGATCGCGCCGGGAACCTGCAGCACGGAGGGAGGCGGCTCGCCCTCGAAATAGATCTCCGCGTAGGCGAGATCGGACAGGATGATGAGGTCGTTCTTCTTCGCGAAGGTCACGACGTCCTTGTAGAAGTCGAGGCTCGCGACCAGCGCCGTCGGGTTCGACGGATAGTTGAGAATCAGCGCCAGCGGCTTCGGGATGGAATGCCGCACGGCGCGCTCCAGCGCCGGAATGAAGGCGTCGTTCGGCTCGACCTGCAGCGAGCGGATAACGCCGCCGGACATGATGAAGCCGAAGGCGTGGATGGGATAGGTCGGGTTCGGGCACAGGATCACGTCGCCTGGCGCGGTGATCGCCTGCGCCATGTTGGCGAAGCCTTCCTTGGACCCGAGCGTCGCGACGATCTGGGTATCCGAGTCGAGCTTCACGCCGAAGCGGCGCGCATAGTAGTTGGCCTGGGCGCGCCGCAACCCCGGAATGCCGCGCGAGGACGAGTAGCGATGGGTGCGCGGATCGCGAACCACCTCGCAGAGCTTGTCGACGATCGCCTTCGGCGTCGGCAGATCGGGATTGCCCATGCCGAGGTCGATGATGTCGGCCCCGCGCGACCGGGCGGAGGCCTTGAGCCGGTTGACCTGCTCGAAGACATAGGGCGGAAGCCGCCTGACCTTGTGGAACTCTTCCATGACCGTCGCGCGAGAAGGATGAGGCCGAAACTGGCGCGGCTATATACCTGTTCGCGGGCGGGGTCGAGACTACGATCGCATGGTGCGACCAGGGAACCGGATCCGCCCTCCCAGGTGACGTGCTCGCGCGACCCCAGATGGATTACTGCTGCGCCGAGATGGCAGCCAGCGTGTCGTCGCCATGCTGGGCAGCGATGCGCTTCAGCGCCATCGGATCGCCCTTGGTGCCCGCCCCGCGTCCAGCCGCCGCCTGGCGGGCGCGGGCGCCGTCCACCGTCGCAGTGACAGCCGCAGCGTCCTCCGGCGTCATGGCTTCGGCCGCCCGATGCGGCGGAATGTTGAGGTTGGGATAGGTCCCCGTATCGACAGCCCCTGACTGCGCATCGGTGGGCACGTAACTTGGCTCCGTGGAGGCGCATCCCGCCAAAGCGACCGCAGCGATGAAGGCAGCCGCAACAAATCGGCGACCAATCGCCCCTCCCCTCCCTAATGTCATGTTCATGACTGATTGGCTCCGATACAGACCGTGCTGACGGTTAGCCCATTCGGGCCGATCATGATAGCATGTCAACCAAAAGCGTCGGAGGAACGCGCTACGTGATGACCAAGCCTGGCGACAAGTCCGAGGCCGACAGGTCGGAAGGTCCGTCGATAGATCAGTACATCATCAAAGACCCCGAACGCTTTGCACTCAATCTCGCCCGCATGATCGAGCAGGCGGGGAAGGCGGCTGCGGCGTGGGCGGAGCCGCGCGAGCGCGGCGAGGTGCGCGACAGCATCGCCGAACCCGCCGTCGACATGGTCAAGACCTTTTCGAAGCTGACGGAGTACTGGCTTTCCGATCCACGGCGCGCGATGGAGGCGCAGACGCGCCTTTTCGCCGGCTACATGGGCGTATGGTCGAACGCACTGCTTCGCGCCCGCGGCGAAACACCCGAGGACGAGGTCAGGCCCGACAAGGGCGACAAGCGATTCCAGGATCCGGAATGGGGTCGCAACGCCTTTTTCGATTTCCTCAAGCAGGCCTATCTCGTCACCGCCAGCTGGGCCGGCGAGCTCGTGGAGCATGCGGACGGCCTGGACGAGCACACGCGCCACAAGGCGCAGTTCTACGTCAAGCAACTCACCCACGCGATCTCGCCGTCGAATTTCATCCTGACCAACCCGGAACTGTTTCGGGAAACGGTGGCGACCAGCGGCGACAACCTCGTACGCGGCATGAAGATGTTGGCCGAGGACATCGCCGCCGGAAAGGGCGAGCTGAAGCTGCGGCAGGCCGATTACAAGCCCTTCGAGATCGGTAAGAACATCGCGGTGACGCCGGGAAAGGTCGTTGCCCGCAGCGAGATCGCCGAGATCATCCAGTACGCGCCGTCGACGGAGAAGGTGCTGAAGCGGCCGTTGCTGATCTGCCCGCCCTGGATCAACAAGTTCTACATTCTCGACCTGAACCCGCAGAAGTCCTTCATCCGCTGGGCCGTCGAACAGGGCCACACGGTCTTCGTCATAAGCTGGGTGAACCCGGACGAACGGCACGGGCGAAAGGACTGGGAGGCCTACATCCGAGAAGGCCTGCAGGTCGCCCTCGACGTCATCGAGGAGCGGACCGGCGAGAAGAAGGTCAATGCCATCGGCTACTGCGTCGGCGGCACGCTTCTGGCCGCGGCGCTGGCGCTGATGGCGAAAGAGGGCGACAGGCGCATCGCCTCCGCTACCTTGTTCACCACGCAGGTCGACTTCACCCACGCCGGCGACCTCAAGGTCTTCGCCGACGAGGAGCAGGTGGCCGCGCTCGAATGCGCGATGGAGCAGAAGGGCTACCTGGAAGGCACGCGCATGGCCGCGGCCTTCAACATGCTGCGGGCCGGCGACCTGATCTGGCCCTACGTCGTCAACAACTACATGCGCGGCAAGGAGCCCCTGCCCTTCGACCTGCTCTACTGGAACGCCGATTCCACCCGCATGGCGGCTGCCAACCACTCCTTCTACCTGCGCAACTGCTATCTGGATAACAACCTCTCGCAGGGACGGATGCGCCTCGCTGAGCACACCGTTTCCCTGTCGGACGTGAAGATTCCGATCTACAACCTCGCCGCCCGCGAGGATCACATCGCGCCGGCGCGCTCGGTATTCCTCGGCTGCCGCTTCTTCGGCGGTCCGGTGGAATACGTCCTTTCGGGGTCGGGCCACATCGCCGGGGTCATCAACCCGCCCGCGGCGGGCAAGTACCAGTACTGGACCGGCGGGCGCCCCGATGGAGAGTTCGAGGACTGGCTCGCGCAGGCCACCGAGCATCCCGGTTCCTGGTGGCCGCACTGGCAGAGATGGGTCGAGGCGCAGGACAAGCGCCGCGTCAAGGCACGGGATCCGGAGGCCTCGGGGCCTGTCCTCGAGGATGCGCCCGGCACATACGTGAAGATTCGCGCCTGACCTCTGTGGCGCGATCGTGGCGGGAATCTTGATGTTGCCCCATTTCCTTCGTACGTCGGCTACGGGGAAAGTGTTTAGATTCGAGGCAATGCGTCGCCCTCGCGGGTGAGCCTTGTCGTGTCGTCCCGAGCGGTCCGAGCGGCCCGAACGCGAGGAAGGACATGTTTTGCGCGTAGCAGGATCGGGTCTGGGTCGCCGTAGTCGCTTGATGGCGGGGGTCATGTGCTCCCTGCTTGTCGCGTCCTGCACGTCCGCCCCCAACGGCGACCTGCAGATTGCCACCTACGAGAACGACGCCGCGATGGTGGCGACGCCCTCGCGGGGCGCATCGCAGGCTGACGGCGCGGCGCCCGCATCGGCCGCCCAGTCCGCGCGTGACGCCGGCGCGACGCCATTGCCCGCCGAAAAGCCCGGCACCGCCGATGTGGCCGCCTCGGAAAAGGCCTCCGAGGCCGCCGCGGCTGAGAAGAAGCCCGAGGCAACCGCGGCCGCCCCGGCCACCGCGACGGAGCGCCCCGGGCGTGAGGACGGGGCCGGTGCAACCACGGCTGCGAATGAGACGCCTGCCGCCGACGCGACAGGCGAGCCGCTCGCGCTCGCATCGCCTCAGACCGAGCCCGCCGCGAAGAAATCGCTGTTCAGCTCGCTGTTCTCGACGAATCGCGCCAACGCCACGCCGCAACGTGCGCAGGACGGCGGCAAGCAGCAGGCGACGGCACGCAAGCCGGAGGACGAGGCTGCGACGAAGCAGGCAGCCGCGACCGAGAAGCCCAAGGTCTTCATCGAGAACATTCCGGCCAAGCCGGTCGTCGACCTCGAAAGCAAGCCCGCGCGCAAGCCGGTGGTGGTGGCTTCGCTCGGCGGAGGCGGTGGCGGCAACGACGGCTTCGAGGGGCTGCCGGGCGTGCGCCAGTCGGCGCTGTTCGAGATCAAGCGCAAGTCCGGCATCGACGACGACAGCGACATCGACCTGCACGAAGAGGAAATCTACCGCGCGCCGGTCAGAGTCGCCTCGGCGGCAGGTCTCGCGCGGCTTGCCCCGAACGGCCTGCTGAAGCAGACCGAGGACGTCGACGTCGCCTGCCTGAAGCCGTCTCTGGTTCGCATCCTCAAAGCGGTGGAGCAGCGCTACGGCAGGAAGGTCGTCGTCACCTCCGGCTATCGCGACCGGGCGCGCAACCTGCGCGCGCGCGGCGCCAAGAACTCGCAGCACATGTACTGCGCGGCGGCGGACATCCAGGTACCGGGCGTCGCCAAGGCGGAACTGGCCTCCTTCCTGCGCTCCGTACCCGGCCGCGGCGGCGTCGGCACCTACTGCCACACCGAGTCCGTGCACATCGACGTCGGCCCCGAGCGCGAGTGGAACTGGCGGTGCCGCCGGCGCGGCTGATGCGCGTCACCACGTCGCTGTGAAAAACGCTTACAGGCCGGGTTGCCCCGCCCGAGCAAACCCACTATAAGCCCCCCTCGTCAGGCGCGCCCATCGTCTAGCGGTCAGGACACCGCCCTTTCACGGCGGTAACAGGGGTTCGATTCCCCTTGGGCGTACCACCTTTCTGATCCCCTCCCATCGATCTTTCATTCTGGCACAAACGGCGGCGTCGTCAGCCGCTGTGCGCATGTAGGGGCCACCCCAATGGCGCGGTGGGTACTTCGCCAATTGTGGCTCCCGTGCGGCAATCGTGGATTGCATGCGTGACCGCAACGGACCGGAGAAGCCTACAAAGATAGCAGCGCTATGGGCCATCTTCTCCTTTGCGAACGCTCAAGCCAAGGAGGCGCACGAGGGAACGGAATTGTCGCCTTCCCCCGGTACTCCCCTTGGGTGCCCCCTCCGCTCGTCCCCCTGGCCACCACGCGGCCGAAGGCGACTGAAAAGCCCTTGAGGGAGATCGGCAAGGTGATCACCTGTTCGCTGTTGACGGCCGTGACGGTGGTCTTGAGAGGGCTTCCGGCGCGCAGGGCGGCCATCGAGGCGCCTTCGGAGGTCAGCGCAACGATGCAGTCGATAGGCAGGCAGGCAGGTGCTGAAGCGGCGCGGCGCCTCGGCGGGCTTGTCGTCGACCTTTAGGGTCACGGCAGCGTCGAGTTCAAGTCTGGACGACAGGACGAGCGTGCCGGACGCGTTCTTGCCGTCGTTGACGGAGACCATCTCGATGGCCCGCACGCGCTGGCCGTTCTGCTGGATCTGCTGCCGCACACGCCGGCACCGCGGCCCCTCGCCCTGGACGCAGCTAACAGTCCGGTCGCCGTAGTTTTTCTGCAGCGCGCGGGCCTCGCCCCCGCAGCGTGCCCTGCGCCTGCGCAGCCGAAAACGGCGTCGTGGTTGCCGCCATCTCCGCTCAGGCGGCCTATGCTCTGCCCAGCAGGGCATAGGCATAGCTGCTCTTCGGCTCGATAGCGCCATTGATGTTCATCTGGGACTTGCCGCCACTGACGCCATTGGCACCCGAACTGTCCTCCTCGCCCCGAAGGGCGCGAACGCAAGGATTGCCTGCCGCTGCGAAACCCGTCGGCAAGCGACGGATGGGGGATCAGGTTGATGTGATGGCCGTTTCCGTAGCGCCGCTTCGTCGCGAGCGGACAATCGGCGTTGTCATCAAGGGAGCAATGTCGGGTTGGCGTCGCCAGCGCCGGACGGACGAATCCGGTGAGCGCCAGGCATCCTCGACCCCACGCATGACAGCCAGCCCTGGCACGGAAGCGGAAGTTGGATCGTATTTCCGAGGGATCCCCGGCAGTCGGGAAAAAAGCTTATGCTGACGAAGGTGGTATCTTAGACGTCGTGCCGCCCTCGGCTGCCCCTCGGTCCATCATTGCGGCAGACCTGCCGGCGCCGCCAAGGGACAACGGCGCACCATTCGCATCACCGGCATCTTGACGGCCAACCAAACTTGCCGCTGCCGGTTGTCCGCGGCTCAGTCGTCGCGATAGACCTTCTCGCGCCTTTCGTGACGCTCCTGGGCCTCGATCGACAGCGTCGCGATCGGCCTGGCGTCGAGGCGCTTCAACGAGATCGGCTCGCCCGTCTCCTCGCAATAACCGTAGGTTCCCTCGTCGAGACGCAAGAGCGCCGAATCGATCTTCGCGATGAGCTTCCGCTGACGGTCGCGGGCGCGCAGCTCGATGGCGCGGTCGGTCTCTGATGAAGCCCTGTCGGCGAGGTCGGGGTGGTTCGCGTTCTCCTGCTGCAGAATTTCCAGTGTCTCGCGGGCTTCTCGGAGGATCTCGTTCTTCCAGTTGATCAGCTTGTGCCTGAAGTAGGCTTTCTGCCTTTCGTTCATGAAAGGCTCGTCTTCCGAAGGCACGTAGTCCGAATCTACGAGACCACTCATACGATTCATCCCATCAACCCCTGCGATGTGCGGGCCTATATATTCGCGCCCCCGAGTCCACACAAGCGCCTTCATCGCGCCCGTCACGCGAATGTCAGCGCATTTTGAGATTACCTCACATGTGCTTCGGCTGAGCATGAGGTCGGCATTACGCCTTTCATACATGGCCCTGTCGCGACTGAGCCAAATGCATGCGCCCGCGTTCCGGATTGCACCCGCCACAGGCCCCGAACGTCCGAGAAAGCGAAAACTCCCGTCAGCGGAACGTGGGCTCCAGGAACACGGCGCGCTATCGTTCCCGAACCTTCCGCCCGGCAGCTGGCCGCGCCTGGCGAGGCAGGCGCGCGAGCTCGGCGGGGCGGCGAATCGTTCGGCGGGCAGCCATCTGCGGCTCGGCGCGCGCGTTGTCTTCCTCGAGCGCGGCAAACAGCCAGTCGATGAAGACGCTGACGATCGGCGTGGCGCGGACATTCCTGCGGCAGGCCACGTAGAAATCGTCGGCAGCGGGCACGGCGAGGTTGAACGGGGCGACGAGCTGGCCCTTGGCGAGCAGGCTGGCGGCCGTCAGCGTGTCGCCCAGCGCCACGCCGTGGCCATGCAGGGCTGCCTCGATCGCGAGTCTCGCGTCGGACAGGTGGAGCTGGCGTGGCGGGTCAAGGTCGAGGGCATCCGCGGCGGTCAGCCAAGTGTGCCATTCGCGCCCGTCGTCGGCATGCAGCATGACGTGCTCGCCGAGGTCGCGGATCGTGCGGATCGGCCGATTGTTGATGAGCGTCGGGCTGACCACGGGAAACAGGTTGAGCCTCGACCACAGCTTCAGCCAGCAGTCGGTCCAGCTCCCGTCGCCGTAGAGTATGGCGATGTCGACGTCCGGCGAGCGAATGTTGGCCGGATCGTTGGAGGCGTCGAGCTTAAGCCTGATCTCCGGGTAGCGCGCGAGGAAGCTACCGATGCGCGGGATGAGCCAGAGCGACAGCAGCGCCGGCACGCACGTGACAGTGAGGGACCCCGAGGTGGTCGGCCGCGTCATGCGCGCGGTGGCCGCCGCTATGCTTTCGAAGGCTGAAGTCACCGCCGGCAGCAGCTCCGCGCCGTGGCCGGTCAGCCTCAGCCGCTGCCCGGCGCGTTCGAACAGCCGCACCTGCAGCGCGTCTTCCAGCGCCCGGATCTGGTGGCTCACCGCGCCGTGGGTGACGTTGAGCTCGGCCGCCGCCTTGGTGAGCGAGCCGTGCCGCGCCGCCGCCTCGAAGGCGCGCAGAGGATTGAGCGGAGGCAGGCGCTTAACCACGAACGCTCCCGATTGTTAGTTTTTCTCACATCTGGGGCTACAACAATATCAATTGCCTTTTCAACTTCTCTGCACCACCATTCAACAATCTTGAACGGACGTGGACGGAGAAACGCGCCCTGATGGAGCTGCGTGCCCCGCCACGAGAATGGGAAGGCAGTTCATGGGCTCGCACCAGGAGAGGCTCGAAGCGCTGAGGGCGAAGTACGGCGAGGGCCATGGCGGCGAGCTGTTCGATCCGCGCTTCCGCCGCGTTGCTGACCGCATTTTCTCCAAGGCCGGGACCCGGCTCGCGCCCTATGCAGGCGTGCCTACCCTGCTTTCGGCCCCCTACCACCCGATCGACCCTGCAAACCCCGATTTTGGCGACCTCCAGGTCGCGCTACTCGGCGTGCCGATGGACCTCGGCGTCACCAATCGCCCGGGCTCACGCTTCGGACCGCGGGCGCTGCGCGCCATCGAGCGCATCGGCCCCTACAACCACGTGCTCGACTGCGCGCCGGTCTTCGAGCTTTCCGTCGCCGACATCGGCGACGTTCCGTTCGCCAGCCGCTACCGGCTGGAGCAGTCCCACGCCGACATCGAGACGCATGTCCGCAAGATCGTCGGGGCCGGCGTGCTGCCGCTGTCGGTCGGCGGCGACCACTCGATCACCCATCCGATCCTCAGGGCCGTCGGCAAGGATCGCCCGGTCGGCCTGATCCACATCGACGCGCATTGCGACACCGGCGGTGCCTTCGACCAGACAAAGTTCCATCACGGCGGACCGTTCCGCAACGCGGTGCTCGACGGCGTGCTTGACCCGGCCCGCACGATCCAGATCGGCATTCGCGGCCCTGCGGAATATCTCTGGGAGTTCTCGTACGACGCCGGCATGACGGTGATCCATGCCGAGGAGATCTCGGCCATGGGCATCCCCGCCGTCATCGCCAAGGCGCTGGACGTTGTCGGCGACGGTCCGACCTATCTCTCCTTCGACATCGACAGCCTCGACCCGGCCTTCGCGCCCGGCACCGGCACGCCGGAGGTGGGCGGGCTCACCACGCGCGAGGCGCTGGAACTGCTGCGCGGGCTGAAGGGCGTCAATCTGGTCGGCGGCGACGTCGTCGAGGTCGCGCCGCAATATGATGCAAACACCAACACCGCCCATGCCGGCGCCCAGATGCTGTTCGAGATCCTGAGCCTGATGGTATTCAGTCCGGCGACAAGGAACCGCTAGAAACAGCGGAAGCAACGAAAACAAGACCGGGAACAGGGCCGGACGGCCATATCAAGAGGAGAAATGTCGATGACCGAAATGCGCAAGACGGGTCCAAGCCGCCGCACGGTGCTCGCGTCCGGCCTCGCCGGGGCCGGGCTGCTCGCCATGCCCAACATCCTGCGCGCCCAGGAGCGCTCGCTGAAGGTCGGCGTCTATGGCGGCTACTTCAAGGACAGCTTCGACAAGAACATCTTCCCCGAGTTCACCAAGACGACCGGCATCGCGGTGGAGTCCGTGGCAGAGCCGACCGGCGAGGCCTGGCTCGTCCAGCTCGAGCAGGCCGCGAAGGCCGGCCAGGCACCCGCCGACCTCTCGATGATGAGCCAGGTCGCCATGCTGAAGGGCCAGGCCACCGAGCTCTGGACCCCACTCGACCTCGCCAAGATGCCGAACAGCGCGAACCTGCTCGACCGCTTCGTCTCGAAATATCCGGACGGCCGCGTCGCCGGCATCGGCGCCGTTGCCTGGTACATCACGCTGGTGACCAACACCGAAGTCTATCCGGAAGCGCCGGACTCCTGGGCGGCGCTGTGGGATCCGGCCAACAAGGACCGGCTCGGCCTGCTCGCCCTCGTCTCGAATTCGTTCCTCCTCGAGGTGACGGCCAAGACCTTCATGGGCGGCACCAACGCTCTGGATACCGAGGAAGGCCAGCTCAAGGCCTTCGAGAAGCTCGCCGAGGTGAAGCCGAACGTCAGGCTGTGGTACCGCGACGAGGCGCAGTTCGAGCAGGCGCTGAAGTCGGGCGAAATCCCGATGGGCCAGTACTACCACGACGTGACGGGCCTCGCCGCTGCTGACGGCCACCCGGTCCGCTCGACCTTCCCGAAGGAAGGCGGCATCCTCGACTCCGGCTGCTGGGCGCTTTCGCGCGCCTCGCAGAAGGGCGAAGAGGCCCTCATCTTCGTGGACTACATGTGCCAGCCGGCGATCCAGGCCCAGCTGTCGCGCAAGGTCGGCACGGCGCCGACGGTGAAGCGCGAACTGCTCGACCTGACCGACGCCGAATTCGCCGCGGTGTCGTCCGACATCGACCCGATCATCCCGCGCTACGACCTCTACCAGACCAAGTCGGACTGGCTGAACCAGAAGTGGACGGAGATGATCGCCGGGTAAGGTCAGGGCTTCGGGGTGGCGCAAGCCATCCCTGCCGGAGCGGGGGCCGGGCTTCTCGTCCGCTCCGCTCACCCGAGGCGGGACCGTCACCTTATCGGCGCGCGTCCGGCCTTCCGGCGCCCCGCCTCGGTCGCCGCGCACGTACCCGATGATCCGTCTGCAACCCGCAGAATCTTGCCGCTGATTTCCGCGCCACCAGTCGTATAGTCTTTGGCGCCGCCCCTCGCCGATCAGGGAAGAACCATGTCCGGACTGTCTCTGGAGAACGTCACCAAGACCTTCGGCGAGTTTCGCGCGGTCGACGACGTGACGCTGCGCATCCCCAATGGCGCCTTCGTCTGCATGCTCGGGCCGTCCGGCTGCGGCAAGACCACCCTGCTGCGCATGATTGCCGGTCTAGAGGAGCCCAGCGCCGGCGCGATCCGCATCGACGGCGAGGACATCACGCCGGTGCCGACCCACAAGCGCAACTTCGGCATGGTCTTCCAGTCGCTGGCGTTGTTCCCGCACCTGACCGTGGGTGAGAACGTCGCCTATCCGTTGCGCATCCGCGGCGTCACGAAGGACGAGCAGCGCAGACGTACTGAGGAACTGCTCGCGCTTGTGCAGCTCCCGGGCTATGCCGGGCGACCGGTCTCGAAGCTTTCCGGCGGCCAGCGCCAGCGCGTCGCGATAGCCCGGGCGCTGGCGCTCTCGCCGCGCCTGTTCCTGCTCGACGAGCCGCTCTCCGCCTTGGACGCCAAGCTGCGCGAGGCGATGCAGGTGGAACTGCGTCAGCTCCAGCAGAAGCTCGGCATCACGACCATCGTCGTCACCCACGACCAGCGCGAGGCGATGACCATGGCCGACCTGGTCGTCGTCATGGGCAATGGCCGCATCCGCCAGGCCGCGCCGCCGATCGAGATCTATCGACGCCCGGCCGACGCCTTCGTGGCCGACTTCATCGGCTCCACCAACCTATTGCCGGTCGAGCGGGACAGCAGCGGCCGCGCCGTCGTGCTCGGGCACGCCGTGCCAGGGCTCGCCCTGCCGGATGGGCTGAGCAGGGGCCTCGTCTCGGTGCGCCCTGAAGACGTGCATCTCGGCCACGATGCGAGCTCCGGCCTAACCGGCAGGGTTACCTTCGTGCGCGACCTCGGCGGCACGATCGAGACCTTCGTCGATGTTGGCGGGACGATGCTGGTCGCCGTCACCACGCCGCGCCAGCGCGGCGACCTCGAAGCCGGCGCCACGGTGGGCGTGACCCTGCCGGCCGAAAGCTGCGTGGTGGTCGAGCGATGAGACGCGAGCCGCCGCGCCACCTTGCCGACTACGCGCCGCTGACATTCCCGGCGGCGATGTTGGTCGTCTTCTTCGTGGTCCCGTTCTCCACCATGATCGCGGTGAGCTTCTTCCGGCGCCAGCAGGGCGGATTCTACACGCCCGACCTCGTGCTCGAGAACTACGGCCGCTTCCTCTCGACATTCTTCGCCGGCGTGCTCGGCTTCTCGCTGATGCTCGCAGTCATGGTGGCGGTGATCTGCGTGGCCATCGCCTTCCCCTTCACCTACCTGCTTACCAAGTCCTCCCGCCGCGTGCAGATCGTCTGGTTGGTCTGCCTGCTCTCGATCCTGTCGCTGTCGGAAGTAATCATCGGCTTTGCATGGTCGACGCTGTTCTCGCGGACGGCGGGCATCACCAACCTGCTCGTCGCGGCCGGGCTGATGGCGGAGCCGGAGGCGCTGCTGCCGGGCTTCGGTGCGGTGCTGACGGCGATGGTCTACCAGGCCATGCCCTACACGATCCTGGTGCTCTACCCGGCCCTGGTACGGCTCGACCCAACGTTGCTGGAAGCCGCTCGCACGCTCGGCGCCTCGCCGCTGCGCGGCTTCTTCGACATCATCGTGCCGGCGCTCAGGAACACGATCATGGCGACCCTCATCATGGTCTTCGTCTTCGCGCTTGGCTCCTACCTGCTGCCTCAGATCCTCGGCCGGCCACAGCACTGGACGCTCTCGGTGCACATCACCGATCAGGCGATCTACCAGTCCAACATGCCCTTCGCCGCCGCGATGGCCGTGTTCCTCGTGCTCATCTCTCTGGCGCTGGTCGGGCTGACCCTCCTCGTCGGCTCGCGGCGGGAGGCGACATGAACGCGCGCCTTCTGAAATTCATCGGCTTCGCGATCGTCGCGGTGTTCATGGCGCTGCCGCTGGCGGTGGTCGCCGGCGTCTCGGTCAACGAGAAGCAGTCGCTGATCTTCCCGCCGCAGGGCTTTTCGCTCGCCTGGTACGCGCAGATCTTCACCGATCCGGGCTGGCGCGCCGCCCTCATCGCCTCGATCGTGCTCGCCGCGCTGTCGGCAGCTCTCGCGGTGCTGATCGCGCTGCCGCTCTCCTGGTTCCTGTGGCGGCGCATCGCACCCTGGGCCAACGTCTTCCGCCTGCTGGGCGTCGCGCCCTTCATCCTGCCGCCGGTCATCACCGCGCTCGGCCTGCTCACCTTCTGGG
>Ga0180217_1001774_pt1 | contig 21931 bp, 16 predicted proteins | sample eDN3rd37CBELigOP_FD_128521 | JGI IMG/M metagenome (GOLD analysis project Ga0180217, IMG submission 128521) | Enriched Organic Plus compost microbial communities from Emeryville, California, USA - eDNA 3rd pass 37_C BE-Lig OP (version 2) (version 2) ... | reverse complement strand
CCATTAAATTCATCATGGCTAAATCTGCTTTTCCTAGGAACTCATTAAAATACAAGGTTCCTGTAAAAGCATCCCCTGCATGAAGGAGTAGCGAATCAGGATTTTCTGCTCTTATTTCCTTCACTGCAGTTACCGTTTTTGGCATGTTGTCTAAGGAAGCATGAACATCATTTGTGTGCATGATCGTTAAGTCATAATTTTCTTTTAGATCAACTTGAACCATTACCGGGTCATGGTCACTCGCACGCCCCGCCATATCTGTAAAATCTGAATTAATGTGTAAAATATCAATTTCAGTACTAGGCACTAAGTTATTTGATACCACAATGTGGTCTAGAACCTGTGAATTACCTTGGAACAGATATGTGTAACGATCACTTTGTTCAACATGGTTAATCATGTTGGTCATTAAGTCGCCTTCAAGAATTTTTAGAGACTCAGCGAATTGGTAATCATTAAAATCACCAACTGATACAATATTTGCATCCGGGTTATCAACTTTGATTTCCTCGATAAAGTCATAAACAATATTTGCAATTTGTTTACGTTGGACTTCACTGCCATATACCGGCGGTTGTGTTGAACCGAACAATGGAGTGTCGCCAGATTTGGAGTTCCAGTGGTTTACAATAACCACTACATCTTCACCATTGAAGGTAAATTGCGCTGCTAATGGTTTACGACTGTTTTCAAATGCTGTATTTGTAGGATCAATTCGTCCAGGGTTATGAGTTAATTTACCATCTTCATAACCAACAGCTGTTGTTGCATCACCGGTTGGAATCCCTTCTGGTAAAGAAACACGTTCTGGATTGTATAGGAATCCAACACGGATGTTTGCATTTGGTGCTCCACCATCTTGATTATTAACTGGGTCAATATTTAAATATTGATATTCAGGACCGCCAGCCGCAACAATGGCTTGAATTAAACGCTCATAACTTTCGTTAGCAGTTGAATCCCCTGCACTCTGTCCATTGTTATCTTGAACCTCAGTTACCCCGATGATATCAGGACTCTTCATGTCTTGAACAAAAGCTCTTGCTAATTTTCGAGCTTTATCATCCGATGTTTCTTTCGTATTATTTGAGAAGTTTTCTAGATTATAAGAAGCAATGGTAAGCTTATCGTCTTCTTTAACAATCGTTGTTGTCTCAGGTTCTGAATTACCTTCAACATGCTTTGCTTGCATGTCTTCTAAATCGACATAAATCTTAAAATTTTGGAAACCGTAGTTTACTACACCTGTGATTGGCCCAGTAAATTTGTCCCCGGTTGCTACCTCGAAATCTCTAGCAGCATTGTTATCATACATTTTGAATTGGATGCGATCCGGATTCGCATTGTCTTCTGTTAGTAATACTCCACCATGGATTGTATCCGTCTTTCGATTTTCTAAAACAGTAATTAAATCTCCGTGTTCTTGAGGTGCAACAGCTTTAACTGTTCCAACTTCAACAAGCATTCCTTCTATACTTTCCCAGAAATCAATTGCATCTTCTTCTGGGTCAAACTCTCCGAAACTATCATTATCAATAACTTGATTTGGTAGGTTTTCGCTCGTAATTTCTACTGGAGCAGGAAGTTCTACATTGTTTTCAATTACTTCTATCACACCACCGCGGTCATCTCTAGCATTGATTTGTGTTACGGCTAAATCGGTTTTGTTTGCATCACTATAACCGTCGATATGATATTCATCAACTGTACCTGTCACACGAACTAAATTACCTACTTTTACATCTGCTTTATTGCCTGTGTATACGACAATACCCTCAGATGTCTTTGAATTGTCATCGGTTTGGTCATCTGGTGTTTGCATATGAAAGTAGTTGCCGCCTTTAATACTATAAATATACGTTACGATACCCTCGACGTCATTTACCACTACACCATCTAACGGTGAAGTATGAGATTCACCTTGAATATCGTGTATTTTAATGTCTGCTGCATCATAGACGGTATAAGTAAATTCTGTTACTTCACTTGTTGTTAAACCTTCTTTTACAGCAATAGCTTTAATAATCACATCTTCATTAACCGTAATTGGTACACTATATTTTTTACCATTTTCAACCGTTGGATCAGAACCGTCTGTTGTATAGTAAATTTCTGCACCTGAAGTTGAAGTAGATAATGTTACTTGAGTCCCCGCAGAAATTGTACCCGATGGTTGAGATGCTCTAACTGGCTGAACTTTTGATGAATCTACTACGATATCTGCTTGTCCTCGAGGAATGATTTGATAATCTTGATCAAATTGTTGAACAATACCTGTGATCGATTCGTAAGTAGTTCCAATAGATAACTCTAAAGTACCATTTTCATCACGAATTAAAAATTCTGTACCATCTTCGGCTTTAGCTGTGAAATTTGCCCAGCCACTACCTTTATTCACATCGATTAATTCTACATTTTTTACGAGGGCTAATTTAGATTCGTTTTCTTCATTAATTTTAGCTCCTGCTAATTCAACTGGGGATGGTACACCTTTATCTTCTGTTTTTTCAATTAATTTTGCAGAATCTAATTGTAACAGTCCTCTGTACTCTTGTAATGAACCACTCACAGTAATTTCATCACCAAGTTGAACATCTAACGAGGTTGGACGAACTGCAATTGCAGCTGTTTCATCTTGAATATGAATTGTATTTTTTAATAATGCAGTTACTGTACCTTTGATTGCTGCTTGACCAGTACTTTGGGTGCGTGCTTCAGCAATTGTAATTACGGTTGGTTGTTCTGGTTCTGGTTGTGGTTCACCAGGATTTGTATCCTCCTCAAGTTCATAAGAAGTTGCGCTTTTTAAACCCGGAACGCTAAAATATGCTTCTAGGCTCCCTGTAATCGCCACTTTTCTTTGAAAATTTTCTGGATGATCTACTAAGTTTAATCCTGTTCGAACATCACCTTTTGGTAACTGTACAGGTAAAATCTTAGCAGGATCCGTTTCGTTTGGATCATCAGCTAAACCAAGATTTGTATTAATATCGAATGGACTAACTTGGTCGTAGCTTGTTCCACTCTTAGCAGTGCCAACAATATATCCTTGTACTGTAGCTTTGCCAGTATTATTTGCAATTGCATCTGCTACAGTTTTATAGGATGTTTGTTCCACAGTTGCTTCTGCTGCACTTACAACAGGAGCAAAGTTTAATAGAGTAGTAGGCACTATTAAACTAAAAACGAATAATAATGACAGTAATTTTCTCACTATGCCTTTTTTCACAGTTTTCTCCCCTCACTTAGTAAATTAGTAGAATATGGTACGCCTACAGAATACTGGGAAAGGGGTATTTGGTCAATAAAATTTACGAAAATTAAACAAAAGTATTACAAAATATTTGCATAATACACGAACAATAGGTAAATAGTCGTAGTCTAATGTTAATGTAATTACCCTAGATATTCATACAACACAAAAACGACTACAAATGAAAATAGTAGTCGTTTTTTTAATACATATAGTCCTCTGATAAGTTGAATGCACATGGTTAACTAGAATCTTATTTTTCATTAACCAACTATATTTTTATATGTCTTTTGCAAATGGTTTTTATCAATTTTTCCAACATGTGTTTTAGGAATCTCCTCTACAAAGATAAACTCTTTTGGCACCTTATATTTACCTATCTTTTCTTGACAGAACACTGTCAATTCAGTCTTTGAAACGTGTTGTTCTGGCATTAAAGAGACCACAGCAATCACCATCTCTCCCCATTTTTGATGGGGTACACCAATAACAGCAACCTCGTTAATTGCTGGGTGTTTACTGATGCACTGTTCAACCTCAAGTGGGTATACATTTTCTCCACCTGTGATAATCATTTCTTTCTTGCGGCCCACAATATAGTGATAGCCTTCAGCATCACATCTCGCTAAATCCCCTGTGTGCAACCAACCGTCATTGTAGACTTCCTTTGTTGCATCTGGATTATTCCAGTAATGATGGAATACATGTTTTCCACGAATCAAAAGCTCTCCAACTTCACCAGCCTTTGCCACATGTCCTTCAGCTGTCATAATCTTCACTTCATTGAAAAACATGGCCTTTCCAACAGACCCTCTTCGAAACCTTGATATTTTTGGATCAATAAAGAAATTATTTGGCCCTGCCTCTGTTAAACCATAGCCTTCTTTAAAAGATAATCCCTTCTCTTCAAATGCCTGATAAATTTCAAGTGGGCATGGCGCACCTCCCGATAGAAAAGTATGCATGGTTGGAAATGTCACATGTTTGAAGGAAGGGGTGTTCACCATCATATGATACATCGTTGGAACGAGTAAAACGATTGTACATCCTTCTTGATTAATAATTTGAATGGCGCGTTTGGGCTCAAAGTTTTTTGCAATTACAACCTTGCCTCCCATCATTAAAATTGGAATGGATAACGCATTAAGACCTCCTGTATGGAACATTGGCATATATGTTAATGTCACATCTTCTGCTGACAAATTCCAGCTCACAATTGTATTTATCCCGTTCCACAAAATAGATTGATGAGAAAGGACAACTCCTTTTGGTTTTCCTGTTGTTCCACCTGTATAAATAATCGCCAATGGATCTTCTTCTAGAATGCACTCCTCTTGGTCAATCGAAGTACTAACTACATTGAAAATCCGATGATACTCCTCAGAATCAATTTTTATGTTTTTCCTAGTTTTATGTCCTTTTAATAATTCCTCAAATTGGCTTGAAAATGCAACCAGTTTTGGTGACGAATTTGAAAGTATATACTTGATCTCTTCACTTGATAAGCGCCAATTTAGCGGTACAAAGATTGCCCCAATTTTTCCACATGCAAATAACAAATCGAAATAACTGACATCATTCGGAGATAGTAGTGCTACACGATCTCCCTTCTTGATTCCAATTGTTCTAAAAAAGCAAGCGATACTTTCCGCACGTTTATTTAGTTCCTGAAAGGTAAATCGGCTGCCAGTTTCTCCATCCACGACAGCAATCGAATCAGGTGATAGTCGAGCCCGATTTGCAATCCAATCCAGTTCCCACCTCACAACTATCTCTCCTTACGTCTTCTTAATTCTATTCTTACTATAGAAAACAGGAGTTACATAGAAGTTACATGAGGATAGTGAAGAGTTTAGGTTTAAATAGAAAGTCCAATTTGGTTATTTTTCTTCGGGTTGTTCGCTTGGTTTGAGAAATTCACTTTCGGTGTGGGCTTCATTAACGGATGAGTTACCAGCTTGTTATGTTTATTATTGAATAAGACGCTTTTTCTGAAAAAGACCTTACCATTTTGTAGATTCCTTAAAGGAAAGGGGTTACAGGGACATTCATTCGATTATTCCCTTTGATTTGACCGTGAACAAGGCTCTCAGAGACATTTCTTTCAACATTCCTCTCTGATTTGTCCGTGAGCGAGGCTTTCAGAGACATTTCTTTCAACATTCTTCTCTGATTTGACTATGATCAATGTTTTCTATTCAACCAACTATCCATGAACTTCTCCGTTCCGCAGCTCTCTATTCGTCCTTATTCCAACAAGTATCTTTCACTTACAAAAAAAATTAGGGGCTAACAAGCCCCTAATTTACAACTTACATCATAATCCCACCATCAACATGCAAGGTTGTACCGTTCACATAATCGGCTTCATCGGAGGATAAAAATAAATACGCATTGGCGATATCCGATGGTTTCCCCAGTTTTTGAAGTGGAATCATTTGCTTTAATTGATTGATAACTTTTTCAGGCACGGTTGCCACCATTCCTGTTTCAATAAATCCGGGTACAACTGCATTGACGTTGATTCCTTTTCTGCCAAGTTCTTTTGCCCAGGTTTTTGTCATCCCTACTACCGCGGCCTTGGATGCTGCATAATTTGTTTGCCCAACATTACCGTATACACCCGTTACAGAAGAAGTGGAGACAATTTTTCCTTTACCATTTGCAATCAGATGTGGAACCACTGCTTGTGTGCAATTGAAAACGCCCGTTAAGTTCACATCAATAACCTTTTGAAAGTCCTCCTGAGAAAGCTTTGTCAGCATTGCATCGCGAGTAATTCCCGCATTGTTTATTAAAATATCAATCTTACCAAATCGCTCCATTACAGCAGCGACCATTTGATCGACGCTGTTTCTATCTGCAACATCGACCTGAAAAAACTCTACATCTGCACCTTGTTCCTTCAGTTCTTTTGCTCTTTCAACCCCCGTTGTATCATAATCTGTTAAAGCAACCTTCGCACCCTCGCGTACAAATGTAATAGCTGCTTCTAGCCCAAGTCCATTTGCCGCTCCTGTGATGATTGCTACCTTATCCTTTAATCTCATTTTGCAGGCTCCTTTTGTTCGATAAATTCATGTATATGTTTTAATAACAAATCTAGGTTATCAATTAACGGAGAATGTCCACAGTCTGCTAATTCAATAAATGTTCCTACTTCACCTAAATCCTCAACTATTTCTTTTGTCATTTTATCTGTAATCACCAGGTCTCTATCACCACGTAAAATTAAGACTGGGATTTTAATCTTTTTCACAAGACCGTTTCCCTCAACCAATCCGTTATGATATTCACTGATATTATATTTATTTAATGAATAATAGACTTCAGCTAGATTTCTTTGTGTTAACATATCGTCTAAATATTCGTCATAATGATTCTCATCAGGCAAGTTATGGGTATAAATTAAAGCATTCCAAATCAATTTTAATACTTCTTTATTTCTAGTGTCATACGCATTTTGAATCGGAATAATTCTAAGTGGATCCTTTAAGATATCCTCATAAGTTTTAAGCCTCTTTGAATAATCCTCTTTCCCCTCTGAATTAACCTCATAAAGCGCAATACCTCTTGTTGAGACGGACTCCACTAATATCAACTTATTACAATATCCTGGATAATCTGCTACAAACTGCATTCCTACAGTACCACCAGTTGACCAACCAGCAATGATAAAATCTGATAAGCCTAATTCATCAACAAATAATTTGATATCATCAGAAAAGTCCTTTATCGATTGTATGGGCTTGTTATATGAGGATATTCCAAATCCTCTCATATCAACAGCGATAATTTTGTAATCGTTATCAATTTTATCAATTAATATATCCCAGTGCTTTGACGAAGTCATGTTACCATGTATAAGTAAAAGAACCTTTTCGCCACCCTCACGTTCCCGATATCCTAACGTTTCTCCATTTGCTAGATTGACAGTTTTCAGTTCGATAGCTGGCATGAACAATCCCCCCATTTTATTGCCGTGGCCCCCCACGCATATCCAATTCCTGCACTCACTAACACAACAAGATCTCCTTCTTTTATTTTACCTTTTTTTTCCGCTATTTCCAAAGAAAGAATTTGATCTATTTGACCGATGTGCCCATACTCATTTAGATAGATTGATCGCTCCTCAGATAGGCCTAATTCCTTTAACACGTAATCATGGGCTGATTTCTTCATGTGAAGTATACCTAAATAATCAATATCTTTCTCTGTATATCCACTTTTTTCTAACGCAGTTCGAATAACTTTAAGAAAGTTTTGCATGGACTTTTCTTCAAGCCGCTGCTTCATCCCCTCTGGGTCAAGGACATCGAGCATGTTTAATTTTTGCTCAAGCGCCTCTTTTGTGATTGGATTTTTTGTCCCCCCTGCTACAACGACAACATCCTCAGAAAATGTGCCATCTGTAATAAGATGACTTTCAAGGACGTGATTATTTTGTACACCTCTTTGTAAAAGAATTGCACCTCCACCAGCTCCTAAATTATACATAAAACGAGTTCTCGGATTCTCGTAATCAATGAAATCTACATTGCGATATCCACCTGCAAGTAAAACCGTTTTAATAGAATCATCCGATCTCATCATATTCTTAGCCACTTTTAAAGCCATGATTGTCGTACCACAGCGCATCGCAACATCAAATCCCCATGCATTAACAGCACCAAGCTCTTGTTGCATTTTAATTGCAGCTGTCCACAAGGGATATTCCTTATGTTCCTCACCAATATAAATGATTAAATCGATATCCAGTGGACTGATTTTGGCTTTGTTTATAGCTTCTCTTGCTGCAATTATTCCCATTTCACACGTATGGTCATCAGGACCGGGAATTGGCTTTTTCAATATGCCCAGTTTCTTTTCAACAATTTCCTTTGGTATCCCGCTCCTTTTTGAAATGTCTTCTCCAGTTAGAAAATCCTTCGGAATATAAGTTCCTGTACTTATAATTCCAACTGATTGCAAAGTCAATGTGAGTCACTCCTCTATTACACGTTTCATGTACTGAACAGCATCATCTAAATCGGTAACAACTACTTCATCTTCCCCTTGAACATGGCTTACCTTTATCCGCCATTGCTTTTTCATTGTCTCACTATCTACATGAATTAAGGCACAACGGACAACGAATGAAGTTATGGTTTGATTATCATTCATGACCCTCTCTCCTTAGCCAGCTATTTTTTCTTTATCGACGTCTTTCGTTTTATTCGTTCCTTTTCTTTTATAAAACCACGACTTTACAGTTCCGACGATTCCCATTGGGAAGAACATAACGGCTAAAATATATAAAATGCCAAAGAAGATCATCCATCGTTCAAAAATCCAATGAACCTTTGCGAGTCCTGTTAGCCAATGATGGGCAAATTCAATTAGTCCCGCTCCAATAATTGCCCCAACAAGCGTCCCTACTCCACCAATGATTGTCATGAGAAGAGCATCCAATGTCACATCGAGCGCGAATACTGAAGTATTTACAAAACGTAGTGTAAGAACATACATGGAACCAGAAACACTTGCGATAACACCAGCTACAATACTTGCTATGATTTTATAATGAATCACATTGTAGCCTAGTGACTCTGTCCGAGGCTCATTTTCACGGATAGCTTGAAGAACTCTCCCTAGAGGAGATTCTGTGAATCTTTTTAATACTAAAAAGACAACAATCATTAGGAATAATGTAATAAAATAGAGAGTCATCCGATCTTTAAAAACATCCGGGATACGAAAGGTAAATCCGTCATTCCCCCTTGTTAACGACCTCCACTTTTCTGCAGCTACTAAAAACAATCCTGAGAATGCCAACGTCAGCATCGCATAAAAGTGACTTTTTAACCGTAATGAGAGTAAACCAACAACATAACTTAAAATGGCTGCCAGAATCATCCCAACAATAATCGAAAGTAGAAAAATAGGAACTGTTGGTTCAAAGCGATCTAACAGAATTCCTGTCGAATAGGCACCTATTCCAAAAAACATTGCATGCCCGAATGAAACAATCCCTGTAAAACCTAGTAAGATATCATAGCTCATTGCAAAGACAGCAAAAATAAAAATTTGTGTAAATAAAATTAATATACTTCTAGTATCATTGATAAATGGATAGCATAGAAGAAACACAGCTGCTGCAATGTAGATAATATTAGCTTTTGAAGAACCAGTAAGAAGCTTCATTTCCTCACCCCTTTGCACCGAATAATCCTTGTGGTCTAAAAATTAATACAACGGCCATTAGAAGCATATTAACTGCTAGTGATAATTCTGGGACATAGTAGGCCATGAAGGATCCCGATAACCCTACTAGGATTGCTGCAAACAGGGAACCTGTAATACTTCCCATACCACCAATAACAACGACAATAAATGCGAGTATTGCAAATTCCATTCCCATCTCTGCATAAATTTGGCCGGAGTAGGGTCCTAGTAATACACCACCTAGTGCTGCCATAGCTGCACCTACCATAAAGACAAGCATAAATATCCTTTTAATATTGATTCCAAGTGACTGAACCATTTCCTTGTTAATTACACCGGCACGAACAATTAATCCGATTTTTGTATTTTTAAGGATATAGTAAATGAGGAAGAAAACTAGAAATCCAATGAATATGATAAACAGCCGGTATTTGATTAAAATCACCCCGCCAAACTCCCAGCTCCCACTTAAATATTCAGGGGTTTTCGCACTCAATTGGTTCGGTCCCCAAACTACCTTCAACATTTCAGAAAGAACGATCATAACCCCTAGCGTTATCAAGATTTGCTGAACATGATTTCCATATACAGGAGTAACGATGAATTTTTCCATAAGTAAGCCTAGAATAAGACCGGTTATTAGTGCAGTAATAATTCCGGCAACAAAGCTTCCAGTTTGCCCATATGACCAAACCCCTGCATAAGCTCCCCAGGCAAACAAACCTCCATGTGCAAAGTTTAGGACATCCATAAGACCAAAAATCAAGGTTAACCCTGCCGCAAGTAGGAATACTAACATACCTGTAGCAAGGCCGTTAATCGTTAAGTTGATGATTGCTTCCACAAATTTTTCCTCCTTTCGCAAATGTTTCCGACTAAGCAATTCCTAAATATTGTTTACGGAGATGTTCATTTTCTTTTAACTCCTTCATTTCACCATGATGTACGGTTCTTCCATCGTCAATAATAAAAAAGCGATCCCCAATCGTACTTGCCATGATAAAGTTTTGCTCCACAAGAACAATTGTCGTTTTTGACTTCATCTCTTGAATGGATTCCATTACTTTTTCAACAACAATTGGTGCTAGTCCCTTACTTGGTTCGTCAATGAGCAATAAGTCATTGTTATTGACATATGCTCTGGCAATTGAGAGCATTTGTTTTTGTCCACCACTCAGGTTTCCACCCTTTCTTTTCCAGAACTTCTTCAAATCTGGAAACAGATTCAAAATATAATCTAGGCGCTCCTTCGTTTCTTCATTCTCCTTTTTGATTGCAACTTTCATATTTTCTTCTACAGTCAACTCCCCGAATATACCTTGGTCCTCAGGGACATAACCAATTCCTTTTGTGGCAATATGGTAGGTTGCTAAACCCGAAATGCTTTCACCATTAAATTCTATTTTTCCTTTAGCTGGAGGATTAAGTCCCATTATCGACCTTAAGGTAGTTGTTTTGCCTGCACCATTTCTGCCTAATAAAACGGTAACCTCTCCTTTTTTAGCCTCAAATGAAATGCCTTGAAGTATATGAAATTGATCGATATAGGTTTCAATTCCCTCAACCTTAAGATGCAGTGTCATCGTACAAACCTCCTAAATACGCTGATTGAACTGTTTCATTGTTCATGATTTCTTCAGGTGTTCCATCAGCAAGTAATCTGCCGTTAAATAAGACCATCACACTATCAGAAAGATCAAGAATCATATCCATTTTGTGTTCAATCAAAATGATTGTGCGATTCCCTTCCTCCTTAATTTTTTTGATAACTTCTAGGATTGCAGGAACCTCCTCAAGTGACATTCCTGCAGTTGGTTCATCAAGTAATAGAACCTCCGTCTCCAATGCTAATAACATAGCTATTTCTAACTTGCGTTTTTCACCATGTGCAAGGTTTTTTGCAATTGCATCAGCTTTATTATCAAGAAGAACAAGCGATAATATCTGTAATGCCTTTTCTTCGAATTGTCGGTATTTACGGAAGTGCTTAAACATTTGGTAGCGAACACCAGCTACCGATTGAACGGCTAATCGTACGTTTTCAAGTACCGTCAGATTTGGAAAAACATTAGTTATCTGAAAGGAGCGACCGATTCCTTTACGTGTACGTGTTGTTGGAGATAAATTTGTAATATCATCTCCTTTTAAAAGAACTTGGCCAGCAGTCGGTGTAAGCTGACCACTTAATAAATTGAAAAAAGTTGTTTTGCCAGCACCATTGGGACCAATAATTGATTTGAAGTGGTTCGGAGGAACTGAAAAATTCACATTATCAACAGCGATATGACCTCCAAAAGCAATTGTCAGGTTTTTCGTTTCAATAATATTCATCACGTTTCTTCACCTCTTTTTTCTAAAAGTAAGCTTCGGTAGTAATCCTACCGAAGCTTATCGTTCAAATTAGTTGCGAACTGGCGGAGCAGTTTCTTCTGGGCTTAACTCTCTCATTAAGACCGGAACTGGATAATCGACACCATCAACCTTTTCCAGGCGAATCGCATATAAAGTTTGAAGAGCTTGGTGATCTTCTTCACGGAATGTCATTTGTCCTTTCGGTGTATCAAAGCTCATTCCTTCCATTGCTTCGATTAGCTTATCTGCATTTGTATCGCCATCTGTCTTCTTAATCGCTTCCACAATTGCTAAGGCAGCGGTCATTCCTCCAGGTGTAAATAGGTCAGGAACCTCACCATTAAACTTTTCTTTGTGCTTTTCTACTAACCAATCGTTAATCTCATTTTTCGGGAGCTGATGATAGTACACTGTGAATCCTTCCATTCCAACTAACGCTTCCATTGTTGCAAGTGCTGGGATATCTGGAGCACCTGTCGATATTTTAATTCCATTTTCTTGGACTTTCATATCTGCAATTTGGTTCCACGGTGAATTTGCACCTGCCCACACAACAAATAAATAATCAGGCTTTGCTTCAATAATCTTTTGGATATTTGAAGTAAAGTCAGTTGCTGCAGGATCTGCATATTCCTCATGGATAATCTCAGCACCTAAATTTTCGGCGGCCTCCTTAAAGGCTGCAACTCCATCTCGACCGAAAGCATAATCTGGTGCAAGGGTTGCAATTTTAACCCCTTCTTTTGCAATCGCTGCAGCGCCTGCAACCGCATCCTGTGATGAATTACGTGCTGTTCTAAATATATACTCATTCCAGTCTGCACCTGTAATACTGTCCGCTGCAGCTGGTTCAACAATCATAATCTTTTCATATTCTTCAGCTAATGGAAGAACTGCTAATGTATCTGCTGAACTGGATGATCCAACTAAGAAGTCAACTCCGTCTTCCTCAATTAACTTTGTAGCCTTTTGAATTGCAACTTCTGGTTTTGTTTCAGTATCCTCTACAATGAATTGGATCTTTTGGCCATTTACTTCCATTGTTCCGTCTGTGGCGTACTCGAGGCCGAGTTCAAATCCTTGTGTTGATTGCTTGCCGTAGGATTCAAGTCCACCACTTAATGAAGCAAGCACACCGATTTTAATTGGATCCTTTGTTTCTTCTGCCGGTTTGCCTGAGTCACCTGAGCTTGGATTCTCTTCTTCTGTAGTCGATGATCCTGAGCTACATGCTGCAGCAATCACCATCAGCATGGCAAGCATGCTTAAAAAAAGCATTTTACGAAATGAGAACTTCTTCATTTTTCCTTCCCCCTTATGTTCGTTGAAACTGTAAAACCTTGCATTCATCGTACTTGAGGATAGTTACAACTGAGTTACAAGTTCAATTTAGCATTTTTCAGCCACCCTTCCATTGAATAACAGTAGCAGCCCATGTATAACCTGTTCCTGCACTTACTGCAACAGCTATGTCCCCATTAGATAACTTACCTTGCTCTTTTGCAAAATGAAGACCAATACATGGGTCAAGTGCTGACATATGTCCATGATGTTCTAAATAAATTGTGTTTTCTTCTGGTATTTGTAATGTTTGAAGTAGTTCTCTAAACATGGAGCGTTTCGTATGTAGAGGGAGAAGAACTTTTATATCATGTGGTGAATACCTGCTTTTTTTTAGTGCTTGACGAATCACTTTTTCAAAGTTTGGTATAGAGACAGGGTCAAGTCTTTTTTTCATACTTGTTGGATTAACAACATCAATATAATGTTGTCTATTCCTCACTGTTTCGAAGCTGGGAAACAGTTTAGATCCTCCAGCCGGTACACGAACATCTTCATAGAATGAACCGTCCGTAATTATCGAGCTTTCAAGAATTGCACTTGTGGTCGAATTTTTCTTAATTAATGCTGCTGTCCCGCCATCTCCAAAATTAAACATAAACCTGGAACGAGGATTATCATAATCAATAATTTGAGATTCTTTGCAGCCCCCAACGAGTAAAATATTTTCAATTGATTCGTCTGATCGCAGCATATCCTTTGCCACTTTTAAAGCAATAGGAAAACAAGAACTCACATTCATTAATTCAAATGCATATGCATTTTTCGTTCCTAACTCATATTGAAGCTTTGGGGCACATGACCAAACTAAATAATCCTTATGTGGACTCCCAAAATAGATGACAACATCGATAGATAAAGGATCCACTTTTGATACTATTTGTTTTGCTGCTGCAATTCCGAGGTCAGTTGCCTGCATTGTGTCATCAGACACATGTTTTTGATACAAACCGAACTTTTCAATGATAACTTGTTCAGGAATCCCTGTTTTTTTAGACAATACTTCCGCTGTTTCAATTGCTTTTGGAAAATATACACTTGTTTCGTCAATTCCGATATTTGTCATCCCAATACTCCTTTTGATGGAACCCTCATAACTGCTTTCCCTGTTATGACAAGTTCGCCTTTTTGATTAATATGAGATCACTAGCTGGTTCTTCTGAATTTTCCCGGTTGCGTTCCTTGGAAGTTGATCGATAAACACTATTTTTTTTGGAATCTTGTATCTTGCTAGAAACGTATTACAATATTCGATTATTTCATCTTCATTAAGTAAACTCTCTTTCTTTTTTACAACAAAAGCTACTGGAGTTTCTCCCCATTTCGCATCAACTACTCCAACCACTGCAACCTCTACAACATCTGCTATCTGACCGATTATTTGTTCGACTTCCAATGGATAAATGTTTTCTCCACCTGAAATAATCATTTCTTTTTTCCTACCCACGATATACAAAAATCCATCTTCATCAACCCTTGCTAAATCTCCAGTGTATAGCCATCCATCACGAAGAGCTTCAGCTGTGGCTTCCGGTTTATTCCAGTATTCCTTCATTACATTTGGACCACGGACAACTAGTTCTCCAATGTCTCCCCTATTAACAATTGAACCCTCTAAATTTATTAATTTATAATCACAATACATAACTGGCTTTCCAATCGATCCGATTTTCCGTTTTGCGTCCTCTTTCGAAAGCATAAATAATGTTGGTGATGTTTCAGTCATCCCAAAGCCTTGACCAAATAATAGCCCTTTTTCAAAAAAAGCTTGAATAAGTTGACGAGGACATGGTGCACCACCATTATAAAACCATCGAACAGATTGCAAATTTGTTTTTCCAAATGAAGGACTATGCAAAATAGCCTGATGAATTGTAGGAACGCCCATTACAATTGTCACTTGATGTTGCTCAATCATTGATAAAGCCTTCTCAGAATCAAATTTCCCCTCAGGTAAGACTATGGTCCCTCCAGTAAAGAGTGTCGGAAATGCAAATAAACCAATCCCTCCAATATGAAACAGTGGAAGTAAAACAAGTGAACGGTCATTTGATGTGATATCAATTGCAGTACAATTATTAACTGCATTCCAAAACATATTACTTTGTGTTAAAACCGCACCCTTCGGTTTTCCAGTTGTTCCCGAAGTGTAACAAATTAAATAGGAAGCGTTTTCATTTATATCAACTGGAACATTATCATTCTCAGCTTTTAGATGTTGTATTGCTTCAATAGAAACTATTTCTTTCAGGCAAGTTTCCTTTTGCAAGGAAAATGATGTTTTTTGATAGATTTCTTCTGCAAATAGCACCTCTGTCCCACTGTCATTTAATTGATACATAAGCTCATTTACTGTTAAACGAAGATTTAGTGGGACAGCAATACATTCAATCTTTGCGATTGCAAAAAGCAATACAATGTATTCATATCTATTCTGAGACAAAATCGCAATTCGTTCCCCAGTTTTTATACCTAACTTGAATTTCAAGAAGAAAGCTAACTTATTTACATCTTGACTCAGGGTTTTATATGTGACTTGTTCCGTTTCTGTGATGATGGCAATACGCTTCGGATGTAATTCAGCTCTTTTTTCAATCCAATAAGCAATGCCTTGCATGATTTACACTCCTCTCTATTCTTTTTTAAGCCCTTCAAAAATGAGTGTCATGGCTGCTTCAAACGCCTCCTCTGGGACATCCTGTTGCTCCCAATACACCCATCTCATCCCAAGAAATTGACCAATTGACATTAAGCAATACGCTACCGTTTCTTGATCGATTTCTTTAAATTCCCCAACATTGATTCCAGCAGTAAGACTTTTTAAAAATCCATTTGCGAGTTTATCATAATACCAGCGATAAAGGTCTTTATCTACCACTACCGCTTGTTGAACAATACTATATAAATTTCTACGACTTTTTACCCAATTAAAGAAAGCCTTGAATCCTTTCCGTTGTGCATCTTCGTAATTGTTGGATTTACGCATTTCTTCTTTAATTGCTAAACGAAGTTCACGACTATATTGCTGAATTAGTTCGTCAAAGATATCTTTTTTTGAGGGAAAATAATTATAAAATGTACCTTGAGCAACTTTTGCTTCTTGCGAAATATTTACAATTGAAGTTTCATAGTATCCCTTTTGTCCAAATACCTCCTCTGCTGCGCGTAAAAGTTTCTCTCTTGTTTCTTGCCCTTTTTGTGTCAATACTTTTTCTTCTGACTTTATAATTTCTGACACCTGAATCACCTCTCAGTTTCTATTATATATACTTTTTTGAATTTTACAACAATTAATTCAAAAAAAATAAACTACTATCATGTAGTAGTTTATTGGAGTTTCTTTTATCTATTTTTGTGTTTGAAGGACCATTTCGTACATTTGTTTTGTAGGTTGCATTGGGTCTACTCCTAGTTCTTCCTGCAATGCAGCTACACATTTTCTGTACCACTTGATTGCCTGGGGACGGTTGTTTTTATGATAATAGCAAAACATCAATAACCGATATGCTTCTTCCCATGTTCGATCCTTTTCTAGAATTTGTTCACACCAATATATGGCTTCTTCAAATTCTTCCGTTTGAACAAAACCTTGTGCAATGCGTTCAGCTCCCCGTAAAAATAATACTTGAAGCCTCTCCCTCTCACCCAAGCACCAATCTTCATATCTTCGGTTTGGTAAATAATCACCTTCATAGTATTCTAATGCCCGCCGTAAGCATTTGATAATCTGATCTGTATCCTTTTCATGCAAACCTGCATGGATCCATTCTTCGAATTCGATAATATCCAACTGATAGCCAGCTTCCTGATTCAACCCATAAGATGATCCTTCCCGTTGGATAAAAAAAGGAGTCGATCTAGCGACACGGTTTGGCTCTAATGCATTGTTTAATGCATTTAAAGCAACCTTAAAATCTCTTGCCGCTGCTGCTTCTTCATGCTCTGGCCAAAGCATCGCAAAAATTTCTTCGCGTGCAATCATTCGATTTCGCATCGTAACAAAGAACTCAAGCAACTCCTTTGCCTTTCCACGCTGCCAATCCGATTCCTCCACCTCTTGACTGCCAAGCCACACTCGGAATTTTCCTAAAGTTTGAATTCGTAATGTGTAACCAGGATGAGAGGTGATATTTGAATATCCTAAATCATTTAGCAATTGATTTACATACGGAAGATGTATTCCTTCCTTTTGAGCTTCTAGTAATAAAGGCACAATATTATATAAATCTAGCGGTCCAAAAGTCGTCCGTTTTGTTAGGATAAAATCATATCCTCCAACCTGCAATTTCTTGAGAAAGTTCATAATAAACCCTTTAAAAGCTTCTCGGTTCTTCTGATAAAAATAGAGAAATGCAAACCAAAGCTGCGTTAGTACAATTCCATATTGGTCACCACAATTTGTATACAAAGCCTCACATCTTGTTAAATATTGTTCAGCCTCTTCCCATTTTTCATTATGAACAGAAGAAATCCCCATGCATAATAAAATTAGTGCAGATAACCAAGCGTCCTTTACCTTTTCTGTCTCATCTAAGGCCCTATTACCATATTCAATGGCCCGGTCATATAATCCTCGATTTCCATTTAGAAGACATAAGCCCATTAATGGTTCTGCCTTTCCTCTTGATACATTTATTTCATCCATTATTTCAAGAGCTGTTTCATAACATTGTGATGCTAAAGAAGAATCATATTTATCGAGTAGTTGCACCGCATGTCCCATCCGAATCCAGCCACAAGCTTCAACAAATGGTGCTTGAAATTGAACTCCTTGCTTTATCCCGGATTCTGCGAGTTCTTTTGCCTCTTGCCCATTTCCCATAAAGGCTTCGATTAAGGATAATAGTAGATCTGTTTCGCGATGAGATTGCTGTAAATGAATGGTTTTCTGATTTCTTTCAACCACTTTCTTTTGTGAAAGAATTTTTTTCGCTTCTACAAGTTTACCAGTTCGTAAATAAAGCCTAGATTCCAAGTTTCCATCTAATAGTGGAATATTTAGGCTTCTCCCTTTTTCAAACCATTTTTTCGCTTTATTCGCTTGGCCCGCATTTGCGAGATTTTCAGCCATTAATTGGTATAATCTACTTTTATCTTCATTTGAGGAGGACTCCTTTTCTTCAAGAGCCTCAATCGCCTGTAATAAATAGCGCTCGGCCTTTCCCGGTTGGATTGTATCAAGATAGATTCTCGCTTGTCCTTCATAGGCCTTACTTAAACTCCGAAGGTCTCTGGCAGACTCTGCTAGGTGTATTGTTTTTATGTAACAAGCCTCAGCCTCTTCATAGGAACACCGGTACCTCAATGCTTCCCCCTTATATAGCCATAATAAGTAATAATGACTCATAAGTGATTCTGGAATGCTTTTTATCCGGTCCAACAAACCCTCAAGTTGCCCGTTTTGAATCATTTTCTCTCCATAATGGTGGAGAATTTCTGCTATTCTCTCAAAATCTCGAATTGCCTCAAGATGATATATTGCTTGATTAAAATCACCAATTCGTTGATAATATCTTGCAGTTTGAATATGGAGGTTATAAAAGTGCCTATCATTCGTCGAAAATAGCCTTTGCTCAAGAAACTCCTTAAACAAAGCATGATATCGATACTGCCCTTCTCCAATCGAAAGTAAAAAAAGATTATGATCAGAAAGCTCCTTTAACATTTCTGCTGAACTTCGAATACCTAATACCTCATCACATACCTTTCCATTTACTTCCTCAAAAATGCATGTGTTCTCTAGAAATTGCTGGATCATTGGAGGTTGTTTCATAAATACCTCCATCGCAAGGAAACGGAATAACTCATCAAGTGTTTTTGATTTATTATTTAAAATCGATTCCAATCCACCGTCAGAAGAAAGCTGTTGGCGAATCATGCCAATCGCAATAATCCATCCTTCTGTTAGTGAAAAGATTTTTTCAATTTCTTTCTCAGTCATATCCCCTTCATACAAATCACTTAACAGTACTTCAACCTCATCATATGAAAACATAAGGTCCCGCTGCCTTATTTCTAAGAGTTCTTCTTTCACGATCATCGAAGTCAGGAAATCCCAGGAAGGTTTTTTCCTACTAGAGATTACAAGATTTAAATTGGGTGGAAGATGTTGAATCAACCATGTCATCCATTGGTCAATTGAAGAAGAATGCTGAATCAAATGGTAGTCATCGATGACGAGCATAATATTCGAATCTAGTATGGTAATTTCATTGATAAATAACGAGCACAGTGTTCGTATTTCTTCATCACGTACATATCTTTCAATATTTTCAACATAAAGCAGGAGTTCTGTTCCAAAACCTTGGTGGTTTTTGCGTATAGCATAGACCATATATATTAAAAATGGAATAATGTCATCGTCACTTGGTCCTACACTATACCAACATGACAACTTTTTTTGATCACGAATATAAGATGCAAGTGCAGTTGTTTTACCATATCCAGCTCCAGAATGCAGAATGGTTAGCGGATATCGTGGAATCGTTTTCATTTTTTTCATCAATGAAGGTCTTCTTAATATGGTGTCCTTTAAGTTCGGTGGAGTAATTTTTGTTTGTAGAACTTGTATCTTGGTACCCATCCCAAAACCCCCCTTCTTCTAAAATTGATAAATTTGGTACCATTTTATCATATCCAAGCTAAAAAAGAACTCGAATTTCGACTGAGTTCTTTGTGGTGGTATAGATGATTTATAAAGTTCTTCTTAGTGTAATAGTTCCATTTTGTCGAAAGGCCAGTATTTGATATTAACCTTTCCCACAACTTGTTCCATCTTTACAAAACCAAAATGGCGACTATCCCAACTGTCTATGCGATTATCGCCAATCACGAAAATATGATTTTCTGGAACAGTTGATTTTCCTGCCACTTCTTCAAGGGTAAAATCACCGGTTAATTGCCCAACGAATAGCTTCTTTTTAAAAGTATCTAAAAATGGTTCGGGAACACTTTTTCCGTTTACATATAGTACATCGTCACGATACTCGATATGATCACCTGGCAATCCAATAACCCGCTTTACAAAATCTTCTTCCTTATTTTTATGGAATACGACAATATCAAAGCGGTCAAGTTCTCCAATTTTCATCCCAAACTTGTTGACCATTAGGAGGTTTCCATCCTCGAGGGTTGGCATCATCGATTCACCCTCAACTATATAATTTGTAAAAAAGAAGGTTCGCAAAAAAACAACAATGATCAAACTGATTCCTAATGATTTAATAAAAGAAAAATGATGTTTATTCTTTGCTGGGGTTTCCTCCATCTACACTCCACCCTTCACTTTAGCATTTTATGCCTCATCTTCCGTAAGACGAGTCGGCTTAACTTTTAATCTTGCTTCAACCCTTTTACCTACAACCCATAGGACAAATATTATAACAACTACAATTATCGTTCGAACTGGCTGTTGAAAAAGAGCTCGTATATCATAACCTATGAAGCTAATGGTGAATATCATTACTAATTTTCCACATAAAACTGCTAAAACAAATTGAGGTGTACTTACTCTCGAAAGCCCGGCTACTAGATTGATTGCCGCTGATGGGGTAAAAGGAAAACATAATAGGAGGAATATTGGACCAAATCCGTGCCGTTCAACCCAGTTAATAAGGCCTTTCACTTTTTTATGGCGACTGACAAATGAAAAGAATCTTTTTTGACCATACTTACGAACTAGGAAAAAGACAAGGAGAGAACCACCAATTGCCCCTACCCATGAATACAAAAACCCAAGCCAAAGTCCAAATGCATTCGCATTCGCTACAACAAATGCAACAAGTGGTAGAAACGGGAGAAACGCTTCTAACATTGGAAGAAAAATTCCAGGCAATGGACCAAATGACCGATAATCCTTTAATAATTCTTCAATATTTTTTAGTGTAATGAGTTCTTTGATTGCTTCTATGTCCATAAGAATCTCCTTGTTAACTTACTACCTTTATTGTACACCCAATTGGGCATTACTACCAAAAATAATTTTCATATAGAGAAAGACACTAGAACTTAGGTTAATGGATCCTGACTGGGTTGCAAACAGACCGGCTTTCATTAAAAAATGCATATGATTTCTAATGTCAAATAAAAATGATAGTCAAAAAGCTACGAAGAAATAAAATCTTCGGACAATCGAATTTAACTTAGTCACAGTTTTGTCTGAAGTTGAGATAGTTTCAGACAAAGGAACGGCACTTTTTACGTCGTTGTGTTTTAGTTAAGTGGACTTCGGACAAGGATGGGCACTTTCTCCTTGCTGTGTCCGAAGTTTAGGGGACTTCAGACAAGGATCGGCACTTTCTGCTTTGGCGAGTCCGAAGTTTAGGGAACTTCAGACAAGGATCGGGACTTTCTGCTTTGATGAGTCCGAAGTTTAGGGAACTTCGGACAAGGATCGGCACTTTTACCTTTGGTGTGTCCGAAGTTTAGGGATCTTCAGACAGGGAAAGGTACTTTTACCTTTGCTGTGTCCGAAGTTTAGGGATCTTCAGACAGAGAAAGGTACTTTTACCTTTGCTGTGTCCGAAGTTTAGGGATCTTCAGACAGAGAAAGGTACTTTTACCTTTGCTGTGTCCGAAGTTAAGGGAACTTCAGACAAGGATCGGTACTTTCTGTTTTGGTGAGTCCGAAGTTTAGGGAACTTCGGACAAGATTGGCACTTTCTGTTTTGCTGTGTCCGAAGTTTAGGGATCTTCAGACAGGGAAAGGTACTTTTATGTCAAGTCCTGTATTATGTGTAAATTCATTCCTCATGAAAAACAGTGTTAAACGATCTTATTTGT
>Ga0180217_1001772_pt1 | contig 21945 bp, 22 predicted proteins | sample eDN3rd37CBELigOP_FD_128521 | JGI IMG/M metagenome (GOLD analysis project Ga0180217, IMG submission 128521) | Enriched Organic Plus compost microbial communities from Emeryville, California, USA - eDNA 3rd pass 37_C BE-Lig OP (version 2) (version 2) ... | reverse complement strand
GGGCATGGATGTCCACGGTCAGGCTCGCGGGGCGGATGCCACGGCCGGGCCGTCCACGCGGTCGCGCGGCGGTAGGCTCGTATTGGCTCCAAAGGGCCGTCATCGGCTTGCCCTTTTCGATGGCTTTTTGGCGCGTCGGGGGCGTTGGAACTTGGCCCGTCGCTCCAGCACCGCGCAAACGGCTGCCGTATCCTGGTCACCGTAGCCGCGCCGCAACGCCTCCTCGTAAAGCGGCAGCGTGGTGCTGAACAGCGGCACCGGCGTCCGGCTTGTCTTGGCGAAGGCCGCAATGACGTCGAGATCCTTCTGCCAGACCGAGCACTTCATCGTCGCGTCGCGATAATCGTTCGCCGCCATCATCGGCGCGCGAAGTTCGAAGACGCGCGAATTGCCGGCGCCGCTCTGCACCATGTCGAGAAGGCTGTCCGGATCGAGACCCGCCTTCATCCCGAGCACCATGGCCTCGGCGGCAGCCACATTGTGGATCGCGACGAGAAGATTGGCCACGAACTTCATCCGGCTGCCGTGGCCAAACGGTCCAACGGCATAAGTCTTGCGCGCGAAGCCCGCGAACATCGGCTTGAGTCTCGCGATCGCGCCGGAATCCCCGCTGGCATAGACGACGAGGTCGCCGGTGCGGGCCTGGGCGCCGGTGCCGCTCATCGGACAATCAAGCATCACATGTCCTGCGCGGCGCATGACGCGTTCGGCCTTCTCCTTGTCGGAGAGGTTGAAGGTGGAGGCCTCGACCAGGGCCTTGCGTGGAAGCTTGGCTGCGGCGATGTCTTTGACGACATCATGCAATGCGGCCGGTTTGGGAAGGCTGGTGATGATCGTCGGGGCTGCGACGGCGACGGCGGTCGGGTCCTTGGCCATCTCGACGCCCGCGCGCGCCAGGTCGCGGCGGCGTGACGGCGACACGTCGAAACCGATCACACGCCATCCCGCCTTGACGAGATTGCGTGCGAACGAGCCCCCCATGATGCCAAGACCGATGATGCCGACAGTGCCCTTGCGGCGCGCCATGGTGCGTCTGGTCTTGGTGGCTTTTCTCCCGCTGCTGTTGGCCTTGGTGCCATTTTCTTTTGGCCTTTTCATCGTTCTCTCCCCGGTGCGCATGCGGCAGGGTAAGGGCATGACGGGCTATCGCCAAGCGCGACACAGGTTGCTCTTTTGTGCGGCCGGCCGATCACCTATCGTGACGGACATTGCTGGAGGGTCGAAGGATGCACATTGGGATCGCGGGTGTCGGCCGGATGGGGTCGGCGATCGCGCTGCGGCTGATGGAGCGTGGTCACACGCTGACCGTCTGGAACAGGAGCGTGGACAAGCTCAAGCCGCTCGCCGACGCCGGCGCGACCGTCGCGTCCACGCCGGCAGAGTTGGCCAGTGCCGTCGAGGCGGTCATCACGATCCTCACCAATGCCGAGGCCATCGACACGGTGTACCACGGTGCGGATGGGCTTCTGTCCGGTGACGTGTCCGGCAAGCTGTTCATCGAGATGAGCACGGTGCCGCCCGACACGGCTCCGAAGCTCGCCGAAAGGGTCAGGGCCAAGGGCGCGGCTCTCGTCGAATGCCCGGTGGGCGGCACCACGGGACCGGCGCGCCAGGGCAAGCTGCTCGGCCTGATGGGGGCCAGCGACGAGGATGCCGCGCGGGCGCGGCCGATCCTCGACGATCTTTGCCGCCGCGTGCAGCATGGCGGGCCGGTGGGGTCCGGAGCGATCCTTAAGCTCGCGGTCAACCTGCCGCTCATGGTCTATTGGCAGGCGCTCGGTGAAGCGCTGACGTTGTGCCGGCCGCTCAAGATGGATGCGGCGGAGTTGATCGATCTGTTCGCCAATTCGTCCGGCGGCGCGAATGTGCTGCCCTCGCGCGCGCATCTGGTCGTCGCCGCGCTCAATGGGGTCGATCCGGGACCTGTCACATTCAACATCGACGGCGGGATCAAGGACATCCAGGCCATGCTCGCCGAGGGGCGGCGGCAGGGAACGGACCTGCCGGTGCTCGCGGCGGCGCTCGATTGTTTCAAGGAGGCGCGCGAGCAGGGTTCGGGCGACGCGGAATTGTCCAGCGTCGCGGCTTACTGGCGCAGCCGTGACGCGCGATAGATCACCCGCCGTTCGGCAGGGGTGACTGAGATATCCAGGGAGGGAACGCTCGCATGAAGCTCGGCTTCTTCACCATGCCGATCCATCCGGTTGACAAGGACTGGCGGCAGTCGCTGCGCGAGGATCGCGAGGCCTTCCTGCTGGCGGACAAGCTTGGCTTCACCGAGGGCTATGTGGGTGAGCATTCGACCGACCGCGCGGAGAACATCACCTCCTGCATGATGTTCATCGCGAGCCTGGTGCACGACACCAAGTCGATCAAGCTCGGAACCGGCACCGTGAACATGCCGAACACGCATCCGGCCGCCGTCGCCGCCAATATCGCGATGCTGGACCATATGCTGGACGGCCGCTTTATCTTCGGCATCAGCCCGGGCGGGCTTTTGTCCGATGCGGAGGCCTTCGGCAATCTCGACGCCGACCGCAACGCCATGTTCCTCGAGGCGATCAACGCGGTGCTGGCCATCTGGGAGCGCGATCCGCCCTACGACATCGAGGGCAAACATTGGACGATCCGCGTGGAGCGCCAGTTCATGCCGGAGATCGGTCAGGGCTATTTGCCGAAACCCCTCCAGCGGCCCCATCCGCCGATCGTCGTCACGGCCGTCGCTCCGTTCTCGAAGGGAATAACCGAAGCCGCGGCGCGCGGCTGGGAGCCGATCTCGGCCAACTTCCTGATGCCCGAATGGGTCAAGAGCCATTGGCCGCGTTATGTCGAGGGTTGCGAGCGTGTCGGCCGTCCGGCTGATCCGGCCAACTGGCGCATTGCCAAGAGCGTTTTCGTGGCCGACGACGACAAGACCGCGAAGGCCTATGCCACCGATCCGGATAGTCCCTATCGTTTTTACTACAGCCAGCTTTTCACCAAGCTGCGCAAGGGCCGGATCGACCTCTTCAAGACGCGGCGCGACCAGCCCGACGATGAGGTGACGCTTGATGGCATCTGCGACGAACTGATCATCCATGGATCGCCCGACAAGGTGGCCGACGGGATCTTGAAATTTCGCGAGCGGGTCGGCGATTTCGGCACGCTGCTCTATGCCGGAAAGGATTGGCGCGACCCGGCGCTGGCGCGGCGGTCCATGGAATTGATGGCGGAGAAGGTGATGCCGAAGGTCAATGCCGCGATCGGTTGAGGCATGACGGGCCCATGCTCGATAGGAGCGGCGGCTCGGGCATCGATGACGGCGGGACGCACGCCTGGATATGAGATGGTCCCGGCAGAGCCAGGGCCATCACCATCACTTGTCATCGCTTTGTCGCCGGTATGATCAAAGCTTGATCCCTGCGGCCTTGACGACGCCGCTCCACAGTTCGGTTTCCGAGGCGATGAATGACTTGACTGTCTCGACATCCTGGGCGCTGCCGCGGATATAGAGCTTGCTGTAGCGTTCTTTCACCTCCGGCTTGGCCATGATCGCGGTCAGTTCGTTGTTGAGCTTGGCGACCACATCGTCCGGTGTTTTAGGCGGCGCCGCCAGCGCATACCAAGTCGATGAGTGGAAGTCGGGCACGACGTCGGCGACCGGAGGAATGTCCTTGATCTCCGGCACCCGGTCGCGTGTCGCCACCGCGATGATGCGCACGGCGCCGCTCTCGTGCAGTGGCAGCACCGATCCGAGGTCCACGAACATCATGTCCACATGACCGCCCGCGAGATCCTTCAGGGCCGGCGCCGTGCCGCGATACGGCACATGGGTCAGGTTCAGCTTCGTGCGTTGTTGGAACAGCGCGCCGGTCAGATGCGCCGTCGATCCATTGCCTTGCGACGCGAAGGTGGTCGTGTTGGCTTTGGCATGCTCGATCAATTCCTTGACGCTCTTGACGGGAAGCTTGCTGCTGACCGCCAGAACATTCGGACTGAACGCCATGATCGCGACCGGCTTGAGCTGTGTCGGATCGTAGTTCAGGTTGCTGTAAAGTGTCGCGTTCACCGTCAGCGGCGCTGGCGGGGTGGCCAGCAGCGTGTAGCCATCCGCCGGGGAGGACGACACGGCTTCGGCACCGATATTGCCGCCGGCGCCGGTGCGATTCTCGACGATCACGGGTTGCTTCCAGAGGCGGTGCAATTGTTCCGCCAGAACGCGCGCGGTCACGTCGACGCCGCCGCCAGCCGGAACCGAACAGATCACGCGGATGGCTTTGGTCGGAAAATCCTCTGCCGCTCCCGGGGTCGATCCAAGGGTCGCGATGGCCGCGATGGCGCCGAACAGCCGGCTTGTCAATTTCATTCTCGTTCTCCTTTTGTGAATGGTTTGAATGGGATCGGAACCGTGCGCGGCATTGCGGCGGCCATAGCGGTTTGCCGCGGACAGGCTGCTGCTATCGGTGCTCAAAAGCACGCAGCCGGGCGCGAATTGAGCTCGGACAGGGGAGAATCGCGGTGTTGTCGGTCTTGATGTCCATCGGGCCCTCCCTGCTATGGTTATCCGCGCGACCCGCCTGGTCGCTGGACAGCGATTGTGACGGTTCGCCGATCGCCGGTCCATCAGCAATACGGATTGCCGCCGGCCGTGCTATTGGCTTATGCCTCATGAATCAGAATGAGAGACTGAAAGCAAATGTCTGATGAGGTCCGCGTCGTATGCGTGATCGGTTATCCCGTTGCGCATTCGCGTTCACCGACGATCCACAACTTCTGGATCGGAAAATATGGACTCGCAGCCGAATATCGGCGCGAGGAGGTGGCGCCAGAAACGTTTCCAAGCTTCGTGAAAGAACTGGACGTTCGTGGTTACATTGGCGCCAACGTGACCCTACCCCACAAGGAAGCGGCGCTGGAGGCGTCGGAACCGGACGAGCGCGCCCAGGCTGTCGGCGCAGCGAACACGTTATGGTTCGACGATGGCGTGTTGCGTTCGACCAACACCGACGTGGAAGGCTTTATCGCGAATCTCGATGATGCGGCACCCGGCTGGGATCGAGGTTTGGACGAAGCGGTCGTTCTCGGCGCGGGCGGATCGGCGCGGGCCGTGATCTATGGTTTGAAGGAGCGGGGCTGTCCGAAAATTCACGTCGTCAACCGCACGATCGAACGTGCGCAGGCGTTGCGTGAACGGTTCGGCGACGTTGTCATGCCGGCGTCATGGGACGATCTGCCCAACCTGCTTCCACGCGCGCGTCTTCTGGTCAACACGACGTCGCTCGGCATGGCCGGGCAGCCGCCGCTCGATATCGATCTCGCGCCCCTGCCGACGGAGGCGACGGTTGCCGATCTCGTTTATAATCCGCTCGAGACGCCGCTGCTGGCCGCGGCGCGCGCACGCGATATGCGGACGGCCGACGGGCTTGGGATGCTCCTTCATCAGGCCGTTCGCGGATTTGCGCTGTGGTTTGGGGTTGTTCCGGATGTGACGCCGAACCTGCGCGCCCTCGTGGAGGCAGACTTGGCGCCGAAGGAATCCAAGGACGGGAACGACTTGGAGAGTTAAGTCAAGTTGGGCCATCGAGGGCGCCGATGCGAGGATCGGACCATCTCGAAGGGCGCTCTGGTCCGCGACGACCCTGGTCGCGATGACCCTGGTCCGCGCCTGAACCGGCCATTTCGATCACAGCGGCGACGGGTTCGGTCAACGGCGGCGCGTGGTCCGTCCGATGCGCAGCTCTTGCGACCCGCAACTCTCCGGCCTGATCGGCTGATCATTTTTTAACCTGTGGCTAAATTTTAGCCAGAATGATCGCCTTGTATACAATGGGCCATGCGAACATCGGCGAAAAAGCCGCTGTCATTGCGCTTTATCCGTGACCAATGTGTCGCGATACAACTGGCATGTGCATTGCAAAACCGCTCTTGGAACCCGGCGGAGGCCGGTCAAACCTGGAGCGCTTTCGATGTTCGACAATCCGTTCGATGCCAGGAATCGCCTGAACCGATCCGGCTGCGCCTGCGGCCGTCATTCCAATCAAGCCGAGCATGATCGCGACGCCGCCGCACTGGAATGCGCCTCGGTCGATGTTGAAAGCGAAGAGAAGCGCTACGAGGGGATTGTCGCGTCGGCGGTCATGCGCGCCATGTTCCCGCACGACGCGGGCCGCCGCGCGTTCCTGAAGGCGGTCGGCGCCTCGACGGCGGTTGCGGCGGTCTCGCAATTCTTCCCGCTCGCGACCGCGACCGAGGTGCTGGCTCAAGGCAAGGGCAAGCTTGAAAAGACCAAGCTGGCCGTCGGCTTCATTCCGATCACCTGCGCCACGCCGATCATCATGGCGCATCCGATGGGTTTCTATAAGCGCCATGGCCTCGACGTCGATGTGATCAAGACGGCCGGCTGGGCGGTCGTCCGCGACAAGGCGCTGAACAAGGAATATGACGCCGCGCATATGCTCTCGCCGATGCCCTTGGCGATCACGCTGGGCGCTGGCTCGCGGCCGATCCCCTACACGATGCCGGCGGTCGAGAACATCAACGGCCAGGCCATCACGCTGGCGATGAAGCACAAGGACAAGCGTGATCCGAAATCGTGGAAGGGCTTCCGCTTCGCCGTGCCCTTCGATTATTCGATGCACAATTATCTGCTGCGGTATTACGTGGCCGAGCACGGCATCGATCCCGACAAGGATATCCAGATCCGCGCGGTGCCGCCGCCGGAGATGGTCGCCAACTTGCGTGCTGGAAACCTCGATGGTTTCCTGGCGCCCGATCCCGTCAACCAGCGCGCGGTCTACGACGGCGTCGGCTATATCCATATCCTGTCAAAGGACATCTGGGAGGGGCATCCCTGCTGCGCCTTCGCGGCCTCCCGCGAGTTCGTGACGGAGATGCCGAATACCTATGCGGCGCTCCTTCGCGCGATCATCGAGGCCACGGCCTATGCGACCAAGGCGGAGAACCGCAAGGAGATCGCCTCGGCGATCGCGCCGGCCGCCTACCTCAACCAGCCGGTGACCGTGGTCGAGCAGGTGTTGACGGGGACCTTCGCCGACGGCCTCGGTAAGGTGCAGAAGGTGCCCAATCGGATCGATTTCGATCCATTTCCATGGGAGTCTTTCGCCGTCTGGATTCTCACGCAGATGAAGCGCTGGGGTCAGATCGAGGGCGACGTCGATTATCAGACCGTCGCCAAGCAGGTGTTCCTCGCGACCGACACCACCAAGCTGATGGCGGACGTTGGAATGACACCGCCGAAGGCGACCTCGAAGTCATTCTCGGTGATGGGCAAGACCTTCGATCCGGCCAAGCCCGAGGAATACGTCAAAAGCTTCGCGATCAAGCGGAGCTGAGATCATCGGGAGTGCGGGGCGGCTTCCGACCGGATGCCGTCCCGTTGAGGGTTCGTCTCGACGATGCCGGGAGTCCTGCCATGACCAACACGCTATCGCTTCGCGCGGCTGTCGTATCAGTTCTGCTGTTCGCCGTCTTCGTGTTCGCCTGGCACCTCGCCGTGCAGGGCACCACGCAGGTGGCCGACATGGATCCCGAATATGCGGCGCTGATGGGTAAAACGGCGACGGAGGGCACCTCCGCGATGCCGGGACCCCTCGATGTGGGCGCGGCGCTTTGGGATCACATCCGGCGGCCGTTCTATGACAACGGTCCCAATGACAAGGGCGTGGGTCTTCAACTCGCCTATTCGATCGCGCGGGTTCTCACCGGCTATTTCTTCGCTGTTCTGGTCGCCATCCCCATCGGCTTTCTGATCGGCATGTCGCCGCTCATGAGCCGGGCGCTCGATCCCTTCATTCAGGTGCTCAAGCCGATCTCGCCGCTCGCCTGGATGCCGCTGGCGCTCTACACCATTCGCGATTCCAACCAATCGGCGATCTTCGTGATCTTCATCTGCTCGCTGTGGCCAATGCTGATCAACACGGCCTTCGGTGTCGCACAGGTGCGCAAGGAATGGCTCAATGTGGCGCGCACCCTGGAGGTCGGCGCGTTCCGCCGCGCGTTCACCGTGATCCTGCCGGCGGCGGCTCCGACCATCGTGACCGGCATGCGCATCTCCATCGGCATCGCGTGGCTCGTGATCGTGGCCGCTGAGATGCTCGTGGGCGGAACCGGCATCGGTTACTTCGTCTGGAACGAGTGGAACAACCTGTCGATCGTTAATGTGATCAACGCGATCCTTTTGATCGGTCTCGTCGGCATGGTCCTCGATCAGATTCTGGCCCGCTTCGGCCGGATGCTCACCTTTCCGGAGTGACAGCCATGAGCGACAAGTTCATCTCACTCGAAGGCATCGCGAAGCGCTATCCGGGACCGGGCGGCTCCACGACGACCATTTTCCAGGACCTCTGGCTGTCGATGGATCGCGGCACGTTCACCTGCGTGATCGGCCATTCCGGGTGCGGCAAGACCACCGTCCTGAACATCCTCGCCGGCCTCGATACGCCGAGCGCGGGCGCGCTGATCGTCGACAACCAGGAGGCCGAAGGGCCGAGCCTAGACCGCGCCGTGATCTTCCAGAGCCACGCGCTCCTGCCATGGCGCACGGTGATGGGCAATGTCGCTTTCGCCGTGTCGTCGAAGTGGCGCAAGTGGAACACTCACCAGGTGCGGGAACACGCGCAGACATTCATCGATCTCGTTGGACTCTCGGGTTCCGAACATAAGCGCCCTTCGGAATTGTCGGGCGGCATGAAGCAGCGCGTCGGTATCGCCCGCGCGCTCGCCATCCAGCCGAAGATGATGCTGATGGACGAGCCGTTCTCGGCGCTCGATGCTCTCACCCGTGGCACGCTTCAGGACGAGGTGCGCCGGATTTGCGACGAGACCGGGCAGACCACGTTCATGATCACCCATGACGTGGACGAGGCGATCTATCTCGCCGACAGGATCGTTCTGATGACGAACGGCCCCGGCGCGGTCCTGGCTGAGATCGTGGAAAATCCGCTGCCGAAGGATCGCCAGCGCAACGATATCCACAAGCATCCGCTGTTCTACGCCGTGCGCAACCACATCGTGGATTTCCTGATCACACGCAGCCGGACATTCGTGGAGCAGACGCCGGACTATGATCCGCGAAACGTTGCAGTGGTGCGGCCGGGCTTCGAGCCGACCGTCGCGGTATCCGCCGACGAGACGGCCGCGTCGGCGCGATTGGCGCACGGGTAATTTGTCTCAACGGTCAATGTCGGGAGAAAGACGACCATGAAACGCAGCGACCTCACCGAGAAGATCCTCGATATCAAGCGCGAAAAGGCATGGACCTGGAAGCACATCTGCGGCGAGATCGGCGGCTTCTCCGATACGCTCATCGTCGGCGCGCTGTTGGGGCAGATGAAGTTGACGAAGCCACAGGCGGGCAAGGCGGCCGAACTGTTCGGACTCTCCAAGGCCGAGGAGGCGATGCTCAATGAGGTTCCGATGCGCGGCACCGGCACGCCCATGCCGCCGACCGATCCGCTGATTTACCGCTTCTATGAGCTGGTGATGGTGAACAGCCCGGCCTGGAAGGCGCTGATCGAGGAGGAGTTCGGGGATGGCATCATGTCGGCGATCGATTTCGACATGCAGATGGAGCGCTTGCCAAACCCCAAAGGAGACCGCGTCAAGATCACGATGAGCGGCAAGTTCCTGCCGTACAAATATTACGGTGCAACAGGGAACGTGCCGGAGTACGGATTCAAGGAAGAGTAGCCGGCCCTTGGCGAAGTTTCGACGGCCGCGCGGATGAGGGTGACGATGGAGAGGCGAGGGGCCTGACTCAATGCCGAGTCAGGCCCGGCTCGTGTCGCCGGTTTCGATGGCGTCCACCCGGTTGGGATAGAAGGCGAGATAGTCCTTGATCTCCGCCACGGCCGGATAAGGCTGCTCATAGCTCCACACTGCATTCTCGGCCACATGATCGCCGGAGCGGATCGAGAAATACGAGGCATCGCCCTTGTAGGGACAGTGGCTGGTGTGCGCAGTCGGCGTCATGAGCGAAAGGTCGGCATCCTCACGTGGAATGTAATAGACCGGAGGATAGGAGGCTTCCCTCATCACCAGCGCCCGCCTGGTGTCGGCCACGATGCGGCCGTCGAATATGACGCGGACGGATTGCGGCGAGGGCGACAGTTCAATCGGATGATCCGGACCGGGAATCTTCATCTGCTGATCTCCTGCGGGAGCCCGCACCCTGCGCCGCCACCACACGCCCGTCGATGGCGTTTATGGATGTGACGCCGCACAGCGACATGGTGACGTCGAGTTCGCTGCGCAAGATATCGATCGCTTTGGCCACGCCGGCTTCGCCCGCCGCGCCGAGGCCATAGACATAGGAACGGCCGATCAGGCAGGAGCGGGCGCCGAGCGCCAGCGCGCGCATCAGGTCCGCGCCGGTGCGTATGCCGCCATCGAACATGATCTCGGTCCGCGTGCCGACTGCCTCGACGATGGGCGGCAAAGCAGCGATGGACGACAGCGTGCCGTCGAGTTGACGGCCGCCATGATTGGATACGACGATCGCGTCCGCTCCCGCGCCGGCCGCGATCCGCGCATCCTCGGGATCGAGAATGCCCTTGAGGATCAGCTTGCCGGGCCAAAGGCTGCGAATCCACTCGACATCCTTCCAGCTCAAGGCGGGATCGAACTGGCCGGCGATCCATTGCGCGAGCGAGTTGATATTGTCCATGCCCTGCACGCGGCCGGCAAGGTTGCCGAAGGTCTTGTGCCGGCCGCGCAGGACCGACAGCGCCCAGGCCGGCCGTCTCGCGATGTCGATCAGGTTGCGGATGCGCAACTCCGGCGGCACGGTCATGCCGTTGCGCAGGTCTTTGTGGCGCTGGCCGAGGACCTGGAGATCGACCGTCAGAACCAGGGCGCCGCAATTCGCGGCGAGGGCGCGCGCGATCAGATCGCGGACGAAGCCACGGTCTCGCATGACATAGAGCTGAAACCAGAACGGCGCGCCGGTGGCTTCGGCGACATCCTCGATGGAGCAGACCGACATGGTGGAGAGTGTGAACGGGATGCCGGCGGCCTGTGCCGCGCGGCAGGCGAGGATTTCACCGTCGCCATGCTGCATGCCGAGGAGACCGATCGGCGCCAGCGCAAAGGGCGCGGCGACGGGCTCGCCCAGCATCGTGGTGGCGGTCGAGCGCGCCGACACGTCCACCAGAATGCGCTGACGCAACCGGATATCGGCCAGGTCGTCCCGGTTGGCGCGCAGGGTTTCCTCGGCGTAGGAGCCGGCTTCCGCATAGTCCATGAACATTCGCGGAACCTTGCGGCGGGCTCGGTCCCTCAGGTCGGCGATGCATGCGATGGGTTTCATCGGTGGACTTTCGGCTGACAGCCTGGATCGGCACGGAACCGATGGAGAGCCGGAACATGGTTCCATTGACGGCGTTGACGGACCATCAATGACACTGGAGCAGGCACAATGGCTGAGACGCCCAACAAGCGTGGCGGCACCACGGAGGTTGAGAACAAGCCGGTCAAGGATCGGCCGGGTGACAAGCTGGAGCGGCAACTGGAGGAAGGGTTGGAAGAAAGCATGAACGGATCCGACCCGGTGAGTGTGACCCAGCCTGCGCCCAAGGCTCCCGACCGGCGGAAAGACGACCGAAAAGCGTGACTTTTCGGGCTTCCCCACAATAGTCGCATCGCGGCCGGCTTGCCGGCCGCGTTTTTTTGTTAATGAACCTGTTAGTGGAATGGAAAGACTAATAACGGGTTTGCGGCTGCGGCCGTAAAGGTTGCACACATTTTTTGAAGGCATGCGGCTTAGCGTGGGCGGTATAGACTTGCGGCTTGGCGGCGGCGACTCAGCCCCGCCTCGACAGTCTCTGCATCGACGGTCTCCGCATCGATAGTCTGGGGTGATCAAGGGTGGTTCGGAAGTATTTCGGCACGGACGGTATTCGGGGGCGCGCCAATGGCGTGATCACGCCCGAACTGGCTCTGAAGGTCGGGCAGGCGGCCGGCTTGGTGTTCCGCAACGGCGAGCACCGGCACCGCGTGCTGATCGGGAAGGACACACGGCTGTCCGGCTATATGATCGAGACGGCGCTCGTGGCCGGTTTCACCTCCGTCGGCATGGACGTGCTCCTTACCGGCCCGATGCCGACCCCGGCGGTGGCGATGCTCACCCGCTCGATGCGCGCCGACCTCGGCGTGATGATCTCGGCCTCGCACAACGCCTATGACGACAACGGCATCAAGCTTTTCGGCCCGGACGGGTTCAAGCTGTCGGACAAGATCGAGCTTGAAATCGAGGCGTTGATAGACGGCGACATGTCCCGCCAACTCGCCGCGTCCGCCAATCTCGGCCGCGCACGGCGCATCGACGGCGTGCAGGACCGCTACATCGAGTTCGCCAAGCGCACGCTTCCGCGGGAGCTGACCTTCGAAGGCTTGCGCATCGTGATCGATTGCGCCAATGGCGCCGGTTACGCGGTTGCCCCCGAGGCCCTGTGGGAGTTGGGGGCCGAGGTCATAACCATCGGCAACGAGCCCGATGGCTTCAACATCAACAAGGAGTGCGGTTCCACGGCGCCAGAAGCCCTGTCGCGCAAGGTGCGGGAGGTGCGCGCTGACGTGGGGATCGCGCTCGATGGCGATGCCGATCGTCTCGCGGTGGTCGACGAGCGCGGCCACGTCGTCGATGGCGATCAGCTCATGGCGGTGATCGCCGAGAGTTGGATGGAGGACGGCCGGTTGGCCAAGCCGACGGTCGTCGCCACGGTGATGTCGAATCTCGGCTTGGAGCGTCATCTGGGGGGGCTGGGCGTCGCGCTCAGCCGCACCCCGGTCGGCGACCGCTATGTGCTCGAACGCATGCGCGAGCACGGCTACAACCTTGGCGGCGAGCAATCCGGCCACATCATCCTGTCGGATTACGCAACCACCGGAGATGGCCTCGTGGCCGCTCTTCAGGTGTTGTCGGTGGTGAAGCGGCGCGGCCAGCCGGTTTCGGAGGTTTGCCACCGCTTCGAGCCCCTCCCGCAGGTGCTGCGAAACGTTCGGTACAAGAATGGCAAGCCGCTGGAGAACGCCCGGGTCGTCAGCGCGATCGAGAGCGCCGAGAAGCGTCTGGACGGGCAGGGGCGGCTGGTGATCCGGCCGTCCGGGACCGAGCCTGTCATTCGGGTCATGGCTGAGGGTGACGACAAAATCCTCGTCCAGGACGTTGTCGATGGGATCGTGGACGCCTTGGGCGACGCAGCCTGACTGTAGTGGGAGACAGCGATGCGGTGCCCAGCACGGCATCGGCCCGGTGTGTGGCCTCGGACCGCTCTGGAATGATTCAAAAAAAGCTAAGCGAAATCAAGGTGCTGATAGTTTAGAGAACGTCCAAAAACAGCGCTTTTCCTTTGCGCCCGAGCTGCCGCGCACGATATGCAATAGGCCTCCATAAGGTTCCGGCCCGATCCTGAGGCCGCGAATGGCCTGGAGATGCGAGGAAGCCGGCGCCCATGATCGTGTGTTCCTGCAATGTGTTGAGCGACAAGGACGTTCGCACGGCCTGCACGGCCGGCGCGAAGCCACGCTCTCCCGGGCAGGTGTACGGCTGCCTGGGTTGTAGCGCGCAATGCGGGCGCTGCGCACGGACCATCCGCCGGATCATGGATGAGGCAATGGCCGGGGCCGAAACCGCCTCCGCCTGTGGAACCTCCACCAACCAGCGCTGATTCAATCTCGCCACACACGATTTGTCGGATCGCGGGCAGCAATTTGCTGTGTCCGCCCCAAAAACCGCAGTAGCCAAGCTCCGCCTTTCAGATTAGAATAAATCTAAAGTCGGGCGCCATGCCCGGCCTCTGGAATTCAGCAAGGAGCAGGAGAGCGCCATGAAGGGCGATCCAAAGGTCGTAGAATACCTCAACAAGAGCCTCCGGCACGAACTGACGGCGATCAATCAATACTGGCTTCATTTCCGCATGCTGGAGAATTGGGGCTTCAACGATCTGGCTCAGTTCTGGCGCAAGGAATCCATGGAGGAGATGGTTCACGCGGACAAGCTGATCGAGCGGATCCTATTCTTCGATGGATTTCCCAATCTGCAAGTCCTGGATCCGCTGCGGATCGGACAGAACATCAAAGAGGTCCTCGAATGCGATCTGGCGGCCGAGATGTCGGCGCGCGCGCTTTACGAGGAGGCCGCAACGCATTGCCATGGCGTGCGCGATTACGTCACCCGCGATATTTTCGAGAAGCTGATGCATGACGAGGAGGAGCACATTGATTTCCTCGAAACGCAAATGAGCTTGATCGGCAGCGTCGGTGTCGAACTGTATGCGCAGAAGCATATGGGCAAGCTTGGAAAAGCCGAAGACTGATTCCACGATGGCCGATCGGTTTCGATCAGCTTTGGCCGATCTTGCGTCCTGCGATGTTTGATTATGCGGCGATGGCTTGTGCCATCGCCGTTTCTTGTTGCCACACTGGTAAAGCGAAGCTTAATTCGCCGCTTGATGACGATGTTCAGCGGGCATTTGGCTGTGGAAGTCAGATTGCGGCTGCCTTTCTTCTTAATAATCTCGGTTAAGCGTTAAGGTTAATCTCCGTTTAAGCATTCGATGCCATCCTGCGCTCAATGGATCATCCATGGGATCGCGACGCGATCCGTTGGGCAAAGGATTATGTCATGGCGCGTGCAGGAGCTTTCGCTGTCGCAGGATTGACGGCGTTACTTTCAGGGGCGGCGGGCGCCGCGGACTATTCCAGGCCGTATGAGCCGATGGTTGAGCTGCCGCCGATCGAGGACGTCGCCAGCGGTTGGTATCTGCGTGGCGATATCGGCATGACGAATCAGCGTCTGGGCAAACTCAATCACGAGAACTTCGCCATCGCGCCGGCCCACCAGGTCGTCGACAAGAATTTCGAAAGCGGAATGCTCTTCGGCGTCGGTGTCGGCTACCAGTGGAACAATTGGCTGCGCACCGACATCACCGGCGAGTATCGCGGTGAGACCGGATTCCACGGCCTCGACACCTGGTACGATACATTTAACGGCATTGCGCGCTTCAACAACTACACGGCCAAGAAATCGGAGTGGCTGTTCCTCGCCAATATCTATGCCGACCTGGGAACCTGGCAGGGCATCACGCCGTTCATCGGCGCCGGCATCGGCATGTCGCGCAACACGATTCACAGCTTCCGCGACACTGGCATCGATCCTTGGCTTTCGCCGACGCTTGCCTATGCCAATGCGGATTCCAAGTGGAATTTCGCCTGGGCGCTTCATGCCGGTGTCGCCTATCAGCTCGCGCCGAACGTCTCCCTGGAGTTCGCCTATCGTTACGTGAATCTGGGCAAGGGTCTGACCGGCAACATCGTCGGCTATGATGGAGCGCAGACCATCGGTCCGATGCATTTCGACGACATCACCTCGCATGATCTGAAGCTCGGTGTGCGCTGGCTCTTCAACGACAGGGTCAAGGCGCCGAGCATGATCGAATTGCCACCGTTGATGCACCGGGGCTGATTGTCGAATGACAATGCTCAGCGCCAGGCTAGGGTCCTTTCAATACGGGGTTGCCGTAGCGGCAATGGCTCTTGCCGCGGGTTTCTGTACTCCGGCGATGGCCGCCGACATGGGCCGCGGCTACGTCATGCCGAAGTATGGTCCTCAGTCGATGCAGGTCGCGGAGTTCGCCTCCGGTTGGTACCTGCGCGGTGATATCGGCTATCGCTACAACAAGATGTCCGATCTCGTGACGCAGCCCATGGCGGTCGCGCGAGGCATCAAGGATCACGTCGCCGTTGGCGGCGGTGTCGGCTACAAATACGAGTGGCTGCGCGCCGACGTCACGCTGGATTACGGGCTGCGCACCAGCGTCTCCGGAGACGGGGGCGGCGTGGTCGGCCGCTATGACGGCAAGATCGATTCTCTGACCGCATTGTTCAACGGCTATGTCGATCTCGGTGATTGGGGTGGATTGACGCCCTATATCGGAGCCGGCATCGGCGTTTCGCGCGACAATGTGAGCGAATTGAACGGTGTTGCCGGATGGCGGCGTATCGAGCGCTGGGACCTTGCCTGGGCGGCCATGGCCGGCGCGAGCATCCAGATCATGCCGCAGCTATCGCTCGATGTGGGCTATCGGTATCTCAGGCTGGGCGATGCCCTCGCCGATGACGCGGCGGGCAACCGCATTCGCTTCAAGGGGCTCACCAGCCAGGAGGTCCGGGTCGGTCTGCGCTTCATGATCGACTGAAGGACCGGCTGACCGTCTTCCGCTCCGTCGTGTCAGCCCTGGTCATGTCAGCCCTGGCGATTGATATCCGGCACGCGATAACCAAATCGCAGATGAACCCTGAAGGGATGGCGCGCTCCGGACGCGCGCCTGTAGCTGTTTCATCACCGGACCGATCGGACACGGCGGCCTGACCGTTCCCGAACCCGTGATGCGGGCCGGCCAAACAGTCCGTTCCTGCCTATTGAAGTCTGCCATCCATTCCTGTAAACGCCGTCGCGGGACATCCCTCCCCAACGAGGGACTTCTATCTGGAAGGATAGGTCATGACGACGACCAAGCCCGGCGTGCGGCCGGTCATCCCGCACTTTTCCTCCGGCCCATGCGCCAAGCGCCCCGGCTGGAGCCTCCAGGCCCTCACCGACGCGGTTCTGGGCCGCTCCCATCGCTCGAAAATCGGCAAGGCCAAGCTCAAGCGCGCGATCGATCTGACGCGCGAGGTGCTTGAGGTTCCCGCCGGTTATCACGTCGGCATCGTGCCGGCCTCTGACACCGGCGCGGTCGAAATGGCGCTTTGGTCGCTGCTCGGCGCGCGCCCGGTCACGCTGCTGGCCTGGGAATCCTTCGGCGAGGGCTGGGTCGGCGACGTTCTCAAGGAATTGAAGCTCAAGGATTCCACCGTCCTGCGCGCCGGTTATGGCGAGTTGCCCGACCTGACCAAGGTCGATTGGACGAACGACGTGGTCTTTACGTGGAACGGCACCACCTCCGGCGTGCGCGTCCCGAACGCCGATTGGATTGCCGCCGACCGCCAAGGGCTTGCGATCTGCGACGCGACATCCGCCGCCTTCGCGCAACCGCTCGACTGGGCGAAGCTCGATGTGACGACCTTCTCCTGGCAGAAGGCGCTCGGCGGCGAGGCGGCGCATGGCATGATCGTTCTGTCGCCGCGTGCGGTGGAGCGTCTCGAAAGCCATAAGCCGGCTTGGCCGCTGCCCAAGATCTTCCGCATGACCAAGGGTGGCAAGCTGAACGCCGAGATCTTCGAGGGCGCGACGATCAACACGCCGTCGATGCTCTGCGTGGAGGATTATCTGGACACGCTGGAATGGGGCAGGTCGGTCGGCGGGCTCAAGGGCCTGATCGGACGGGCTGACGCCAATGCCGGTGTGATCGCGGATTGGGTCGCACGCACGCCGTGGGTCGCCTTCCTGGCCGACGATCCGGCGGTGCGCTCCAACACCTCGGTCTGCCTGAAGATTGTCGATCCTGCGGTGCTGGCGCTGCCCGCCGAGGATCAGGCCAAGTTCGTGAAGGGCTTGGCCGCTTCCCTCGATAAGGAAGGCGTCGCCTACGACATCGACGCCTATCGCGACGCGCCGCCCGGCCTTCGCATCTGGTGCGGCGCGACCGTCGAGCGCGCCGATCTCGAAGCGTTGACGCCTTGGCTCGATTGGGCCTTCGCCAACGCGCGCGAGCTGATGCCCAAGGCAGCCTAGCTCCCCCTTTGCATCGTCACGGCCGGGTCGGACCCGGCCGTCCGCCGCCTTTTCGGTTTCCCATGGGTGAGACCGCCGGCGACGACCAAAAAACAGAACCCATCCCATTGATTGGATCGCAGCTATGCCGAAGGTTCTTATTTCCGACGCCTTGTCTCCCGCCGCTGTTCAGATCTTCAAGGACCGTGGCATCGAGGTCGATTTCCAGCCGACGCTTGGCAAGGACAAGGACAAGCTCGCCGAGATCATCGGCAATTACGACGGTCTGGCGATCCGCTCGGCCACCAAGGTGACGCCGAAGATTCTGGAGCAGGCCGGCAACCTGAAGGTGATCGGCCGCGCCGGCATCGGCGTCGACAACGTCGATATTCCGGCCGCGACGGCCCGTGGCGTCATCGTGATGAACACGCCGTTCGGCAATTCGATCACCACGGCCGAACACGCGATCTCTCTCATGCTCGCGTTGGCGCGTCAGATCCCCGATGCCGATGCTTCGACGCGCGCCGGCAAGTGGGAAAAGAACCGCTTCATGGGCGTGGAAATTTTCGGCAAGACCCTCGGCGTGATCGGCTGTGGCAACATCGGATCGATCGTTGCCGATCGTGGCGTCGGTCTGCGGATGAAGGTGATCGCTTACGATCCGTTCCTGTCGCAGGAGCGCGCGCTCCAGCTCGGAGTCGAGAAGGTCGAACTGGACGATCTGTTGCGCCGTGCCGATTTCATCACCCTGCACACGCCGTTGACCGAGAAGACCCGCAACGTCATCGATGCCAATGCGCTGGCCAAGATGAAGAAGGGCGTGCGCATCATCAATTGCGCGCGTGGCGGCTTGGTGGACGAGGCGGCGCTGGTCGATGCGCTTAAAAGCGGCCACGTCGCGGGGGCCGCGTTCGACGTCTTCGTCGAGGAACCAGCCACGTCCAATCCATTATTCGAGCTTCCCAATGTCGTGTGCACGCCGCACCTGGGGGCATCCACCGCCGAAGCGCAGGAGAATGTCGCGCTTCAGGTTGCGGAGCAGATGTCGGATTATCTCCTGCGTGGTGCGATTTCTAACGCGGTGAATTTCCCGTCGATCACGGCCGAAGAAGCGCCGCGCCTTCGTCCGTTCATCGATCTGGCCGAGCGGCTCGGCTCGTTCGCCGGCCAGCTCACGGAGAGCGGCATCAGCAAGGTGCAAATCTCTTTCCAGGGCGCGGTGTCGAAGATGAACACCAAGGCCCTGTCGTCTGCCGCCATTGCGGGTCTGCTGCGGCCGATGCTCCAGGACGTCAACGTGGTGTCGGCGCCGGTGGTTGCACGTCAGCGCGGCATGGTGATCGAGGAAACAACCCGCGAGGCGGCGGGCGACTACGAGAGCTTGATCACCGTCGAGGTGACGATGGACAGCAAGACTCAGGATAACAAGGTTCGCGCCGTCTCCGGTACGGTCTTCGCCGATGGCCGTCCACGCATTGTCAACATCAAGGGCATCCGCATGGATGCGGAGTTCGGTCCCTCGATGATCTACATCACCAATCTCGACAAGCCGGGCTTTATCGGCCGCTTCTCCTCGACGCTCGGCGACGCCGGAATCAATATCGCGACATTCCATGTCGGTCGCGAGGAGGCCGGCGGCAACGCCATCGCATTGATCGAGGTCGATGGCGAACTGCCCGAGGCGGTGCTGGCTCAGGTGCGGGCGCTGCCGCAGGTGCAGCAGGCCAAGCCGCTTCGGTTCTGATCGTTCGTTGCAAAGGCGGCGCGGCCCGGTTCAGTTCGAGTACCGGGCCGTGATCTCGCGCGCGATCTTGGAGCCCTCGGCGAGATACCGCCGGATCGTCAGTTCGGCGGCCGGCGTGCAGACGCGATAGGTCTGCTGGAACACGCGATAGCCGCGGTTGAAGCTGATCGTCATTCGGTTCTTGCGCTCGTCGTCCTGCGCCTCGGCTTCGATGAGCGATTGCATTTCCTTGCGCCAGCGATCGCCATCGCCCGCGTCGCAGACGTCGCGCAGATAATGGAGCGCGCCGAGGATTTCGGACAGACGCAACAGGTCGCCCTCGAATGGCGCGCGCGGCGCCTCTGCGGCGCGCATCGGATTGGCCGATACGACCGCGAGGGCAAGCAATCCGAAGACAAGGGGGCGGACGGGCATGGCCGACATATGCGCCGGACCCGGCGGCCGCGCAAGCGGCTCAGGTCATCCCTGAACGCCCAGCTTCGCGAACGCCTCGTCCACGATTTCCGAAAGGCCCTCGGTGGTGTCGAAGCCGGCCAGTTCTTGCGGACTGATCCAGTGGAATTCCGACAGCTCCTCGTTCAGCGTCGGCTCGCCGGCGCGCCAGCGCGAGGCATAGCACAGGATGACGAAATGCCGCTCGATCCGCCCCTCGGCGTCGCGGGCCACGACCTCGCGATGGCCGGCCAGCGTCACGGGCTCGATGGTCATGCCGGTTTCTTCGAGGATTTCGCGGGTCAGTGCCTTGGTCAACGTCTCCCCGGCCTCGACGACGCCACCGGGCATGGTGTAGCGGCCGAGGGCGGGGCCGTAGGCCCGCCGCGCCAGGAACAGCTTGTTGTCACGCACGATCACGGCGCTGACGGCGACGACCGGGCGGGCCGGATAGTGGCGGGGATCGACGCTCATTGTTGCTGTGATCCTTGTGTGTGATGGAACGAAGCGGTGGATAGCGGCGGGGTCGCCTTGACGGTGCCGGGTTCGCGAAGGCAGGCAGAGTATAGCGGACGACCATCCAACGGCTTGGCTGATCGGTCAGCGGCAGTAAACGGGCGCGCCGGCAAAAGGGCAAGCCTCACACAAAGAGCATCGAAAGGGCAGGAGGATGTGCGGCCGTTACCTGATCGCCTCTCCGCCGGAGGTTCTTCGGGCGCTGTTCGGCTACCCGGATCAGCCCAACTTTCCGCCGCGCTACAATGTGGCTCCGACACAGCCGGTTCCGATCGTGCGCATGGCGGAGGGCGTGCGCCGTTTCGCTCTGGTGCGTTGGGGGCTCTTGCCGTCTTGGGTCAAGGACCCGGCTGCCTTCACGCTGCTCATCAACGGACGCGGCGAGACCGTCAACGAGAAGCCGGCATTCCGCAACGCCATGAAGCGCCGCCGCTGTCTGTTTCCAGCGGATGGATTTTACGAATGGAAAAATGTCGGTGGCCGCAAGCGCGCTTATGTGGCGCGGCCCGCCGTGAACGGGCCGGTGGCCTTCGCCGGTCTGTGGGAGACCTGGACCGGACCGAACGGCGAGGAGATGGAGACCGCCGCCATCGTCACCACCCAGGCCAACGCCGAGATGGCGGCCATTCATCACCGCGCACCGGTGATCGTGCCGCCGCAGGATTTCGACACCTGGATGGATTGCGGACGCTTCGGTGTGCGTGCCGCATCCGAGCTTTTGAGACCCGCGCCTGACGGGACGATGGATGTCTACGAGGTCGCGCCGGCCGTCAACAAGGTGGCGAACGACTCGCCCGATCTGCTTGAGCCGTTCACGGCTCCGCCGGGGCCGGTGACCGCCGCCCCTGCAAAGCCGGCTCACGACGACCGTCAGGGCTCGCTGTTCTAGCTGTCGCCCAGCGCCCGCTGCACGATATCGCTGACATCGCGCGACAGGCTCGGATGATCGGCGATCCGCCGCACCGCCGCCCGTGCCTTGGCCTGACGCACGCTTTCCAGCGCGCGCCAGCTCCGGAACGCGGTGGCCATGCGTGAGGCAACCTGCGGATTGGCGGCGTCCAGCTCCAGGATTGTGTCGGCCAGGAATTCGTAACCCGCGCCATCGGCTCGGTTGAAGCCGCTTTGATTGCCCTGCGCGAATGAGCCGATCAGTGAGCGAACCCGGTTCGGATTGGTCATGGAAAAGGCCGGGTGTGCGGTGAGGGCCTTAACGCGCTCGAGCGTATCCGCGCCCGGCGCCACGGCCTGGAGCATGAACCACTTGTCGACCACGAGCGGATCGCCCTCGAAGCGGTTGTAGAAATCATTCATCGCCGTATCGCGAGCCTTGCCCTCGTGCTGATTGAGCGTGGCCAGGGCGGCCATGCGATCCGTCATGTTGTCGGCCGCTTCGTATTGCGCCGCTGCCAGGCCGATCGCGTGCGGCTCGCCGGTCGCCGCCATGAGATCCAGGCAGACATTGCGCAGCGCGCGACGGCCGGCCGCTTCGGCATTCGGACTGTAGGGGCCGGATACGCGCATGGCCCGATAGGTCTCGGCCAGTCTGGCATTGAGATGAAGGCCCATCAGTGCGCGAAGGCCGGTCCTGGCCTGGAAGATCGAG
>Ga0180217_1001771_pt1 | contig 21956 bp, 15 predicted proteins | sample eDN3rd37CBELigOP_FD_128521 | JGI IMG/M metagenome (GOLD analysis project Ga0180217, IMG submission 128521) | Enriched Organic Plus compost microbial communities from Emeryville, California, USA - eDNA 3rd pass 37_C BE-Lig OP (version 2) (version 2) ... | reverse complement strand
TCCGCCTCGGCCTCGGAGCCGCCGAACATGGTCTTGGCGTAGATGATGCCAAGGCCGTAGCCGCCGCCATGGTCCTTGGCGATGCCGGTGGTCAGGTCGTAGGTGTCGGTCCGTGCCCAGTCGCGCTGCAGTTCCAGCAGGTACTGCAGGCTGGTCATCGGCCGTGCGCCGGCCTGGATCATCCGCTGCATGGCGCGCTCATGCGCCTCCTCGGAGACATCGCCGCAGGCATCGGCGATGACGTAGACCTCGAAGCCCTGGTCAAGCGCGGACAGGGCCGGGCCGACGATGCAGACTGAGGTCCAGAGGCCGGCGAGGACAATCCTCCGCTTGCCGATCCGGTTCACCCGGTCGATGACGTTCCTGTCCTCCCAGGTGTTCATGCTGGTCCGGTCGATCATGGCCTCGCCCGGGAAAGCCTCGGCGATCTCGGCGAACATCGGGCCGGAGAAGGTCTTCTCCGCCACCGTGGTCAGGATGGTGGAGACGCCGAACCCATTCGCGGCCTTGGCCACCATGGCGGCATTGTTGCGCAGCATCACCGCGTCGATGGACTTGGTGGCGAAGGCCATCTGCGACTGGAAGTCGATCAGGATCAGCAGGTGATCGGCCGCCGTCAGCAGCATGCGGCCCGGTTCGGGGCGAGCTTGGGGCATCGTCGTCCTTCGCTGTTGTCGGTAATGAATGAACCACTTCCGCCTCTCCGAGGGCGGAAAGCCGATCAAAGTCGTGCGAAAGTCAGCAGGTCCTCGTTGAGCCGGTCCCTGGCGGTGCTGGCCAGACCATGCGCCCCACCCGGATAGATCTTCAGGGTAGCTTCGCGTACCAGCTTGGAAGACAGCATGGCCGAAGTGCCAATTGGCACGATCTGGTCGTCGTCACCGTGGATGATCAGCGTTGGAATGTTGATCTTCCTCAGGTCTTCGGTGAAGTCGGTTTCCGAGAAGGCCTTGATGCAGTCCAGCTCGTTCTTCAGCCCGCCCATCATGCCCTGGAACCAGAAGTCATCGCACATACCCTGGCTGACCTTGTGTCCCTCACGGTTGGCACCGAAGAAGGGGATGGTGAGGTCCATGAAGAACTGCGAGCGGTCGGCTGCAACGCCAGCACGGATGCCATCGAAGATCTCGATCGGCAGACCGTCTGGATTGGCCTCCGTCTTCAGCATCAGCGGCGGCACTGCACTCACCAGCACGGCCTTGGAGACGCGCCTCATGCCATGGCGGCCGATGTAACGCACGACTTCACCGCCGCCTGTAGAGTGGCCAACCAGCATGGCGCTCCGCAGGTCGAGCGCGTCCATCAAGGTGGCAAGGTCGTCGGCATAGGTGTCCATGTCGTTGCCCGACCAGGGCTGGCTGGACCGGCCATGGCCGCGGCGGTCGTGCGCAATGCATCGGAAGCCGCTGGAAGCCAGGAAGACCATCTGGGCCTCCCACGCATCCGAGCTTAGCGGCCATCCATGGCTGAAGACCACGGGTTGCCCCGTGCCCCAGTCCTTATAGTAGATCTGCGTGCCATCATTAGTCGCGACGGTGCCCATGTGGTCACTCCTTCGAGTGTGCTCGCTCTGCGTGATCTGTTTTGATGCCTGTCTCCCGGTCGCTACGGGCGCGGCCGCAGCGCACCGGCGGTTGATGACGCAGCGGAAGCCTGCCTGCGAGGCGTGATGATGCGCCGACGCTGTTTCACCGCCTCCAGGAAGCACCGGGCAGGATCTGTTGATCCCGCCCGGCTACGGTCATCGGCCATACTCTACCGAGTACATGCCACCACCCTGCGGCACGAGGCGCGGCGTGCCGCCGGTCGCGGTGGCCATGCTGCTGGCACGCGTGTCGTACACCACTTCCAGCATGCCGTTGACGTTCTCCAGCCGCAGCACGCGTTGCGACTGCGTCGGACCGGGCGCCATGTCGTAGATGATCTCGATCCCGCCGCCATTCTCACTGATCATCACCTGACGTACGATCCGCTCGCCAAGAATGGGCCCGAGCTGCATCCGCTGACCCGGCTGCATTGTCGTTGCGCTCTGTGCCGCGGCGTCTCCGGCCATCGTCATGGAGAGCACGGCAGAAGTCACAAGGATGGTGCGAAGCATGGAAACGTCCTCTGCTGGTGGGATGGATCAGTTGAAGCCATGTCACGGCGGCGCGTGCAGCGGTCGCATGGCTGCGAGTGCGCGAGCACCGATCTTCTCGCCCAATCGCTGTCCCGCTTCGGTTGCGGCGCGGAAATGCGCGCCTGCCCAGATGCGCGACTGGGAGCATTCCCGTGCGGCCGCAGCGAGGTTCGGGAAGCGGCGAGCCGCCGGCGGGCGCGCGTCCACAGCGACATAGGTGACGGTCTGAAGCTCCGGTCCGAATACGCCCTGCAATACCCGCGCTGCCGTGGCGCAGTCGGCGCTGTGAGCGGAGGGGTGGTCGGGGTGTGGGGGCGTCGGCAGCAGGGGCTCCCAGCCGGGCTCGGGTGCCACATGCACTCTGTCACCCTCCGTGATCGCGGTGATCGGGCGCCAGAATCCAAAGTGGCGCTTGTTATCCCAGGCGATGACATAGGCATCAGCAAGCGCGGCGGTGATCTGCGCCATTGCTCGTGCTTCCGCCCAGAGGCCGCCTGCGGGCGGATGTTCTGCAAGCAGCGCCACGGCAAGGTGGACGAAGCCACGCTGCGAGGTCTGCTGTCCCCAGAACAGCGCCGCTTCCGTCTGTGCGGCGCTGCGCTCGGTCGAGAACTCGGCACCAAGTCGACGTACTTCCTCGAGATCGGCGAGGGCCTGCGGACTGCCAGGCAACGGCGGTGGTGCTCCACGCAATTCGGCCCTGCTCCCGGCCAGCAGTGGCCGATCCTCTGCGACCAGACCGTGCTGGAAGAAGGGTGGTGTCGGGCGCCACTGCCCTGGCGCATTCCCCGCCGGGAAAGGCACCGCCGGTCGCGAGGACGCGGCCATCCGCTCGACCATGGCAAGCCCGACGGCCGCACCGAGCCTGATGCCCGCCTCCAGCCCCTTCTGGTCCGTGATGCCATTGGCACTCAGCGCGGCACGGAAGTTCGGTTCGACCAACGCGATCTGGTCCGGGTGTCGGGCGATGAGCACCTGGAAGGCTGCGGCAGCCATGGCGACAGCCGGTGCGGCCCCTGATGGAAGGGGCTCATCTGCCGCGGCCGGGGCGAAGCGGGCGTAGTGCGGCTCCGCGGCGTTCAGCGCATCGTGCATGGCCAGATGCATGAGTGCCATGGTTCGCCAGCTCGGCAGGCCACCGCCAAGCCTGTCGGCGAGCAACGTCCATGTAGTAACTGCGCCCGGCTGAGGCGCCGGAGGCACCTCGACCGCCATTTGCGCGGATGATGGTGCGCCCCCGATCAGCTGCAGAGCCAAGCATGCCGCATACAGCGAAGAGCTTCGAACCGGATTCAGCCTCGCCGTTCTCGCATGTGATGCGGCGCGAGACAGGTGATGTCCTGACGATACCGTGAGCACGGCATCGGCGAGCGAGTCATGGCGCGCGAAGTCGGGATTTGAGCGATGCACACCGCTGGCCGGGGTGGCAAAGGCACCCGACCCTGCAGCGGGCCGGCCAGCAATGAAAGCGCTGAGCCAGGTCATCCCCAGGAGTATCGGCGCCGAGTTCGGCTCCGGCCTGCACATGGCAATGGCTTCCGCCAGGCATGCCGTACGGCTGTCGTGACGCGGACGCCGATGTTTCGGGACGGAGGACACGACAGACTTCCTCATCAACTCCGCATCCACCTCTGGGGTGAGGTGCCGAGAGCGTGGCAGATCGGCATCGCCGCCGTCGTGGCAGGCGAACCAAACTTCTCGTAAATCTGCGAAATCACCGGCGCCTGGCGAGGCGGGCCAACATCGCCCGTCCCGCGGATCCTTGCGCCTTGCGGCCTGCGGCACGCGAACGCAGACGGGCGAGCCTGTTCTCAGGCTCCTTCGAGAGCCGTGCCTGCTCGGGCGAGCAGTCCCGCTGCCCTCTGCATGAGCTGATCGGCCGTGAGGTATGCACCTTCCCTGGCCAGCCTGGCAGCCTCCTCCTCGGACAAGCTTCCGGCGACCGCACGTTGGAGTTCCCGGTGCACGAATTCGGCGCTGAAGCCGCGCCGAAGCTTTGTGGTGGCGTGATAGGCGTCGGCGTGGCCGAGGCTGAGTGCGGCGAAGGTGCTCTCCCCCAGGCGTGCCGCAATCAGGCCCAGGCGCTCGAGTCCGCCGACCACCTCATGCTGCAGTTCCATTGCCCTTACGGCGTGAAGGCTCGTCACCACCATCGGACAGGCTTGCGCCATGTTGCCTTGGGCGAGGAGGTAGGATGCCATCGCACCAGTGATGGGCTGCGCCCAGCCGGAGCGATCCTTCGCATCGCCGAACATGGCGAGTGCCTCGTGTGCGACTTCGATTGCCCGTTCCCTGTCGCCGGCGCCGAAGCGAATCTCTGCCATGCTGCCGAGCGTGAGGGCCACATCCCGCGGGCTGCCGATGCGCCGGGCGGCGGACAGCGCCTCATCCAGGCAGTCGAATGCAGCGCCGAAGGTCATACGCAGGGCAAGGGACAGAGCCCGTACACGCAGCCAGGATACCAGCGCCTTGCTCTCGCCTACTCCTTGGAGCACCACGCCGGCCTCTTCCAGGAAGGGCTCGGCAGCATCCAGCTCGCCGGTGACAAGGAGCTGGTGGCCGTGACGCCACAGCGACCGGCCGAGATCAATCGGCACATCCGCGCTGCGGAACAAAGCAACGGCCTCACGGGACGCCGCGAGCGCCCGCGGGTCGCCGAGCGACAGCCATCCGCAACGGCCCAGCCACAGACGGCCGGCGACATCGGGCGGTGTCGCACCGGTGACCTTCGAGAGTGCGACATCGAACCACTGACGCAGTTCCGGGGCGAGCGAGATCTCCGACCAGACATGTTCGGAAAAGCTTGCCAAGCGGATGCCGAGCGCCTCGTCACCGTCAGGCCCGAAGGCCCAGGCAAGGCCGGCGCGCAAATTCCCGATCTCGGGCGCATAGAGGTCGAGCCATGCGTCATCCGGCATGTAGGGCCAGTCCGTTTCCGCCCGCTCGTAAGTCCGGAGGAGCCATTGGGCCAAGCGGTTGCGCAGCTTGCCCACGGCCCGAGGCGGCAGGCGCTCGGCGGCATAGTAGCGCGTCGGGTCAAGCATGCGGTAGCGAGGCTGGGTGCGCGTCAGATCCGCCTGGACCAGAGACTTATCAACGAGGGCGGCGATCCGCCGTAGTGTCTCGTCCTCACTGGCGCCACAGCCGGCGACGAAAGTTGCCGATTCCGCCGTCCAGCCTCCGGAAAAGACGGAGAGTCGCGCCAGGAGGTCGAGCTCCTCCACTTCAAGCAGGTCGAGGCTCCAGCCGACCGTTGCGCGCAGTGTCTGCTGGCGCGGAAGCGCAGTGCGGCGCCCGGCGGTCAGCAGCTCGAATCGTGCATCGAGCCGTGCCCGCAACTCGGCGACCGTGAGGGCCTGCAGTGTCGCCGCGGCAAGTTCGATCGCGAGCGGAATGCCATCAAGGCGACGGCAGATCTCCATGATGTCAGCGGCCTCGGCGTCCGTCGGCGCGAAATCGCCGAGGACGGCGCTGGCGCGCTCCAGGAAGAGATCGCTCGCCGCATGCTCCCGCAGGCATTCGGCGGTGACCGTCGCCGTCGCGGCGGCCATGCCAAGCGGACCCAGCCGGTGCAGTCGCTCGCCTTCCGCGCGGAGCGGTTCGCGGCTTGTTGCCAGAATGGCAACATCCGGGGAGGAACGAAGAATGGCCTCGGCGGCTTCGGCGGTCGCCCGGAGCAGATGCTCGCACCCGTCGAGGACGAGCAGCCCGCGCTTGCCAGCGAGCAGCAGCGCGATGCTGCGGGAGAGTTCGCCGCCGCGCGGCTGCACGCCAAGCGCGGTGGCAATTGCCGTCTGGACCAAGTCGGGCTCGTCGAGCGGGCCCAACTCCGCGATCCATGCGCCGTCCGGGAACTGTCCATGCAGCTGCTCCATGGCGGCGAGTGCTACCCGCGTCTTCCCGATGCCGCCGGGCCCGACCACGGTGAGGAGGCGTGACTTCTCAAATTGTGCCTGAATCCGACGGAGATCCTCAGACCGACCGATGAGGCGCGTGATCGGGCGCAAGGAGCTGGCAGGCGGGCTCGGCACCTCGGTGGGCGGTGGGATCGGCTTCGGCAGCAGGCTGTCATCGCTGTCGGATGTCAGCGCCTGCATGGGTGCCGCAGCGAATTCCTCGACCGGCACCACGAAGCGGTAGCCGCGGCCGGATATGGTGGCGATGACGCTGCGACCGAGGAGCTTGCGCAGACTGGCGATGTGAACGGTGAGGTTTCCCTCCTCCACGATGCGGCCTGCCCAGACCAGTTCCATCAACTCGTCCTTGGGAACCACCCGCCCGCGACGTTCCACAAGCGCAAGAAGAAGATCAAAGGCTCGGCCGCCAAGCGGGACCTCCTGGCCATCCGTGAGCAACATCCGGCGGTCCGGGACGAGCTCATAAGGTCCGAACAGGAACCTCTTCGCGGCGTCCGCCACGGCCGTCACCTTTGGAAATTTTTGGAAGACCATACTGGCCGGCGCGCGGATCCGTGGGCAAGAATTCCGATCACAGACCTGAGTCGCGGGTGCCGCGGAAGCGCGCCGTGTGGCTATCCAAGGCGGAGACGGCGTGGAGTTCATCCACACGGCCTGTATTGAGGTGGAGGGGGGCCGTACCGGCGCGGCACGCACTCCGGATGGCGCGATGACCTTGGAGTTCGCCCTGTCCCTGTCACCCGGGCCGGTCGGAACGGTTCGCGGCACCTGTCCCGAGCAACTCTTCGCCGCAGCCTACGGTGCCAGTTTCGGTTCCACGCTCGACCTGGAAGCCCGTCAGCTTGGCATCATCCTGGCCGGTTGCACGGTGGCCGCCAGCGTATCTCTCGGCCATGGGGACGAGGGCTGCTTCGCCCTGTCCGTCGAATTGCAGATCCATCTGCCGGGACTCGATGCCGTGACGGCACGGCGGCTCGTCCGGTCCGCTCATGCGGAGTGCCCATATTCGCGAATGGGGCGCGGCAATATCGAGATCCGTCTTCTGCTCACGGAGGTGGTGGGGCATGAGGGGCGGGAGATCCGGGACATTCTGACCGATCCGGAGTGACTGTTGCCACGCGGCGCTTGCCGGTGCCCCAGAGCAGGCGGGACTCTGCCTCCGAGCAATTACGCGTCCGGGCAGAGGAGCTGACAGCAGGCCGGCGCCGTTACGGCTCTTCCCATTCACGGGGACAGCAATGCAACGGCTGCGAGGGATAGAGAATCACCATTCACCGACCGAGGCGGCGGTGCCGTGCGCGTCAGTGCGCCAGCTGGCGGCGCGCTAGGGCAGCGAAGGTGCCATCCCGCGCCATGAGCTCCTCGAACCGCCCCTCCTCGACGACACGCCCGGCTTCCAGCACGATGATCCGGTCTGCTCCCTCGATCGTGCTCATCCGGTGCGCGATGACGATGCGCGAGACGCGCAATCCGCGGATCGTCTCGCTAACCCGCGCCTGGGTGCGATTGTCGAGCGCGGAGGTCGCCTCGTCCATGATGAGCAGCCGGGGGCGGCGCGCCAGGGCGCGGGCGATCATCAGCCTCTGCCGCTGTCCGCCCGAGAGCACCGTCCCGCCCTCGTTCAGGAAGGTCTCGAACTGCATCGGCATGGCGCGGATCTCTTCGGCGATGCCGGCCTGCTCCGCCGCCTCCCAGGCTTCCGCCTCGGAGAGCGGCATTCCCATGGCGATGTTCTGCAGGATCGAGCCTGCCATCACCCGGCCGTCCTGCAGCACCACGCCCATTTGCCGTCGCACTGCCCGCAGGGGCAGACCCGCAAGGTCGCGCCCGTCGAGCAGGATCGAGCCCGACTCCGGCCGGTCGAAGCCGAGCAGCAGGCGTACCAGGCTGGACTTCCCGGCCCCCGAAGGTCCGACGATGGCCACGAACTCGCCTGGCCGCAGGTGGAAGGAAACATCCTGCAGCACCAGCGGCCGCTCGGGCGCATAGCGGAAATTCACATGGGCGAACTCGACGCCGCCCCGCAGCGGCTCGGCAAGCATCCCGCCGGCGGCGGCAGGCTCGGATTCCTCGCGCTGCTCGATGATCGGCGCCATGCGCCCGTAGAGCGGGCCGATGCGCAACAATTGCAGTGCCGTGCCGGCAAGCCCGGTCAGGGCGCCTATGAACTGGCCATAGGCGACATGGAAGGTAACGAAGACATCCGGGGGAAAGGTGGCGAACAGCCGGGCACCGGAGACGTCGCTCCAGTCCTGTGGCGTCTCGAAGGGCGCGAGGAGAATGTCCGCCTGCCAGCCCAGCACCAGCACCAGGCAGCCAAGGCTCAGCGCCGGCATCGCCGCGCTGATCGCAGACGCCATGTTGCCGAGGCGCTGCTGGTCCATGGTCCGCGCGGTCAGCCGCGCCTGCTGCTCGGCCCAGAGCGCGAAGACGCGGCGCTGCGCGGCGGAGAGCCGGATGCGGTTGATGCCGCTAATGATCTGCATGACCAGGCCCTGCTGTCGCCCGGCCAGCTCCAGCATCTCCCGGCTGGCGCGCACCAAGCGCCGGCCGATGATGTGCACGGCACCGACGAAGATCAGCGCCAACAGGGTGCCGGCGAGGGTCAGGCGCCAGCTGTGGTACAGCATCAGGCCAAGGCTCAGCAGCCCGGAGACGCCGTGCATCAGGCCGGAGAGGGCCGCGCCCGAGAGCAGCTGGCGCATCTGGTTCACGGCGGTTGCGCGGCTGGCCATGTCGCCGACGGAGAAGCCCCGGAAGAAGGGGGCCGGGAGGCGCAGCAGCCGGTCCCAGATCGCCGACTGGACACGGTTGTCGAGCAGCCCTTCGAGCCGCAGCGCCAGCATGCTCTGCGCCGTCTGCACCAGCGTTCCGATCAGCGTGGCGGCGAGCATGAGGCCGATGACGACGATCAGCTGTCGGCGATCCGCCGTGGGGATGATGGGTTCCATCACCCAGCCGGTGGCAATGGGCGCGAACAGCGCGGCCAGCCCGCTGAGCAGCATGAGGCAGGCGAAGCCAAGCCAGGGCAGGGGGATGCCGCGCAGCCCGTGCGCTACCAGCGACGGCGCCGACCAATGGTCGCCGGCAAGCGGCGCATGCACTGCCAGAGCCACCGGGGCGAGCCTTTCGGCCTCGGCACGGCGCAGCCGACGCGCATGCGTGCCTGGTGCGGCGAACAGCTGAAAGCCCCCCGACAGGCGCGGCTGCAGCGCGAAGCTGCGATCGCGCGCTGCGGTGAAGACCACCATGTCCTCGCCCCCGGAGTGCCACCAGCCTGGATCCAGCGTCACCTCGCGCCAGCGTGCCCCCGCTGCCTCCAGGCAGCGCTTCGCCTGCGCGACAGCATCCTCCCCGGGCAGGGCGGCGATGGAATGGGCGGGCAGACCAAGCCGCTCCAGCATGGCGAGCGCGCCCGCAGGGCCGGCGCCGGCTGCCATGGCCTCCGGCTCGTGGCCGAGCAGTGCCGCCATGCGTCCGATGCTGCCGGATACCCGGGCCTGCTCCGCCTGCCGCAGCGCCTGCGTGCGGGCGAGGCTGCGGGCCTCCTCCCTGGCTGCACGGCTGGCGACGGCAAGCGCTGCATCCTGGAACAGCGCGAGCAGGCCCGCGACCATCGCTGCGCCCTGCGGCGGCATGGCCGCCGTGGTGCGGGCCGTGACGGTCGCGTCCTGCGGAAAGCGGGCCCAGACCCCGGGTGCTACGGGCAGGGCGGCCGCCGGGGTGCCGCCAGGTAGTTGCCCTGCCACTCCGCCCGCCGTCAGCCAGAGCACGCCAGCCGGCGGCATAAGGGCGGCTCCGCCCGGCGCGGTACCGTCCAGCGCAGGCGGCGGAGCGGCGTCCTCCGGTACCGGATGCCCTGCGAGGCGCGCCAGGGTCTGCACCCAGGCCTCGACGGCCTCGGGCATGCGGTCACTCCCCTCCGCCAGCAGTACGGCGCTGTCCGCTTCGGACAGGATCCGCACCGTGGCCGCCTCCGTCGCCACCATGGAGAAGCCGCATCCCTCGGCTCCGACCGCGAGGGCGAAGCTGCCGCCGCTTGCGCCAGCGATGAACTGGCGCCGGAAGAGCGGCTGTGGCCCGGTCGTATCGACGACGTCAAGCGACCACTCAACCTCGCCATCCAGCACCAGGATGCCCACTGGCGCCGGGCCGGCGGTCCAGCGCACGCCGGGGGCGAGGCGCAGCAGTGTCGGCAGGGAGGCGACCGAGTCCTCCGCTCCCGAAAGGGCAGTGCCGTTGCCGTCCAGAGGCCTCACGTCGCTGCCACCAGCGCCGCGTAGCGTCCACCGGCCGCCAGCAGTGCCTCGTGCGTCCCCTGCTCGATCACTCCGCCGCCTTCGAGTACGTGGATCCGGTCGCAGTCGCGAATGGTGCTGAGGCGGTGGGCGACGATCACGCAGGTGCAGCCGCGCCGGCGCAGGTTGTCCATCACCGTCTTCTCCGTCACCGGATCGAGGGCAGAGGTCGCCTCGTCGAGGATCATCACCGTGGGCCGCTTCACCAGTGCCCGCGCGATCTCCAGCCGCTGCCGCTGGCCGCCGCTGAGATTGAGCCCACCCTCGTCCAGCCGCGCCGCGTAGCCGCCGGGCAGCGCCGCGATCGTGTCGTGGATGCAGGCATCACGGCAGGCCTCCGCCACGGCGGCGGGGTCGCAGGTCGGGTCCCACATGGTCAGATTGTCCGCCACGCTTCCGGCGAAGATCTGCGTTTCCTGCTCGACCACGCTGACGCTCGCGGCGAAGGCCTCCGGCGGCAATGCGGCGAGGTCCTGCCCGTCGAACAGGATGCGTCCGGCCGCCGGATCGATGGTGCGGGAGAGCAGGCGCAGCAGGGTGGACTTGCCGCTGCCGGTAGCGCCGACGAAGGCGACGCGCTCGCCCGGTGCGATCCGGAAGAAGAGGTCGCGCAGCACCAGCGGCGCACCCGGTCCGTAGCAGGCCGAGACCGCCTCGAAGGCAATGTGCCCGGTCAGCCGCGCAGCCGGCGCGGCGGCCGGCGGGGACAGCAGGGCAGGGGCCGCGGGGCCGGCGCGCTCCTGCCCGTGTTCGAGCACGTCCTGGATGCGCAGGAAGGACGCCTTCACCTGCTGCAGCTGGTCGCCCAGGCCCTGCACTGCCTGCAGCGGTCCGGTCACCTGGCCCACCAGCACCTGGAAGGCGAGCAGACCGCCGATGGTGAGCTCGCCGCGCATGATCAGCCAGGCCCCGGTTCCGAGGATCAGCGGTGTGGTCGCCGCGCCGAGCGCCGCCGGCAGCAGCGACAGCCGCATCGCCGTGACGCTGAGGCGCTGCGTCGTGCCCGCGAAGGCCACCTGGCGGCCGCACCACAGGCGGAAGAAGGCGTCCTCGCCGCCCTGGGCCTTCAGCGTCTCGATACCGGCCAGGCCGCCGGCCGAGACCGCCAGCAGCCGCGCGCGGGCGCTCAGCGCCACGGCGTTCATGTCGAACAAGGAGCGCTGGCGCAGCAGCGCGGCGCCGAGGTTGAGCGCGGAGAGCCCCAGCGCCACCGCAGTCAGCTCCGGCGAATGGAACAGCAGCAGTAGGCTGAACATCCCGGCGGTGATCAGGCCCGCGAGGGTCGTCGGCAGCGGCCCCGAGAGTGTCTGTGCCAGCTGCTGGCAGAGCCCGACGCGCATCGCCAGGTCGGCGGCATGGCGCTGCGTGAAGTAGAGATAGGGCAACTCCAGAAGCCGCTGCATCAGCCGAAGCGAGAGTCGCGCGGCGACTGCGGTGCCGAGCTTCAGCAGCACCTGCTGCTGCAGCCAGCGCAGCAGCCCCGCGGTGGCGGCCGTGGCCAGCAGGACCAGGGCGACGGGCAGGAGCCAGTCGTCAAACTGCCGGGTCAGCACGTCATCGGTGAAGGCCTTCAGCGCCGCAGGAAGCAACAGGCCCGGCAGCACCGCGAGCAGGGTGAGCGCCATCGCCATGACCACGCTCGCGCGGTCGGGCAGAAGCTGGCGCAGCACCGGCCGGAACACCTGCGGCGGCGTCCCGCCGCGGCGGAAGCCGGGGCCGGGCTGCAGCTCGATGGCGATGCCGCTATAGCTCCGCGCGAATTCCTCGCGCGGCACGCGGCGCCGGCCGCTTGCCGGGTCGCAGAGCGTGACGCTCTTCCGCCCGGCCCGCTCGACCACCAGGAAATGGTTGCGGTTCCAGTAGACGATCGCCGGCAGGGCGAGGTCGTCGATCTCCTCGGCCGTGATGCCGCGGCCCTCCGCCTGCATGCCGTAGTCGCGGGCGGCTCGGACGATATTGCCGGCGCGCGCCCCGTCGCGCGAGACGCGGCAGGCGTCGCGCAGCGCCTCGAGCGACACCCAGCGGCGATGATAGGCCAGCACCATGGCCAGCGACGCCGCACCGCACTCGACTGCCTCCATCTGGAGGACGGTCGGCACGCGTCGCCGCCAGCGCCAGGCGGGGCCCGGGGTCACGGCGCGTCCAAGCCCATCCAGGTCGAGACCATGGGCGCCACAAGGTCGAGCGGGCGGATCTGCCGCGTGCCGACGCTGACGCTTGCCAGCGCGCCGGTGTTGACCGGCAGCGGCGGGGCGGCGGCGGAGGTCCAGCGCAGCCCGCCAGGCACCGACGGGTCGGTGGAAAGCTGCAGCCGGGCCTGCAGCACCGGTCCTTTCCCGGTGAGCGTTCCCCCGATGTCGCTGTCGCCGAGCCGCGCGCGCACCTCGCTCGCATCCACCGCGAATTCCGAGACGCTCACCACCTTCGCAAGGAGCGAACCATAGATCTCCCGCTCGATATAGGTCGGCGAGACCTCTGCCGACATGCCCTGCGCGATCGCCTTGCCCTGGGTCACGGGGAAGAAGGCCAGCACCTCGAGCCCGGCGGCACGACGTTCGATCGAGACCACGGTCTGGCCCGCCTGCACCTGTGCGCCGGGCAGCACGGAGGTGCCGACGATCCGCCCGGCCGTTGCGGCGCGGATCATGCCGGTGGCTTCGATGCGGGCCTTGGTCTCTGCCAGCTGCGCGCGTGCGGAGACGAGCTGGCGCTCCAGTTCCTGCAATGCCTGCCGCTTCTGGTCGGCGAACTGCCGGTTGCGCGCGGCGGCCTCCACAAGCTGCGCCTGGGCGTCCGCGACGGTCTGCTGCGCCTGGAACAGCTGTGCCTGCGTCTGCTCGACCTGCTGGCGCGTCACATAGCCGAGGCGTCGTTCCTCCTGCTGCAGGCGCAGCGTCTGCCGCAGCGCGGCGGCCTGGGTTTCGGCATTCGCCAGCCGCAGCCGCTGCGTCGCATCCTCGCGCTCTGCGGCCGCCGCGGATGCTGCGAGCTCCTCGGCCGTCGCCGTCTTCAGCCTCTCAAGCTCGCGGTTCAGGTCGTCCACCACCTGCCGGCGGCCGACCCGTTCGGCCTCATCGGTCGGGAGGTCGAGAAGGGCGAGCACATCGCCCTTCTCGACCTCGTCTCCAGGCGCGACGCGCACGTCTCGGACGAAGCCGTTGGCCTGCGCCGCGATGGCATAGATCGCGCCATGTTCGCGCAGGATCACGCCCATGCCGTCCACGCGGTAATGCAGGCGCCCGAACAAGCCCCAGGCCAGCACCGCGCCGAGCAGCAGCGTCCAGATCGAGAGCACGATCCACTGGCCGGTGCCGGCGAGCACATAGACCTCGTCGGTGCGCTCGCCCGCCGGCGCCCGCACCGAGGCCGCCGGCGGGCGTGTCCTGTCATCCGCCATGTCGCTCAGCGCCCCGCCGCTGGCGCGAGGCCCAGCCCCGCGGCATTCAGCCGGCCGGTCAGGGCCAGGATGCGCCCTTCCGTCTGCACCGCGCTGGCCCGGAGCTGCAGCTGGCTGCTGCGGCTGGCCAGCAGGTCTAGGCGTGCGCGCAGCATGTCCTGCACGGTGCGGGTGCCGTCGCGTACGCCGCGCTCCAGCCCGTCCACGACGGTGCGCAGATCGCCGGCTCGCGCCCGCTCCATCTGCAGCCGCTTCAGCGCCGCCTGCCGCGCTTCCCATGCGGCGGCGAGCGGATTGCGGCTGCTGAGGATCTGGGCCGAGAGCGCCGCTTCGGCGGATTGCAGGTTCCGCCGGGCCTGGCTGATCCGGGCGATATTGGCGCCCCCGGCATAGAGCGGAATCGAGAGGTTCACGCCGACATTCCAGTTCGTGTCGCGGCTGTCGGCGGTATAGGGGCCGTAAGGCGAAGTGGCGGTGCCGCCCTCCCGCTCCTGGGTCAACTGGTAGGATATGCCGGCGGAGAGGCTGACCGTCGGCAGCACCTGGCCGATCGCCAGCGCGACCTGGTGGCGCTGCGCCTCCACCTCGCGCCGGGCAATGGCAATGTCGGGGTTCTTCTCGAGAAGCTGACGCTCCAGTTCCGGCAGCCCGCCGCGGATGTGGCGCGAGAGGTCCGGCGCTGTGAGCCGGCTGCCGACGGGAGTGCGCAGCAGTGCCGTCAGCTGCTCGATGCCGCTCAGGCGGTCGCTTTCCGCCTGCGCCAACTCCGCTTCGGCACTGCGGCGCTGGGCGACGACGGAGTGGTAGTCGGCGCTGCTGATCAGGCCGCGCCGCAGCATGTCGGCATAGGCGGCCTCGATGCGTCGCAACGCGGCGGTCTCGTCGCGCAGCAACGCGAGGCGGCGTTCCGCCGCCTCGGCCTGGACATAGGCGCCGAGGACGGCATCGAGCACCGCCTGCTCGGCGGCGAGGACACGGATCGCGGCCTGCTCGGCGGATGTGCCGGCGATCCCGATCTCTGCCTCGGTCCGCCCGCCGCGATAGAGGTAGAGCGTGGATGTCAGGCCGACGCTGGTGCCGGCGTAGCGCTCCGTCGCCAGGGAATCGATCTGCCCGGCAGCGGCACGGTCCCGCTCGACGGCGCGGAGCTCGCCGCGGTTGTAGCCCACGGAGGCGCTCACCTGCGGCCGCCAGGACAGCCCGCGCGCCACGGCAATCCCCTCGCGGCTCGCCTCCAGGGCACGCCGGGCGGAGACGATCTGCGGGCTCACCTCGATCGCGCGGGTGAAGCTTTCCTCGAGAGTCAGCCCGCGGGCCGGAGCAGTCAGCGCAAGGGTAACGACGACCCACACGCAGCGCCTGATGGGACCGGTCGGCGGCGGCTTTCGCTCCATGGTGGCCAGTGAAGGCGAAGGGTCGTGCCGCCGCAGGGGAGAATGCTCCATTCTGGCGGCATCCCAAGGGGGTGGGGGCGGCCCGGCCCCGAATTGGCGCCAAGTGGGCGGACGACCCGCCCCGGATGCTGCAAGGCTGCGGTACCGTTCCGGAGTGCCCTTCCCATGCAGCCCCTCGCGCGGGAATCCAGCATCGGCCACATCGCTCCGCCGGTATCGCCCCCGGCGATCTGGGAGGAGATCTGCGGCCATATCGAGGGGCTCGCCCTGGCCTCCACCCTGGCGATCCTGGATGCGCGGGGCGTGCTGCGCCGGTTGGCCGGGGGCGCGGCGGTGCCCGCGACCGCGCTGCTCGGCGAGGCCGCACCGGGCTTTGCGCTGGTGGCGCTGCGGCTGGCCGCCCGCCTCGGCTGGGTGGAGGCGGAGTCGTTCCCCCTCGGGCCGGGAACCCGCTTCCGGCTGACCGATGAGGGCCTCTCGGCGCTGCCGCTGCTGCCCGTGCATGGGATGCTGGCGGCCGGAGATCCGGCAGCCGCGGCGACGGTACTGGACGCGGTCGCCGCACGGGTGCCTGCCTCGCTGGCACGGCAGGTGCGTCGGCATCTTGCGGGACATGTTCTCGCCGCGCCGCTGCTGCGGCTGCATGATGCCGCGGCGGAGAGCGCGGCGCCGTGTCCTGATGCCCTGTCGGGGCAGGTCGTGGCGGCCCTCCGCGATCTCGGCTGGGCCGGACCCGATGGGGCCCTGACACCGGCCGGCAGCTTTGCGCTGCGCTGCGCGCCGCAGTACCGCCATGTGCTCTGCTACGGGCCGCTGCTCGGCGCCGTGCCGTCGCTGCTGGCCGGCGGCGCGGCACCGCGCGCGGTCGAGCATGCGGCGCAGGAGACGCATCTCGACCGCGACGCGGATATCCGCTTCAGCGGCGATGTCTATCGGCGGACCTGCGCGCTCGCCGCCGCCAGCATCGCCCGGACAGCGCTCGCCGCCGGCATCCGGCCGCGCGCCATCGTCGATCTCGGCGCCGGGGACGGCTCCATGCTGGTGCATCTCCATGGCGTGCTGGCCCCGGAGTTGCCCGGGCTGGTCGCCGTGGCACTGGATCCGAGCGCGGTGGCACGGGCCTGCGCGGCCGAACGGCTGGCCACAGCAGGTATCCCGCATCGGGTGCTGGCGGGCGACATCGCCGAGCCGGCTGCGGTCGGGGCCGCCCTCCACGCCACCGGCCTCGATCCGCGCCAAGTGCTGTTCGCCACCAAATCCGTGCTGCACGACCGGGCGCTGGGGCGCCGGGCGGCGTCGGGCCGGGCCGGACGCAGCGAGGGCGCTTTCGCCGATGCCGCTGGCGGCTTCGTGCCGGCCCAGGTGGTGGAGGCTGATCTCGTGGACTGCCTTGCCGGCTGGCGTGAGGTCATGGGGCCGGCAGGCATGCTGGTGATCGAGGCGCATACGGCACCGCTGCGGGATCCGCTGCCACTCGCCTCACGAGGCATCGTCGCCGCGCTGGAGGCCACGCATGGCTATTCCAGCCAGTACCTGCTCGAGCCGGCGATCCATCTCGCCTGCTGCGAGGAGGCCGGGCTGCGGTCCGCCGCCAGCCAGGCCATCGGCGAAGCCGCTTTCGGCTTCGCGCCCCTCACCCTGACCTGGCTGCGACCGGGTTGAGGGGGGCAGCCCTCCCATGGAAAAGGAACATGCCATGACAGAGCGCTACTGGTTCCGCCGCCGTCGCTACGGCTTCGGCATCTCCCCGGCCAGCCCGGCCGGCTGGCTGGCGACCCTGCTGCTTGGGGGCGTGTTGTTCGCGCTTGGGCTGCTGTTCCTCTCGGGCCCCACGGCCGACCCGCTGCGCTTCGCCATCGGTGCGCTCATCGCGATCGCTGCCTTCCTGCTGATCGCGCTGCGGCGGCTCGAGCCGCGCGAATAGCCCGCGATGCGGCCACCGCGGATCCTGCATGTCGGGGCGCCGCTTGCTCTCAATGGCGGGGCGCTGCTGCGCGACTGGCCCATCGCCTGGCGCAGTTGGGGGCGGCTGGACGCGGATGGCGGCAATGCCGTGCTGGTCTGCCACGCACTGACCTCCGACTGCCATGTCACTTCGGCCGGGGAGGAGGGGACGCCGCCGGGCTGGTGGGAGAGCATCGTCGGTCCGGGTCGGGCCATCGATACCAACCGCTTCTTTGTCCTCTGCGCCAATGTGCTGGGCGGCAGTGACGGCAGCGCCGGGCCGTCCTCTCCCGAACCGGGCACCGGCCGTCCCTGGGGCATGCGATTCCCCCAGGTGACGGTCGCGGACATGGTGCAGGCGCAGACGGTGCTGCTGCAGCATCTCGGTATCCGGCGGCTGCGCCTGGTGGTCGGTGGCTGCCTGGGCGGCATGCAGGCGCTGCTCTGGGGGGTCCGCCACGCGGCCATGGTGGATGCCGTGGTGGCGATCAGCGTGCGGCTTGCCTCCTCGGCCTATTCCATCGCGCTGTGGGATGTGGTGCGGCGGGCGATCCGCCAGGATCCGGCCTGGCGCAGCGGCGACTATTACGGCGGCGCCCCGCCGGGAGACGGTGTGGCGCTGGCCTCTGCCATCGGCCTGCTGCACTGGATGGATCCCGCGCTGATGGAACGGCGCTACGGTCGGCGGCGGCGTGAGGGAGGCGGTCCCGCGGGCCAGGCACCGCTGTTCGAGATCGAGCACATGCTGGAGGGCGTCGTTGCACGCGCCGCGGCGGGCGCCGGCCGCATCGACCCGAATTCGCTGCTGCTGCTGACGCGCGCCATCGACCTGTTCGACCTGGATGACGGCGCGGGCGGCATCGCCGGGGCGACGGAGCCGCTGCCGCGCCATCTGGTGGTGAGCTATGCCCGCGATCTCCGCTACCCGCCCGAGGAAGGCGAGCGCCTGACGCAGGCGCTGCGGAAGGCTGGTGCCAAGGCGAAGCACCGCACGCTCTCGGGCCAGGTCGCGCATGGCGGCTTCCTGCTGGAACCCGCGCCGGTTGGCGCGCTGATTCAGGAATTCGTCGGACCGTAGAGAAAGGTCGTGCCGAGCCTGAGATGCTCGAGCGCGGGCCGCAGCCGGCGCAGGATGAACCTCGCCATGTTCGGATGCGCCATCGGCGTGCCCCAGATCACCCGCGGAATGCCCATCGCCTGCTGCTGCCGCAGGGCATGCACCCAGAGCTGCAGCACCGCTGCCGCCGCCCAGTGCCCGGGCAGCACGACGGAGCAGGTCCAGCGCAGCGTGCTGTCGCCGAACCGCTCCGGCAGGTGCCAGCCGATTGCCTCCGCTCCGCGCATCAGCACGAAGCTGAGATCCGGCACGGCGCGGGCGGCATAGCGATCGGGGGCGATGTCGTCGCGCACCGTGGCGGGCAGGCCGGCAAGAGCGGCATCGATGCCCGCCCGCGCGGTCGTCGGCAGGCGGTGCCAGGGCAGCAGGTCATAGCCCGGGCGGATCTCGCCGAGCATGGCGAAGGGGAGGGCGAGCAGCCGCTCGGTGGTTGAGGCGGCGGTGACCTGGCGCAGCACGGGTCCCTGCCAGCCACAGCGCCGCAGCAACGCAGGCAGCCGGGCATCGCCGACCGGGTAGCTGGGATGGAAGGCGCCCTGCATGAGGCCATGGGCGGCGAACTCCGCCACCAGGCGACGCAGCAGCGCCTCCTCCAGCGCACCGTCGGCAAGATCCTCGCGGACCACGACACTCGCCACCTCGAAGCTGCTCTCGCCGGCGAGGCCGAAGGCTAGGCCGCAGGGCAGGCCACCCAGCTCGGCGCCGACATGGATGCAGCGGAAACCCGAACTACCGTCGAGATGGCGGCGAAAGGCTGGATAGGTGAAGTCCGCGAAGTCGGACGCGCGCGCCGGCGGCAGCACCGAGATCAGTGCCCCCCAGGCGCCTGCCTCCGTTGCGGCAGCGCCGTTGCCTCGGGCAAGCGAGGGGTGCCGGTCCAGGGTGCGCACGGCGGGCATCGTCCCGACTCAGGCTGCAGCCCGCTCCGGCGCATGGGCTCCATGGATGCCGGGCCGGCGCGGGTCCTCGCAGAGCAGGCCGGCCGCGAACATCTCGTCGAGCAGGCGGGCGACCTCGAAGGGATTGGCCCCGGCGCGACCGAGCTCGGCATGCACGGCGCCGACGGGCAGGCTGCCCGCGGCCAGCAACTCGCCGAGCTGCCGGCCGAAGCTTGCCGTGACGCACCGTGTTCCCGCGGATCCGACCAGCTCGAAGCCGTCCTCGAGCAGCTCGATATGGAGGTCCGGCCGCGCCGCCAGCACGTCTCTCGGTCCGATGTCCTGCGTCATATGTGCATCGGCGAGATCCTGTAAGGCGGCGGCGAAGCCGGCGGCATCCTCGAATCGGCGCTCGCCGAGCACCCAGTAGCCGTCCGGCCAGGTTTCGCCGGCGCGTGTGGGCGTGACGAGCTGCACCCGCCCGAGCGGCATGTTGACCAGGAAGCCGGTGACGCAGGCGATCGTCGAATGATCGACCGGCGCCGGCTCGCCTGCCGCATCGCGGCTGCGGGCGCGGCCTGCCTTCGCCTTGTGCAGGACCGATTCACGGCTCTGGATCACCAGCTCCACGCCCATCAGTTCGTCGGCGGTGAAGGTGTCGTGTACCCGCCGCATCAGCTTGCGGTTCAGGATGGAAAAGCGGTTGGTGACGGTGCGGTATCGCCCGTGCAGCGCGAGCACCCGCCGGGTCAGCGCCACGTTCTTCAGCGGCGCGGCCGTCGTCGTCTGCGGCAGTGCGCCCGTCGCGTGATAGAAATCCTCGATGAAGTCGGGGTAGTCCGGGTTGTCGGCCGGGTCGGTCGCCCAGTAGCAGAAGCCGGTTGCCGCTGCGGGCCCGAAGAATTCCACCGTCGCCTGCAATACGCCGCGCCAGAGTGCCTGGTTCGGCGCGTAGGGGAAGTGGCCACGGAATTTCGCAGCGGAGATGCCGCAGAACCAGCAGCCGACGGAGCACCCCTCGGACAGCTCGAAGGCGATGGCGGGGTGGACGATGGAACGCGCCGATGCGCCCAGCTCGCCGTTGCAGCGCGCGATCTGACGGCGTCGCCAGTGATCGAAGCGCGGGTTCTGCGCGCCGGACCAGCCGCTCTCGCGGATCAGATCGCGCTGTCGCAACATCTCGTTGATATAGCGCTGCCAGAGCTCGGCCTGCGGGAAAGCCGTACGTCCGGTGCGCAGCGCCAGCGCGGCATGCTCGGGGTCGAGCAGCGGCAGCATGTCCACGGGATCCACGGCGGAGTCGATTCCGTGCTCGGCGCAAAGCGCATCGAGCGGACCCCCAGTTTCGGCTGCTTCCCGCAGCCGCGTGCGGAACTCGCCATCGCCGGACCAGACTTCGAGGAACCGCTTGATGCGGGCGAGAAGGTGGATCTCCTCGGCCGAACGGCTGTCGAAGATCCTGCGGTAGGCGAGGGCGGCTGCGGTCGGCTGCGGCATGGTTCTTCCCGGGTTCGGGTCTCGATGCGGAAAGGGGGCGGACGCGGTGCGCCCGCCGCCTCGGCTCATGCGGATGGCGTCGGTCCCGGCCGGCACCCGGGCGCCGATGCGCACCCGGCGCGCGGCTGGACCTGTGCCGCCCGGTGGGATGCCGCACCGGCTGGAAAGCAGCCTTGCTTTCCAGCCATCGGGATCAGGTCGCTACGATCACGATGACGGCGGCGGCGGCCACCTCTGCCGCGCCGGCGACATTGGTGGCCGCGGCGGCATTGGCGTAGACGACTGCGTTGGCGACGACCTCGGCATTGGCGGCGACGTTCGTGTTGGCCGCGACCGAACCACCCTTGCCGCCGGCGACAGCGTCGAGCTGCTCGTCGCTCAGCGGCTTGCCGGCCTTGCTCTCGAGCCAGGACTTCGCGTCGGCGAGGGAGATGTTGTAGCCCTTCGATTGCGCGAAGGCAGTGACGGTGCCGAGGCTTCCGGCCGCGTCACGCACGCCTGCCAGGAGGTCGGGATTGGTCTTGAGGTCGCTGACGAAGCGGTCGATCTCGGTGCTCATGCGGGTCTCCTGAAGCTCGGCCGGCTGCGGCCAGGGTGCGGCGGGCCTGTGCCGCGATTGCCGCGGTACCCCGCGGCCGTGGCGCCTGGCCACGGGAGATGGCGCCGGACTGGTGCAATCGCCCCGGGGTGAGCCTGCCGACCGGACGCCCGCCGTGGCGATGGGGCCCGCGACGCGGTCATGCGAGCTGCGCGGCATAGTCCAGGAACCGCTGCAGCCCGAGCTCTGTGCAGCGGACGAAGCTTCGCCGTCCGTCACTCGTGTCGGGCTCCCGGTAGACCAGCCGCTCCGCCTCGAGATCGGCGATGCGCCGGAGCGCCGTCGAGCCCGGGACATGGGCGGCGAGACAGGCGCTCGTCGTCGAGATGCGGCGGCCCTCCAGTTCCGCCTGGGCGATTTCGAGGAACATGCTCCACACCGGATCGGCGAAGAGACCGTTGCCGAAGACCGTTGCCCGTGTCCGCACGGCGCGCAGCGCCCGCCGCAGCACGGCCTGCTGCGGATGGCCTCCGGGAGGCGGCTGGTGGGCCTCGCCGGCCGGCTCCTGCCCGAGCCTGGCGGCAATCTCGGCCAACGCCGTCGCGGCGCGGGCCAGTTCCTCGGCGATGGCGGGGGCGGGCTGGCTGCGCGACGCGCCCTCCGCCTCGCCGGCGGCCTTCTCGATGGCCGCGACGAGCCGGGGCATCTCGAGGGGAGGGGTCAGGTAGTCCACTGCACCGAGTCGCAGCGCCGCGACGGCATGGTCGAAATTGCGCGTCCTCGCCAGGCAGATGGCGCGGAAGCGCCCGCCACGATAGTTGCGGGCCCTGAGGGCCTCGAGCAGGTGGAGCCCATCG
>Ga0180217_1001769_pt1 | contig 21968 bp, 21 predicted proteins | sample eDN3rd37CBELigOP_FD_128521 | JGI IMG/M metagenome (GOLD analysis project Ga0180217, IMG submission 128521) | Enriched Organic Plus compost microbial communities from Emeryville, California, USA - eDNA 3rd pass 37_C BE-Lig OP (version 2) (version 2) ... | reverse complement strand
GTCGGGCGCGCATTCGGCGCCTGCGCGGCCGCGGTCACCGGCAGCAGGGCAGTGGTGCCGAGCAGCCAGACTCGCAGAAGCGCACGCGTCGTCGAGATCCCTTCGGCCATCGGCCCATCTCTCCCCGTGCCCGGCGCCCGGCCGGATCCATCCGCCCATGTCATCGCCGCCCCGCATCGGGGCGGCCGCACCCCGCGCTAGAAGCGGATCAGGGTGCGGAAGAAGAAAGCTGTCTCCTTGAGCCGGTCGGCCTGCGCGCCGTCCGGCCTCACCGTCTCGCGGTGCACGCCTTCGAGGTCGATCTGCACCGTGTCGCTCACCACGGTGCGCACGCCGCCGCCCCAGGAGGACAGTCGCCGGTCGGGGTCGGTCGACAGGTTCTCGTAGGCGCGCTCGAAATCGCGGAAGACGTAGAACTGCGAATTGAAGCGGTTGTCACCGAGCGCGGGCGTGATCGGCAGCTCGTAGCCGATATCGAGCTGCAGCTCCACGCCGTAGCCCCAGCACTTGTCCCCGGTCACCTGGCCGGCATAGAAGCCGCGCCCCAGCCGGCTGCCGCCGAGGTAGCACTTCTCCGCCTGCGGCAGCACGTCGTCGGTCCACTGGCCGACCAGCTGCCCCTGGATGCTCACCATGGCGCCGTCGAAGGGCGAGAACAGCGGCTGGGTGCGCTGCAGCTCCGCCGTCAGCTTGGTGAAGCCGAAATCCTCGTTGCCGCTGCGGCCCGAGAGCGGATAGCCGTTGGTGGTCGCGCCGAGCGCCTCGATCCCCTGGTGCAGCCGGAGCCCGCCCAAGGTTGTCGCCGCCGGCAGCCAGGGCAGCAGCCACCTTTCCAGGAGCTGTCCGTCCGAACCGAAGCGGAAGGTGCGGATCGCGTCGCGGCTCGCGCGCGTGCGGCCGGCGGTGCCGGTCTCGATCTCGCCATCGAAGGCGTCGAAGCTGCCGCTGAGATAGAGATTGGCGGCACGGCTGCGCAGCAGCGGATAGGTCGCGGAGATTCCCGCCACCGTGGTGTAGCCGTAATACCCGATCTCGCGCAGGCTGCCGGAGGGGCGCGTCTCGCCCGCGCCGCCATAGATGCGCAGGCGGAGCCCCGAGCCGCCGAGGAAGGCCTCGACCGAGGCCTGCGTGAACCACTGCGTGCTGTCCTGGGCGCCGAAGAGGGCAAGCTCGGTCCGCTCGCCGTATTCGGTGAAGGAGTTGGCGCCGACCACCAGCAGCGCCTGAAGGGGCCCGACCAGCCGATAGCCGCGGTTGTCCAGGTTGAAGTAGCCGCTGAACCACCGCCGCTCCACATGGGCGATCAGCTGCAGCGCTCCAGGCTCGGTCTGCAACGGGCGCAGCGTGCCACGCACCGTGACGCCGGGAATGTCGGAGGCAAGCAGCAGCGCCCGCTCGATGGCGCCGGTGCTGACCGGACGCTGACCGACCAGGCGGTTCAGGAAGCGCAGCACCTGCGTGGCGGCGGGGCCGATATCCCCATCAAGCTTCACCTCGGCGACGAAGCCCTCGACCACGGCGAAGACCAGATCGGCGCTGCCATCCGGCTGCGGCGTCAGGCCGGCATTCACGCTGGCGAAGACGTAGCCGGCCTCGCGGTAGGTGCGCAGGATGCCGAGCCGCGCCTCCTCGATCCGGGCCAGGGACACGGTCGCGCCGGCAAGCCCGGCGACGGGTTCGGCCAGCGCGGCATCGGGGAGAGCCTCGTTGCCCGTGAACGAAATACGTCCGATCCGGACCTGCGCCACCGCGCCCGGGCCGGTCTGCGGCACCAGCGGCGGCGGTTCGATCCCCGGCGAAAGCCGTGGCGGCGTCTGCGGCGCGAGCAGTTCGACGGGATTCCGCTGCGCCGGCGCGGTCGGAACACTCGCCGGCGGCACCTGCGCGGCAGCGGGACCTGCCTCCAGGACCATGATGAGTGCGCCCATCGCGGCGCAGACCATCCGCATGTGCGCTGAGCTCCCTGTCCGGAGGCTTTGTACACGATATCGAAAGAGTTGAAAGATCTCTTGGCCAAAATCCACCAGACGGGATGCCCGGGGCGGCCGCTGTGCTCAGCGCCCCACTACGGCCAGCGGGAAGCTGCGCAGCTCGCGCTGTGCGGTGCGGAACACCGCGTCCTGCCGGTGCTTCTTCTCGGCCGCGAGTTGCGGCACGCGGCGCAGCACGAACTCGCCGAGCGCAAGCGCCGAGACCCGCCCCTCGGCATCCACGGCGGCGCGGCCCGTCAGCCCCTCCCGCACCGCATAGGCGAAAAGGCCGTTACGCTCGTCGTAGCTGTCGAGCGCCTCCTGCACGCTGGTCGAAGCGGCGAGCAGGAAGCGCCCGGTCTCGTTGCCCAGCGCGGCCAGGCTCTCCACCGTCAGCTGCCCGGCATGGCAGGTATCCACGAAAAGGAAGCCGTCGCGCGCACGGATCCGCGCCAGGGCGGCGACCAGTGCCTCGTCCTCCAGCGCCTGCGGCCGCAGCGCGGCCATGGAGGAAAGGTCGTGCACATCCGAGGGCAGGAACAGGAAGCGACGGTCGGTCTCGGTGCGCAGGCCGTGCCCCGCCAGGTAGAGGACGAAGGTGTCCTCCGGCCGGGCCTGCGCCGCCACTTCCCCGAGCGCGTGCAGGATGCCCTGGCGTGTCGCCCGCGCATCCGTCAGCACGGTGACCAGCACGGAGCGGAACAGGCCGGCGGCGTGCAGGCGCAGCGTCTCGGCGATGGCGCGCGCATCGGCCACCGCGAAGCGGAGGTCCAGCCGGCTCTCGGCGTAGCGGTCCACGCCAATCGCCAGCACGATCAGCCGTCCCGCATCCTCGGGTGGCGCCCGCTCCCCCTCGCGCCGCAGTTCGATCGCCGGCCCTTCGGCAAAGAGCGTGCGATCCTCGGCGTAGAGGCGGGTAACGACGCGGTTGGGGCCGGGATCGAGCGGCACCTCCAGCACTGTCGCCGCCCCCTGCGGCATGCCGCGCGCGGCGATGCGATCGTTCAGCAGCACGTCGAGCGGACCCAGGCCGAGGCCGCGGTCGGTGGCGCGGAAGCTCAGGCGCAGCGCCACCGCCTCCGACGGCACCGTCACCGCCGGGGCCAGCGCAACCGGCGCGCAGTCGCCCGCCGGCAGCACGGCGCAGCCTTCCGTGGCCTCGAGCACCGGCAGCCGGGCGATGCGTGCGCGCATGTCGCCCGCCGCCGCGATCCGCGCCGCGGCCGGGCGGGGGTCTCCGGTGATTGCCGCACGCACCTCGGCCGGCGCGAAGAGCGCGCGGTAGGCTTGCTGAAAGGTCGCCCATTCGGGCGTCTGGTTCCGGCCGCGATTGAGGTGCACCCCGACCAGGGACTGTCCGCCCTCCGGCGCGTGGTCGAACAGGCCCTGCGGCGTCCAAAGCACCCAGCGCCGCCCGTCGGCATGGACGAAGAGCGCCCCGCGCTCCTCGATCCGCCGCGCGCCGTCGAGGCCGTACCAGCGGAAGGTGCCGTCGCCGAGCGCTGCCGCGACGGTGCCGTCCGGTGCGACGGCAAGGCCCCAGGCCGCGCCGGGGATCGGCAGCGCGGCCTGTTGACGCCCGGCGGCATCGAACAGCCGGAGATGCGTATCGGTGCCGAGCAGGAAACCGTCCTCACGCGGCAGGATGGCCAGGCTGCGCGAGAACTCGCCCTCGGCCAGCGGCAGCACCTGCCTGCCCAGCCGAGGGCGGTTGGCGTTGCGCCAGTCGGCGACCGCGATGCGCGCGCTGCCCCCGGTGCGCGCCGCCAGGTACTCGCCGCCGCGCGGTGCCGGGCCGAGCTGCCCGGCCGCGGCGTCGAAAAGCAGCAGCGGCCCGCCAGCGGCCAGCGCGAAGCGCAGCCGCGTCCCGTCCGGGCTGATCGCAAGCTCCGGACCCAGGCTCCGCATATCGGCGGTCGCCGGCTGCGGCGCCCGGGCCAGGCTGCCATCGGGCGCGAGCCTGCCCCAGCCCGGATCGGCGGCGGCGAAGACCAGGCCGCCCTGCGGCAGCGGCAGCAACTGGCTGATCGAATCCCGGGCCGCGGCAATGTCGGCGGCCGGGCCAAGGCCGAAATCGGCCCAGCGGCGGATGACGAAACCGCGCTCGCCCCGCCCGGCGCGGGCATAGCCGGCAGCGTGCAACTGCAACCCGCCGCGGCCATCGGTCGCCCAGGCGACGGCCGGAAGCCCCTCCCCCGTCAACCCGGCGGCATCGGGAGTGAAGACCGTGCGGAGATCGATGGCGGAGAGCAGGTCCACACGCAGCCGGTTCTCGTAGCCCACCGCCAGCAGCGTGCCGTCCGGCGAGAAGGCGAGGCCATAGGGACTCGCACCCTGCAGCGGCGCGCGCTCGGCGAGCTTCCGTCCTTCGGCATCGTAGAGCCGCACGCGCCCGTCCGCGGCGGTGACGGCGAGGCGCCCTGCGCCGTCGAAGGCCAGCATGCGCGCGGCTCCCGCGAAGCCCGTGTCCTCGGCCAGCAGGTGGCCGTTGCGCGCGTCCCAAAGCCGGATGCCTGCATGCCCGGCGAGCGCCGCGGCCAGCCGCTCCCCGTCCGCCGAAACGGCGAGATGCAGCACCGGCGCCACCAGGCCCGGCAGGCGTGCCAGCAACCGCCTCGTCGCGGTGTCGAACACATAGATCGAGAAGCTGCCGTCCCAGGACCGCCCGGTATAGCCGGCCGCGAAGGCGCGCGTCCCGTCGGGGCTGAGCGCGACGGCGTGGAGGTCGCCCTCCGCGCCCGGACCGATCGGCGGGCGCAGCACGCCGCGCGGGCTGCCGTCCGGCAGCGACCAGAGCCGCAGCGTCTTGTCATCCGCGACGCTGGCGAGCAGCCGGCCAGCCGCATCGGTCGCCAGCCGCTGCAGCGGCGCGGTATGCGCGCCCGCCTCCACCCGCAGGATCGGTGCCTGCGGCGGCTCGGGCACGGTCTGCGCCTGAGCGGCAGGCATGGCAAGCACAAGCGCCAGCAGCGCCAGGTGGACCCGCCCGGGCCAGGCGAGCCGCCGGCGGAGGGATGCGGCGGCTTCGCCGGGCACCCGGTCGCCCTCCACGAAAGGGCTCTGTCCTGGCTTCAAAGCGTCAGGTCGCCAGCTCGAACCCGCCGCCAGCCGTCGCACTCTCAGCCGTCCGGACCGAGTCCGCAAAGCCCTCTCGCCGGGCAATATTGCTCGCCGCGAGCGAGCGGACATCGCCCGACGACGCCGCCACCGGCGTCGGCGTTGCCGCGGCGAGGCGCACCGGTGCGCCCCCGCCTCGCCCGCCGGCAGTGCTGAAGGCGCTGGTCTCGGCATAGCCCACGGGCTGGCCATCCGCCTCCACCAGCGCGTAGCCCGGCGCAGCGGGGCGCAGCTGCACGGTCTGCCGGGGCGCCACGCGCCCGACCTCGGGCGCACCGGGTTCGGGCCGCAACATCACCACCACCGGCGTGCGGGCCCGGGCCGCGACGGGCGGTGCCCCCGACTTGGCGGCGATGACCCGGCTCTTCACCCCCGGCGCCACGCTCTCGATCGCCGTGTCGAACTCCGCACCGCGGGTACCGATCCGCTCATTGATCTGGCGCGCGAGGGCGATGTCGTGCTGGGTGCGGGCGCGCAGCTCGGCCATCTGCGCCGCGGCCACATCCTTCGGCAGCCGGCCCTCGCGATAGGCCTGGCGGATCTGCTGGGCGCGGTTGAAGCGGCAGTCCATCAGCTGGTTGAAGGCGACCTGGGTACGGTCGAGCTGGGCATTCTCCCGCTCGAGATCCGAAGCGAGGCTGGCATTCAGCGCAGCCTGGTCGGCGGAGCGCTGCTGCAAGGCATAGAGATAGCCACCGGCCGCGCCCGTGGCGGCACCGGCCGCGGCGCCGATCAGCGCGCCACGCACATCGCCACCGATCGCGGCCCCCAGCACCGCGCCGGTCACCGCGCCGAACGCGGCGCCCTTCAGGATGTCCTCGGCAAAGAAGTCGCCCGTCGAGTCGAGGGCGACCAGCTGCGGGCGGCAGGCGTCCATGCCGTCATCCGCGCCGATGCGGGACGCGCGCGTGCTCACGCAGCCCGCCAGCAGGACCGCGCTGGTGGCGAATGCGACGAGGCGGTGACTGCGGCTAGGCACGGCTAACGCTCCGGTTTCCTGGGCCGGTACGCTATCAACATATGTGGTTTATCGCCAGTGGCTGCGTATACGGCACAGGATGCATCCAGGGTGTGACCTGATGCACTATGACCGCCTCGCAGGCAGGAATCCCCGACGATGCCCGGCTTTCCGCGTCCCGAGGATGAGACGATCCGCACCGAGCCCGAGGGCGACGCCGCCCCGGGGCTGGAGGGGCTGCCGCGGGCCGCGATGGAGGCGCTCGAGGAGGCGTTGCCGGGCTTCGTGGACTCCATGGTGCGCGGCCCCGTGGTGCTGACGCGGCATGGCCGGGAGGCCTTCGTGCTGCTCCCCCTCGATGTGTACCGGCGGCTCTGGTACTCCACGCCCCGACCACCCGTGATCGAGGCGAAGGCCGAGGAGAGCTGACGGCGCGCCTGGCGGTCGCTGTGGCACTGGCGGTGGCGCCTCCAGTTGGCGCCCTGCCCTGGCTGGCCGCAACCGGAACGGGTTGCTGCAGCGCACGGCTTCGCGGCGTGGCTGATCCGGATTCGCTTGCCTTCCGGCAGGCCGCCTCGGCAGGCTAGGGACAGGCCGGGGCGCGGTGGATCGGGACGGGTCGGCTGCCCCGGGCGGGCTGTGGCTCCCGGACCGGTGCGTGCCGACTGTGCGGAACGCTTCGGACCCAGGGCATCGAAAGAGGACCGTATCGACGCCTCCGGCCGGTTCCGGCCCATGGTGATCCGGTCCGGCGCGGCGGTGCCGCGCCTTGCCGGCCCGCACACCGCCCCTCCGGCCGCGGAGGGCTGTTCATGATCATCGCTGCGATCCTTGCCACCAAGGGCACGCAGGTCGTCTCCGTCGGGCCCGACGACCAGATCCTCGCCACCGCCCGCACCCTGGCGCAGCACCGCATCGGCGCCGCGCTGGTGCGCGACGCCGGGGGCCGCATGCTCGGCATCATCAGCGAGCGCGACATCGTCCGCGGCATGGCGGGCCAGGGGCCGGGCACCTCGCAGCTGCCCGTGTCCCAGCTGATGACGCGCGATCTCGTCACCGTCACGCCGCGCACCCTAGTGACGGAAGCGCTTGCGCTGATGACCCGGCATCGCGTGCGCCACCTGCCCGTGCTGGAGGACGGCCGGCTGGCCGGCCTCGTCTCGATCGGTGACCTGGTGAAGGCGCGCATCGAGGAGGCGGAACACGAGACCCAGGAGCTGAAGGCCTACGTTCTCTCGGGCGGCTGAGCCCAAGGCGGCGCGCCACGGCTGCACTTGCCGCAAGGACGCGCGCCATCGCGTGGTGCCGCATGCATGCTTCGCGCATGCGGCGTCGAGGTGCCGGGGCGGATCCGCGGCGCGACGATCCGTCGCACGGTCGCCAGCCCGTCCCACGGCCGGGGCTGTCCCCTTGCCGCAGCACGGCGGCACGCGCTTGAATGCGCCGCAACGAAACGCAACAGGGGCTTCCAGACCATGCCGATCACCCGTCGCGCCGCACTCGCGGCCCCGGCCATCCTTCTCGCCGTCCCGGGCGCCCGGGCGCAGACGCGCTGGCAGATGGCTACCCCCTACCCGGACGGGAATTTCCACACCCGCAACATCCGCGAATTCGTCGCCGAGATCGAGAAGGCCACGAGCGGTGGCCTCGCGGTGCAGGTGCACAGCAACGCCTCGCTGCTGCCGATGCCGCAGATCAAGGCCGGCGTGCAGCGCGGCCAGGTGCAGATGGGCGAGATCCTGCTCACCGCCTATGCCAACGAGGATCCATTCTTTGACGCCGATGCCATCCCCTTCCTGGTGGCCGGCTTCCCGGAGGCGAAGCGCCTCGCCGAGTTGCAGCGCCCCTTCATCGAGAGCCGGCTGCAGCGCCAGGGCCTGTCACTGCTCTACACCGTGGCCTGGCCGGCCGCGGGGTTCTACACGCAGGAGCCGCTCACCAGCCTGGATGTGCTGAAGGGCAGCCGCTTCCGCACCTTCAGCCCGATGACCAACCGCTTCGCCGACCTGGTCGGCGCCAACCCGGTGCTGGTGCAGCAGGCCGAGCTGGCGCAGGCCTTCGCCACGGGCATCGCGACGGCCATGGTCACCAGCGCGCAAACCGGTGTGGACACCGCCGCCTGGGATTATGCGAAGGTGTTCACGCCGGCAACCTTCTCCATGACGAAGAACGCCGTCATCGTCTCCCGCCGCGCGCTGGAGAGACTGCCGCAGGAGCAGCGCCAGGCGGTGCAGGCGGCAGCGAAGACGGCCGAGGCGCGGGGCTGGCGCTATGCCGAGGAGGCGCAGGCAGCGGCCGAGAAGGCGCTCGCCGAACACGGCCTGCAGATCGGCACCGTCTCGCCGGCGCTGAAGGCGCAGTTCGCGCCGATCAGCCGCACCATGACCGAGGAGTGGATCGCTCGCGCCGGTGAGGATGGACGGAAGCTGATCGACGCCCTGCGGGCGCAGGGCTGACGCGGCCGGGCTCCGTTCCTGGGCACGGGCTGCCCAACCCGCGGGCAGTGTCGGCGCCATGCGTCGCTGGCCTGCCTCCGCCCCTCTTGCACGCCGCGAAGGCCGGGGCGCATGCTGCGGCGCAGACGCACCAGAACCCAAATGGGAGGCTTCCCTGATGGCGCTGACCCGCCGCACTGTCGCCGCGGCCGTGCCTGGCTGCGTGCCCGTCGCCGCGCCGCATGCAGCGACATCCTGGCAGGTGACCGCCCCCTGCGCGGATGGCGACCGCCACGCTCGCGACATGCGCCAGCACCTCGCGTCCGCGCCAAGGATGGCCGGCGGCAGGCACTTGCACGACGCCGCGCGCATCGCAGGCTGAATCGCATGCGCCGGCTGCTCGATGCGATCTATGCAGTCAGCGCCGGGCTCGCTGCGCTGGCGCTGCTCGGCATCTTCCTGGTGATGATGGCGCAGGTGGTCCTGCGCGAGATGGCGCTGCCGTTCCCCGGCGCCGATGACATCACGGCCTATCTCTGCGTCGCCAGCACCTTCTTCGCCCTCGCCGCCACCTTCAAGCGCGGCGAGATGATTCGCGTCGGGATGGTGATCCTGCGGCTCGGCCCAGGGCTGCGTCGGGTGGCGGAGGGGCTCGTGCTGGGGCTCGCGATCGTCATCGTCGGCACCATCCTGTGGTGGACCTTGCAGGAAACGCTCTTTTCCTGGGAGATCGAGGAGGTGGCACAGGGGACCGTGCCTTTCCTGCTCTGGGTGCCGAAGCTCACCATGCCGCTCGGCGCAGGACTGCTGCTGGTGGCGCTGCTGGATGAGCTCGCAGCCGTGCTGCGCGGCGGAAAGCCCGCCTATGTCGCAGCAGCGGAGGCGCGCGCCGCCGCCGCAGACTACTCGGCCGAGGTCTGATCGCGCCGTGGACATGCTGACCCTCGGCCTGTTGCTGCTGGTGCTGCTGGTCGTGCTGCTCGCGGCCGGGCTCTGGATCGCGATGGCGCTCGCCGCGGTGGGCTGGGTGGCGATGGTCTTCGTCCATCCGAGTCCCGGCCTGTTCCTCGCCTCGGCCTACTGGGAGGCGACGGGATCCTGGACGCTCGCCGCGCTGCCGATGTTCATCTGGATGGGCGAGATCCTGTTCCGAACACGGCTCTCGGAGGAGCTGTTCAGCGGCCTCTCACCATGGGTCCAACGCCTCCCCGGGCGGCTGCTGCACGTGAACATCCTGGCTTGCGGCATCTTCGGCGCGGTCTCCGGTTCCTCGGCGGCCACCTGTGCCACCGTCTCCAAGATCGCGCTGCCGGAACTGAAGCGGCGCGGCTACGACGAGCGCACGGCGATCGGCAGCCTGGCCACCTCCGGCACGCTGGGCATCCTGATCCCGCCCTCCATCATCATGGTGGTCTATGCGGTGGCGGCCGAGACCTCGATCATCCGCATCTTCATTGCCGGCTTCATCCCGGGCTTCATCGTGATGGCGCTGTTCAGCGCCTATCTCGTCGCCTGGGCGCTGCTGAACCCGGCAAAGCAGCCACCGCCCGAGCCGCGCATGTCGCTGACCGCGAAGCTGCGGCAGAGCACGCACCTCCTTCCCTGCCTGCTGCTCATCGCCGCCGTCATCGGCTCCATGGTCTTCGGCTGGGCGACGGCGACCGAGGCCGCGGCCTTCGGCGTCTTCGGCAGCCTGGTGCTGGCCGCGATCATGCGGGTTCTGACCTGGCGGAGCTTCTGCGAGAGCCTGATGGCGGCAACACGCACCTCCTGCATGATCATCTTCATTCTCGCCGGCGCCGCCTTCCTGACCAAGGCGATGGCGCTGACCGGCATCCCGGCCACGCTGGCGCAGTGGGTGGAGACGCTGAACCTCGGGCCTTACGGGCTGATCGCCATCCTGACGCTGGTCTACATCACGCTCGGCTGCGCGCTCGACGGCGTCTCGATGATCGTGCTGACCACCTCCATCACCATCCCGATGGTGCAGGCGGCCGGCTTCGACCTGGTGTGGTTCGGCATCTTCATCGTGCTGCTCGTGGAGATCGCACAGATCACGCCGCCGGTGGGGTTCAACCTTTTCGTCATGCAGACCATGACAGGCCGCGAGCAGGGCGAGGTGGCCCTGGCCTCCCTGCCCTTCTTCCTGATGCTGGTGGCGACGGTGATGCTGATAACGCTGTTCCCGGTGACGCTGGTTACCGGCCTGCCGGAGCTGCTGCTCTCGCGCTGACGGTACCTGGGCTGGCCCGCGCACGACAGCAGGCCCGGCAGCCACGCCGCCGGCCCCGCCTGCGATCCGACGCCGGATTGCGGCGCGCTCAGCGCGTCTGCGTCGTTCCGCCCACGCCCGGCTGGTTACCGCTGCCGACGCCCGAGGTGCCGCCCGGACCGGTCGAGCCCGTCCCATTCATGGGCCGGTTCTCCATCGTTCCGCCGCTGCCCGTGCCGTCCGTCGCCGGGCCCGTCATGCCATCGCCGGTTCCGACGGCGCCGCCGCCCATGTAGGCGCCGTTACGACCGCCGCCTGTTGCGGATTCGTCGCCCCGGCTCAGGTTGAGGGCCTGCCTCGTCTGGCCATCGAGCCGCCCGCTCGGCTCCAGGTTGTTATCGCGCTGGAAGTTGGCTAGGGCGCTGGAGGTCCGTGGGCCCCAGATGCCATCCACGGCCCCGACATCATAGCCGCGCTGATTGAGCTCGCGTTGCGCCTGCCGGATCGAGCTGCTCCCGCGCTGTGCCCTCGCCGAACCGGATGAGCTCGCGCGGCTGCGATTCTCGTCCAGTCCAGGCACCCGCGTCTCCGGGTTGCTCCATGGCGGCGAGCCGAGATTCACGTCGCTCGGGCTGGTCGTGGCGCCCGTGACCGCACCGGCGCCGCCACCGATCGCCGCGCCGGCAAGCGCGCCCACAGGGCCACCCAGCGCACCGAAGCCTGCGCCCGTTGCCGCACCGGCGGCGGCACCGCCGGTGGTCCGTTCCCGCTGCTCCGTGCCACAGGCCGCAACCGCAAGGGCGATAGCGGCCACGCCGACCAGTCTGATGTTCATCCTCGCCTCCTCTCGTTCCGGCGATGCGAGCGGCGACGCCAGGCAGCGCCCGTCCGCCCTCCCCGGCACCGGAACGCCCCCGAGGGCGAAAAGGTTGCGCGATCGGCCGGATCCGATCAGCCGGGCGTGAACGGGCCGGCGCTTCCGAAGCAGTGGACCTTCAGCGGACGGCGCGTCGAAGCACGGAGGAAGACCCTTGCATGGCACTCCGCACAGAAGAGGCGCAATCCAGGCAGCTTCACGCCCGCTGGCGTGAGGCAGACATGTTGCCATGGACCTGCCGGCTCACCATGGCGCAGCCTATGCGGCCGGGGATGCACGGGCTCTCGCACCGCCGCAGCCCACAGACGCATACAGTGCGCTTGGCCAGTGCGCTTGGCGTAGAGCAAAATTGGCCTGCCGGGCGGGAGATGCGGCGCTGCTCACCGCGGGCGGTTGGCGCGCGCCAGTACGGCCTCGAACAGCACCTGGCAGCCGGCCTCGGCTTCCCCGGGCAGGATGCTCTCTTCCTCGTTGTGGGAGAGGCCGTCCTTGCAGGGAGTGAAGATCATCGCGGTGGGGACGCGGCGGGCGACATAGACCGCGTCATGGCCGGCGCCGGAGACGATCTCCCGCGCCGGAAGCCCGAGCCTCGCCGCAGCCTGGCGCACCAGATCGACACAGCCGGCATCGAAGGGCTGGTGCGCGAAGCGGAACAGCTCCGTCAGCTTCAGGCGGCAACCGGTGGCGGCGACCAGCGCCTCGGCCTCGGCAGGAAAGGACGTGGCGAGGTGCTCGATCTCCTCCGTGCGCGGATGGCGGAACTCCACGCTGAAGCGCACCTCGCCGGGGACGACATTGCGGCTGTTCGGCAGCACCTGCAGGAAGCCTACCGTCCCGCGACCATCGTCGCCCCTTTCGCGCATGCGCCGGTCCACCAGGTCGATGATGCGCGCGGCGGCGACGAGCGCATCGCGCCGCGCATAAGGCGGCGTGGTGCCGGCGTGACTGTCCTGACCGGTAATCACGGCATCCCACCACACCTGCGCCTGCGCACCGGTGACGATGCCGATCACCTTGTCCTCCTTTTCCAGGATCGGCCCCTGCTCGATGTGCAGCTCGAAATAGGCATCCGCCGGGAAGGGCGCGGCCGGATGCGGACCCTTGTAGCCGATAGCATCCAGCGCATCGGAGACGCTGACGCCCTCCACATCGCGGAGGCCATAGGCCTTGTCCTGCGGGTAGACGCCAGCCCAGACACCGCTGCCCATCAACGAATGGCCGAAGCGGCTGCCCTCCTCATCGGTCCAGTTCACCAGCTCCAGCGGTGCATCGGTAGTGATGCCGAGGTCGTTCAGCGTGCGCATCACCTCGAGCCCGGCGAGGACGCCGAGCGCGCCATCGAACTTGCCACCCGAAGGCTGGCTGTCGAGATGACTGCCGAAGAGCACAGGCGGACGCGACGAGTCGCGGCCCTCGCGGCGCGCGAACATGTTGCCGATGGCATCCACCCGGACCGTCAGCCCCAATGCCTCGCACCATGCCCGGAACCGGTTGCGGCCCTCCCGGTCCACCTCCGTCAGCGTCAGGCGGCGCACGCCGCCCTTGGGCGTAGCGCCGATCTCGGCCATGGCCATCAGGCTGTCCCATAGCCGCTTGCCGTCGATGCGCTGGTTGGTGCCGCTCATGCCCTCAACTGCCTTGCTTCGCTACGTCCTGGCCGCCGGGAGTAGGTGGTCGCGGCGTCCGGAGCAAGACGGGCGCGGGTGCCGCTTGCGGCAAGATTGCCCCCCGGTCATGCCGCCTTCCGGCGACGCGCGAAAGGCCATCAGCCGGGAGGGTACGGACGCGCTCCGAACCCCGTTCCGGTCTGGGCCGCATCGTGGTGCCGCTTATGACGCTCCACCACTTTCTAAGGCCCGCATCGTCAATGCGAAGCGAACGATGATTTTGCATGGGATGCGTGCAGGCACGACGTACCCGATTCCTGCTGGAATTCTCCGTCACTCGGCCCGGCGCTGCCACGCGCCCCCCTGCCACCGGCGTGGCATTCGCGCCATCATCCCGTGCCGCAAGAACAAGCGCCGCACGCCCTCCTTCACGCGCTCCGTCAATCTCCTCGCCATAGCCGAACTCGCCTGTATCGGGCGATCGGTCGGGCTTGTTCACGCGACCCAAAGCATTTCACATCAGGCGTCGATGGGCTGAGGTGGCGAGATGGTTGGAGCATTCGGCTGCAGTAGAGCGGCCAAGGCCGGCTCTGATGCTGCATCCAGAGGTCTTCGAAGCGGCGAGGCGCCTGAGCAGATCTGGGTGAGGGACGGTCTCAGCGAGCTTCTCGCGCTTTCAGCATGGCCCCCGGAGCTGCTCCGGTTGGTAGGCGCCGAAGATGGCGGCACAGGGTGATGAGGGAGCGGTCGCGCCCCGAGAGGCCAAGCCGTTCCCAGACATCACCAAGAAACAGTTCATGGTTGGCCCCACGACCCCGGGCGCAGGCGTGGAGCGCCTCCTGTTCGGCCATGGGCGAGGCCTTGAGGGCCGGACCACCTGCCTGTGCCGCTGCGCTCACCGATTCCCTTCCGAGCACACAGCTCACCGAAGCAGATGATCGTATTGCGGAAGAACGCAAAGCAAGCCACCCGGCAATGGTATTGGATGAGTCCTATTGGCGGCCGGCTCTCATTATATCGCCATCTTCCCCAAGATATGCACCCTGCCATGCGCGACAGGCGAGTTCGGGCTCGCTGCCACGATCGGAAGCAAAAGGCTCTTGTGCCATCCGCTCATCTCCTCATAGCCTCATCCTGCAATACGATCAATCAGTCGAGAATGGTCTCAAACCGGTGGGTCTGGAGTCCTGCCCGTGAGCGCCTCTCCGCGTGTCATCCCTTCTTATTCTCTCCGTCATCGGGTCGCTGAGACGCTGCGCGAGGCGATTGCCACGGGGCGCTTCCGCACGGGCGAGCGCTTGCTCGAGGGTGAGCTCACCGGCGTGGATCGCACCTGCGTTCGCGAGGCGCTACGGCAGCTTGAATCGGAAGGGCTTGTGACCAGCATGCCAAACCGCGGACCGATCGTGACACCGATCGGCCTCGCCGAAGGACGCGATATCTATGACGTCCGCATCATGCTCGAAGGGCTGGCAGCGAGGCTCTTCGCCACACGCGCCACGCCGGCGCAGCTCGAGGATGTAGCGGCAACGGTCGCCGAACCCGAATCCATCTGCTCGGCGGCTCTGACCGATCCCACGCGGCCACGCGCGCGCATGGTGGAGGTACATGCGATCCTCGCCGCGCTGCACGCCCGCGACGAGGAGAGTGCCTCGGTAGGCTGCACCATGCATGTGCGGCGTTCGGCCGCCGCGGCACCGGCAGAGCTCGAACACGTCCAGGCGGCAGCGAGCGGAGGCAGCAGCACCTAGACCCACAAAAAAGCGCAAGGGAAACGTCGAAGTGATCAAAATGACGAAGAACGCCGGAGAGAACCGGACGGAGCACCGCGGATGAGCGGCTCCGTCTACTGCACGGCCGAACGGCGCGGGCGGGTCTTCCTCCTCACCATCAACCGGCCGGAGGTGATGAACGCACTGCATCGGCCAGCCAACCTGCAGATGCAGGCGGCGCTCGACGACTTCGCCGCCGATCCTGAACTATGGATCGCCATCATCACAGGCGCCGGCCCACGGGCCTTCTGCGCAGGCAACGATCTCAAATACCAGGCGCAGGGCGGCGACACAACGCCGGTACCCTGTGGCTTCGGCGGCATCGTCGGCCGCTTCGACCTGAACAAGCCAGTGATCGCCGCCGTGAATGGCGTCGCCCTGGGCGGCGGCTTCGAGATCGCACTCGCCTGCGACCTGATCATCGCGGCGGAAAATGCGGTGTTCGGCCTGCCGGAGCCACGCGTCGGCCTCGCCGCGCTCGGCGGCGGGCTGCTGCGGCTGCCGCGGCAGATCCCGCTGAAGCGCGCCATGGAGATGATCCTGACGGGACGGCATGTGCCGGCGCGCGAGGGACTTTCCCTTGGGTTCGTCAACGACGTCGTGCCCGAAGGCCAGGCGCTGGCGGCGGCCGAGCGCTGGGCGGCCGAGATCGCGGCGAGATCGCCCATGTCGATCCGGGCATCCAAGGAAGTCGTTCGCCGGGGGCTCGATATGGACCTCGACGCGGCCTTTCACGCGCACCGTGACTTCCCGGCGGTGCAGGCGATGCGCGCCAGCGAGGACTTCATCGAGGGGCCGCGGGCCTTCGCTGAGAAGCGGCCGCCACGGTGGCGGGGACGATGACACACTAACGACGGCGAAGGCCGCAGGACGAGAGCCCCGAGGAGGAAACGATGATGGTGGCGGTACAGAACAAGCCACTGATCACACGGCGGCGGCTGCTTGGTGGAACGGCAGCACTCGCCGCGCCGGCCGCAATCGCCCAGACCGGAGGCTGGCGCCCGACACGGCCGATTCGCATCGTGGTTCCCGCCGCAGCCGGGGGCACCGGCGACCTGCTGGGCCGTCTGGTCGGCGAGTACTGCCAGCGCCTCTGGGGCCAGCCGGCCGCCGTGGAGAACAAGGGCGGCGCCGGCGGGGTGATCGGCACTATGGACATGCTGAATAGTCCGGCGGATGGCTACACCTGGCTGCTCGGCAATATCGGCCCGCAATCCATCGCCTATTCGCTCTATCGCACCATGCCCTACCGGCCGGAGAACCTCGCTACGGTCAGCAATCTGCTGACCGCACCGAACGTGCTGGTGACGAACAAGAGCGTGCCTGCCAACACCGTTCCCGAATTCGTCGAATGGCTGCGGCGCGAGAACGGAGCGGCTGCGTATGCAAGCTCCGGGCCCGGGCAGTCCACGCATCTCTCTGCCGTGTGGTTCCTCCAGCTCGCCGGCGTACGGGCGGTCCATATCCCCTATCGCGGCTCCGGACCTGCCATCAACGATCTGATTGCCGGCACGGTCGCCTTCTACTTCGATAACCTCAGCAACGGTATCCGCTATGTGCGCGACGGTGTACTGAAGGGCCTCGGCATCACCAGTGCGCAGCCCAGCCCGCAGACTGCCATGGTGCCTATCCGAACGACCATGCCGGCGCTCGCACCCTTCGACGTCTCGACCTGGTTCGGTGTCTTCATGCGCGCTGGCACGCCACGACCGGTCATCGACGAGGCGAATGCGGCGATCAAGGGGATGCTAGAGCAAGAGTCGACGCGCGCGCTTTACACGCAGATGGCGGCAAACACGGCCTGGTGCACGCCCGAGCAGCAAGTCGAGTTCGTCGCAAATGACGCTGCGAAATGGGCCAGCGTCATCCGTCAGGCAAATCTGCAGATCGACAATTGAGGCGACGACAATGGATCTGAATTTCTCGGAAAAGCACAAGGCATTCCAGGCCGAAGTGCGCGAATTCATCCGCCGGCACGGACCGAGCTCGCCCAAGACCGGCGGTGGCCGCAAGAAGCCCGACCAGAAGACGCGCGACTGGCAGGCCTTGCTGATCGAACACGGCTATGCCGGGCGTACCATCCCGCGCGAGTACGGCGGCTATGGCGCCGAGCCGGACGTGCTGGAGGCGGCGATCATCGCGGAAGAGTTCAGCCGCGCAAACATCCACCCGGGCATCATGAACCAGGGCATCAGCATGTTCGCTCCGACGCTGCTCGAAGTGGGTACGCCCGAGCAGTGCCGACGCTGGGTGCCGCCAACCATCCGTGGCGAGATCATCTGGTGCCAGGGCTATTCGGAGCCCGAGGCGGGCAGCGATCTTGCCTCTGTACGCACGCGGGCCGTGGTGGACGGAAACGACTTCGTCATCAACGGACAGAAGATCTGGACCAGTTCGGCGCACTACGCCGACATGATGTTCCTGCTTTGCCGTACCGAACCGGACAAGTCGAAGCACCAAGGGGTCTCCTATCTCCTGCTCGACATGCGGACGCCAGGCATCGAGGTCCGGCCGCTCCGGACCATGACCGGGCGATCGGAGTTCAACGAAGTCTTTTTCACGGATGTGCGGACCCCGGTCGAGAACATCGTGATGGGACGCGGCCAGGGCTGGCATGTCGCAAACATCACACTCAAGCACGAGCGCATGGGTATCGGGGGCGCGGGTCGGCTGATGCACCGGATGCAGCGACTGATCGAGCTGCTGAGCCGTACGGTGGTTGATGGCGTACCGCTGATCGCGACCGGCGACTATCGCTCACGGCTGTTACGAATGCAGGGCGAGGTGCTGGCCTGGCGTTCGCATAATCTGCGTCTTTTGACGGACGCGGCACGTGGCGAGGATCCGGGGCTCCGGCGCTTCATCGTCAAGTATGGCGCGACCATGCTCGGCCACCGCATGTCCGCTCTCGCGATCGATGCACTCGGCATCGAAGGACTTACAGCGCTTTCGCAGGGTGAGGACGCACAGGACGACGACGCAGCGAACTGGAACAATGACTACTTCTACGACATCGGACTCCTGATTGGCGGCGGCACCTCGAACATTCAGAAGAACATCATCGGGGAGCGGGGGCTCGGCTTGCCGCGCGAACCGAAGTTGCAGGCGACGGCCGGGAGGGCCTGAGGAATGGAATTCGCGCTGAGCCAGGAGCAGCTCGCCCTGCAGGACAGCATCGGCAGCTTTCTCGCCGACCGGCTTCCGCTCGATCGCGTCCGGTCGCATGCCGCCAATGGCAACGGCTTCGACCTGGCGCTTTGGGAGGGACTGACGGAGCTCGGTGTTCCGGGGCTGATGGTGCCCGAAGCGCATGGTGGCACCGGGCTCGGGCTGCTCGATGCGGCGCTGGTGTCGCAGGCACTGGGCACGGCTGCCGCCCCGGCGCCTTTCACGGCGAGCGTAGTGATGGCGACGATCACGCTGCTCCGCAGCGGTAGTGATACGCAATGGGCGGCCTGGCTGCCGCGCATCGCCGCGGGCGAGGTGCGGATTGGCCTGGGCTTCGCAGGGCATGGCGATGGGGACCTGCGGCTCGAAGGCGGGCGGCTCAGCGGTCGGCTAGGCAGCGTGCTCGATGCCGGTGTCCCGACGCATCTCGTGGTCTTCCTCGCCGATGGGCGGGCGGCGCTGGTGGGAGCCGACGATCGGGGTGTCTCGATCAGGATGCAGCAGACACTGGACGGCACGAGACCACTTGCGGAGGTGGGCTTCGCAGATGCCGCGCCGGAACTGCTCGACGCTGCCAACGAACCGGCAGCCGCGATGGCCGAGGTTCTCGACGCCGGCCGCATCATGCTCGCCGCCGACACACTCGGCGCGGCGCAGACCATGTTCGATCGGGCAGTCGACTGGGCCAAGCAGCGCGTGCAGTTCGGCCGCGTCATCGGCAGCTATCAGGGCGTCAAGTACATGTGCTCTGACATGGCGACAATGCTGGTGCCTTGCCATGCCTTTGTCTGGCATGCAGCGCATTGCTTCGATACGAAAGATCCTGAGGCGCGCTTGATGGCCTGCCATGTGAAAGCGCATCTGGACGAAGTGGGTCGCGAAGTCGCACGCATCTCGACCGAGGTGCATGGCGGCATGGGCTTCACAGACCTGATGGGGCTGCACTACTGGATGAAGCGCATCGGCTTCAACCGCCAGGTGCTGGGCGGTACGGACCGCTGCCGCCAGGAGGCGGCCCGGCTGCAGGACTGGGCGGCGTGATCGACAAGCGGGCCAGGAGCCTCGCTGAAGCTGTCCAGGGCATGCAGGATGGCGCCATCATTCCGATCAGCAGCTTCGGCGAGGCGGGTGTGCCGACAGAGCTGGTGGAAGCGTTGGCGAAAGGTCCGGCGAGGGATCTCGTTGTCATCTCCAACGGTGCGGGCTTCGGCCGCGGTGGCATCGCAAAACTACTTGCCACGGGGTGGGCGCGGACAGTCGAACGCCGAAACGCGGCAACCCCTGCGCGGCGAATACGCGAGCGTCGGCGTGGGTGAAGCCACCCAGGTGCGCGGCTCGGGCCGTACCACCTGTGCCGTCGCGGGCAAGGCGGTGACACAAGGCTGGGTTGTCACCTGAGGCCCGGAGTTCCGCAAAGACCGGAGGAGACGGATATGTCGTTGCGCGAGAAGGGCGCCATCACCGGGTTGGCGAAACCGCCTATTTCCGGGAATCGGGCCGCAGCGTGCTCTCACTGCAACTCGAGGCATCGCTGAAGGCAGTCGAGGATGCAGGGCTCAGGCCCGCGGACATCGACGGCGTGATCCCATACGCTGGCGGCGTGGTCACCGAGGATCTCATCACCAATCTCGGCCTGCCCGATCCGCGATTCTCGGCGGTGACACCGCTCGGCGGCGCAAGCTGCGTCGCCGCGGTGCAGTGCGCCGTCATGGCCATCGCTGCCGGAGTCTGCAACCATGTCCTGATACCGGTGGGGCGCAACGGTGCCTCGCAAGGGCGCATCGGCACACAGATGCAGCAGATGCCGCAGTTCCGCGCGGTGGGCGAGTTCGAGATGCCTCTCGGCGCCATCGCGCCGGCATATGGAGCTCTACGACACCACCAGCCGCCAGTTCGGTGAGATCGCCGTCTCGACGCGAGCCAATGCCATTCTCAACGGCAATGCAATCATGATGAAGCTGATCTCCATCGAGGACCACCAGGCATCACGCATGATTTCCGATCCGTTCCGGTTGCTCGACTGCAGCCTGGAGAGCGACGGTGCCTGCGCCATCGTGGTCAGCGGCGCCGATCATGCGCGCGATCTCCGCAAGCGACCAATCCTGGTGATGGGCATCGCCGAGGGGCACCCGGATTCGCCGAGCGTCATCACGCAGCGCCCGGACATGACCCGCCTCGGCATCGCCAAGGCGGCGCCGCGAGCCTTCGCCATGGCCGGTGTCACGCATGGTGACATCGACGTGGCCGAGATCTATGACTGCTTCACCTATATCGTGATGTGCCAGCTTGAGGATCTCGGCTTCTGCAAGAAGGAGAGGGCGGCCCCTTCGTCGAGAGTGGCGCGATCCGGCTTGGCAGCAAGCTGCCGGTGAACACGCATGGCGGGCTTCTCTCGCAGGCGCACATGGTGGGGATGAACCATATCGCAGAGTTGGTGCGCCAGCTTCGTGGCGAGGCCGGGAAGGCACAGGTGCCCGAAGCGGAGATCGGCCTCGTCACCGGCTATGGCGACATGGGCGATGGCTCCGTTGCCATCATGCGGAGGGGTTAATGAGCGCGACCGGAAGCTACAACAAGCTCGTTCCCGAACCCACGTCGCACAGCGCCCGCTACTGGGAGGGATTGAACGAGCGCAAGCTGCTCCTGCAGAAGTGCGGCAGCTGTGGCAGGATCCGCCACTACCCACAGCCGATGTGCCCCGCCTGCCATTCCATGGAAGTGGAGTGGGTCGAAGCGTCCGGCCGCGGCGTGGTTCACAGCTGGACCATCACTCACCACGCCTTCCACCCCGGGCTCCGCGAGGATCTGCCCTACACCCTGGCCACGGTAGACCTGGAGGAAGGCGTGCGCATGAATGCGCAGTTGCGAGGAGCGCGGCCAAAGGACCTGCGCATCGGCCTGCCCGTCCGCGTCGCCTTCGAGACGGTGAAGGAGGGCCTGGCCCTTCTCTACCTGATCCCGGAAGACGCCGCATAGGCATCGGCATCGCTGCGTTGCCATGCCGACCGCCAGGTGAGGGGGACAGACGAGGCCGGCGCCACGCCCATGCGCGGCACGGCCGTCACCCTTGGGCGGCCGTAACCGCCGCCCGCCCAACACCCTCGAGGGCCGGTTCCGAAAGGCAGTCAAAAAACACCGTGCTGGGGCCGCCAGCGCAACAGGTAGGACTGGACGCGGCGCACCACGCTGGAGAGCGCGACGCCCACAACCATCAGCACGAACACCGCCACCATCATGCCGGAAGCCTCGCCCCTCGCCTCGGCCTCGATGATCATGCGGCCGATGCCATGCTCGGCGCCGATGAACTCTCCGACGATGACCCCGATCAGAGCGAAGGAAATGGCCGGCGTTAGCGAGGCGAATACCCAGGCGGATGCGGAGGGGATGACGACAGTGCGAGTGATCTGCCACTCCGATGCACCAAGCAGGCGCGCTGCACTGATGTGGTCCCGGTCGACCGAACGAACTCCCTCGAAGGTGTTGAAGAAGACCAGGAACACCACCACCAGCCAGGCGGTGACCACCTTCGAGGCGTCGCCGATGCCGAAGGCCAGGATGATGATCGGCGCGAGCGCGATGCGCGGCACAGAGTTGGCAGCAATAATGTAGGGATGGAACACCCGGGCGAGGCGGTCCGACCGGCCGAGCAGGAGGCCGAGCAGGAAGCCGCTGGCAACGCCAACTGCGAAGCCGGTCAGCGTGTTCTTCAGCGTGACCAGCGCCGCGATCCAGAGATTGTTGTCCATGCCCGCGACGCACTGGTGAAACGCGCCCTTCGTCCAGATCGTCCAGTGACCCTGATCGTCGACAAGACAGCCGAGGTGCAGGAACTGGGATGCGATATCCGAAGGC
>Ga0180217_1001765_pt1 | contig 21982 bp, 20 predicted proteins | sample eDN3rd37CBELigOP_FD_128521 | JGI IMG/M metagenome (GOLD analysis project Ga0180217, IMG submission 128521) | Enriched Organic Plus compost microbial communities from Emeryville, California, USA - eDNA 3rd pass 37_C BE-Lig OP (version 2) (version 2) ... | reverse complement strand
GCCGGCTTACGTTCCGGCTGCACGCGCGGGGTCCCGGTCTGCTGCGGTTCGGACCGATCGGCCTCCCATCGGTCGCAACGCGAAGGCGGAGTGTGGGCGGGCGCTTCGACCCCGACCATACGAGCCCCCCGTCCGCCGCGGTTCCCCCGCCGCCCCAACTCCCCGCACGCCCATCCCGCTGTCCTGAAAGACCTTGCATCACTCCCGCTCGCGCCCCCCTCCCGCCGCGCCCCTACGTCCGGAACATCCTGCCACCCTTTGGACCGGAAACCCCACGGCTCCCTTCCCAAACGAACGATCCATGAGGTAGGCGCACCCGCCTTCCCTCCCCCCGCGTGGGTAGGCTCATCCGCCCGTCCGACCACCCCGGAGATCCGCGCGTGCCCCAAGGCTGGCTCAGCGACATCGCCGAAGCCGGCGCTCACGCCGACCATCTCGGCGACCTCGCCCAGTGGGTCCCCTCCCAGGCCGCCCTCTTGGGCATCCTGACCGCGGCCGCCATCGCCGGGATCGTCCTGTGGCTCGCCGGACGGATCGTCCTCAAGCCCGCGATCGTCTTCCTGCTCGCTCTCGCCGGAGGGGCCCTGGGCGCCATCGCCGCCCCGATGCTCGCCGGCAACGAGCCCATCCCTGTCGCCGCCGGCGCGGGGATCGGCCTCGCCCTCGGCGCCCTCCTCGGGCTCATCGTCTTCCGCTTCGCGATGGCCGTCGCCCTCGGGGCCACCCTCGCCGTCGCCCTTCCCCTCGCGGCCGCCGTCCCCCTCGGGATGCCCGAGGAAGCCGACGAGGCCTGGGCCGCCATCGCCGCGCCTTCCCTCCCCCCCACCGCCGCCACCCCTCCCGATCCTTCTCTTTCTACATCCGCCCCCCCGACCTGGGCAGCCATCGCCGAAGGCAACCTCGCCGACCGCGCCGGCGTCGTCACCACCGCCGCCCATCACGCCCTCCGCGCCCTCGACTCGCGCTGGGCCCAACTCTCCCCCGGCGACCGCGCCATCATGGCCCTCTCCTCCATCGCCGGCGCCATCCTCGGCGTCGCCCTGGGATTGGTCCTTCCCCTCTGGGCAGCCGGGATCACCTCCGCGCTCCTCGGCCCGGCCGTCTGGCTGCCGTGCATCGTCTGCGGCATCCGCTCCGCCGGTCTGGCCTCCCCCGAGGCCCTGGCCCACGGCCCCGCCGAATGGCTCATGATCTGGGGCGGCCTCGCCGCCGTCGGCCTGGCCGTGCAGGGCGCCGGGCTCCTGGGCCGCCGCGCCGCGAAGTAACACGCCGCGATCCGGAAGCGGAGCGGCCCCATGTCCACGCACGCCGTGCGCAATGGTCCATGGTCGCGGCGGTCCTGGTCGCCGTCGAGGCCATCGAGACGCTGACGCCCATGACCGTGCCGCTGAGCGCCCCTGCATTCTACACATTTATGTGTTGATGGACGCTCCTGTGCTGGGGCCTGGCCACCCCCCTGCGCGAAGCGGCCCTCTCCCGCGCCGCCGCAAGCGCTGGCACGCCGGCCGCCGCCCCGAGTGCGGCGCCGGCTGGCGCCTCAGCACCCGGACATGAGCCCTTCCAGCCACGCCGACAGGAACGCCGCGATGTCCGCCGAGGTCACGACCCCGTCGTGATCGAAGTCCCCCAGCCAGGTCCCCCACTGCAGCGAGCCCACCCAGTCCTGCAGGAACAGCGACACGTCGCTGGACGCCACGACCCCCGACCCGTCCCAGTCCGCGCGGCAGATGCGCATCGCCAAGAACCCCTGTCCGATCACCGCGCCCGCCGCGTTGCGCAGGTCCGCCGTGAAATACAGCATCCCCGCGTCGGTCAGCACCGCGTCGTCGTTGTTGAACGTGGCGATGAACACGCCATCGTTCGCCAGGCCGTCGCCGTTCATGTCCACCGGGTCCCCCTCGCGCAGCAGCACCCGCTGACTGTTGAGCACCAGCACGGCGTTGGCCGACAGGTCCGGCGCGTCCGTCACCCCGCCCACGACCCAGTCCCCCGCGCTGTTCACCGTCGAGACAAAGAACGTCTGCGGGTACGTCGTGTCGTCGTACCGCTCCGTGCGCCACGGGTGCGCCGTGATCCGCTCGCGCGTCACCGCCACGATCACTCCGGAGACGATGACGAACTTATCACCCCCGACGTACGCGCTGCGTCCCGCCCATGACCGCCCATCCGCCGAGATCACCATCGGCGTCACCGACGCGGCCCCCACCGTGCGCCCCGTCATGTCCCCCGGCGTCACCGATCCCTCCTGCACGCGCACGATGTTGTCCACCGCGAGCACCTGATCCCCCGCCGGGTCCGGCGAATCCAGTTCCCCGCCGCACACCCAGTGCGCGCCCGACGCATCCATCCGCAGCGTCCCCGGGTGCAGCACGCGCCACGGGAACGATGGGTCCAGCAACTGCCCCTCCGGCTCGAACGCCGGGTCCTGCGCCGCCGCGACGATCGTCCCCCCGCGGTACACCACCGCCTGCCCGTTCCGCGGCCCCCCGGAGATCACCGTGCGGAAGTACGCCGTCCCGTCCGCGAGGATCCCCGCCGAATCCGGCTGCCCGTACAACCCGCCCCCCGTCCCCGGCGCGGTTGATCCCTCGCGCGCCACCAGCGTCGCCCCCGACCCCGTCCAGCGCACCACCACCCGGTCGTACGCCGGCGGCGCCGTCGTCGCCGCGCTGAACACGACGCGCCCCACGTCGTCAATCCCCATAAACGTGTCCGGCGCGCCGTATTGCTCGTTGAGCAGCAGCCCCGTCGGCGCCCCCTCGCGCATCACGACCACCCCCGACGCCCCGGACACCCCCGACCCCGCGATCACGATGTCGTTCTCCGCGGGCCCCGCCGGCGGCGCCAGCCGCGCGCGCAGCACCCACCGCGACCCGTCGGGGCTCACGAACGGCCGGTCGAACTGCGTCCCCACACCTTCGTTGAACAGCGCCCCGGGCAGCCCCGGCACCTGCCGCGTCGGGTGCCCGGCGACGTTCGTGTAAATCGCCCGCACGCGGGCGGCGGGCTGGGCGTTCGCAGCGGCGGCTCCCGCCAGCGCAAGAACCATGGCGGCGCAGCAGACATGGCCGACCGTCATCGCACACCTCCACCGCGAGTTCCGCGGGCAGGCCAAGCCTACCCCCGCATTGTGAACCCGCAAGATGTGTGCCGACTGATCGCGTGAGACGAGGGAGCCAGGGCGCCCCGCCGCTCCTCCGCGGCGAGTTCACGCCCACTCACCACACCGTGGCAGGTCCTGCCGACTCAGGGCGATAACTGCGCGGAGCGCCTCAGCACCCCTCCGCCACGGCCTCCGACCACGCCCGCAGGAACGCCGTCACGTCCGCGCCGGTCGCCACGCCGTCGCCGTCGAAATCGCCCGGGGTCCCATCGGGCCCCGCCGGGGTCATCCACGACGTCAGGAACGCGCCGATGTCCGCCGCGTCCGCCTCGCCGCTCCCGTCCCAGTCGGCGCGGCAGATGCGCACCCGCAGCAGCGCGTGCCCCAGCGGCTCCCCGCCGGTGCCGCGCAGCGACGCCGTGAAGTAGAACCACCCCTCGTCGCTCAGCACCGCGCCGTCGGGGTCGAACGCGCCGATCGTCACCCCCTCCAGCGCCACCCCATCGCCGTCGAGGTCAACGCCGTCCCCCGTACGCACGACGATGCGCTGGCGGTTGAACACCACCACGCTGTCGGCCCCGGCGCCCGCGGCATCGGTCCGTCCCCCAATCACGACGTCGCCCAGCCGGTTGGCCTGCATCGAGAAGAAGACCATCGGCTCCGCCGCCGTCCCCGTCACCGCAAACCGCTCCCCATCCTCCGAGTTGTGCGTCACCGGCCGCCCGCCCGCCGCCGCGACGGCGCCGTTGCGGAAGACCCAGTGCGAACCCGAGACATCCACGCCGCGCACCAGCCAGTCGCCCCCCGGCGCGACGAACCACGCCGCCGGCAGGAACGGCACCGCCCCGCTCTCCGGTCCCACGGCCGGCAGCAGGTTCGGCCCGCCCGACGCCGGGGCCGTCGAGGATGCCCCAACCAGCGCCTCATGCAGCCGCACGAGCCCCCCCTCCGCGCGCCGCACGACCATCGACGCCAGCGGATCCGACGCCCCCAGCGGAGCCGATGCCGCTGGCGCAACCGGCAGGCTGTCCAGCACGCGCACCGTCTCCCCCGCCCCCACCAGGATCACCTCCCCGTGATGCCCGGCCGGATCGACGACCGTGCTCCGCAGGTACCACCGCGACGTGCTCACCCCCACCTGCGGCCGCCCGAACGGCGACTCCTTTGCCCCATTCTCGTTGGACACCCCCTCAAACCGGTACCCTGGGGCCCCCGGAACGACCGAGGTCGGGTGGCCGGGGATGTCGCTGCACACGACGCGCGGGGCCGGACCGGCCGCGGCGGCGGCGGAGGCCGCAACGAGCGCCGCGAGGCATGAAGGTCCGATAATGCTGGGCGACTGACTCATGAACTCAACCCTCCTGGCGGATGGATCCACGACCACTGCGACGCAGCGCACCCACGGGTGTCAAGGTTTCCCCCCACGACCCACTGCGCGTCTTCGTCGGCCCCGCCGGGCGCTCAGCCCGGTCACCGGCCCCGGCGCCCCGTGCTGCTGCGCGGGGTGCCATCGCGTCGTGCTCGGGGCACTCCAAGCCACCGAGTGGGCGGCAGATTACCAAGGTCCATGCGATTCGGCAACCCAACCGACGGACCGCGGCCCCTGGTTTTTCCCGGGGCAACGCGCAATTTCTGCGCGTGCCCGATTCCGCCGCACACCCTTGCGCCACAAGCACTTGCGCATCACCAACGCCCGCGCACGCTCTCCACAACGCCCGCACAGCGGCCCACGCCGTTGGCGAGATCCTCTAAGCACCCGCTCACGCCTCTCCGATCCGCTCCCACCCCGCAAAACCGCCCCATCTCACCCGGATCGGTCCCCGTTTGTGCAAGACCGTCGCGCGAGCACAACATGCGTTGCAGGCCGGGCCACGTATGAGTGAATCCGACAGCAGTCGCGACTACGGCTCCCCGCCGGGCCAGCCGCGGGGTGTACTCACCCGCGCGGAGTTCGCCGCCGGGTTCGATCGCTGTTGGAAAACGCTCTGGTGCGTGGCCGCCGGCGTCCTCGGTGACCGGACCCAGGCCGAGGATGTCGTCCAGGAAGCGGCGCTGATCGCGATGGACAAACTCCATGAGTTCGATCCCGGGACGAACCTCACGGCGTGGCTGGCGCGGATCGTCCGGAACGTCGCCCTCAACCACGCACGCCGCCGCAAACTCGAGCGCACCTGGGCCGCGGCGGCCCGACAATCCGCCGCCGCCAACCCGCCACGACCGGACCCGGCCCGCGCGATCGACGATGAACAGGTGATCTCCGCTCTGAACACCCTCAGCGAGACCGCCCGCACCTGCCTCTTAATGCGAACCGTCCTCGATCTCAGTTACAAGGAGATCGCCGCCGCCCTGGAGATCCCCGCCGGCACCGCGATGAGCCACGTCCACCGGGCCCGCGCGGCGCTGCGCGACGCCCTCCGCTCACAGGCCCCGCTCGCCGACGGCCTCGGCGGACAACTCGGGAGGGGGAACCCCGCGTGACGATGCCCGACGAAACCCGCGCCATCCCGCCCGCGCCCGAGGCGCTGGACGTGTACCTCGACGGCCTGCTCGAGGGCGCCGACCTCGAAGCCTTCGAGGCCGCGATGGCCGCGGATCCCGCCCTGCGCGCCGAGGTCGAACTCCAGCGCCGCATCGACGCCGCCCTCCGCCGCCACTTCGCCCTCCCCGAAGCGCCCGCTCTGCATCCCCCCGCCGCCGGCGCGGGCTCACGCTACTGGAACACGCCGCGCCTCCTCGCCGCCGCGGCGATCATCCTCCTCGTCGCCGGCATCACCATCTTCGGCCTGGTGCGCTACATCGCCGCCGATCACCCCCTCGTCCGCGTCTACCGCACCGAAGTCGCCCGCGGCCTCAAGCCCGCGTGGGTCTGCGACACCGACGAGCAACTCGGCGCCTACCTCGAAGACAAGTACGGCCGCGGCCTCACCGTCCGCGGCGGCGACGGCATCGACATCATCGGCTGGACCTCGTGCACAGCCCTGAGTCCCTACACCGCCGTCCTCATGACCCGCGTGGACGGCGAGCCGGTCTTTGTTCTCGTGGACCTCCTCGCCTCCGACCGCGACCTCTCCCTCCCCTGGCTCAGCGGCCTGCATCTCTTCCGACGCGAACTCGGCGGCATGGTGCTCTACGAACTCACGCCGCGCGCCGCGCCGGTGCTGCTCGATCGCTTCGCCGAGCCGCCACCGCGAGGCTGACTCTCAGCCGCGGCCGCGGGTCACCGGTCAGCACCCGCCGCCGCCGAGGGTCCCCAGCCACGTGCTCAGGAACGCGGAGACGTCCGTCGCGGTCACGTGGCCGTCCATGTCGAAGTCGCCCTCGAGCGTCCCGTCGGTCAGGCTCGTCACCCACAGCACCAGGAACGCCGAAACGTCCATCGAGTTCACGACCCCGTCGCGGTTGATGTCCGCGCTCAGGAACGTCCCCGCGCTGAACACGCCGCTGCTCCCATCCGTGAAGCGCAGCGTGAACACCAGCGTCCCGTCGCCGTTGAACTGCCCGCGCCCCGTCACCGCGGGCTCGCTGTCGAAGATGATCTCCGCGATCGTCCGCACCGCCGGCGACCCGCCGGGGACCTCGACCGTGAACGCCGTCCCCGTCCGCACCACCGGCGTCACGCCGCGACACGGATCCGTGTAGAACAGCGCCACGTTGTTCATCGGCCCCACGTTCGTCCCGTCGTCGCCGCGCAGGCGCGCCACGAACGCCACCTGCCCGCGCTCGTTGATCGCCGGCTCGTGGAAGACCGCGTACCGCACGCCCGTCGCCATCCCCGGAACCTGGTCCCCCTCGCGGGCCACGACCGCCGTGTGCCCGTTCGCCATCGACCGCACGATCGCCGAGTTGTTCGTTGCCGTCACCGACGGCCCGCGCAGGTACGCCAGGAACGCCGCGTCCGCGCGCCGGTTGGTCGCCGGCCGCGGCGAGATCGACCCGTACACCACGTCCGTCAGCCCCGGCACGACGTCCCCCTCCCGCGCCAGCACGTCCAGCGCTCCCGACCGATCCGTCCACAGACCTGTGTCGTTCTCAGCCGTAACCTCCTCCCCGGCCAGCAAGGCCGAGAAGAAGACGCGCCCTCCGGCCAGCGCCGGCCGCGTCCCGAAGTCCGCGAACGTCGCCCCCGCCGGCCCGCCCGGGGCCGCGTCCCCCGCCACCACGAGCGCCGCCAGCGCCCCCGCCCGGTCGCTCCACAGCGCCGCCGGCCCGTGGTTGTCCGTCGGCATCAGACGCAGCGTCGAGCGGAACAGCACCGATCCCCCCTCGTCCTGCCACGGCGCATCGATGTGCAGCAGTTGCACGCCCTCCGGCAGCCCCGGCGCCTGCGTATCACGAGCCGCGATCAGTTCCGGGTTCGACCCCGACAGCGCCGACCACACGCCGCGCCCCCCGTTGGCCGAGAACGCCACCGACCCCGGCGCCCCCGCCGCGGCCGCGACGATCCCCGCGAACGTCCCCTGCGGCGCCGGCAGCCCATTGGGCGCGCCATCCCGCGCGCCAAAGTCCTCCAGGTTCCCCGCCGCCGCCGCGAAGATCCCCGCCGGCGCGGGCGTCTGGTGCGTGGGCGACGGCTCGTCGGTGAACGACGCCAGGAACGTCACGCCCCCCTTGCTGTCGATCGCCGGATCGATCGTGGACATGAACTGCTGCGCATCGTCGAACGGCGCTGTGTCCCCCGCCGCCACCACGCGCACCGGCGACCCGCCGGGCAGCACGCTCCATATCGAACTCACTTTCGGGTCCGACGGCCCCGGCCCCCCCAGCCTCGCCCAGAACGCGATCGTCCCCGCCTCGTTGATCCGCGGCGACGATAAAGACTCGAACACCACCCCCGCCGGCGACCCGGGCGCCGCCTGCCCCGTCACCGCGAGCGTCCGGAACTCCACCTGCGCCCCGGCCGCGCCCGCGGCGACGCCGAGCGCCGCCCCGGCGATGCCCGCGACACGGGCGGGGTTCACGCGCGGGAAGCGGACTTCGCGACGGCTGCGGCTGCTGCTCATGGCGATGTCTCCGTGATCGGACTCCCCCTCCCCTCGCCACCTTGCTCCGGCGGCTCACACGCCGCGGCCGCCAAACGTCCTCTCTTCAGGAACCGCCCGCCCGGCAGACCCCTTCAAGATACCAATAGGAGGACGCCGCAGTGAACCCGAGTGTGAAACGGCAAGGCGGGTTTATACTGGCCGAAGCGATTATCCTCGTTCTCGTGGGCGTCGTCCTCGTCGCCGCCCTCGCCCTGACGGCCTCCGAGTCCCGCCGCCAGGCCAGCCTCGGCGACAACCTGGCCAACCTGAAACTCTTCGCGGCAGCCACCGGCGCCTACGCCGCCGACAGCAACGACCGCCTCTGGTCCTTCTCTTGGCGCGGCGGCGTCGTGAACCACCCCGACTTCCCCCTCGCCCCCACCGATCTCGACGCCGCGGCCCAGCAGGCCTGGCACATCCTCCGCACCCGCTCGGGCCGCCCGGACTGGTTCGGCCTCATCCCACCGCCGAACTGGGTGCCGCACATTCTTTACTCCCCCCTCGTCATTCTGGATTACCTCGACGCCGATCTCCCCGCCCGGGCCGCCGCCGCCCCGGAAGACCACACGCGTCTGCTCTGGCAGAGCGACCCCTTCGAGGGATTCCTCGCCCTCCCATCGACCCTCCGCCCAGGCGGCAATGACGCCACGGCGCGCCGCTGGCCCTTCTCAAGTTCCTACACCCTCGTCCCCGCCGCCTACTCGCCCGACGGCGGCAGCGAAGCCCTGACGCAGCAACAGAACGGCGCACACAACCTGTGGATCGTCCCGCCCCAGCCGACGCTCGGCGGCCGCGCCGTGGCCGACATCGCCTTCCCCGCCCAGAAAGTCCTTCTGCACGAGGAGTTCCAGCGCCACTTCGGCCCGCGGGTGATCTGGTTCGGCCACCGCGACGCCCGCGTCCCGCTGCTCCTGGCCGACGGGTCCGCCTGCGTGCGCGCCACCGCCGACGCCAACCTCGGCTTCCAGCCCACGAGTCCCCAGAACCCAGGTCCGCTGCGCATCCGCTACGAGCCGCAGGCCTGGGAGCCGCCCGCGCTCAGCGACGACAACCAGGACCGCCTCCTTATCACCCACTATCGCTTCACCCGCTCCGGCCTCCGCGGCCGCGACTTCGGCGGCCCCGAGGTCCCCTGGACGCCGTAGCGTGCCACGAACATCGGCGCCCTTCGTCCGCGGCGGCGCGCCGGCGCCCCCCATTTCCACTTTCCACTTTCCACTTCCCACTTCCCACTTCCCACTTTTTTGTCGCGCATCGTCGGTCCCTGTGCGCAATCTGCGCGATATGCGCGCATTCCCCCTTGCCCTCCCGCCCGCTCGCGCCACAATCGCGCATCACCACCGCCCGACCCGGCCTTGAGCGGGCCGCTTCAAGGGGGACACATGACCGCTACCGCCGCCACCCCGCTCGACGCCTTCCACCACGAACTCCTCCTTGCCCGCCGCGAAGCCCTCGCGATCCTCCGGCGCGCCATGCAACCGAGCCGCGCCGATCCCCCGCCCACCAAGGACCAGATCCGCGCCGCCATCGCCATCCTCCGCCTCCCCAAACACGTGTGCGCCAGTCACGCCGGGGATGAGGCCCCTCCTTCCTCTCCTCCCCCCTCTTCCTCTACGCCGACGCCCGAAGGGCGCTGCGAAGCACATCCCCGGATCTCCCCTTCTCCCCAACCTCCCCCCAGTCAAGCCGGGGATGAGCCCCCTGACACGTCTCCCGAGCCTTCACGCTCTACCGCGAGTCCCCGGATCTCTCCCTCTCCACCCTCCCCACCCCCCACATCTGGGTTCGGGCGCCCCCACAGCACCCCCTCCCCCCGGTCCCTCGCCCCCACCGGCCCGCCCCCCTGAAAACCCGCGCTCCGCCCCTCCCCCGCCCGCACAACCCGCACCCCCTCACACCACGCCAGCGCGATCCCGCAGCGCCGATGCATTTCCGCTGGCCCCGGATAACCGGTATTCGAAGTTAGAGTAACGTCGCAGTGCAACTCGGCTTCACCACCCGGGAGTCCCGACCGTGCGTTCCGACCGGTGGTGCCTCAACTCTGGGTCCGGAGGATGGAGGGCGGAGGGCGCGTTCGTCCTTCACGAAGCCCTCGCGATCATCGCGATGATCGCCCTGCTGATCGCGACCGTCGCCGTCGGCCTGGCCGAGTCGCGCCGCCAGGCCAGCCTCGGCGACTCGCTCGCCAACCTCCGCCAGTTCGCGATCGGCACGGGCGCCTACGGCGCCGACAACGCCGAGCGCATCTGGACCTTCAGTTGGCGCGAGGGCGTCCAGTACGTCCCCGGCGTCCCCTCCGCCGCCAGCGATGCGCAGGCCGCGGCGAACCAGGCCGTCTGGATCATCCGCCGGCGCGCCGACCCCACGATGCCGCTGGTCACCGGCTGGCTCCCCCACATCTCCTACAGCCACCTCGTCCTGGCCGACTACCTCGACACCTCCCTCCCCGAGCGCTGGTGGGCCTCCCCCGAGGACCGGCAACTGCTCTCGCTCCAGTCTTCCGCCCCCGGCGGCGGCGCCGGCTCGCGCCCGCGCTACGGCTCCTCCTACGAACTCCCCCCCTGCTTCTGGTCCCCCGATGCGCGCCTGCTCAACCCCACGATCAACACGATCGCGCAGGGATCGACGCACACCGTCTACACCGTCCCCACCGCCACACCGTTGGGCTTCCGCCGCCTCGACGAGATCCGCCACCCCGCGCACAAGGCGATGATGTTCGACCGCTACCAGCGCCACTTCGGCCCGCAGGTCGCCTTCTTCGCCTACGACGTCGCCCGCGTCCCCGTCCTCGCCGCCGACGGCGCCGCCGCGCTGCGCCAGTCCGCCGACGCCAACCCCGGCTTCCGCCCCAACAGCCCCACCAGCAGTTCTCCCACCACGTTCAACTACGCCCCCACCGGCAGCGAACCCGCCACCCTCAGCGGCGCATCGCAGGAACAGGTCACCGGCCGCATCCGCTGGACCCGCTCCGGCCTCAGCGGCCGCGACTTCGGCGGCCCCGAAGTCCCCTGGGTGGACTGACCCCCACCGCCGCGCGCTCGTGCTTTGCCGCTTTGCTGCTTCGCCCCCTACACACCCTCCACCACGCTCCCATGAAACTCTCCCCACCCCGGGTCGCGCTCCAGCGCCCGGCGCAGCCGCTCCAGGTACTCCCGCCTCGGGATCTCCACGACGCCGAACTGCTCCGTGTGCGGATTGGCGATCTGCACGTCCAGCAGTTCGAACCCGCGCCGCCGCAGGTGCGCCACCAGCGCCGCCAGGCACACTTTCGAGGCGTCCGTCCCCCCGATCTCCGGCCGCGAGAACTTCGACTCCGCGAAGAACGCCGCCCCCAGCCGCACGCCGTAGATCCCCCCCACCAACGGCGCATCCGGCCCCGCCCCGGCCAGCCTCGCCTCGATCGAGTGCGCATGCCCGGCCCGGTGCAGCGCCGTGTACGCCCAGATGATCCGCTCGTCGATCCACGACTCCTCCCGCCCCGGCCGCGGCTCGGCGCACGCCCGGATCACCCCCTCGAAGTCCGTGTCGCTGGTCAGCGCAAACCGCCCCGACCGGATCGTCCGGCGCAGCGACCGCGAGACGTGGAACCCGCCCGGCTCCAGCGGCAGGATCGCCCGGGGGTCGGGGTTGTACCAGCGGATCGGCCCCGGCCGCGGCGGCCCCCCGCGCCGCGGCGACGGCCGGGGGGGATCGGCCATCGGGAAGTACCCCTCCGCGTACGCCGCGAGGATGGCGTCGATCAGGTCGGGCGGAACGTCCGGAGAACCAGGGGACGGCGAAGACATGGGGAACGCCACCATAACAGCCCCGCGGCCGGTGCGGACGGGAAGGGCCGGGCCGGGGCGAAAGGCGCGGCTACCTTTTCCTTACAATCGGGCGAAGGAGGCGGACCATGGACACCGACCTGCTGGTCAAGCGGTTCCTCGATGCAGAGGTCTTTGTCCCGTTCCTCATCGCCGCGTCCATCGTGGTCGGGATCGCGATCCAGTCCATCCGCGCCTGCATCCAGACCTTCGCCCGCGAGCGTTCGCGGCGAGAGATCGCCGCGTACATCGCCGAAGGCAGCCTCTCGCCCGAGCAGGGCGAGCGCCTGATGCGCGCCGGCAACCGCTCCGACAGTTGACCCCGCCACGCACCCCCGCCGCGGAGACCGCCATGGCCCTGCTCGCGAACGACAACTTCCTCGCGATCGCGATGATCGCGATCCCAGGCTCCATCGTGGCGATCATCGCCATCGGCTTCGAATGCTGGCGCAAGGTCGCCCAGACCAGGCAGCGCGAGCAGAGCCGGCGCGAGATCGCGGCGTACATCGCCGAGGGCTCCATGTCCGCCGAGGAGGGGGCCCGGCTGATGGCCGCCGGCGAGTCCATCAAGGACAAACTGGGCATGAACTTCTGACGCCCACCAAGGAGTGTTCCCATGTTGACGCTCGCCAGCGCCGCGTCCGGCATCCTGAGCACGAGGATCCAGGGCGAGTGGATCGCCGTGCTGGGAATCGTCGGCGGCGTGACGCTCGCGATGGTCTCGACCGTCATGGCCATGATCCGGTCGATCCTGGTCGCGCGGGCCCGTGAGCAGTCGCGCCGCGAGATCGCGGCGTACGTCGCCGAGGGATCGATCTCGGCCGAGGACGCCGCCCGCCTGCTCGAGGCCGGCCGGTCCGTGCTCGACCTCGAAGCGCGCCGCCACGGCTGGCGCTGCGGCAAGAAGCACGGGGCCTGACCCCCGGGCCCCGCCGCGACGGTCACACATTTTTATGGTTCGTCCGCGGCCCTGCCGCCGGCCATGACCAGCACGCGCAGCACCTCGGCCGCCGACCACGCCTGCGCCGGGCAGCCGCCGGGCCGCTGCGGCCGGTCGGGCGAGTCGTCGCCGTCGAAGACCTCGTGGATGTGCCCGCACCCCTCGCGACGGACCCACGACAGCAGCGGCGCCAGCAGCACCAGCGCCCCGGCCCGCGACACGGGCGAGAACGCGTCGGCTCGCATCTGCGCCTCGGCCAGCGCCGGCAGCAGCCACGGCCACGCCGTCCCGGTGTGGTACGCGGCGTCGCGCGCCCGCAGGTCGCCCGTGAAGCGGCCGTGGTAGTCCGGGTGAGCCGGGTCGAGCGTGCGCAGGCCGTGCGGCGTCAGCAGCCGCGCCCGCACGGCCTCGATCATGCTGATGCGCTGCGCCGGCGTCAGCGGGCTGTGCCGCAGGCTCGCGGCGAAGACCTGGTTGGGCCGCATCTCCGCAACCGGCTCCCACGCCCCGCCCGCGCCCCGCGGCGGCTCAAGCCGGTCCGCGCACCACCCCATCGCCTCGAGGACGAACCGCTGCCGGAACGACTCGCCCACGGCCTCGGCCAACTCGCGCAGATCCGCGACCCGCCGTTGCTCCGCCGCTCCGGCCTCGAGCACCTCCGCCAGCGACAGCAGCCCGTGGTACCACAGCGCCGACAGTTCCACCGGCTTGCCGTGCCGCGGCGTGAAGACGACCCCGTCGCGCTGGGCGTCCATCCACGTCAGTTGCGTCGTCTCCGTCCCCGCGGCGATCAGGTGGTCATCCGGGTCCATCCCGACGGCCGCACCGAGCCCGGGAACCCGCGTGCCGCGGCGATACGCATCCACGATTTCGAGGCACGCGTCGCGCAGGTGCGCATCGAAGCCCGCGCGGTCGCCGGTGATGCGGACGTACTCGCACGCCGCGTGCAGGAACCACAGCGGGGCATCCGCGCTGTTGTAGTGCGGCTCGCCCGCGTCGTCGTCGAAGCGGTTGGGGATCAGGCCGTCGCGCCGGTGCGAGGCGAAGGTGCGCAGAATCCGCAGCGCATCGGCGTGCCGCCCGGTGACCAGGCACAGGCCGGGGAGCGAGATCATGCTGTCGCGCCCCCAGTCGGCGAACCACGGGTAGCCCGCGATGACCGTCGAGGCCGGCGGCGAGGACGCAGGCCGCGTGCCCGGCGCGACGCGGGCGACGAGGAAGTCGTCGGCCGCGGCGGCCAGATGGGCGGCGGCCTCGCGCAGGTCGCCGCGCTGCTCGGGGATCTGGTCCGTCGCCGCGGCGATCATCGCGCCGACGCGGCGGCGGCGCACGTTCTCGTCGGCCTCCGGGGACGGCAGCGCGAGCGGGTCCTCATCCACGGCGGCGAGCAGCGCAGCGCCCGACGCCCCGCGGCCGCTGAGGACAAAGACGCCGGGCGAGAAGAGGTCCTCCACGCCGCTCATGCCGCGATCGAGTTCCATGTCGTAGCGGAACGAGCGCCACCACTGCGGGTCGGCCGTGAAGGAGCCCCGCGGCGCGGCCAGGCGCAGGCACGGGCCGCCCTTCCACGCGGCTCGCCGCACGGCCACCGCATTCGATGAGGACTCAAGGTCGAAGAGCCCGTCCTCGCCGCGATCGATGAGGTGATGGAAGTCGCGCAGCGCGGCCAGCGGGCGCACGTCGAGACGCCAGGGCCCATCGTGCCCGCGCACGGTGTAGCGAAGGGCCGCGGCGTTGCGGCCGTGGTAGAGGTGGAGCGTGCGGACGACCTCGACCGGGCCGTCGCGCCAAGTCCACGACACCGTGCCGGTCGCCGTGCGCTGGAAGGCGGTCAGTTTCCAGAGCCCGGACGGGTGCAGGACGCCCGCCGCGGCGTGGGCCGGGTCGGATGAGGCGAAGCGGAAGGACGCCAGGTCGATCGTGCGCGATCCCGCGCCGCCGGGAACCGGATCGAGGAGAAGCCGGTCCACCACGGCGCTGAAGGCCACCACGCGCCGCACGGGCGGCGACAGCGACGCCACCAGCAGGCCGTGGTACCGCCGCGCCGGCACGCCGGCGGCCGTGCCCATCGCGAACCCGCCGATGCCGTTGGCCAGGACCCATTCGGTGGTGATCAGGGCGTGCGGATCGCCGGTGACCACCGCCGCGCAGCGCGGCGTCCCGGGGTCGTCGTGTCGCGCTGGCTCGGTCACTGGCTGCCTTCCTGGCATCCGCCTTTACCCCCGCGCGAACTGGATCACCACGAGCAGGATCACCATCACCATGAAGTTGTGCACGGCGTGCGCCGTCATCGACGGCAGGAGGCTGCCGCGCCATTCCCGCATCAACGCGAAGATCACCCCCAGCGTGCCGACCACGATCAGTTGCGGCAGGCCGTACTGGTGCATGAGGGCGAACATGGCCGCCGTGAGCAGGGCGGCGCCGACGGCGCCGGCTCGCGGGCGGACGGCCCGGAAGAGCGCGCCGCGGAAGATCGTCTCTTCGACCAGCGGCGCCCAGATGACGACCAGCGAGGCGAGCAGGGCCGTCATCGCCGGGGTGCCCTTCTCGAAGATCTCGAAGACGCGGTTGTCGGGCATCGGCGGCTCGGCGCCGGTTATCTGCCTGACCGCCCACATGAGGATCGCGACGGTGATCGCGACGGCGACGTAGATCGGCAGCGCCGCGATGTACGCGGCCAGGCCCGCGCCGATCTCGTGGAGCACCCCCCGGCCGCGACGCCAGCCGACCTCGTTGCAGAACTGGTCGAAGCGCATCCCGCGCGCCAGCGGCCAGAGGACCAGCAGCACCAGCGACCATTGCCCGAGCAGTTGCACCCAGATGGGCCACACCGCGCCGGGGGCCGCGCGGGAGGCGATGTAGGCCCCGCCGAGTTTCAGGGCGAGAAATCCCAGCAGGAAGACGGCGAAGGTCTCCAGCCACACGCCCGAGGCCTGGCGCGCCACGACCGAACCGGCCGTGGCCGAGCGGATCTTGCCGCCGGCGCCCAGCACGGCCCCGATGATCAGCAGGACCACTCCCGCGGCGCCGGCGAGCAGGAGGCCGAACCCGAACACGACGAAGAAGACCATCGCGGACATGCCGGAGGCCACCGCGGTGGCACGGAAGGGGTCGGTGTCGTCGCGACCGTGGGAGGCCAGCAGGCGGCCGAACCAGCCGTGGCGGTCGATCAGCGCGTCGATCCTGGCCGGGTCCACGGCGTCGGGCCCCTGCTCGTAGATCGTCAGCGCGGTTCGGATGTCCTCGTGCAGCGGGGAGGTCGGCGACAGGTCTTGCTCGAGTTCGCGGAGACGCTCGCGCGCCTCGTCCGGCCCGACGACGTCGCCCGCGAGCACCGCGACGCGGAAGCGGTCCGCCGCGGGCGGGCCGATGGATTCCCGCTTACCTTCTTTTTGATCTCCGCTTTCAGCGCCGGCCTGGGCGCGGTCGCGTTCGCCGCCGGCCAACTGGTCGGCCATTTCGAGGAACGGGGATGTCGGCTGGTTGGGGGTGTACTTCTCGGCGGCCAGGAGAAACTTGCCCAGGAGCACCAGCATGCTGGCCTCGGGGGGTTCGACCGTGTCGCCCACGGCCAGGGCCTGGCGCTCCTGCGGCGTGAGGCGCTCCTGGGGCGTGGCCTGCTGGAGGAAGACGATCGCCCCGAAGACGATCAGGGTCAGAAACCAGAGCCACCACCGGGCCGGCCGACGGTCCAGCGGCGAGGGCGGCGGGAGCCCCGGTTCGGAGTCGTCCGGCTGCTTGTAGCCCACGAGGATCGACGCGTCGGTCATGGGTGGATCATTGGGCAGGGGATCGGGGGGGACGGAGAGGACTGGGAGAACGGGGGAGGCGGGGCCGGGAAGGCTCATCGTCACGCGGCGGGGGGTGGTTTGCCCCCATCCGGCCGCGTGCCCGGTCCGGGGGATGTGCCTTGATTCACCGGCCGCGCGGGGTACCCTTCCCCTCTCCGGGGATGCCGCCATCGGCAGTCCCGGACCAGTTTCGACAACCCTGCGGCGGGCTTTCTGAAGAGGAAGGTTCCGTCGCCCGCCCGGCCCGGGAGGCCGCGGACCAAGCGACCGACGCCCGGGGCCTGCTGGTTGCACGGCCCTCCCCGAGTCACCACGAGGTTTCTCCATGCGACGCCAGACCTACTACGCCAAGCCCGGTGAGATCATCGGCGGCTGGCGCATCATCGACGCGACCGACATCCCCCTGGGCCGGCTTGCCACGGAGGTCGCGACGGTGCTGATGGGCAAGCACCGCCCGGACTACACGCCGCACGTGGACTGCGGGGACTTCGTGATCGTGACCAACGCGAAGAAGGTCGCCCTGACGGGGAACAAGGCGCAGCAGAAACTGAAACTGCGGTACACCGGGTACCCCGGCGGGCTGAAGGCCCAGACGTACGGGCAGGTGCGCGAGCAGCGCCCGGAGCGGCTGATCCGCGACGCGGTGCGCCGGATGCTCCCGAAGAACCGGCTCAGCCGCGTGATGCTGAGCAAGTTGAAGATCTACGAGGGCGCCGAGCACCCGCACCAGGCGCAGCAGCCCGTTGAGATGAGCATCTGACCCCGCACCCCCCGCCCCTCACCAAGCCCCCGCTCAGAAGCGAGCACACACACATGGCTGAGACCCAGATCTCCAACCCCGCATTCTCCGGCCTGACGATGGCTCCCACTTCCCCCACGGCGACCGCCGAGGCGCCGGCCGAGAGCACGCGGCCGCTGCGCGAGCCGGCGCAGCCCAAGCACGGGTGGTGGTGGGGCACGGGGCGTCGCAAGACCGCGGTCGCCCGCGTGCGGATCCGCCCGTCGCAGGGGGGCAACGGGACGATCACGATCCAGTTGCAGGGGAAGAAGACCAAGACCGTGGAGGAGTACTTCACGGAGGAGCGGGACCGCAACGAGTGCTACGGCCCGCTGAAGGTGACGGGGATGCTGGGGAAGATGGACGTGGTGGTGCGCTGCTCCGGGGGCGGGTTCATGGGGCAGGCGGGCGCCGTGAAACTGGGCATCGCCCGGGCGCTGCGCGGGTATGACCCGACGCTCGAGAGCGTGCTGCGCGAGCACGGGATGCTGACCCGCGACAGCCGCGACGTGGAGCGGAAGAAGTACGGCCAGGCGGGCGCGCGTCGGCGGTTCCAGTTCTCGAAGCGCTGATCCGTCGGACCGACAGAACGGCACGAACGAAGACCCCGGGCGAGTGCCCGGGGTTTTTCGTTGGGCGGGGCGTGCACGCGCGGCGTTTGGGCGCAGCGAGCGATGGGAACGAACAAGCCGGCCCCGCGCTCCCAGGTTGCGCGGGGCCGGCCACGGGTTGGACCGCCTCTCGGGGGACCTGGGTCAGTTGCAGTAGTCGATGTGGACGCCGTCGCCCGTGCCGTTGAACATCCACACGAAGGTGTGGCCGATGAAGGGGGCGTTGGCGTCGCCCGGGGCAAGGAGGTCGCCGGAGAGGGAGAAGTGGATCTTGTCCGCCGGGAGGGTACCCGAGGTGACCTCGACGCCCTCGAAGGTCGCTTCGACACCGATGCGCCAGTTGCCGCCGTCGGCGTGCCCGTAGGGGACATACTCCACGTCGAGGCAGCGCTCGCAGGTGCGGTCGGCGCTGGTGTTGCAGCAATGGCCGTTGAAGCGGTGGCTGCCGGCGCCGAGGGTGCCGGTCACGCGGCCCTTGTAGACGCGGCCGTCCTGGGTGTGCAGTTCCCAGCGGCCCTCGAAGCAGCCGCGGTAGGCGCACGGGCCGTGGAAGCGGAGGGTGTACTGCCCGGAGACGGCGATGGTGCCGTTGAGACCGGGGGTCTCGTCGCAGTTGCCGACGATGTTCGCGTCCTGATCCGCGCAGGCGTAGCAGTTCTGACGGTTGCTCTCCAGCGGGATGCGCCATTCAGCCTGGGGAACGTAGAGCGTGCGGCAGAGGGTGTGGGGGCAGGTGCCGAACTGAGGAGCGGAGCTGTGGAACTCGCTCTGGCAGATGTTCTTGCTGAAGGCCTGGACGCAGGCGCGTGACAGGTCCGGGAGCGGCTGGCCGGCCTCGGCCGCCGCGGAGACCGCGACGATCGCCGGAGCGGCGACGGCCTCGGGGGTCGCCGTGGGAGCGGCGCCGCTGAGAGCGGAACCGGCAAGGGCGGCGCTGGCGAGAATGACGTTGATCATTGCGTGACTCCTTCTGCTGTTGGGGTGTGATGCTTCTGCCTTCCCCCTCCGCCCCCCACAAGCGTGCCCGGGCGGCGGCACCCTACCGCGCCGACCGGCCGCGCTCAACAGTTCTCCGGATATCCACAGTTTCGCACACTGGTGTGTCACACAACCACGGGTAAGCCCGGGAATTCACCAGCCGGACGGATAGAAACAAACCGGCCCCGCGCCAGGGGACGCGGGGCCGGCCAGGGGGTGTGACAGCCTCTCCCCGCCCCCCATCCTGTCAGTTGCAGTAGTCGATGTGAACGCCGTCGGCCGTGCCGGCGAACTTCCAGTCTCCATCGAAGCGAGGGCCGCTGACATCGCCCTCGGCGTAGAGATCGCCGGAGAGGGAGAAGTGGACTTTGTCGGGGATCGGCTCGCCGGACTCCCTCCAGCCCTGGAAGACCGCCTCGACGGCGATGCGCCACGTGCCGGTGTGGCCGTTGTCGTGGGGGATGAACTCGACATCAAGGCAACGCTCGCAACTGCGGTCGCCGCTGGCCTCGGGGCAATGGATGTTGAAGCGGTGGGTGCCCACGCCGAACGTGCCGGTGACGTAGCCCGAGTAGACACCATTGTCGGTCTGCTGCCGCCAGCGGCCTTCGAAGCAGCCGCGGAAGGGGCAGGGGTCGTTGGCGCGGAAGGTGTACTCGATCCAAGACTCGATGTCGCCGTTCAGATACGGGGTCTCGTCGCAGGTCCCGTTGCCGCCGTTACAGGTACGGCAGCCCTGGTAGTTGCTTCTGACGGACATCTTCCAGTAGGCCTCCGGGACGAACACCGTCTTGCAGATGGTGAACGGGCAGCCGTCGCCCTCCGCACCGTAGGTGGTGAGCACGGAGTCGCAGATGTTCTTGCTGTAGGCCTCGACGCACGCCCTGGCGCGGCTGGGCGCGACGTCGCGGTCGGCGGCGCCAACCACAGCGGCGGCGACGGTGTGCTGGGGGCCCGCCACGGGGGCGGCCTCGCCGGAAGCGGCACCCGCGACAGACATGCTGGCGCACGCGAGGATGACGTTGATCATGTTCGACGCTCCTTTCGAGTTTGCTGGATGATGATGATGCGTTACCCCCGCCCCCGCGACCGATTTGTGCCCGGGCGCACTCACCCTATCGCGCTGCTCGCGGCGATACAACGGGTCGTGGCGAAACTGCCGCAATTTCCACACCGGTGTGTGCCACGCCGATGAGCGACGACCTGTTGCGAGAATGCATGCGTCGCCAGCATGGCCGCGGCGCCGCGGCGCCATCCGGTGCTTTCCCCAGCACGCGGGGCGAACAGTCCGCCACCGGCTTTGCACACAAATGGCGGAGCCGCGGGCGCAAGGCGGTCTTGGTGCGGCCGGCGGCAACCGTGCCCGTGCGCTCAGCCGCGATGGGCGGGAGGGGGGGGCGGGGTGAGGCCGGGTGGAGGGAGCGGAGATCGGCGGCGGAGGGGGGCCGCGGGCCGCGGCGTGGGGGCGTTTCCGCCGCGTTTTTCCGGGACGGGAGCGGGGTGGCGGGGTGCATCGGGCGCCGCGGGATCGGGCGGGGAAGGCCGGCCCCGGCACCTATGATCCGGGCCTATGGCGACCGCACTGAATGCACCGACCTCCGAGTTCGAGAAACTGGACCGCTGCGCGGACCTGGACCACCGCCCCAGGGTTCTGCTGGGGAAGATGGGGCTGGACGGGCATGACCGGGGGGTGAAGGTGATCGCGCGGGCGCTGCGGGACTCCGGGGTCCACGTGATCTACTCCGGGCTGTGGCAGACGCCGCGGTCGCTGGCGATCTCGGCGCGGGACGAGGACTGCGACGTCATCGCGGCGAGCATGATGTCCAACTCGCACCTGGTGCTCGGGCCGAAACTGGTGGAGGCGATGCGGGAACTGGGACGGCCGGACATCCCGGTGCACATGGGGGGCATCCTGCCGCAGGAGGACATCCCGACGCTGCTGGCCGGGGGGATCTCCAAGTGCTTCACGACGGGGGTGGGGCTGCTGGAGATCGTCGAGGCGGCCAAGAGCACGGTGAAGCCGTACGAGCAGGTGATCCCCGGGGCGACGCCGGCGGCGCAACTGGCGCGGGACATCTCGCTGGCGCACGCGGGGCGGCCGGTGCGGGCTGATGCGCCGCGGCGGCGGCCCAAGCGGGTGATCGGGGTGACGGGGTCGCCGGGGGCGGGCAAGAGCACGCTGGTGGCGCAGTTGGCGGGGGAGTTCACGCGGCGGGCGAAGGAGCGGCCGGAGATGGGGCGGTGCGCGGTGCTGGCGTTCGACCCGCTGTCGCCGATCACCAGCGGGGCGCTGCTGGGGGACCGGCTGCGGGTGGACTTCAACACGCTGGACGAGGCGATCTACTACCGGTCGCTGGCGATCGGGGGGGAGGACTACCGCGCGGTGGACTCGATCATCGAACTCATCGGCGGGGCGCCGGCGCCGGCGGGGCTGGGGCAGTACGACACGCTCTTCGTCGAGACCGTCGGCGCGGGGCAGAACGAGACGCGGATCCGCAACCACGTTGACCGGACGGTGGTGGTGCTGACGCCGGGGATGGGGGACGCGGTGCAGATGGACAAGGCGGGGATCCTGGAGATCGCGGACGTCTTCGTGTGCAACAAGGCGGACCACCCGGGTCAGAACGAACTGGTCAAGGACCTGCGGGACGTGGCCGGGCGGCGGCCGATCGTGGAGACGATCGCGACGCGCGGTCAGGGGGTGCCGGAGTTGCTGGATCTGCTGCTGGCGTGAGGATCGCCGCCGCGGCGGCGTGAGTGCGTGAGCATGTGAGAGTCGTAAGCGTGCGCCGGCATCGTCGGCGCGGCGGGTGTCCTACCTTCCACATCCACGGCCGAAGCCGTGCCGACGTGGAGCGACCGTGAGCGCCCCCCCCAACCCCCCCACCCCCCCTGCCCCCCCCAACTCCGCCACGCCGCACACGCACGATGGGCCGCCAAACTCGCCGCACGCGGCG
>Ga0180217_1001763_pt1 | contig 21999 bp, 23 predicted proteins | sample eDN3rd37CBELigOP_FD_128521 | JGI IMG/M metagenome (GOLD analysis project Ga0180217, IMG submission 128521) | Enriched Organic Plus compost microbial communities from Emeryville, California, USA - eDNA 3rd pass 37_C BE-Lig OP (version 2) (version 2) ... | reverse complement strand
CCGGGTTCGGGTGCGTCGAACGCTGATTTCGAGACGTACACGCCCATCACGTTCACCTCGGCTGACCCGCAGCCGACGGTCGAGGTGTCGCAGACCGAGATCTCGGCCGACGGGTCGACCGTCATCACCGTCGAGGGCAGCGGTTTCGATCCCGACGCCGTCACGACGACCGCACCGTTCACGGGCGCCGCGGGCGTGTTCGTCACGTTCAGCCAGTTCTCGCAGAACTGGCAGCCCAGCCAGGACGCACCGTCGTCGAATCGCCCGCGCAACAACGCTGCGTTGAAGTGGGCGGTGCTGGAGGAGAACCGATCTTTCCTGGAGGGCGTCTCGCCCGGGTCGACGATCGAGCTGGAACCGGACGGCAGCTTCGTCGCGGAGCTGACGGTCGACAAGTCCGTGGTCGACGCGTTGAGCACCGCGGATGCGGAACAGCCGTTGCGCTACGGCGTGTACACGTACGCCGGCGGCGTCGGGACGGCGTACGAGCCGTACGAGACCTTCACGCCCATCACGTTCACCGGCGTCGGCGCGCAGCTCGCGGTGACCGACGTCGAGCAGGCTGCTGGGGTCCTGAACATCTCTGTGTCGGGTACGGGCTACGACCCGGTGTACCCGGGTGTGTACGTGACGCTGGCCGAATCCGGAGGCCCTGACTCGCAGAATGCGAGCGCGTCGGTAGCAGCGGTGTACGTGCCGCACGGTTTGATGACGGCCGAGGGCGCGTTCACCGCCACGTTGGAGCTCACTGCTGGAGAGATCGCAGCGCTGGATCCGAACAAGTCGTACTCGATCTACACGTTCCGCGCACACGGCATGCTCGACATCGGGCTGACTCAGTCGGTCGAGATCCCGGTTGACATCGACGTGGCCCTGGTGCAGAGCGACGGGGGGCAGACCGGCGGAGCCGACCCCGGCGACGAGGTGACCGACCCGGCGCCCACGTCCAAGGGCTCGCTGCGCTGGGGGGTCAAGGCGGCATTCCGCACCTACGTCACGGGGATCGCCGAGGGGAGCATCTCGGTGTCGAACGGCGCGTCGGCCCCGGGCGGGATCTTCCGCTTCTACCAGAAGTCGTCGAACGCCGAGGCCGACGGGACCGGAACGACACGCTACGGCGGTACGGTCCGATTCACCGGCCACAACGGCGCGCTGAACCTGTCGCTCTCCGATCCGATCATCTCGGTCGTGTCGTCGAGCCGCGGTACGCTCTCGGCGGTCATGGGCGGTCGGCGGGTCGACCTGGCGACGTTGAACCTGTCGGCTGCGAAGCGGACCACGAAGGCGGGAACGATCACCTTCTCGGGGGCGCCTGCGACCTTGACGGCTGCGGGAGCCCCGGCGTTCAACGGGTTCTACCGCGCAGGGGACTCCCTCGATCCGGTGACCTTCACGATCGGTGCCGACGGCGGTGCAGCCAGCGGCTCGGCCACCGTGGCGAGCACCGACGACTTCACCCCGCCCGCGACCCCGCCCGCGTCGAAGGGCCTGCGCATCGCGGGCCACGGCGCCGGAGAGGAGCTGGCGCCGGGGGGCACGATCTCGGCCGAGGCATCGGGCTTCCAGCCACATGAGACCGATATCAAGGTCGTCGTCTACTCGACCCCGGTCGTGTTGTCGAAGACGGTCACGGCGGATGCCAACGGTGTTGCGACGTGGTCCGGGCCGTTGCCGGGAGGTCTGGAGCCCGGGGAGCACACGCTGACGTTCCAGGGCTCGGTCGATCGCGGCGTGACGTTCACCGTCGTCGAGGACGACGAGGTCGGACGGTGCGAGCTCAGGGACGCAACCCTGACGTGGGGCGTCAAGGAGTCGTTCCGTTCCTACATCTCCGGCACGATCGCGAACGGCGAGTGGACCACCAGCGGCGATGCGTCGTACCAGACGCCGGAGTTCACGTTCAGGAACGGAGAAGGGCAGCTCGATGCCGCGGCGATGAGCGGTGACGTCGAGTTCGGCGGCGCCATCGAGTTCACGGGTCATGACGGGGCGATGACCGTCGTGATGGCCGACCCCGTCATGCGGTTCGTCGACGAGAAGACGGCCTATCTGGTCATCGACATGACCTCGGGGGACCGAGCTGCAGCTCAGTCGGGCGATGCGTCCACAACGACGACCACGGGTGTGCCGTTCGCCGAGCTGGACCTGAGCGCTGCCACGGTCGAACGCGGCAACGACGGCACAGTCCTGACGATCACCGACGCACCCGCGGTCCTGACCGAGCAGGGCCACGGCGTGTTCTCCACGTACGAGACGGGGGCAGCGCTCGATCCGGTCGACGCGACCATCACGACCGACGCCGGCTGCGGCGCCACGGCCCGGGACGCTGCGCCCGAGCAGGCCCGGTCGACCTCGGGGGACACCGGTGACGGCTCCTTCCCGTGGTGGTGGATCGCCGTCGGTGTCCTCGCGCTGGGCGCCGCGCTCGGTGGCGGAATCTGGTGGGGACGTCGCCATGCCGGCTAGGGGGGCTGACGATCTGATGGTCCGACGCGTGCGCGGCTTGATGACCGCGGTGGTGATCGCCACCGCGGTCGCAGCCTGTGGTGCCACGGCTGCGCCGAGCAGTGCTCCCGACGAGGGATCACCCGTCGGCACGACTCCGTTCGCCGAGCTGGAACCGCTGGCCGATCCTCGCGCCTACGAAGGTCCGAGCACCGCCGTGCTGGCCGACCGCGCGATCCGTCCGGTCGTCGAGTCGCCGGAACAGACGCTGCCGGCACGAGTGGTCTCGCACGATCGATCCGGTGACCGAGAGGTCGTGGTCACCGACACCGACCGCGTGCTCGCGCTGGACGTCTCCGGCACGTTGTCGGCCACGGTGTGGGCGCTCGGGCTGGGCGACCGGCTCGTCGGGCGGGACACCTCGACGACCTTCCCGGGCACCGAGGATCTGCCGGTCGTGACGACCGACGGCCACTCGCTCAACGCCGAGTCGGTGCTGAAGGTTCGGCCCACGCTGGTCATCACCGACGGCTCCATCGGCCCCCGAGACGTGGTCGAACAGCTGCGGGACGCGGGCGTGACGGTCGTGTTCGTGCGCGACGAGTCCTCGTTCGACGGGGCGATCGACCAGGCGCGCCATGTCGCCGACATCTTCGGAGTCCCCGAAGCCGGCGAGCTGCTCGCCGAGCAGATCGGCACCGAGCTGCACCAGGTCAAGGCCCGGATCCGCCAGATAGCGCCGGCGGACCCCGACGACCGGGTGTCGATGGTGTTCCTGTACCTGCGTGGTACAGCCGGCGTCTACTACCTGTTCGGGGAGGACTCCGGTGCCGGCGACCTGGTCGACGGCCTGGCCGGGGTCGACCTGGCAGCCGAGCTCGGGTGGAAGGACATGCGGCCGCTGACCGATGAAGCGGTCGTGGCGGCCGATCCGGACCTGATCTTGGTGATGAGTCACGGACTGGAGTCCGTCGGAGGTGTCGACCAGCTGCTCGAGGACAAGCCGGCGCTGGCGTTGACGACGGCCGGTCGGCACCGGCGCTTCGTGGACATGGCCGATGGCGACATCTTGTCGTTCGGTCCTCGGTCGGCTGCAATTCTCGAGGCCCTGGCGCGGGCGATCTACGCTCCCGAGGCACCGTGAAACCGATGCATTCGGTGATCTGCACCGTGATCCTCGTGCTGGCCCTCGTGGCCGGCGTGGTCGTCTCCGCGGTGATCGGACAGCTGGACGTGGGCCCGCGAGAGGTTCTCGGTGCGCTTCTCGACCGCCTCGGGATCGACACCGGATGGCGTCCCGACGACCTGATCGCCGACGCCGTGTGGTTCATTCGCATGCCGCGTGTGGTGATGTCGCTCCTGGTCGGACTGTGCCTGGCGATCGCCGGCGTCATGATGCAGGCGATCTTCGGAAATCCGCTGGCCGAACCGGGCGTCGTCGGGGTGTCGTCCGGTGCGGCCCTGGGAGCCGCGATCGCGATCGCAGCCGGCTGGGAGCGTTTCGGTGGCGGATGGGCCATTGCGGCATCGGCGTTCGTGGTAGGCCTGCTGGCGACGGCGTTCGTGTACTCCACGGCTCGACGAGAAGGCCGCACCGAAGTCGTGACGTTGCTGCTGACCGGTATCGCAGTCAATGCGTTCGCGGGTGCCGGATTGGCGTTCGTGCTGTTCGCCGGGGACACCGGATCACGCGAGCAGATCGTCTTCTGGCAGCTGGGCACGATCAACGGCACCCGGTGGATCGAGGTGCTGCCGGTCGCCGTGGTCGGCATGCTGGGCTCGATCTTCGCCCTGTGGGTCGGTCGCAAGTACGACGTCCTGTCACTGGGCGAACGGTCGGCACTGCACCTGGGCATTCGCGTCGAGCGGTTGCGGATCGCGTCGATGGCGGTGATCGCGCTGTTGACCGGTGTCGCCGTGGCGTTCACCGGCATCATCGCATTCGTGGGCCTGGTGATCCCGCACGTGATGCGTATGGTGATCGGGCCCTCCCACCGGGGCTTGATCCTCGGTAGTGCACTCGCCGGCGCCGTCCTGCTGGTGTGGTCCGACGTGTTGGCCCGCACCCTGGTCGAGGGAGCCGATCTGCCGATCGGATTGATGACGTCGCTGGTCGGCGGCCCGTTCTTCTTGTACCTCGTGCGCCAGTCGCGGTCCCGATCGGGGGGCTGGGCATGAACGGAACGACCAGCACGGCGATCTGGGAGCTGACCTCGGTGGCCTGTCGCCTGGGCGGCGTGGAGATCCTCAGCGACGTCGATCTGCAGATCGGAAGCGGCCGACTGATCGCCATGGTCGGCCCCAACGGCGCCGGCAAGTCCACGCTCCTGGGTGTCTTGGCCGGGGACCTGGCGATCTCGGCCGGCAGCATCGTCCTGGACGGCCACGACCTGGCCGGGTGGGATCGAGGCGCGCTCGCACGTCGCCGCGCCGTGCTGACTCAGTCCTACGACGTCAGCTTCGGCTTCTCGGTCCGCGACATCGTGCAGATGGGTCGGTACCCGTGGACGTCGAGGGCCGACGTCGGCCGCGACGACGACATCGTCGAGCACGCGCTGCGACGCACGGACACCGCGCACCTGGCCGATCGCGCGTTCCGGACCCTGTCCGGCGGGGAGCGCGCCCGCGTCTCACTGGCTCGGGTCCTGGCGCAGGACACCGACGTGGTGTTGCTCGACGAACCGACCGCATCACTGGACCTTCGGCACACCGAGGAGGTTCTCGGCGTGGCCAGGGAGCTGGTCGAGGGAGGACGCACCGTCGTGGTCGTGGCGCACGACCTGTCGCTCGCATCGGCCTATGCCGACGACCTCGTCGTCGTCGCCGACGGCAGCGTCCGCGCCCACGGAGCTCCCGCCGATGTCCTGACTCCCGACCTGATTCAGCGCACCTATGGACTGTCCGTCGAGGTCCACCGGGTGCGCGACCGGCTCGTCGTCGTGCCGGTCGCCCCAGCACACCACCACCCCCACCGGGAAGGACCCCGATCATGACGTTGACGCACGATCCACAGAACTCGACCACGCTGTCCGTGCTCTTCCGAGACGGTTCGAAAGTCGAGCACGAGGCGGCCGAGTCGTCCTCGTTCATCTCCGAGCTGTTGGCCGGCCGGGTCAACGAGCGCGGCTACGCCGACTACCTGGCCCGGCTGCAGCGTGTCTACCGGGCGTTGGAGGACGTCGGGCGGGCGCTGCGCAACGATCCGCTCGTCGTCGACCTGTTCGACGTCGCGCTGGAGCGCAGTGCCGCCATCGCCGCCGACATCGAGCACTGGGGGCGCGGTCACGCGGACACGGCGGCGACCGACGCCTACGTAGCACGGCTCGATGAGATCAGCCGGTCCCCGATCGAGTTCATCGCCCACCACTACACGCGTTACCTGGGCGACCTGTCGGGTGGTCGTGCGATCGGGCAGATCGTGAAGAAGACCTTCGGGCTCACCGACTCCGGCGCAGCGTTCTACGAGTTCGTCGACATCCCCAAGCCCAAGCCGTACAAGGACGCCTACCGAGCGCGCCTCGACGCCTTGCCGTTGACCGAGGACGAGAAGTACGCCGCGCTCGCCGAGGTCAAGGCGGTGTTCGGCTACAACGGGGCGATCTTCGCCGAGCTGACGGCCGACCTGGACCGGTATCGGCGCTGACCCCTCTCGGGTGTCAGGAGTGCAGCTCCATCGTGCAGCACTTGACGCTGCCACCGGCCTTGAGCAGCTCGGACAGATCGACCGTCACGGGCTGGTAGCCGCGCCGCCGGAACGCTGCCGCCAGACGCGTCGCCTGCTGGGGGAGGACGACATGGAGTCCGTCGCTGACCACGTTGAGCCCGAGCCAACCGGCGTCGGCCTCGGTGACCTTCAAGGCGTGCGGGAACAGGTCGTGCAGGGTGCGTCGGCTGTGGGGGCTGAACGCGGCCGGCAGGTAGGCGATGTCGGCGGGCGCATCGCCGGTGCCGTCGTCGAGCACGGCCAGCGCGGTGTCGAGGTGGTAGTAGCGCGGGTCGGTCAGCTCCAGCGAGACGACCGGACGATCGAGCACGGCGGCCGCCTCGATGTGGGCGTCGAGCGACGTGCGAAAGCCGGTGCCGGCCAGCACCATCGTGCTGAGCGTCAGGAAGTCGCCTTCACCCTCGTTGGCGAACTGCGGTTCGATCACCTCGATGCCGAGACTGCGTAGCCGACGAGCGTGAGCGGCGGCCTCGGGTGCTCGCTGCGGGAAGGTGAATCGGGCGCCGAGTGCGCGGCGCCCGATCACCAGCGCGCCGTTGGCCGCGAACACCATGTCCGGCAGTCCAGGTTCGGCCGCGAGCAGCTCGACGTGGTGGCCGAGCTGCTGGTAGACGGCCACCAGGTGCTCCCACTGGTCGATCGCGCGTGCCCGGTCGACCGCGACGGTTGGGTCCATCCACGGGTTGATCGCGTACTCGACGGCGAAGTGATCGGGACGGCACATGACATAGGTGCGGCGCCGTGGCGAGCGTTCCACGGCGGTGCGTTCCTGGGCGGCGTGTGTCCGCGTGTCGAGGACGGTCATCGAGTCTCCGGGCAGGGCGAGGTCAGGGGGATCAACGAATCTCATGCTAGAGCGGCCTGATCCGCGAAGACGAAGCAGAAATCTGCACGCACACGCATGAATCATGCGAAGTGAATGGTGCATGCGCGTGATTCCGAGGTAGTCTGCCGACATGGATGCCATTGACCGGCGCATCACCGACGTCCTGCTCCAGGACGGCCGGGCCAGCTATGCGGCTCTGGGCGACGAGGTCGGACTCTCGGCGTCGGCGGCCAAGCGGCGGGTCGATCGGTTGGTGGCCGACGGCGTCATCGCTGGATTCACAGCAGTTCTGGACCCCGACGTGTTGGGGTGGACCACCGAGGCCTACGTCGAGGTGCACTGTCGAGGGGCGATTTCACCGATCCAGCTGCGGGAGGCCTTCAGTCGGGTTCCAGAAGTGCACTCGGCCGCGACGGTTTCGGGCGCGGCCGATGCCATGCTGCGCATCGTCGCCAAGGACGTGCGTCACCTGGAGACGGCGTTGGAGCGGGTGCGGGAGGAAACCGAGAACATCGATCGGACCGAGACCTCCATCGTGCTGAGTCGGCTGATCGAGCGCCGAGAGGCGGGTCTTCCGGCCCAGTGAGGCGCTCCTCGGGAGCCGTCGGACCCGATCGAGCGGGTCGGATCGAGGGTCAGAACAGGTCGGTGACCTGGTCGGCCGGCCCGTAGGTGCCGTCGGCTGTTCGCACCACCGAGCTCGCGATCACCCGGCCCTCTGCGATGAAGCCGCGCATGGTGGCCTCGTCGAACGGGCCGTAGTCGACGCCGTCGAACTGGACGTAGTAGGCCGTCGGCGCGGTGATCGTGGGCACCGACTGCCCGGCGGGTGGCGGCGGCGGTGGAACGGGTTGGTCGTCAGCTGGTGTCGCCGCGGTGCTGGCCGAGTCGACCGGAACGTCGTAGCCGGGGCTGGTCTCGAACGCGGGAGGTGCGGGGTACGACATGGCGGGATCGCGCCGCCGGCGCGCGAGCAAGGCGATGGCGGCGATGACGCTCACGACGATCGTGCCGTAGGCGAATGCCGCGCCGAACTGGAATCGCAGCGGTGAGTCCAGGCGCTCCGCGAAGCCCTGGCCGTTGTCCGCCAGGGTCAGCATCAGCACCACCTCGGCGGCCACGAACAGTGCCGCCGTCGCCAGCAGCACCACGGCGGTGAACGTGGCGGCGCCGCGATTGCGGGCGAGCACCGTGATCAGCCCGGCCAGCGCGACTACGGCGGCTGCGCCGGCCGCGACGACCGACACGATCAGCCAGATCCGAACGGTACCGCTGGTGGCGTCGATCGAGTCGATGACGTCGTCGGAGATCAGGTCGACGAGGAGGGCCACGCCGTATCCGCCGACGATCAGCGACAGCAGGACACCCAGCCATTGGGTCGGGGACAGACGATCCACCGTTGAGCCTTTCGATCCGAGCAGTTCGGGACCTGACCGATCCTAGACGCACGCGAGGCGCATCGGTGTCGACGCTGCCGCCGGGGTCGAACGCGGATTTGAGTCTGTGCGGCGATTCCGCCTAGAATGGTGAGTCGGCCCATTGGGGTCGCGCTTCCCCGTCTTCGATCCGTCGCGGATCGCAGCGGTTCAGCGTGTGTCCGGGCCGCAGGGACGACTGTACGCAGTCGTCGCTGGGATGTTGTCGAACGAAGAAGAGGTCATGGCGAAAAAAGAAGGCGTCATCGAGATGGAGGGCTCCGTCGTGGAGGCCTTGCCGAACGCGACCTTCCGTGTCGAGCTGCAGAACGGGCACCGCGTGCTCGCTCACATCAGCGGCAAGATGCGCCAGCACTACATCCGCATCCTCCCCGAGGATCGGGTCGTGGTGGAGCTTTCGCCGTACGACTTGTCCAAGGGACGCATCGTCTACCGATACAAGTGAAAACCGCCCACGTTCAGGACCGGAAAGAACAGACATGAAGGTCAACCCGAGCGTGAAGCCGATCTGTGACAAGTGCAAGGTGATCCGTCGCCACGGCCGCGTCATGGTGATCTGCGAGAACCCCCGGCACAAGCAGCGCCAGGGCTGAACCCAGAAAGCTTCAACGCAACAAGCAGTAGCTGAACGCCTGATCGCTCCCGTCATGACCTCATGACGGGTCACCCCCGGAGCGTAGGCCGGGGCCCGACTCCAGAAGCACGAGATCTTCTGGGAGGCAGTCGGGACGCCTCAGGTGCCACACCTCGCCCAACGGAAGGAACCGCCAGAACATGGCACGCCTCGTCGGAGTCGACCTCCCGCGCGAAAAGCGCGTCGAGATCGCTCTCACCTATATCTTCGGGATCGGCCGCACTCGCGCCGCCGAGACCCTCGCCGCCACCGGGATCAGCCCGGACAAGCGCGTCCACGAGCTGGATGACGCCGACCTGGTCGCCTTGCGCGATCACATCGAGGCCAACTACCAGACCGAGGGCGATCTGCGCCGCGAGGTCACCGCCGACATCCGCCGCAAGATGGAGATCGGCTCCTACCAGGGCCGCCGCCACCGTGCTCACCTGCCGGTCCGTGGCCAGCGCACCAAGACCAACGCGCGTACCCGCAAGGGTCCCAAGCGCACCGTCGCCGGAAAGAAGAAGTGATCTAGATGGCTGCCAAGAGTGCCGGCGCGAAGAAGGTCCGCCGCAAGGAGAAGAAGAACGTCGTTCAGGGCGAAGCCCACATCAAGAGCACGTTCAACAACACGCACGTCACCATCACCGACCCCACCGGCGCCGTCATCGCGTGGGCGTCGGGTGGAACCGTGGGATTCAAGGGTTCGCGCAAGTCGACCCCGTACGCCGCCGGCATGGCAGCTGAGGCTGCAGGCCGTCAGGCGATGGATCACGGCATGAAGAAGATCGACGTCTTCGTCAAGGGTCCGGGCTCGGGCCGCGAGACGGCGATCCGGTCGCTGAGCGGTATCGGCCTCGAGGTCGGCACCATCTCCGACGTGACCCCCAGCCCCCACAACGGCTGCCGCCCGCCGAAGCACCGCAGGCTCTGAGCCGCGACTTCGATCGATCTTTCTTCAGGAGTAGTTGAACCATGGCCCGTTACACCGGACCCCTCACCAAGAAGTCGCGCCGTCTCGGCGTCGACCTCGTCGGCGGCGATTCCGCCTTCGAGAAGCGCCCCTACCCTCCCGGCCAGCACGGCCGTACGCGGGTCAAGGAGTCGGAGTACCGCACCCAGCTGCACGAGAAGCAGAAGGCGCGCTACACCTACGGCATCCTCGAGAAGCAGTTCCGCAAGTACTACGAGCAGGCCCACCGTCGTCCGGGCAAGACCGGCGACAACTTGCTCATCGCGCTGGAGCAGCGTCTGGACAACGTCGTCTACCGCGCCGGGCTGGCGCGCACGCGCCGTCACGCCCGCCAGCTGGTGACCCACGGTCACTTCCTGGTCAACGGCGTCAAGACGAACATTCCGTCGTTCCAGGTCAGCAAGCACGACATCATCGACGTCAAGCCCAAGTCGCTGGAGACCACTCCGTTCATCGTGGCTCGCGAGACCCACGATCCGGACACGGTTCCAGGCTGGATGGACGTCGCGCCCGAGCGCGGCCGCATCCTGATCCACCAGGCGCCCGTGCGCGAGCAGATCGTCGTCCCGATCACCGAACAGCTGATCGTCGAGTTCTACTCGAAGATCTGAGCACCACTCTTTTTCACCGCACACCCACCCGGACCTTCATATAGCGGTAGGTCCGAAAGGAAGAAACACCATGCTGATCGCTCAGCGCCCTGTCCTGTCCGAGGAGAGCCTGTCGGAGTTCCGCTCCCGGTTCGTCATCGAGCCGCTGGAGCCGGGCTTCGGCTACACGCTCGGCAACTCGCTGCGTCGTACGCTGCTGTCGTCCATCCCGGGCGCGGCAGTCACGTCGATCAAGATCGACGGCGTCCTGCACGAGTTCTCGACGATTCCTGGTATCACCGAGGACGTCACCGAGATCATCTTGAACCTCAAGGAGCTCGTCGTGTCGTCCACGATCGACGAGCCGGTCGTGATGTACCTGACCAAGTCGGGTGCCGGCGCGGCCACCGCTGCTGACATCGACGCCCCTGCCGGTGTCGAGGTGCACAACCCCGAGCTGCACATCGCAACGCTGAGTGACACGGCGTCGCTGCAGATCGAGCTCGTGGTCGAGCGCGGCCGCGGCTACGTGTCCGCAGTGCAGAACAAGAGCAGCGACTCCGAGATCGGCCGGATCCCGGTCGACTCGATCTACAGCCCGGTGCTGAAGGTCACCTACAAGGTCGAGGCGACCCGTGTCGAGCAGCGCACCGACTTCGACCGGTTGGTCATCGATGTCGAGACCAAGCCGAGCATCCTGCCGCGCGACGCCATCGCGTCGGCCGGTTCGACGCTGGTCGAGCTGTTCGGCCTGGCCCGTGAGCTCAATGTCGAGGCCGAGGGCATCGACATCGGCCCGTCGCCGGTCGATGAGCAGCTGGCCGCGGATCTGGCGCTGCCGGTCGAGGACCTGAACTTTACGGTTCGGTCCTACAACTGCCTCAAGCGTGAGGGCATCCACACCGTGGGCGAGCTCATCACGCGCTCGGAGCAGGATCTGCTCGACATTCGCAACTTCGGTTCGAAGTCGATCGACGAGGTCAAGGCCAAGCTCGCCGAGATGGGCTTGGGCCTCAAGGACAGCCCGGCCGGGTTCGACCCCGCCGCGGCGCTGGCCGAGTACGACGATGACGACACCAGCTTCACCGAGGACGAGCAGTACTGATCGCCCTCCGATCATTCGATTTCTGGAGACACCATGCCTACCCCTACCAAGGGTCCCCGCCTCGGCGGCAGCCCGTCGCACCAGCGGCTGATCCTGGCCAACCTCGCACAGAGCCTGTTCGAGCACGGCCGCATCACCACCACTGAGGCCAAGGCCAAGCGCCTGCGCCCCTACGCCGAGCACCTGATCACCAAGGCCAAGGTCGACACCGTCGCCAACCGCCGTCAGGTGGTCAAGGTGATTCGTGACAAGAGCGTCCTGCACACGCTGTTCACTGAGATCGGGCCGGCCATGGCCACCCGTCCCGGCGGGTACACGCGCATCACCAAGGTCGCGCCACGCAAGGGCGACAACGCTCCCATGGCCGTGATCGAGATCGTCGAGGCCAAGGACTTCCCGGCACAGAACCAGACGCCGAAGAAGACCAAGGCCCAGAAGCCGGCTCCGGTCGAGGAGCCCGTGGTGGAGGACGTTCCGGTCGAGGACGTCGTCGACGACACCGAGGCCGTTCAGGCCGAGGCCCCCGAGGTCGAGACCGCTGAGGTCGAGACCGCTGAGGAACCGGCTGCTGAGGAACCGGCTGCTGAGGACGAGACCAAGTAGTTCTGTGCTGTACCACGCGGCGACGCGACCGGCCTGTTCGAGCTGACCGACGCCGGTCCAAGCTTCAACTTCACCGCGATCGGACCCGACGCCACCTTGGTGTACAACGCGTTGGCGTACAACTACGACGACAACTACCTGTACGCCGTGGTCACCAATGCGTTGCAGTCCGCGGTGCCGAAGGGCGCGCTGATCAAGATCGGTGCCGATGGTGGGTACGAACGGGTCGGCACCGACACGTTCGTCGACGCGGGCAATGCCGGTCGAGACATCAACATGGGTGCCTACAACGCGGACCGGGACGAGCTGTGGATGATGTCGGCCCAAGGCGTGACCATCTTCCGCATCGATGCCAGCACGGGAACCTTGATCGACTCCTTCCCTCTCGATCACGTCCACGACGGCCTCGCGGAAGGTTCGGACTGGGCCTTCTCCGGCGGCGAGCTGTTCTCGCTGGGACGTGACGGCATCTACCGGCTGGACCTGGACGATCTCGACAACCCGACGACGGCCACCACCACGCGGTGGGACGTCCCGACCGGTGCAGGATCCAGCCAGACCGGTGATCAGGCCGGTGCGGCCTGGACGTACTACTGGGGCGACGACCTGGGATTCTCCTACAACGGCAGCGGTGACGTCATCCGGATCCGGGTCTCGGGCGCCGATCAGGCCAACCCGACGTTCACGGTCGTCGCTGCAAAGGGCGGTGCTCCGTCAGGTCAGAACGACGGTGCAGCATCTCCCGGTGTCGTCGACCTCGAGATCGCCAAGACCGGCGAACTGATCAACGACGACACCCAGGTGCGCTACATCCTGACCGTGTCGAACGTCGGATCGGTGGATGCCCCGGGCTGGTCGCTGAGCGACACCGTGCCGGACGGGCTGGAGAACGTCGTCGTCAGCGGTGACGGATCGCCGGTCGTGTCGGGTCGTGACCTGGACGCTTCCGGCGGCGTGCTGGCGGTCGGTGACACGCGGACGGTGACGGTCGTGGCTGACATCGGTGACGCCGACTCCTTGGACAACGTGGCCGTGGTCCAGCTGGAGAACAGCGCGATCGCCGAGCCCAACCTGGCCAACAACGAGGCTGCGGTCTCGCTGGCCGTGCCGGCCGATCCGGACGACCCGGCCGCTCCGGACACCGGTGTCGAGCGCACGCCGATGTGGCCTGCCTACGGCGCGTTGGCCGCCGGCCTGTTGCTGGTCGCTGGCGTCGGTGGACGCCGGTTGATCGGACGACGCGACAGCTGATCGGGTATCGACTCGGGACGAGGATCGGGCCGCCGGCTCGAGCCTCGTCCCGTTCTCGGTCACAGATGCTGGGTGCGTGTGCCGCCGGCTCACCCTGATTCGGGCGTGGACGCGCGCACGCGCAGGACGCGGAACCCTTTTGCACTGGCGTAGCGGTCGACGGTCCATCCCTGACCGGTCAGCCAGCGCTGGAGGGAGTCGGCGCCGAGGTTCTTGCCCACGACGAGCCAGGCGGTGCCGTCGGGACTCAGCCGGGGCAGCCACTGCAGCAACAGCTCGTGCAGGGCGTCCTTGCCGATCCGGATCGGGGGATTGGACCAGATCTGGTCGAAGGTGATGTCGGTCGGGACCTGGTCGGGATGAGCGACGTGCAGGCCGACGCCCAGCCGATCGGCGTTGAGACGGGTCAGGTCGCGAGCCCGTCCGTTGACGTCGACGGCCCAGACCTCCAGGGCAGGCGCGGTGGTGGCGAGGGCGCAGGCGATGGGCCCCCAGCCACACCCCAGGTCCAGGACGGTGCCGGACGTCGGCGGGCTGACCGATCGGAGCAAGATTGCGGTTGCCTTGTCGAGCCCATCGTGGGCGAACACGCCTGAAGAGGTGACGAAGGTCAGCTCTCGACCCCAGATGTTCGCTCGGATCTCGCGCCGCGTCTCAGGGCCCGGCGGCGTATCGCTGAAGTAGTGATCGGCCACCGCCACATTGTGGCAGCCGACCGGTCCATCGGCAGGGCAAGTGCTCACTGCGACCAGAACGGTCCGCTCGATCAGTTTCAGAGGGTCGACCCGAGCGGTCGTGAGCGGTCGAAACCGGGCAGGACCAGGAACGACGTCTCGGCCGTGGCGGTGGCAAACGTCATCAGGTCGTCCATGTCGTCCATGCGCAGCTGAGTGCGACTGAAGGTGTCGAGGTCGTTCTGGTAGCTGATGAACAACAGGCCGGGTGACGACCGTCCGGTGCTGGAGTCGACCTCGGAGAAGCCGTAGCTGCGACGCATCATCAACGGGCTGGCCGTGAACGACGGGTGTGCCGCACGGACGTGGGCGTTCGCGGGGATCAGGTAGTCACCGGAAGGGGACTTGGCCGACAGGTCGACATCGCTGTCGATCGTGCCTCCGCTCAAGGGCGCACCGTCGACGCGACGACGTCCGATGACGGCGTCCCGTTCGGCTTCGGACAACGCGTCGAACGCCTGGTGATCGAGAGCGAACCGACGAACCACACCGATCGTGCCGGTGGCAGCCGGACCATCGCTGATCCAGACCCCGGTGGCCATGTCCCGACTGTCGTCGGGGACGACCACGCCGTCGTGGTGGCCCAAAGGCGTGCGAGTGCGCGGCCCCTCACCCGGAGGGCGAAGTGCCTGTTGCTGCCATGCGATCGACCAGCCCGCCGCGGGATCAATCGTCTCGGCCGTCACGTGCTGGGTCACCGGCGCGAGGACCGAAGGATCGTCAGCGGCGACGAGGAGCACGATGTCTCCGCTGCGCTGGTGGGGGTCGATGTCGTCACTGCCCGCGAACGCGGGAAGCGTCTTCGCGCCGGGCAGGTCAGTCCCGAACAGGCGAACTGCTCGCGGTCCGATGCCGACCTGGATCATCAGGACTCCAGGGCCGTCCGGAAGGACCTCCCGCGGAGCACCTTCAACCAGATCGAGAACGGTCTGACCGATGCGGCCGAGCAGGTGGCGCACGTGATCCGGGGTAGGCGCTCGCTGCCAGGTCAACGCAGAGAACAGCAGGTGGTGAGGGGGTCTGGCAGGCATGTCCACCCCGCACTGGTGTGCTCCTGCGTGCCAGGCGAGCAGATCGGGTGCGTCGTGCTCGGTTCCCGCATCCACCAGGAAGCGATCGACGGCCACCGCGGCACCGGCGCCCGCCGCGGCTGCGGCTGCACCGAACAGGATGCTGCGTCGCGTCACGCGAGGTGGAGCGTAGCCGACGTCGGAGCCGTCGACCGCAGGCTCGGTCACCCGCGTGTCTCCAGCCATGTGATGAGCAGGTCGGCTGGCGGGATCGTGGCGGCGCCAAGGTCCGGGTGCGAGACGGCGGCCGGGAGCGGGTCGGGCACGGCTTCGTCGGCAGCCATACTCGGCAGATCGATCGGGCCGGGCACACGCAGGAACGACAACCTTCGGGCTCGTGCACCACAGGCAGCGCTTCTCCGGTGGTCGCCGGTTGGGTCGGACGGTCGCACCCGGCAAGGAACCCGCGGGGCGCCGGCGCCTTCGCCAAGCGTGGACCGCGTACGGACCCGGCGGCAGCGGAGCCGTCTACGTCACCACGGTGCCCGCGGGTTCGTCGGCCACCACCGTGTGGGGCACGGTGCCCAACACCGGGACCCGCCCGCACGACCCGACCAACGCCGGCAACCGTCAGGACTGGGACTTCGCCCCAGCTGTCGGCAAGGAGGGCCTCGGCGACGTCGACATCAGCGAGGACGGCACTCACCTCCAGCTGATCAACCTGAACACTCTGCTCGGTCCCGACGGAGGCCCGGTCTCCGATGTGAACGGCGATCCCGTGGGTCCGGTCACCACCGATGCAAGCGGGTTCTACACGTTCGCGAACCTGCCCGTGCTGCAGCCAGGTGAGAGCTACCAGGTCGTGATCGACCAGGCCGCCTCGGCTGCTGCGTTGGAGGGACTGACGCCGTCGCCGACGGGAGCCGGCACTGGCGCCACGGACTCCTCGTTGTGGGAGGCGCTGTCCGGAGACCTGACCGTGGACGGTGACCGTGACGACACGCTCGACTTCGGATTCATGCCACCGCCTGAGGTCTCTGTCGGTGACTTCGTCTGGCTCGACGCCGACCGTGACGGCGTCCAGGACGCCGGAGAGCTGGGTATCCCGGGCGTGGTCCTGAACCTGTTGGGCCCTGACGGACAGCCGGTGATTGACGTCGACGGCAATCCCGTCGGTCCGCAGACGACCAACGGCGCCGGACGCTACTCGTTCGACGGTCTGCCTGCGCTCGGACCCGGTGAGCAGTACACGGTCGTCATCGACCGCGACGCATCGGCTGCGGCGCTCGAAGGATTGTCGCCGACCAAGACCGGGGAAGGCACGGGCGCGACTGATTCGTCGACGTGGGAGGCCTCGTCGGGCAGCCTGACGGACAACGGTGACCGTGACGACACCTTGGACTTCGGGTTCGTGACCCCGGCTCCGCGGGTCTCGGTGGGCGACTTCGTCTGGCTCGACGCCAACGGCAACGGCGTCCAGGACGACGGTCCCGGGGCCGGCATCCCTGGCGTCGTCCTGAACCTGTTGGGCCCCGATGGTGAACCGGTGACGGACGTCAACGGCGATCCGGTGGGTTCGCGGACGACCGACGCCGACGGCCACTACTCGTTCGACGACCTACCGGCGCTCCCGGCGGGCCAGTCGTACACGGTCGTGATCGATCGGGACGCCTCGGCTGCTGCACTGAACGGGTTGGTGCCGACGCTGCCCGGTGCGGGGGACCAGGACGAGGACTCCTCGACGTGGTCGGCGGCCTCCGGTGACCTGACGCAGAACGGCGCACGTGACGCCACGCTCGACTTCGGGTTCCGCACACCCGACAATGTGTCGCTGGGCGACTTCGTCTGGGTCGACTCCGATCGTGACGGGATCAAGGACGCTGCCGAGCTCGGACGTCCGGGTGTCGTGCTGGTGTTGACCGGACCAGGAGGCGGCCCGGTGACCGACGTGTTCGGCAATACGGTCGGTCCGGTCACGACCGGTCCCGACGGCGAGTACCGGTTCGAGGACCTGCCGCTGCTCCCGGTGGGTCAGGGCTACACGGTCACGATCGATCAGGACGCCTCCGGTGATGCGCTCGACGGCCTGGAGACACACGCCTGATCGGTGACGTCGACGACGGACTTGTCGGAACCGGGAGTCCACGCAGGAGAGCTGAACCTGCCGCTGGTGCCGGTCGCCGGCCCCGATGACGGGGATGACGGAGACGGCGACGACCCCGGCAGCCCGGACGGCGCCCTGCCGGACACCGGCCCACAGGTCGGTGCTCCGTACCTGCTCGCGGCGCTGGCAGCGCTCGCGGTCGGCGGTGCGCTGGCGATCGGTGGACGTCGCAGGCGCGAGCACGGCGAGGAGCTGTAGCGTCGTACCGACGAATGTGTGGCGGGTGGTGAGTCGTTCGGCTCACCACCCGTGACGCGCCTGCAGACATTCTCGCGCTGATCGACGTCCGGCCGTTCATGCTCCTGGTCGGTCGCCCCTGGATCCTTGCCCCGTGGACTCGTGCTTGACTGCCAGGTCGACGCCGGACGGACAGGTCGCGGCGGACAAGGCGGCGACTCGTCGGGCGTCAGTCCTGGAGCAGCTCCTCGAGCCGGTCGAGGAACGCGGACTGGGCCTTGACCAGCAGCGTGCGGGCCTGGACCGCGCCGACCCAGGCGACCTTGTCGAGCTCGGGATACGACTGCATCCGGCCCGAGCGCGGCGGCCACGGCATGGCGAAGTGACCGGGAACGAAGTCCTGCAAGTCAGGATCGGCCTCGACGGCCCACGCACGGACGGTCTTGCCGCCCGCTTGCTGGACCTCGCCCAGGTCGACGTAGTCTCCGGCAGGGGCGTCGAAGCCGAGCTCCTCGGCGAACTCGCGTCGTGCCGTGGACAAGGCGTCGGTGTCACCGGGTTCGGGCAGTCCCTTCGGGAAGGACCACGCGTGCTCGTCCCTGTGCGTCCAGAACGGTCCGCCCATGTGCCCGATCAGCACCTCGAGCGCAGCGATGCGGCGGAAGACGACGACCGCCTCAGTGTGCTGCGCCATGCCTCAGTCTCGCAGGTCGGGCCGACAGGTCACGGTTCGTCGCGACGTCGACGGGACGCAGCGACCCGAGCCGTCAGCTCGGTGTCGTCGGGGTAGACGACCTCCTCGAGCGTCAGGCCGTGGGCGGGCATGACCCTGACCCGCGGATCGCGCTCCTTCGCGGCCAACAGCTCGGCTGCCAGGTCGGGGGAGTGCCGACCCTCGCCGGCGGCGGTGAGGGCCCCCATCAGCGAGCGGACCATCGAGTGGCAGAACGCATCGGCCCGCACCGTCGTCTCGATGGTCGGACCGGCGCGGCGCGTGGACAGCTCCACCAGGGTGCGGATCGTCGTCGCCCCCTCACGCTTCTTGCAGAACGAGGCGAAGTCGTGCTCGCCGATCAGGTGTTGAGCGGCCTGATTCATCAGGTCGACGTCGAGCGGCTTCGGCCACGCCACGACCGACGCCCGGGCCAGCGGGTCGGGCACGCCGTCACACAATCGGTAGACGTAGCGGCGCTCGATCGCGGCGAACCGTGCATCGAATCCGTCAGGTGCGGGTGCGACGGCTCGCACCACGACGTCGGGCGGCAGGATCCGGCGCAATCGGCGGTTCAGCGTGGCCGGATCGACGTCATCGAGATCGACGTGGACCACCTGTCCGCGGGCGTGAACGCCGGCGTCAGTGCGCCCGGCGCACGTCAACGACGGCTGCTGATCGAGCCGGAGCACCGTTGCGATCGCGCTCTCCACTGTCTCCTGGACCGTGCGAAGACCGGGCTGAGTCGCCCACCCGTGGAAGCCGGTCCCGTCGTAGGACAGGTCGATCCGCAGCCGCATGACGTCACGGTAACGCAGGGGCTCGACCACTACGATGAGGTGAACTCACCGGTACGACCTGGAGGCTGCATGTCCGCTCGCGACGCGCGGCAACCATCATCATCTGCCGACGGCATGGTCGAGTCCTTCCGACGCGGCGGTGTGGGTGGCCTGGCCATGTGGCAGGCGGTGGTGGCCGTCATCGCCTGCTTCGCGCCCTCCGGAATGTCGGCAACCGCGCAAGCCCTGGCGCATGCTGCCGTGGCAGCGGTGATGGTGATCGCCTATCGCTGGCCCGGGTTCGCATTCGGTGGCTTCTGCTTCGCGTACGCGGTCTCAGCCGTCGACCTGGCCGTCGTCGACTCGATCACCACAGCGGTCGGCTTCGCCGCGCTGTTCACCGTCACCATCGTGGGCGCGACACCTGTGCTGTCGTTGGGAGGCTGGCAGGGGTACGCGTTGGCCGGCCTCTGCCTGGCGATCAGCACCGTCGGGTTGTCCTTCCGCGACGAGCCACGCCACGCCCGCTCGTGGTGGCCGTCGCGCTCAGCCTGATCTGCTTGAGCGCTGCCGCCGGTGTGCTGGTGGTGCTCGCGCGGCGCTTCACCGACGCGGTCGACGCCGACGCAGTGGCGCTCGACGATGCCCGCCGTCGCGACGCGGCATCGCGACATGCGGCGCGGGAGTCGGCCGACCAGGCGCGCATCCTGCACGACACCGTCGTCAACACCATGGCTGCCATCGCGAGCGGTGGGCCGGCTGTGCGAGACGAGGCGTTGGTTCGCGAACGGTGCGCCAGAGACGTGGTGGCCGCCCGCTCGGTGCTCGACGGTGTCGTCCGGACCGAGGAACTCAGATTCGATCACGTCTCGGCCCTGCGCATTCCCGTGATCCGAACCGGCGTGGACGACGAAACGCTGTCGCTGCTGGCCAAGCAGATGGACGGTCGACGTGTGGCAGCCTTGGTCGGCATCGTCCGAGAGTTGGTCACCAATGCCGACAAGCACTCCGGTGGAAGCAGGATCGAGCTCGAGGTCACCGAGACCTCGCACGGATTGGTGGTCGTGGTCCGTGACGACGGCGTGGGCTTCGATCTGACCAGGCGCCCAGCAGGTCGCGGTCTGGACCGGTCGGTCCTGGCGCCGGCGGAGGAGGCAGGTTGGCAGGTCTCGATGGTGACTCGCCCCGGACTCGGCTGCTCGGCCACAGTGTCCGGACCGCTGCAATCGACGCAGCCCGAGGATGCGACGTCCGACGACCCGCAGGTGTCGATCGGGTCGGTCAAGCGCGTGATGTCCATCACCTGGTGGGCGATGTTCACGATCGCGACCGTGTTGATGGACCTGGCCGTCGCCGACCTGCCGACCACGGTGCACGTCGGCACCCTGCTGATCGCCGTGACGGGGGTCCTGGTGTGGTTCGATTCCCGGCACGACGGCCAGATGTCCCTTCCGGTGGCCTGGTTGGTCGTCGCCGCGATCCCGGCGGTCTACTGGTTGCGACTGGCGCCACTGGCCGGTGATCCGATCCGGGCCGAGCAGTGGCTGATCTTCCCCATCTCGACACTGTTCGTCGGGCTCGTCGCCTTGTCACCGCGGCCGGCGCCCGTGTACGGCGGACTCGTGGCACTCGGCACCGTCACGGTCATCGCCTTCCGGACCCTCGACCACGGCCGCGACCTCGCCGGCGTGCTGATCATCGGCGCGATGGGGCAGGTCGCCATGGTCGTCGCGTGGATCATCGTCACTCGAACGGTCGACGACGTCGTCCGAGAGGCCGAACGACGCAGGCGACAGACTGCCGGCCTCCGCAACACCACGCTCGTCCGCGACATGATGATGCGCGGCCGCGAACGATGGACGGCCGCGGCACTGCCGGAGACCGTGCAGCTGCTCGAGGACATCGCCGCCAGGCAGCTGGCACCGGACGATCCTGACGTCCGCCGCGCCTGCGCGGACCAAGAGCACCACCTGCGCCAGACCATCATGCTCGCCGCCGATCAGGTCCTGCTCAACGCGTGGTTCGCCCGGGCCCTCGATGCCGCACGACAGCAGTCGGTCACGGTGACGATTCGCACGGACGGAAAGGACGCGCCCGATGCCGAAGCGGCCCAGATCGTGGGTCGGATGCTGATCGACCTCGTCGCAGCGACCGCGGCGGATGCGCACCTGACGGTGGGCTGGTTCACCCAGGAGGGCAGGCAACGGCTGATGGTCGTCGGCAACGGCACGGCACCGGACGTTCATCCACCGGCCGATCCGCGGTGGACTGTTCGACGCCGGGCCTGGCTCGACCAGTGGCTCGTCGAGTGCGAGCTCGTCGAGACCGTGCGTGAGCCCCGTCGCCGGACGGCTGCCGTCGCCTCCTCCCGCTGAGCGACGTCTCGCTCCCGTCGGGCAGCGGGCGACAGTCGTGTCGGTCCCGTTCAGGCCCAGCGCTGCTCGCGGGGGATGAACTCCAACGTGCGGTCGCCGGTGTAGATCTGCTTGGGACGCGCGATCTTCTGCTCCTTGTCGTCGACCAGCTCGTTCCACTGGGCCAGCCAGCCGGGCGTGCGGCCGATCGCGAACAACACGGTGAACATCTCAGGCGGGAACTGCAACGCCTCGTAGATCAGGCCGGAGTAGAAGTCGACGTTGGGGTAGAGCTTGCGCGAGACGAAGTACTCGTCCTCCAGCGCGATCTTCTCCAGCTCCTGCGCGATCTCCAGCAACGGGTTGACTCCGGTGACCTCGAAGACGTCGTCGCAGGCCTTCTTGATGATCTTGGCCCGCGGGTCGTAGTTCTTGTAGACGCGGTGACCGAAGCCCATCAAGCGTTCTTCGCCGGCCTTGACGCCCTCGATGAACGCCGGGAT
>Ga0180217_1001761_pt1 | contig 22017 bp, 22 predicted proteins | sample eDN3rd37CBELigOP_FD_128521 | JGI IMG/M metagenome (GOLD analysis project Ga0180217, IMG submission 128521) | Enriched Organic Plus compost microbial communities from Emeryville, California, USA - eDNA 3rd pass 37_C BE-Lig OP (version 2) (version 2) ... | reverse complement strand
TCTATATATTAATCAACGGTTTGATAGATATAGCAATGCTTATTTAACTAAAGCACCCTTATATACAGTATCAGTTTCATAACATTGATCTGGTGCACCTTTTATCATTGTTTATATGTAAACATAAAAATAGAGGTTAAGGACTTGACTTGGAGCCTCTGTGGGTATGATTGGTCTTGAAAGGCTGAAGCAGGTGTTTCATCAGGCAAACCAGCCTATCATACCCACCCCTCCAAGTAAAGTCCTATCGTTGTTTACATTGAAAACTATAATTACTTACTGAAGATAATAAGTAAACAAAGAAAGAAAATGGGCTATGATGTTAGTATAGTTCCATGGACACAGCTTAGTTAAGTTCGTTACAATCAGTAACTAAGGAGGATGTGTCCGATGAAACAACGAAATTATAATGATGATTTCAAAAAAACAGTAGTTGACCTATATCATTCTGGCAGTTCAGTGAAAGACTTAAGCAGCGAATATGGCGTATCAGAAGTAACTATTTATAAATGGATTAAGAACTTTACTCCTATTGAAGGGCCCCAGGGTAAGGAGATTACCCCTAAAGAAATTGATGATATTCAAAAGGAAAACCTCCGTCTTAAACAGGAGCTTGAAATTTTAAAAAAGGCTATGGCCATATTCGCAAGAAAGTAAGTGACGCTGAACTTACAGAGTTTATTGATGAACATAAAACCGATTACCCTGTTAAAAAAATGTGTGAAACACTTGATATCCCCAAAAGCTCTTACTATCAAACATTAAACAAAACCGAATCAAATCGAGATCGTGAAAATAGGGAATTAACCGAAAAAATTAAAGAAATTCATCTGGAAAGCAAAGAACGATATGGAGCACCGAAAATCCATGATCAACTTGGAAAAATGGGTTATGAAGTTAGTATTAAACGTGTTCAGCGGTTAATGTCAGCCGCTGGTATCCGTTCAATAACGATTAAGAAGTTTCGTTCTACTCCAAGTAAAGAAAAAGTAGTTGAGCGTGAAAATGTCTTAAATAGGGATTTTTCCACAACTACCATCAATGAAAAATGGGTTGGTGACATTACCTATATTCATACGCTTAAACATGGATGGTGCTATTTAGCATCAGTATTAGACTTGCATTCCAAAAAGGTTATTGGGTATTCTTTTTCACATTCTATGACAACAGAATTGATAGAAAAGGCTTTAGAAAATGCATATATCACACAAAATCCTGGTAAAGGTGTAATCTTTCATTCAGATTTAGGTTCACAGTATACAAGTGATGATTTCGCCAAAAAAATTCAATCTTATCACATGACACATTCCTTTAGTCATAAGGGTAGCCCTTATGATAACGCTTGTATTGAATCTTTTCATGCGATCCTTAAAAAAGAAGAAGTCAATCATGTTCAATATATAGATTTTGAAACTGCAAGAATAGCGTTATTTCAATACATTGAGGGCTGGTATAACCGCAAAAGGATTCATGGCAGCCTCGGCTATAAAACTCCACAAGAGATTGAAAACAACATCAGGCTCTCAGCGTAGTCTCAAGATGGCGCTTGTGCACCGCTTTACATGGAGGGCGGGCATGATAGCCTTGGCTGGCGAAGCCGATGGTGTGCCATCTGGTTTCTCGGCGGGAAAATCATGCCCGCGGAGGCTCCATGTCAAGCGTCATGGCCCAACCCACATTTCGAGGGGCAGGCACTTTTTATAAAATTAACTTTTTTGTGTCCAAAATATTGACGTAGATCCACCTCATACACTTGATGAAGTACTTAACTCGTTAATATATCTTAAGTTATGTTCCTCATACACTTGATGAAGTACTTAACTCGTTAATGTTTCTTAAGTTATGTTCTTCATACACATGATGAAGTACTTAACCTGTTAATGTTTCTTAAGTTATGTTCCTCATACACTTGATGAAGTACTTAACCTGTTAATGTTTCTTAAGTTATGTTCCTCATACTCTTGATGAAGTACTTAACCTGTTAATGTTTCTTAAGTTATGTTCCTCATACTCTTGATGAAGTACTTAACTCGTTAATATATCTTAAGTTTTGTTCCTCATACACTTGATGAAGTACTTAACCTGTTAATGTTTCTTAAGTTATGTTCCTCATACTCTTGATGAAGTACTTAACCTGTTAATGTATCTTAAGTTATGTTCCTCATACTCTTGATGAAGTACTTAACTCGTTAATATATCTTAAGTATGTTCCTCATACACTTGATGAAGTACTTAACCCGTTAATGTATCTTAAGTTATGTTCCTCATACACTTGATGAAGTACTTAATTACCTTAAGTTATGTTCCTTCTTAATTTTAATTAAGTAAAAAAACTCACAATATAAACTCCATATACGACGACGATACACCATTACTAAATTCGCAATATACCACTAACCGAATCAACAAAAAATAAAAAGCCGAAACTCAAGGTTTCGACTTTCACACATAATTACTGTTTTTCCGTTTCTTTGACACGATCGAGTGCCATTTGATAGGCATCGTTTCCGTAATTTAAGCATCGCTTTACACGAGAAATGGTTGCTGTACTTGCCCCTGTTTCCGTTTCGATTTTATGGTACGTATTTCCTTCTTGTAGCATTCTTGCGACTTCAAGGCGTTGCGCAAGTGACTGGATTTCATTTACCGTACATAAATCATCGAAGAATCGATAGCACTCCTCAAGATCGTTTAGTGATAGGATTGCATTAAATAATTGATCAAGTTCTTTCCCACGTAATTTATCAATTTGCATGTGATTTCTCCCTTTTTAAAATGTTTTTTCTAGTTTCCAAACGATACGGCACCGGCGATTCCAGGTGTTGTTGGAATGATATTAATCCATGTTTTCCCTGGGACTAAGCCGACTTCTTCCCCATTTGCAAATGGCACAATTCTTCCCTCAACATTTTTCCACTCGATTTCCTGTGCCTTTCCTTTCTGAAGCAAAAAGCCTTTTCCTCCGGTTGTCACATCAACAGCACGTCTTCCATAATCATCGATAAAGCGATGATTCATTTCAACGATCAATACATTGTCAAGTAATACCGGTGTACTTGTCTCACGGTCTACTGTCTGGTCGCCTCCGCTATAACGCTCATACTTACTTTTTTCAGCATTATAATCGTAGACTGCTGAAAATATATCTCTTGATGAATAGGACACTCGAACATGTTCAGCTGCTGTGCCTTCAATGCCATCTAACTCATTCTCAGATAAAAATGAAAAACTTTGAACCTCGTCTTCCATTGAATATCCTTGCTTATCTGCCCCTTTTACAATATTTTCAAATGAAATATATGAGTTATGTGGGGCAACATTGTGGTCAGCACGCCAAAAAAGAGTGCCATCATAAACCATTCCATTTATGTTGTCTATCTTGCCGCTGTTAAGAATCTGTTTAGCCTCTGGGCTCCAGCCATGTGCTACATATAGTGCATCAAAGCCTTTGCTCAACTCAATATAATAATCTCTAGCACTACGAACTGGTCCAATAATTTCTGGTTTTTCACTTTGGAACACAGCTAGGAAACGAGTTACATCTCCTTCCGCTAACACTTCATACACTATATCAGCCATATGAAGTCCTGACTGCGGACGTGCTTTTGGATGATTGTTGACCATGACTGCAAATGGACGACTATCTACATCCTCGTTTGTTCCAATTCCTGTTAAAGGAAAGACATGTTCAAACTCTTCCTTTGGTTCATCCTTTGTTACAGGCTGGACCTGTTTTGGTTCATGCTCTTCCTGTTGCTTTACAGCTTCCTTATTGCTACAAGCTGCTGAAAAGAGTAAGAGAAGAATTCCTAGAATGTATATAGTCTTTTTCATATTTGATTACACAACCTTTTTAATAGAAAATCAAAATTGAAATCCTTTTATATTTTAACGCATTATTGACGGAAAGAGTACCATTTTATTCATGACATCATAAATTCCCTGTGGTGTAATGCGAATATAAGGCAAATGAGTAGACGATAAAAAGCTTAATGTATAAATCGGGTCACTGTGATTATAACCTCGCTCACGTACTAAACGAACTAACTCCTTTTCAAGTACACTTAAATCTACTACAGATTTAGACGAAGTGATTCCACCAATATCTAGTGGGACTTCATGTAAAATGTTACCGTTTTCAACTAAAACTATTCCACCACCAAGTTCCTTCATGCGATTAAAGGCAAGAAGCATATCCTTTTTATTTTTTCCAATTAATACAAAATCACCCGTATTTGAAAAAGAACTTGCAAACCCCGAAATGCGATTTGCGAAACCTTTAATCATTGTGTTGACACGCCATTTCCCTTCCCGGTCAACTAACATCAAGAAGCTCTCATCATGTTCCATTGAAATTTCATCATAAGATGCATCAATGGAAATCGAATATGGTTTCATAATAACAGCATTCTCCATCTTCATTCCGAACGGCATTGAAAACTGTAAGTCATCAAGCGTCAGTTCCCAGTTGGTAGCAAGGTTTGTAAAGCCCTGACTCTTCCACGGAAATTCTGGAAATGCATGTTGATCTTTATTTTCACGTTTCACCCAAACCCCTTTAGCAAGGACAGATTCAGGAGTTGGATTCTCTTTTGATGTTAAAATATTTAGATTTGCAATTCTTCCCGTAGCTATCATACCATGGAGGTTATCCATGTTATAGTGCCTTGCTACATTGATTGTTGCCATATTGTAGGCATCGATAATTGGTACACCTTTATCAATTGCGATCTTTATCATGTTATCTATAATTCCCTGTTCATAAAACGCTGGTGGTGAACCATCTGTTGTGAAAATGAACTTATCATACTGATCAATACCTATTTCATGTATTTCGTCCAGAATTTTTGGCAGGTCCGGGCGAATCGAGGAATTACGCAATGAAGTTGTGTAGCCTTGCAGAAGACGATTCAATACATCTGTACCAGTCATCGACTCATGGTCGCAATCCGAACCCAATAACATCATTTTGGCTAATGTTTTTTCAGAAGCACCTGGAAAATGACCTTCGACCTTTTTTCCAATCCGTTTCGCTTCTTGAATCCAATGAAGCATGAGATCATCTCCATCAAGCAACTTCGGCCATCCCGTCAATTCCCCACCTTGAACAACAGCATCATGCTCAAGCCAACTTAACACATTTCCATTAGAAAAAGCTTGCTCTTCATGATGAATTTCTGTCTGTGGATCAAACCTACACCACCAGTACATTGTGACTGGAAGGTTTTTCATTTCTTCCAAAAAAGAAAACGCTTTCTTTTTACTCGTTTGTAATGCGAGCACTAAGTTATCATTTATGATTGTAGTCGTCCCTGTTTGGGATGCATATTGAGCAAATGAGTGGGGATTATATAAATGAAATGAATGTGCATGAGGTTCAATGTAACCTGGCACTACAAATTTCCCATCACACTCTACAACTTCACAGTTGGTAAGTTTTGATGGCAGCTGTTGACCCACGTACACAATACGATCTTGGTAAATCCAGATATGTGCGTTGATCCATTTTTTTAACATTTGATTTAAATATGTGACGTTTTTTAATAGAATTGTTGGTGATTTTTTTCCATCTATGACAGCAACATGTTCACGTAGTTGCTTATTTTTCCAACGGTAACGTTGCCCAACCATTAACCATCTCTCCAATCTCTGCCTTAAGCTATGGAAGCGCTTTATGCTATAGTAACATATTAATTGATTTAGTGCATTAAAGACTTCAAGAAAAAATTGTAAAACTTTTTGACAATTTTTGAGGTAAGGTAAAGATCTTTGAACGGGGGTAAAAAAAATGAAACCGAATATAGGGATGATCAATGCTTTAGTCCGCATTACATGTGGATTTACGATGCTTGCTTGGGCTACCGCTAAAATGGTAAAACGTCCGTGGCGTGAAAGTTTCATTTTCGTGGCGATGCTTGGGGGAATGAAGGTGGCAGAAGGTATTACTCGTTTCTGTCCACTTACAGCTCTCTTTCAAGAGTATGTCAAGAGAAAGCAAGAGGAACCAGAACCATTAAAAGAACTTCCTCCAATAAATCCATCATAAAAGGTAAGAGGATTATCCTCTTACCTATTTTATAATGCATTTTTACCGTAGTAGAATTTCGTTTTTAATATCGAAAATGTATGATATTCACACAAATTGTGCGCTATTCTTATGATTTGCGTTATAAGAAATCGCCTTGTTCCCAATATCCTTTCGGTAAAATAAATTTGAGCACTTTATTTTTTCTGCTTCTTGGTATACAAAGTCCTGTGCTTTTTCAAGAGTTTCACCGCTAGCTACAACGGTCAACACTCTTCCACCATGCGTAACAAACTGATTGTTGACCAAATCTGTTCCAGCATGGAAAGCTGTAATTTTCTCATCAAGGTTGTCTAGCCCTTCGATGACTGCTCCCTTTTCATAGCTTTCTGGATATCCTTTTGATGCAAATACGACACCAAGTGTTGCTTTATCTGACCACTCTAGGGAAATCTCCTTTTGATCAAGTAATCCTTCTATAACATCAATGAAATCCGTTTCTAAACGAGGAAGGACAACCTGAGTTTCAGGATCTCCAAATCGAGCATTGTATTCAATTACTTTTGGCCCATTAGCGGTCAAAATGAGCCCCGCATATAGGATACCAGTAAAATCTCTACCCTCTTCTTCCATCGCTTTAACTGTTGGGTTAATAATGGTTTCGATTGCTTCTTGAACAATATTGTCTGATATTTGCGGGACTGGTGAATAAGCACCCATTCCCCCAGTGTTAGGACCTTCATCATTGTCAAAAGCACGCTTATGGTCCTGTGAAATCACCATCGGATAAGCCGTTTTCCCATCCACAAAAGCCATTAATGAGAATTCTTCCCCTTCAAGAAACTCTTCAATAACTACTTGAGTACTTGCTTCACCAAATTTATTATCTTCAAGCATGTCGTACACACTTGTTAATGCATCATCCAAATTAAGAGCTACTGTAACACCTTTACCAGCAGCTAGGCCGTCCGCCTTAATAACGATAGGTGCTCCTTTTTCAAGGATATATTGTTTCGCTTCTACATAAGAAGTGAATGTCTCATACTCTGCGGTTGGGATATTGTACTTTTTCATAATTTCCTTCGCAAAGGATTTACTACCTTCAAGTAGGGCAGCATCTTTTGTTGGGCCAAATATCGCGAGGCCTTCAGCCTGGAATCGGTTCACGATACCATTAATTAATGGGACTTCAGGTCCAACTAGGGTAAGGTCGATTTGTTCCTTTTTCGCAAACTCTATTAAACCATCAAAGTCATTTTCATCAATGTTTATTAAAGTTGCGATCGTCTGCATGCCTGGATTTCCTGGTGCAACATAGACGGTCTCTACTTTTTGGCTTTGCCCGACTTTCCAAGCAAGTGTATGTTCACGGCCACCGCGGCCAATGACTAGTACTTTCATTTTTTCACCTCATCAAACGAATTTGATTAACTTATATCTACACTGTCTAGCTCCAGCGCCTAGCCCCTCGAGGTCACAACCCAATCCATCTAGAAGGTTAAAGTACAACCTTCTGGATGGCTCGTCTTGTGCTTGTCAGGGCTGATCAAGGCGCTTGCGCTTTTCCTAATTAGTGTTTAAAATGACGTACTCCGGTAAAGACCATTGCGATTCCGTATTCATCGGCTTTTTGAATGGATTCTTCATCACGAATGGATCCTCCAGGCTGGATGATGGCAGTGATGCCAGCTTTTGCCGCAGCTTCAACTGTGTCACCCATTGGGAAGAATGCATCTGATGCAAGTGCTGAACCTTTTGCTTTTTCACCTGCTTGGTTAATTGCGATATTTGCTGATCCTACACGGTTCATTTGACCGGCACCAATTCCAATGGTCATGTCGTCTTTTGCTAACACAATTGCGTTCGATTTAACATGTTTTACAACCTTCCAACCAAGCTTTAAATCAGCCCATTCTTGTTCAGTTGGTTCTCGCTTAGTAGGAACAGAGATAGTTGCCTCTTCCAATCCGTATGAATCTTCATCTTGAACAAGTAATCCGCCACGAACGGACACAAGTTTCTTTTCAACCTTCTCGTCATCTGAAAGGTCAACAGTCAACAAACGGAGGTTTTTCTTTGAAGAAAGAATTTCAAATGCTTCCTCACTGAATGATGGTGCAATGATAATTTCAAGGAAGATTTCTCGCATTTTATGAGCTGTTTGTGCATCAACTTCACGGTTCAGTGCGATAATCCCCCCAAAAATTGACGTTGAGTCTGCTTCATATGCTTTTTGGTAGGCTTCCTCTAAAGTAGCACCCACTCCAACTCCGCAAGGATTCATATGCTTAACAGCAACCGCTGCAGGCTCTTTGAACTCTTTAACAATTTGAAGGGCAGCATCTGCATCGTTAATATTATTGTAAGATAATTCTTTTCCATGCAGTTGTGTTGCGGACGCAATCGAAATATGCGTTCCTAATGGTTTTTTATAAAATGCTGCCTTTTGATGAGGGTTTTCACCATAACGAAGGTCTTGTTTCTTTTCATAAGTAACGGTTAAGGATTCTGGATTTTCCTCACCCGCTGCATTTGTTAAAAATTCAGCGATTACTGCATCATAAGCAGCAGTGTGTCGGAACACTTTTGCTCCTAAACGAAGCTTTGTTTGTGCTGCAACTTCACCTTTTTCAGATATCTCCGCTAATACAGTATCGTAATCCTGTGGATCAACAACAACTGTTACATATTTGTGGTTTTTTGCAGCAGAACGAAGCATAGAAGGTCCGCCAATATCAATATTTTCAATCGCATCCGCAAACTGAACATCTGGTATTGCAATTGTTTGTTGAAAGGGATATAGGTTAACAACAACTAAATCGATTGGTGTAATATCATGCTCTTGAAGTTGTTTTACATGTTCTTCATTTTCTCGTACCGCTAGGAGGCCACCATGAATATTTGGATGTAGTGTTTTGACACGACCATCCATAATTTCTGGAAAGTTTGTTACCTCTGAAATTCCGATGACAGAGAGTCCCGCTTCCTCAAGAGTACGCTTTGTACCACCTGTTGAAATAACTTCAACCCCATTATCAATTAAGCCTTTTACAAAAGGAACTAGTCCCTGTTTATCTGAAACACTGACAAGTGCGCGCTTGATTGTCACTTTGAATCGCTCCCTACTCTAGAATTCTTTGCTGTTACAAGTGATTGCAAGATCTGTGGATAAAATTCATGCTCAATTTGATGAACTTTTTCTTCAATGATTGCTAATGTATCTCCTGGTTCAATAGAAAGTTCCTTTTGGGCAATAATTGGACCTGTATCCATTCCTTCATCGACATAATGAATCGTAACACCAGTCGTCCTCACGCCCGCTTCAAATGCCTGACCAATTGCATCCTTACCCGGAAAAGCTGGTAAAAGAGAAGGATGAATATTGATGATTTTGTTGCGATACGCCTTTAAAAGCGTATCGCCAATTAATCTCATGTATCCAGCCAATACAATTAATTCTACTTTTTTCTCACGTAAAGCTTCCACAATTTCGGCTTCGAATAATGATTTTTCTTGATAGTCTTTTGGTGAAAAAACAAAAGTGTCCACCCATTCCTTTGAAGCACGTTCAATTACTTTTGCACCTGGCTTATCACAAACTAGTAATTCAATTTCTGCTGCAAGTCTACCTTCTTTTACCGAATCTGCAATGGCTTGAAAGTTTGTGCCACTCCCTGATGCAAATACAGCTATTTTTTTCATACAAGTGCTCCCCCACCAAAGGTTACACCATTACCTTCTTTAATACGGCCTATAATATATGCTTTTTCACCTTGCTCTTCAAGTAGTTGAAGAAGTTCATGGAGGTCAGCCTCATTAATGGCTAACACCATTCCGATTCCCATATTAAATATATTAAACATTTCTTCACGATTTAGGTTTCCGGTCTCTTGAAGCAGATCAAAGATTGGTGGAATTGGCCATGAACCGTAATCAATCTCCGCCCCTACACCTTCTGGAAGCATACGAGGAATATTTTCAATAAAGCCCCCACCTGTAATATGGGACATACCCTTTACTTCAAACTTCTCCATTGCTTTTAATAAAGACTTCACATAAATTTTAGTCGGTTGAAGAAGTTCTTCACCTAATGTACGCCCGATTTTTCCGTACGTTTTGTGAAGGTCCAATCCTCCATCCTCTAGTAGAACCTTACGGACAAGTGAATAGCCATTACTGTGAATTCCACTTGAAGAAAGGCCGATAAGAACATCACCAGGCTTAATTGAAGCGCCAGTTACAAGCTTAGACTTTTCTGCAACACCCACTGAAAAACCAGCAAGGTCATATTCATCCTCACTATACATTCCTGGCATTTCAGCAGTTTCACCGCCAATTAATGCACAACCCGCTTGTTCACAACCATCAGCAATTCCTTTTACAATTTGCTCGATTTTTTCGGGCTGTGCTTTTCCGCATGCAATATAATCTAAAAAGTATAAAGGCTCAGCTCCCTGAACCACAATATCATTCACACACATTGCAACCGCATCAATCCCAATTGTGTCATGCTTATCCATCATAAAAGCCAACATCAACTTAGTGCCAACACCGTCTGTGCCAGAAACCAACACAGGCTCTTTTACGTTTACCTTTGATAGGTCAAACATTCCACCAAAGCTGCCAAGTCCACCCATCACTTCTGGGCGAACTGTTTTTGCAACATGCTTTTTCATTCTGGAAACAGCCTCATAGCCTGCTTCAATGTCTACTCCAGCTTGCTTATAAGCATTTGCCATCGTTATGAACACCTCTACTTTTTTTAGCTGAATACTTTTTCATGCGGTAATACCGTATCCGGGAAGATCTCCGTCGGATATTTCCCTGTAAAACAAGCCATACATTGTCCGCGAGTTTCCCCTTCAAACGGTCTTGCAATTGCTTTTACAAGCCCCTCAGGACTTAAAAATGTTAATGTGTCCGCCCCAATGATTTGACGCATTTCTTCAATTGAATGTGAAGATGCGATCAATTCTTCATGTGTGGAGGTATCAATTCCGTAAAAGCATGGATTCTTAATTGGCGGTGAACTAATGCATACATGCACTTCTAATGCACCTGCATCGCGAAGCATTTTTACAATTCTTCGGCTTGTTGTTCCACGAACAATAGAGTCATCCACCATGACAACGCGCTTGCCTTCTACAACACCATTAACAGGTGAAAGTTTCATTTTCACACCTTGTTCACGTAATGATTGGGTCGGCTTAATAAACGTTCTGCCGACATATCGATTCTTAATGAGACCGAGCTCATAAGGAATTCCAGATTCCTCTGCGTAACCAATCGCTGCCGAAATACTAGAATCTGGCACACCGGTTACTATATCGGCATCAATTGGTGCCTCTATAGCAAGCTGTTTACCTAAATTTTTTCGGGCTGTATGAACATTCACTCCGTTAATATTACTATCCGGGCGTGAAAAATAAATATATTCCATACTGCACATTGCACGATTATTCATTAAGGAGAAACGCTCTGATTGAATGCCTTCATCATTGATCACAATCAATTCACCAGGCTCAACATCTCTTTCGAATTTAGCACCAATTATATCAAACGCACAAGTCTCAGAAGCTACTACCCAAGCGTCTCCAAGTTTACCAAGTGATAACGGACGAAGACCATTTGGATCCAGAGCAACTATCATTTTCTTTTCCGTCATGATCAAAAAGGCATAAGCCCCTTTTAACATGGTTAAGGCATTTTTGACACGATCTTTAATTTTTGTATAGCCGCTTTTTCTAGTTAGGTGTGCAAGAACTTCAGTATCAGAAGAAGTTTGAAAGATACTACCTTGGTTTTCCAACTGATGCTTCAAGTCATTTGCATTTACAAGGTTTCCGTTATGAGCAATCGCTAGCCCACCTACTTGAGAATGAAAGAGGAGGGGCTGAACATTTTGAATGCCCCCACCCCCAGCTGTTGCATAACGAACATGCCCAATTGCTGCACTTCCTTCTAATTGTTCAAGTTGGCCATTGCCAAACACTTCATTCACAAGGCCTTCTCCTTTTACAATTCGAAGCTTTTCACCATTACTGACAACAATGCCGGCACCCTCTTGACCACGATGCTGTAAGCTGTGTAATCCATAATAAGTTAGTTTTGCTGCATCTGGATGTCCCCAGATACCGAATACACCACATTCCTCGTTTAAGCCTTTGAGTTCAGCAAGCATGGGATTGCTCCTTTCCATGTGCGTTTTAGATCATCGACTGGTAGATTAATAATTTCCTTTCCAGTTTGATCCTCAACGATAAATAATCCATCGCCTGTTACTTCTCCGACCAGATTAGCTCTTACTAGCTGTTCAAACTTCTCTTTGTTTTCCTTCTTCACAGATACGATAAAACGAGATTGTGTTTCACTGAATAACTCAGTTACCGCATCTCCTTGAATTTGTACTTTTACACCTAAGCCCTTTGCCCCAAATGTCTTTTCTGCTAATGCAACTGCAAAGCCACCCTCTGCCACATCATGTGCAGAAGCAATAACGCCTGCACGAATGGCAGTTAATACTTGTTGTTGTCTTCTTTTTTCAATCTCTAAATCTAATTCAGGAACCGGACCGAAAATCTCGCCATGAATTAATTTTTGTAGCTCGCTGCCTGCGAATTCTTCTTTCGCCTCACCGATTACATACACAAGGTCGCCCACTTCTTTGAATTCTTGAGTTGTAATATGAGAAACATTGTCAATCAAACCAACCATTCCAATAACTGGTGTTGGGTAAATTGCTTCACCGTTCGTTTCATTATAAAGAGACACATTTCCACCAATAACTGGTGTATTTAGCACACGGCATGCTTCGCTAATTCCGTCAGCTGCTTTTTCAATCTGCCAAAAAATCTCTGGCTTCTCTGGATTTCCAAAGTTAAGGTTATCTGTGATTGCAAGAGGTGCACCACCTGAGCAGACAATATTTCTAGCAGCTTCACTAACTGCGATTTGTCCCCCAACCTCAGGGTCTAAATAGAGATACCTAGAATTACAGTCTGTAGTCATCGCGAGTGCTTTCTGTGTGTCGCGAATTCTTACAACCGCTGCATCCGAACCAGGAGCAACAACTGTATTAGTGCGAACCATATAATCATATTGGTCATAAACCCATTCTTTACTTGCAATTGTAGGCTGTGCAAGTAAATCTACAAGTGTTTGACTTACATCTTCAAGCTTAGGAGCTTCAATCTTCATTTCTTTAAATTCACGATAAGAAGCAGGTTCGCTTGAAGGCTTATGATAGACAGGAGCTTCTTCAGCTAATGCATCAACAGGAACATCAGCGATTACTTCTCCCTTGTGTACTAAGCGAAGTTGTTTGTCATCTGTAACTTTACCGATCGCCACAGCTTCAAGATCATATTTATTTACGATATCTTGGATTTCTTGCTCTCTTCCTTTTTCAACAACGATTAACATCCGCTCCTGTGATTCAGAAAGCATCATTTCATAACCTGTCATACCTGTTTCACGTTGTGGGACTAGGTCAAGATTCATTTCAATACCAGAGCCAGCTTTACTCGCCATTTCTGCAGATGAACTAGTTAGTCCTGCTGCGCCCATGTCCTGAATTCCAACTAGTGCATCAGATTTTACTAGTTCTAAGCAAGCTTCAAGCAACAATTTTTCCATAAATGGATCGCCAACCTGTACTGCAGGGCGCTTTGCATCTGAATCCTCAGTAAGTTCCTCAGAAGCAAAGGTTGCACCGTGAATTCCGTCACGACCAGTTTTGGCCCCAATATACATGACTGTATTGCCAACACCCTTTGCCTGACCCTTTTGAATATCTTCATGATTGATCAGTCCAACACACATTGCGTTTACGAGTGGATTTCCTTCATAAGAAGCATCAAATTGAATTTCTCCACCAACTGTCGGAATTCCGATACAGTTTCCGTAACCCGCAATACCTGCTACAACTTCTTCGAACAAATACTTTACTCTCGGTGAAGTTAGCTCTCCGAAACGAAGAGAGTTTAATAGAGCAATCGGTCTTGCTCCCATAGAAAACACGTCACGGATTATTCCACCAACACCCGTCGCCGCCCCTTGATAAGGCTCAATTGCAGAAGGATGGTTATGACTTTCGATTTTAAAAACAACCGCTTGATTATCACCGATATCAACAATCCCAGCACCTTCACCTGGTCCTTGAAGAACTCGCTCACCAGTTGTCGGAAACTTTCGTAACACTGGCTTAGAGTTTTTATAGCTACAGTGCTCAGACCACATAACTGAGAATAAACCTGTCTCTGTATAGTTTGGAAGTCTACCAATAATCTTTTCGATTAATTCAAACTCTGAATCACTTAAACCCATTTCACTATATATCTTTTGTTCTTTAATTTCCTGCGGACTTGGTTCAAGAAGTAACGACATGTGCTGCCAACCTCCAATTTTTCACAATTGATTGAAATAATTTGATTCCATCTGCACTACCCAATAATTCCTCAACCGCTCTTTCTGGATGAGGCATCATCCCAAGAACATTTCCCCGTTCATTTGTAATACCTGCGATATCCGCAACACTACCATTTGGGTTTGTTCCGTTATATGTGAACGCGATCTGATTATTCTCTTGTAATCTAGCAAGTGTTTGCTCATCACAATAATAATTTCCTTCACCATGGGCAATCGGAACTGTGATGACTTCGCCCACTTCATATTCAGATGTAAACATTGTTTTATTATTATCAACTCGCAGCTCAACCGGACGACACATGAATTTTAGTTTTTCATTTCGACGCATCGCACCTGGCAGAAGCCCTGCTTCTAATAAAATTTGGAAGCCATTGCATACACCCAGGATTGGTTTACCAGCCTCAGCTGCTTTTACTACCTCATCCATGACATTTGAAAAACGAGCAAGTGCTCCTGTACGTAGGTAATCTCCATAAGAGAAGCCTCCAGGAAGTAAAATACCATCGAATTCTTCAAGGTTTGTTGCAGTATGTGATACATACTCCACTTCTTCACCAAGCGCATCTTTTACAGCATGATACATATCAACATCGCAGTTAGAGCCTGGAAACACGATTACGGCAAATTTCACTGTGTGACAACCTCCTCAACCTCATAACGATAATCCTCAATTACCGTATTCGCTAAAAGCTTTTCACAAATCTCCTTAACCGTTTTATCAAGGTCAGCTACTGTTTCATCAATCATTAACTCCATATATTTTCCAATACGAACATCCGATACTTCTTTATAATTTAATTGGTGCAATGAACCTTTCACAGCACTGCCTTGTGGATCTAAAACACTTTCACGTAATGTTACATAAACCTTTACTTTGTACATCATGCAATTTGTCCCCCTAGTCGATTTAAAATTTCCGTATAAGCGTCTGTTACATTTCCGAGGTCTCTACGGAATACGTCTTTATCCAATTTTTCATTTGTTTCAATATCCCAGAAGCGGCAGGTATCAGGTGAAATCTCATCAGCTAATAAAACCTCTCCGTCTTTTGTGACACCAAATTCGAGTTTAAAATCTATTAATCTGATTTGAAGGTCTAAAAAGAAAGCACGTAATACATCATTGATTTTTAGCGCCTGTTCTTTAAGTTCTAGGACTTGATTTTTAGTTGCAAGATCTAGAACTTCAATGTGGTCCTCGTTCACAAGTGGATCACCTAGGTCGTCATTTTTATAGTAAAATTCAACAATCGGTTTTACTAAGTCCGTTCCTTCCTCAATTCCAACTCGCTTTGAAAAACCGCCAGCAACTACGTTCCGCACAACAACCTCCAGCGGTATGATTGATACATGCTTGACGAGTTGTTCGTTTTCTGAAAGCTTGCCGATAAAATGTGTTTTGATTCCTGCCGTATGAAGTTTTGAAAAAATCAGGCTTGTAATTTCGTTATTCAATCGACCCTTGCCAACAATTTGTGCTTTCTTTTCCCCATTAAACGCTGTGGCGTCATCCTTGTACTCCACTAAAACGATGGAATCTTCAGCTGTTTGATAGAGTTTCTTAGCCTTTCCTTCATACAGTAAACGAAGCTTTTTCACGTCCATCTTGACTCCCCCTAAAAGATTCAGATTAAGCGACTCTATATTTTTATAAGCCTAAGCGTTCAAAAATCATGTCTACGTGCTTAAGGTGGTAATTATAATCAAAGCAATCGTCAATTTGTGCTGGAGATAAACGGCTCGTAATTTTTTCTTCAGCTTCAATTAACCCGCGGAACGGAACTTGTTTTTCCCATGCTTCCATTGCCTTAGGCTGTACAGTATCGTATGCCTCTTCTCTTGTTAAACCTGAGTCAATCAATGCTAACAACACACGTTGCGAATAAATCAATCCAAGTGTACGGTCCATATTACGTTTCATGTTCTCTGGGAACACAGTTAGGTTCTTTACAATATTTCCAAAACGATTAAGCATATAATTCAACGCAATCGTAGCATCTGGTAAAATAATGCGCTCTGCAGAAGAATGTGAAATATCACGTTCATGCCAAAGTGGCACATTTTCATATGCTGTCATCATATACCCACGAATTACACGAGCCAATCCTGTCATATTCTCAGACCCAATTGGGTTTCGTTTATGTGGCATTGCTGATGAACCTTTTTGACCTTTCGCAAAAAATTCTTCTACTTCTCTTGTTTCACTCTTTTGTAAGCCACGAACCTCTACCGCAAATTTTTCAATTGAAGTTGCGACAAGTGCTAATGCGGACATATATGCCGCATGACGGTCACGCTGTAACGTCTGTGTCGAGATCGGTGCAGCCGTAATACCAAGCTTTTCACACACATACTGCTCAACAAACGGATCAATATTCGCATAAGTTCCAACCGCTCCTGAAATCTTCCCAAACTGAACACCCTCCGCAGCTTGCTTGAAGCGTTCAAGATTACGTTTCATTTCCTCATGCCATAAAGCAAGCTTTAAACCAAATGTTGTTGGTTCGGCATGAACTCCATGCGTACGTCCCATCATAACAGTGTGTTTATGTTCCTTCGCTTTTTCCGCTAAAATATTGATAAATCGTTCTATGTCTTTTTGTAAAATGTCATTGGCTTGTTTTAACAAATAAGATAGGGCTGTATCCACAACATCGGTGGATGTTAATCCATAATGAACCCATTTTCTTTCTTCACCTAATGTTTCTGATACGGCACGTGTAAACGCCACAACATCATGTCTTGTTTCCTCTTCGATTTCTTTAATTCGATTCACATCAAAGGATGCATTTTTGCGAATAAGGGCAACATCTTCTTTTGGAATATCACCCAGCTCTGCCCAAGCCTCACAAGCTAAAATTTCCACTTCAAGCCAAGCACGGAACCGATTCTCCTCCGTCCAAATAGCCCCCATTTCCTCACGTGTATAACGACCAATCATATAAAATCCTCCTTAAATGCGGATATGTGAATCATGCCAAATTTGTAAGATATCTGACTTTTTCAAAGCCTCTTCCACTGTTTGTCCTAAGACGGTAACATGCCCCATCTTTCTCTTCACTTTTGCTTCGGCTTTACCATATAAATGAACCTTCACACTTGATAATTGTGATACTTTCTCAAGTAATGGCTGTACATGCTCACCAAGAATGTTTGTCATCACAACAGGACGTAACAGAGTTGTTTCTCCAAGCGGCCAATTACATACTGAGCGAACATGCTGCTCAAATTGTGAAGTTTCACATGCATCGATTGAATAGTGACCAGAGTTATGTGGACGTGGTGCCAATTCATTGATATAGATTTCGCCATCCTCAGTCACAAACATTTCAACCGCTAATGTTCCTACTAATTGAAATTCGGAAGCAAGCTTCATCGCCATTTCTTTTGCCTTAGTTTCTCTTATTTCAGAAATTCTAGCCGGAACAATTGATTGGTGTAGGATATTCTCAACGTGAATGTTTTCTGCTACTGGGAAAGCCTTTACCTCTCCTGCTGGATTTCGTGTAACAATGACAGAAACTTCTTTCTGAAACGGAACCCATGCTTCCAAGATGCAACCCCCAGAATCCAGAAGTTTTCCTGCTAATTCTATATCTTCCTTCTGTTTTAAAACAAATTGACCTTTTCCGTCATAGCCTCCACGGCATGTTTTTAACACGGAAGGAAATCCAATTTCCTCGACTGCCTCAGCTAATTGCTCTTGATTCTCCACAAGTCGAAACGGTGCAACTTGTAAGCCAATTTCCTGAATCGCACTCTTTTCAGTACCACGATCTTGTGTAATTCTTAAAAGGTGGCTCCCTTGTGGTAGGTTTGCATTTTCCTCAAGCCATGTAAGAGCCTCATAATCTATATTTTCAAATTCATACGTAATGACATCACTAACGCTTGCCAATTCCTTGATAGCCTCTAGGTCATCATAATTAGCCGTAATTTCAATATCAGCCACCTGTCCACACGGGGAATTTGGCGTTGGGTCCAAAACGGCCACAAGAAAACCCATTTCCTTAGCCGAAATGGCCATCATTCGTCCAAGCTGACCACCACCAATAATTCCAATCGTTTGGCCCGGTAAAATTTGCTTATTCAAGTTCATCACTACTTTCAAGTACTTGAATTTTTTTGTTTTCTCTTATATCAACGAGCTTCTGATCCCACTCTGGATTAGATGTCCCAAGAATCGAAGCTGCTAGTAATCCTGCATTTGTTGCGCCTGCTTTACCAATCGCAACCGTTGCAACTGGTACTCCACCTGGCATTTGAACAATTGACAATAATGAATCAAGTCCATTTAATGCACGTGATTGAACCGGAACCCCGATTACTGGTAGAGTTGTTTTTGCTGCAACCATACCCGGTAAATGCGCAGCACCACCAGCTCCCGCAATGATGACCTTAATGCCTCGTTCTTTTGCTTTTTCTGCATATTCAAACATAAGGTCTGGAGTACGGTGAGCAGAAACTACCTTTTTTTCATAAGGAATTCCAATATCCTCTAAAACATTGCACGCTTCTTTCATCGTTTCCCAATCCGAAGTACTTCCCATAATTACACCAACTACTGGATTCATAAGATCCTCCTAAATTGTCATAAATCAAATACACCTTGGCGTATTTTCGCCCAGATTGTTATTCGAGTTCGCTCGAATAATTTCCTTTAAAAATCTGAGCCTTCCATTATTTCAATAAAAATAGCCGTTAGTATAAGATAAAAGTTAAAATAAAAATGCCCAGGAAAAAGACTGATTTCCAAAAAGGGAAAGCAATCCTACCTGGGCATTCTATATCAAGAATAGGTAAAATTATACTTTTCCCTCATAGTCCAATAATTTACGGTTATCGGGTAGAAACTTATGGGCCATATTCCCAAGATTATATGAGGTATTTTTTCTAACCTAATCTTATCAACATAGTGGCTCAATTGTCAATTAATATCGAACGTTTTACAAAAATTTCATTTTTAATGTTCGTGTTTTACTGCAATATCCCTTCAAAAACTATCTTTCTCCCACAAGGTTCGACGTCAATCCCCCCATTACGCGTCACCTCCTGAAAGACAGGTTCTTCCATTCTCCTAACAGGCAAATACCCTTCTGCCTTCATTCGGTCGAGGCATTGATCAATCGTTTCATTTTGTTTGACTTCAAATTTTTGCTTTTTTGGTTTACTCATGTTTCAAGCTTTCCTCTCTTAACAGCCTTCACCCAGAATCCGCCATGAATGGCCTTTGGTTCATACGTAATCACAAACGCCTTCGGATCCATATCAGTAATGGTTTTATATAATTTCATCTCATATTTGCGAGGAGTTAAAATCGTCATCGACAATCTGTCTCCCTCTCTACCCTGGGTTTGCCATGTCGTAACTCCGTATCCCTCATCGCGCAGTTTTTTCGGCAAATCCATCTCATATTCCTTAGTAATTACATTTACTGTAATATATCCGAGCGCAAGCTTCTCTTCAATCTTCATCCCAACAATAACACCGATTCCGTAACCTACTGCATACGCCACTAAATTTTGAATTTGATTTAAATTATCTAGTACCAAACCAAGACCCACGACATAAATAACAACCTCAACCGTACTAATTAATGCAGCTAAATACCGCTGCCCCTTCAACGTCAAGATCATCCGAATCGTAAAAAAAGACACATACACAATATTAATCACTAAAATAATGAGGACCATTACATATGCATTCGATAACAAATTTACTCCCCCTTCGGAAACTTTCCTTCTCTTAGCTTACCAAAGTATTCATTTTACTAAACATTTTCCCTAAAGAATACTACCCGAAACATATTTTTCCACGAAATTTCCTAGTAGGCACATACCTAATTGAAATCTCATATACTACTTTAGTTGAATTATGTATTTTTGAGGAGGGAACAACAGCCCATGAAAATGGACCAATTTAAAAATATGAATAATTGGAGAAAGCAATGGGACCATTTTTTTGGTGATGAATTTTGGAATGAATTTACCCCATTTTTCGATAACGCCCATTCTCAACTAAACCTTTACCAAGGAGATAATGAGCTACTGGTCGTCCTAAGCCTACCAGGGTTAACAAAAGTTGAGGATGTCGACATTTATGTAAACCATCAAACACTCGAAGTACAAGGAAAAATCAATTTGAACTTTAAAGGCTTTGATATCATTCAAGAAGGTATTTTCCAAGGAAGCTTTCAACGAGAAATACAACTCCCCTACACGGTAAAAGAAGATCGGATTAAAGCAAGCTATAAAAGAGGACTCCTACTCGTACACCTTCATAAGCAAATCCCCGATGACTCCCGTAAAAAAATAGAGGTAGTAGATAGAGACAAATAAATGGGAAAATCCCTCACGATTCAGTGGGGGATTCGATTATTTTGGGCGATTGAGTTGATTTACATAAATAATTAGGAGTATAGTGCCAACAAAAGTAATTGCTCCGAAAAGAAGTCCTACCCATTCACTTATAAATTCTAAACCAAATGGAAGCAATATGGTAAGAACACCGATAATAATCGTAAACACACCTACTGCTTTTGCTAACTTCTCCTTATCTCCTTTAAACGTTTCTTCATTATATCCGGCGATTAAAGAAAGAATCTTCTTCTTCCATGTCAAATACCCCATAAAGATACATAAAAGCCCGACAATAAAACAGATGATGAATCCAGCAAGCATTTGAGGTCCTCCTCTGTTATTTGATGCTTATATTGGTATTACGGATTAATGGTGTCGGAGGTTTCAGGATTATATTTTTTGGGGAGTTGGTATGGGATATTAAAATAAGTTGGTGAGATAGGGCGGAGTTGGTTAGGCAAATTTGGGGGATGAGTGTTTTTTTGGCATAAGGATTGATATCTTTACCTATATGTGGTTGGGATTTCTTTATTTTTTCTAATTGTTCGCTTTCTTATAAAGCTAACTGGTTTGGAGTTTCCTGAATTTATCCATTTGCGAGCCTCTTTATGAGACTTACTGGTTCGGAGTATCCTAATTTCATCCATTTGCGAGCCTCTTTATGAGACTTACTGGTTCGGGGTTCACTAATTTTATCCAACTGCTTGCCTCTTTCCGAGGCTTGCTGGTTCGGAGTATCCTAATTTCATCCATTTGCGAGCCTCTTTATGAGACTTACTGGTTCGGGGTTCACTAATTTTATCCAGTTGTAGAACTCTTTCCAAGGCTTGCTGATTTACATATATAAAATGCTTTTCAGTTCAATTTGATTTCACTTTATTCAATTTGCAGCTCTTTCCGTGTTTGTCTATCATGTTTCTCTTTTTATAGAACATTTGAGAAAAAGCGTTTGTTACATTATTCTTTCAAACAAAAAAGACCAACCATAACGGTTGATCTTTAAATTGCCTAGCGACGTCCTACTCTCACAGGGGCAATGCCCCAACTACCATCGGCGCAAGAGCTTAACTTCCGTGTTCAGTGGTCGGCTTCCGATGTGCGGCAGATTTCTGCGTCAGCTGCGCTCACTCCAATCCTCATGTACATAGTACATTCCGGTTGTCGCTCCCTTGCTTCCTTGAACTCTTTGCTCCTCGAAACCCGACCT
>Ga0180217_1001759_pt1 | contig 22018 bp, 18 predicted proteins | sample eDN3rd37CBELigOP_FD_128521 | JGI IMG/M metagenome (GOLD analysis project Ga0180217, IMG submission 128521) | Enriched Organic Plus compost microbial communities from Emeryville, California, USA - eDNA 3rd pass 37_C BE-Lig OP (version 2) (version 2) ... | reverse complement strand
GGTAGTGGAGCTAGTCTGTGTTCTACTTGCCTCAGCCACCGCATCTTTACAATGCGGAGTAACTAAAGCTTATAAGGGCGGTTGGTGTTAGAGCACCAATCGTCTATTAGTATATGTTCTTTCCCCTATCATATACCAATCTTACCCAGTTTTCAAGTTGAAGGTACCTGATTATTTTTCTTTTCACTCTTCCTCATAAAAAAATTAAGATTTCCACAAACCTTTCCTTCTATTATGATTTCGTTCCTTTTTCTTATATAATAATAGGAAAATAGTACGATCAAAAGGTTGGTAGAGTATGAGTAAGATGGTTGTGACAGGATATGGAATAAAAGCACCAAATACTGCAAATATCGATCAATTTCTTCATCATTTAAAGAATGGAACTTGCTGTCTGGAGGTAGTAACAAATTTAAGTGGTAATCATAAATCCACCATTGTTGGTTTAATAGACAATCGAACGTTGCAACCACCTAAAGATAAGCTTTATAAAAGATTACCCCGTACAGCTCTGTTAGGGGTAGCTGCAGGAAAGGAAGCACTAACTTATGCAAAATTAGGTAATACTAAAAAAAAGAAAGTCGGTGTATTTTTTGGTACTTCTGTTGGGAATATAGGTGATTACGATTTCCAAGAGGCTTTGTGGAATGCCAATCAACATAATGAAAGAGAAATACCGATAACTTTTGGGCACATAGGAAACTATCATAGTATTACCTCGTCGATATCTTATTTTTTAGGTGGAAATGATGTCACCAAGACAATTTCAACTGGATGTACATCAAGCCTGGAAGCTATTCAGGACGCAATTGTTTATTTGAAAAGCGGGTTAATTGATATAGCGATTGTTGGTGGAGTTGATAGCCCAATAAGCAAAGCAGCGTTTTATTCATTTTCCAAAACAAAGGTTCTGCCGATCAATCAGAGTTTAGAAGAGGGTGCTGTTCCTTTTCAATCTAGTAGTAAAGGTTTTGCGATGGCTGAAGGGGCTGGAGTCATTGTATTGGAACGGGATTCTGATGCATTGCAAAGAGGCGCGTATATTTTCGGGGAAATAGACAACATCGTGTCAAATAATGATGGTGTACATATCTATTCTTTAGATGCATCAGGTGATAAAATGATAAAGGCTTTAAGAGAAGCTGTTACTAATAGGTTACCTGATTATGTCAATAGCCAAGCTCTAGGCATTCAAATAAATGATAGAATTGAAAAAAAAGTCTCACAAGAATTGTTTAATCATACTGTGCCTTTTACATCAATAAAAAGTATGTTTGGCAATCCCTTTGGGGCTATTGGGATCATTCAGGTTATTTCATCTCTATTAAGTATTAATAATAGTTTTATACCGCCAACTATTCGAACAGATAAAAGTGGGTATGAAGAGATGAACATTGTTATGGAACCAATTTTTAAACCAATAAACGAAGTAGCCATCACAAATCATGGATATGGCGGTAACAATGCTTCGGCATACATTAAAAGGTATATAAAGGAAGAGACAACGTGATAACGTCATTATTAATATTTACAATTGGATTGCTGCCATTAGTTCTAGCAGTGAATGTAACAAGGATATATAAAGGATCACAACTGGGAATAGCCTTATTGTTATTTATGTGTTCTGTTACATTGTGGCAAATGGATATCGGTGTTCTTTATTTAAAAGGGATTATCCCGGAGGAATGGATTTTGAATTTATTCCGTTTTTTTCGAATCGGCACAACTGGTGTGGTACCTGTTATATTCTATCTAATTTATCTTTTGCTTAACAAGCACACACCGAATATAAAAAATAAAACAGGATATAATTTTTTTCAATCTTTTTTTAAATTGAAAATATTTTGGGGTTTAGTTGTTTGGAGTGTGGGGATTTATGCAATTAACTGGACAAAATGGGGAATTGAAGGGCTAAGGGTTGTTCAAATTGCTGACCCAAATACTAGTCTTTATTTTCCTGATTACGGAGATTATCATTTTCTGTACCTTTTACACACTGGTACAGTACTTTTATTACTCATCATTGTCGTAATTATTTGTAGAGGGATTCAAAATGCGTCCTTAAAAGCATTTTTAAGAACCTTTTCATATTGTTCCATGTTTTTATTACTAACTGGATTTTTGAACTTTATACCTGGCACAGGTGCAGTCATTAGCAGTATTGGGGTTATTATTTTTTCATCGAGTATTATTTTTTCTTTTGTGAAAATGAATAATATTGTTTCAATTAATTATAATTTATTGCAAGAGCGTCAGAAGAAGCTTGATTATATGGGAAATCTCTCGACAAGTCTCATTCACGAAGTGAAAAATAATATTCAAATAATAAAAGGTTATTCCAAGATGGTTGCTGAAACGGCAGGTTTACCAAAGCAAAGTGAACATCACGTGGGTATGATTCAATTAGGCACAAGTCAACTTGAAGAATTAACACACCACTACTCAGAATATATAAAAAAGAAAGCTGTTGAGTTTAATGATGCAGACTTAAATCAAATTATTCAAGAAGCGATTGATTTTACGGCAGAGTTAAGAAAAGAGAAGCAAATTGATATTTGCTTTGAACAAAAATATAAACCGCTTAAGGCATTTGCAAGCTCTACTTATTTAAAGCAGGTTTTTATTAATCTTATAAAAAATAGCTGTGAAGCAATAGATGACGTTAATCCAAAGCGTAATATTGCAATAAAAACAGATATTGTTGCCGATAAGATTATTATTGATATTTCTGATAGTGGAATTGGGATTGTGAAAGATCGATGGGAAAGTATTTTTGATCCATTTATCTCTACAAAAGAATTAGGAATGGGAATCGGTCTCCCGTTTGTCAGGAAAGTGATTTTTGAACATCGCGGCGAAATTTTCGTTCTAGAAAGCAGTCAGAATGGAACGACATTTCGGGTAAGATTGCCACAATACGAATTTAGTGAATTGAGTCATACCTAAAAAAAAGAGGTAGTTTTCTTATACTAGTATAAACAAAAGGAAGTGGAAAGGTATGCAGGGAACGAAACGTGCTGATATAAAAATTGGTGCAAGTGTAAAAGTCGTACAAAAGCAGGACCAAAGATCAGGAAAATTAACAGAGGGCATAGTTTCAAAAATATTAACAAATTCAGCAGTACATCCTCATGGTATAAAGGTAATGCTAGAAACGGGTATTGTAGGAAGGGTTAAAGAAATAAGTGAATGATGAGAAGGAATTGAGAAAGAGTTGATTCAAGTGAAAGAGGGACCTGTTAAACCAGTCCCTCTAGAAAAGATCAGAATACCTTATCACCATTAAAGATCGAATTTTTCACAACAACATAATCGACGTGTCGAATTGCCTCTATGCTCGTTCCGCCCGCATATGAAATAGAAGATTGAAGATCCTGTTCCATTTCTGTTAGTGTATCTTGCAGAGATCCCTTGTGCTCCACGTACATTTTTTTTCCTTCTACATTTTTCTTTTCACCTTTTTGGAATTCTGAAGCTGATCCAAAGTACTCTTTCACAAGTTTACCGTCTTTTTCAATCGTTTGGCCCGGTGACTCCTCATGACCTGCAAATAATGACCCGATCATCACCATTGATGCTCCAAAACGAACTGATTTGGCGATATCACCATGAGTACGAATACCTCCATCAGCAATAATAGGTTTTGTGGCCGCTTTTGCACACCAGCGAAGTGCTGCAAGTTGCCAGCCACCTGTACCGAAACCAGTCTTTATTTTCGTAATACATACTTTACCAGGTCCAATTCCGACTTTGGTAGCATCGGCACCGGCATTTTCAAGTTCACGAACAGCTTCAGGAGTCCCGACGTTTCCTGCAATGACGAAGCTTTTTGGTAAATGAGCTTTTATATGCTTGATCATATTAATGACTGCATTTGAATGACCGTGAGCAATATCAATTGTAATAAAATCAGGCGAAAGTTGTTCTTCAGCCAATTGTGTTATAAAATCGTATTCTTCGTCCTTCACACCAACACTAATAGAAGTGATTAATCCACGTGAGTTCATATCATCAATAAATGAGATGCGTGTTTCCGGTTGGAATCGATGCATAATATAAAAATAGCCATTTTCCGCTAAATATCCAGCAATTTTTTCATCAATAATTGTCTGCATATTAGCAGGTACGACTGGTAACTTAAATTTATGTCCACCTAACGTTACTGTCGTATCACATTCAGAACGGCTGTTTACCACACACTTAGCCGGAATTAATTGTATATCTTCATAATCAAATACATTTTCCATGTTATACACCCCTAAACACGAATATTGATCTAAATTCGTTTTAAATTGTTCGTCCCTTTGGTAATTTACATTATTTTTAATCAGATGTCAAAGCTTTTTACATTTTTTTTGAAAGGGCTTCACTTTTCATGGATAGATTTCCCTAAAAGGAAACAATTAAAATAACATTTTATAACACATATTGATTTCAGAATACTTTAAATAGTCTTACGCGTAAGAAATGGTAAACTATAAATAACGAGAAGATATGGGAGGGTGTGAATAAAAATGGAGGAAGTAACATTTTTTCCACAAGGAGATCATGCTGTGGCAATCGTATTTAACGATAAAATAAACAGAGAGACACATAGTCAAATCCGCCATTTCTCTTCCTATTTAATAAGAAATTCTTTTGATGGATTGGTTGAAGTGGTTCCGGGCTATACAAGCGTAACGGTTTATTATGATCCAATTAAAATGAAATCAGTATCACCATATGAAGAAGTTGTGACCATACTAAAAAAACAACTTTCAAAACAAAATGAACGAAATGAATTTCCGTCAAATATTGTAACAATACCTGTTTGCTATGGAGGGAAATATGGTCCGGATTTATCATATGTTGCTGCATATCATAATCTTTCAGAACAAAAAGTGATAGAAATACATACTCATACAGAATATTTAGTTTATATGATAGGTTTTGCTCCGGGATTTCCTTATCTTGGCGGAATGTCGCAAAAAATCGCAACTCCACGTAAAGATACACCAAAAGTGAATATTCCTGCAGGTAGTATTGGGATCGGAGGCGAACAAACAGGAATATATCCTCTTGATAGCCCTGGAGGATGGCAATTAATCGGGCAAACCCCCATTAAACTTTTTGACCAGCATCAGGCACAGCCAAGTTTATTAAAAGCAGGAGATATCGTTCGGTTTGTGCAAATCACACCCGAGAAGTTTGAACACTGGGAGAGAGGAGACATACATGTCGATAAAGGTAACTGAGCCGGGGCTTTTAACAACGATTCAAGATTTGGGGAGAAAAGGATTTCAGCAATATGGTGTGGTCGTTGGAGGAGTAATGGATGATACAGCAGCCAGGTTGGCCAATATCATGGTCGGAAACTCGGAAGATGAGGCTGTATTAGAGTTAACGGTCATTGGACCAAGTCTTATATTCGAACAAGATTATCTCATTTCAATTTGTGGTGCAGATTTATCAGCAAAAATTGATAATATACGAGTACCAATATGGAGACCCCTGCTTGTGAAAAAAGGAAGCTGTTTAACATTTGGTCGTCCCCAAAAGGGATGCCGCAGTTATGTTGCAGTTGCAGGTGGATTTGATGTTCCGATGGTTATGAATAGCAGGAGTACATATATTAGAGGCAAATTAGGTGGGATACATGGCAGGGCATTGATAGAAGGAGATCGTCTTAACCATAGAAAGCAAGAAAGTTTATTCGCACAGGCCTTAATTGGATCATTTAGAAGAGAAGAGCATTCAACTCCTTTTCAATCTGTCAATTGGACGATTCCTACTCATATGAGATCTACCAATCACAAAAATCCAACTGTGAGAATCATAAAAGGTCCACAATTTTCAATGTTTACATCAATATCTCAAGAAGAGTTTCTAACGGAGACTTACAAAGTTACACCACAATCAGATCGAATGGGTTATCGATTATCAGGAGCAAAACTTAATGTTTCATCACAACATAACCTTCTCTCTGAGGCTGTGCCAATGGGAACAATTCAGGTGCCGAATGATGGGCAACCGATTGTTCTAATGTCTGATCGCCAGACAATTGGCGGTTATCCTAAAATCGGGTATGTCATAAGTGTGGATTTACCTTTGATGTCACAGGTGATGCCGGGTGGTCTCGTTAGGTTTAAGGAAGTCTCAGTATTAGAGGCTCAGCATTTAATTTTACAAAGAGAAAAAGAGATTAAGCAGTTAAAAATAGGAATAGCCTTAGCTATAAGGAGGTCTAATAAATGAAAATAGATATAAATTGTGATATGGGTGAAAGCTTTGGAGCCTATAAAATAGGCGTGGATGAAGAAATTATTCATTTTATAAGTTCAGCAAATATTGCCTGTGGTTTTCATGCAGGTGATCCAGCAACAATGAGAAAAACAGTGAAACTGGCACAAAAACATTCTGTTAAAATAGGAGCACATCCCGGCTTTGAAGATGTAAAAGGATTCGGAAGACGAAATATTTCGATTTCACCCGAGGAGGCATTTGACTTAGTCGTGTATCAGATTGGTGCACTATCAGGTTTTGTTACGGTAGAGGGTGGGATGTTACATCATGTGAAACCACATGGTGCTCTTTACAATATGGCGGCTCTAGATAGAAAGCTTGCCGAGGCGATAGCAGAGGCAGTATATAAAGTAAATCCAGAGCTGATTTTATACGGACTTTCTGGAAGTGAATTAATTAGAGCAGGTGAAAAACTAGGATTACGAACAGCGAGTGAGGTATTTGCAGATCGAACATATCAAAAAGACGGACTGCTGACACCCCGTGTAGAAAAAAATGCATTAATTAAAAAAGATGAATTGGCTATGAAACAGGTTTTAACCATGGTTCTTGAGCAAAAAGTAATTGCTGCAAATGGAGAAAAAGTATCGATAAAGGCAGATACGATTTGTATTCATGGAGATGGTGAATATGCTGCTTCATTTGCCCGATTGATATACAATACTCTTCAGGAAAACGGTGTTCAGATAAAGGGAGTATAACGCTCATTATCTTTTATTCACCCGACTATCCTTAGTTACATGTGCTATATTGCTTTATACATATTTTAGTAGAAAAGGTGAGAAAATGGAATTTATAGTGGTTCTAATCCCGATATTTTTTATCTTTGGCATAGGTTTCGTAGGAGAAAAGTTACTTAAATTTGATACTAAGCCATTATCTATGATGGCCATTTACTTGATGCTACCCTTTCTTGCTTTTGAGACCTTTTATTCTACAGACTTTTCATTTGATTATCTTATGATGGCAATTTATACAATTGGGCTAGCATTTTGTTTGATCTTAGTCATCTATGGAATTGCCTTTTTGAAGCACTATTCGCTGAAAAAGACATGTGGAATGATTCTTGCCAGTGCATTTATGAACAATGGAAACTATGGAACGCCACTGATTTTCTTTGCTTTCGGAGAAACGGGTTTGCGGTATGCGGTTATCTTAATGGTTATTCAACAATTATTAATGTGTACCGTTGGGATATATTATGCAGCAAAAGGTTCACCGAATGGTGGGGGAGTAAAAATTGCGCTTAAAGAAGTTGTGAAAGTCCCAATTGTTTACGGAGCACTGCTTGGTATTGTTTTTCATTTTTCTCCAATACCTATTGAAGGAACATTTATGGAAGCAATTTCGATGGTGGGGAATGCAGCAGTACCGACGATTATGATTATCCTGGGTATGCAGTTAGCGAAAATATCAGTTAAAAAACTGGATTTAGCCCCATTATCATTATCTTTAGGAATTCGATTGTTTTTATCACCTGTCATTGCATTTGCATTTACACTTATTTTGCCCATTGATGATTTATTAAAGCAAATCATGATTGTTTTATCGGCAATGCCTACAGCTGCAAATACAACAATGTATGCGTTAAAATATGACACAGAACCACAGTTTGTTTCATCAGCAACATTGTTTAGTACAGTTTTGAGTGTCATTACATTACCGATCGTTTTATACGTGTCACAAGTCATATATGGTTAAAAAGCAGCATACAGTGCTGCTTTAGCGTTGCGCCTAGCCCTCAAGTTCATAAGACGCAAATGAATTGAAGACAAAGAACAAAGAACTTTTCTATTCATTGCGTTTATTTTGCCCAGAGCTGATCAAGGAGCCTGCGCTTTAGTCCTTACCATGAAAAGCACATATGTTGAGCGGTCTTCAACAAATTCTGCAGAAATTTATTTATATTCTTTTTCTTAAATCCTTTTATAATCATTACCTATTAAGGATAAAGCTTCTTCATATGAATATAAATCATATGTAAAGATTAGTGGTGACACACTATACTCATTCTATTCACTTACCTTAAGTGTTACATGTGTATAACTCTCAGCTTGTTCAAAAGCATATCATAAGATTCTGAAAACGAATAATGATAAAAAGCTGGACAATGATTACGTTCATCATTTAATCGATAATTCAATTTTTAACTTTTTCATAATAATCCTCCAAAGTTATGATTATTTTCACTATTTTTATCTGTTTCGCTAGGATTAATCATTGCTGCGTCTTTGACCTATTAAAGAAGTAGGGTGTTTTTTGACACTGCTTTTTAATATGTAAGCGAAAATTGTCAAAATTCCACTTATCAAAAACGATCACTTTTGGAATAGATTTGGAAGTGATTGTAAATAGTAATAAAACTAGGGAAGTAATTAATTACTTTAAAAATGATGATGGGAAGCATACATATGACGTCAAAAACAGAAGCGATTCTTTGGAGTATTGCCTTACCTGGGTTTGCTCAAATACTTAATAAAAAATTATTAAAAGGTTTTGTGTTTATCTTTCTTGAATTTCTAATAAATGTTAATAGCAATTTTAATTCAGCAATTATGGCCAGCTACCTAGGAGAAATGGATAAAGCCTTTGAGGTACTTAATTATCAATGGCTTATGTTTTATCCTTGTGTTTACATGTTTGCCATGTGGGATGCTGTGAAGGACTCGGAACAAGGAAAAATGCCCCGTTACTCTTTTTTACCCTATGTATGCAGTGCTTACACTGTTACAGTTGGTACTATGTACGCACCTATTGTAAAATTCAACGGAATATCTATTGGACCTATTTTTTTTCCAATACTCTCTTTAATTCCCGGCTTAGGGATTGGAGCACTGATTATGTATTTCTTAAGGAAGCTTGACAGCAGAAAAAAAGAGAAGTGAATTTTTTATAAAAACCCTAATAAAACCAATCCTCTATGCGTATTATTATATGAAGAGATTGGTTTTTCTTTAATGATTAGTTAGGTAATTAGTGCAACGATGCTACTATTTTGCCTTTCAGGCTCGCCAGATGGCGAGTTTTTCTAATACTATCAGAAAGGATATAAATTTTATGGATGATAGTATAAGAAAAACTAAGGCTTTCGCCATTAGGACTTGGCGACAAGCCAAGTTTTTCTAATGTTTCATGTTATAAAGTGCAGAGGAGTTAATAATAAGATAAACTATATATAAATAGTCATTATATGAGGGGTTGTAGGAGGAAGACGATGACGAGAGAAGAACAGCTAATTGAAAAGACATATTATCGGACCTATTTGCAAGAAAGTGATGAAAAACATACTGTACATGAATTGGGACAGGTGTATTATGATGAACAAAGCAGGGATGAGAGCTTTGATTTGTCATACATACGATATGCACAAGGGGAATACTATTTCCATGCACAGGATTATGAAACAGCTATTTTTAAATGGGAAAATATAAAAAATGAACTAGAACCTTGGGCAAAAATGAACATTGGAGATGCCTATTATCAGTTGGGCTTACTCTCTGCCGCTGAGGATATGTACACGTCTATTGAAACAGAAGAACTGACGCTGAAAAGTGAAGTAACTCTTAAGTTGTTTTTCTTATATACAGAACGAGAAAAGCTTGAACATGCCTATGACACGATTCAAAAGGCTGTAATAATTGACCCGGACTATCCTGAAGTAACAAGGACGGCACGGGATTTTTATGAGGAACAAAATGACGATGAACATGCAGTCAAGTTAGCTGTAAATGAAGCGATACGTACACAAAAAGAAGAATGGTTTTCAGTATTGACTTCTTATGTAAAAGAAGGTAAAACCAAAATCTTTAGCCCGGATTATTTTGCGGAAGCACTACTTGCAATGTATGAGGCTAGCAGGCCGTCCCTTATTTCATTTATCGGAGCGTTATGGGATAGCTATAAAAAAGAAGATTCATATCTTTATTGGATCCAAACAATTAATGAATTGGTTCTTTCAACAGTCGAATATAAAGAGGATGCTGATTGGAATCAAATTGTAGAGCTCTACGAACAAACATTTAAGGAACTGACAGATGGTCGATATTACCTGAAAGAATTACAAGTAGTGATTCCACATTTGTTAGCTTGCTGGTTAAAGCTTTCAACAAGAGCGACATCATTATCACCTGCAGCTACTGTGCTCGCATGGAATGAAATTTTCCCGGGGCAGATTATTCAAGATGCTGTGTATACAGCAGAGGAAGTTATTTTTGAAGTAGAACATAACCAAAATGGATCAGAACAGGCACTTCAGTTGTTCAAAACGATAAAAAATTGGGCAGAAACTCATGCACTTGAAGTAGATAAGAGAGTGAGTTGGTGGCTAGAAGAATTAATCAATTCTTACATTAAACAGCATTTTCTGCTTATGGGTGAGGAAGGCAGTGGGAAAACAACTTTTGTTAATTCATTACTGGGTGATAAATTCTTTAAAGGCTCAAGTTCAGCCTTTGTTGTTCTGCATGATGACGATGAACTTACAATGAGTCAAATTACAAGCAGTGGTCATCGCTATCTTGAAGATCAAAGGGAATTAGTGAAAGAGATGGAAGTGAACCCATCCTCATTGTTCCAAGTAAAGAGACCATGTATCTTTTTGAATGAGCATCAATGTGCCTTAATTGATTCACCATCCATTCATAAAGATCAAGAAACACGCAATGAGCTCTTTAATACTTCTTTATTGGCAGACGGAGTACTCTACATTCTTGATGGGTCATCACCACTATCAGAAAACGAAAGTGATATTTTATATCAATTGAAAAAATTTGCACCTGATGTGAAGGTTCATTTTGTTTTAAATAAGGTAGATTTAATTGCGAGTGATGCTCATACTCAAGCTGTTATGAACGAGATCAAATCGAAAATTGCAGATATATATCCGGAGGCAGAGATTCTTCCTTATTCTTCATTACATCCATTTGGACAGCAATTAAGTCAATTAAATGCCTTCCTTTCTACTCATTTCCCATATGAAATAAAGGAAAAGAAGGAAAAACGGACAGCAAATATTTTAACATTAATAAGAAAGGTTCTAGCTGATCTCCTTCAAAAACGTGTGGATATGGAAAAAGGTCTCATCTACTCGATAGAATGGAATGAAGATATATTAGTTAGATTAAAGGGTCTCACAAACAAGTTATCTGATTTACAGTATGAAAAAGTAGACACAGTTATTTCTGCGTATAAAACATTATTAAAAGTATCGAAAGCAGAATTAACAGAGACAATCCCAAAGTTATTAAAAGAAAGCTCTTCTCTTATTAAAGAGGATAGTGATTTCAAGCAAATTCACATTACTCTGAATGAAAAGATGAATGCAAAAATACAGGACTATGTCGAAGATAAACTACTGCCAACAGTATTTAATCAACTTGAAACATGGATTTCTGCTTCACATGATGAGCTTCTTGAAAGTCAATCATACTTGAACGAAATGAGTGACACATTCAATGATATTTATGAGGAAAAGAAGCTTTCCCTGCAGTGTGATTTCTCGTTATTAGATGATTGGAACCGTGATATTACTAGAATGACTGGCCGTGTTCGCTATGAAAAGGAAAACATTCTTTTGAAAAATAAACCAACACAGCTTATATTAAAAGGTGCCGGAAAACTATTCGGTACGATGAATCAAAGCAATCACATGCTATTTAATCAATATAAAAAATATGTTGAAAATGAATCGTATGAAGAAGTAACAAATTCAATTGCTAATAAATTATTCCTGCCATTTGAACTATTTGAAAAAGGGCTAAATCAAGATGTTTCGTCGTTTTTTCAAGGTCCGATTAAAGAGGTTGAAAACACGATAATACAAACAAAAGAAACCATTCAAAATGGCAATGAAGAGTTAGCGAATATGAGGGATAATCCTGAAGTCTTCTATGATCCATTAAAACTCTTTGAAGTAAATCTTCTGCAGCAGGACTTTACTCTTCAAGCGAAGAAGGCATATAGTCGTTCAATATAAATGGAAAAGAGGCGATTTTTAATAACGTCTCTTTTTTTTCGTCAAAACAGAGGTAGAAAGGACTATAATAAAAATAACGAAAAAATTTTTAGGAGCACAATAACACATGTCAAAAAAATCATTTAAACCAAAAGTAAAAAGATATATTCTCATCTTGCTAGTACTAGTCATCATAGCGTTTATCCCAACACCCTATTATCTATATCAACCAGGACCATTGGAAGAACTGGCACCGATTATTAAGGTAGAGAATGGATATGAGAATGAAGAGGGAAGCTTTCACTTAACAACTGTCCTACAAATAAAGGCTAATCCTTATTTATTAGCATATGGTCTAGTAGCACCAAATATAGATGTAATGGAGGAAGAGAGTGTAAAAGGAGATCTATCAGATGCCGAATATAATAGATTGTTAGATTTTATGATGAAGGATTCACAGCAGAATGCACTGGTTGCAGCTTTTAGAGCCGCTGATGAAGAAGTTACTATAAATTATCAAGGTATATTTGTCAGAGGTATTGTAGCTGATTCACCTGCAAAGAATATCCTGAAAGTAGGCGACATTATTACAAGTGTAGATGGTAACAAAATCGTTGAAGCACCTGAATTTATTGATTATATCCAACAGAATAAAAATATAGGTGATCGTGCAGCACTAACTATTTTACGAGGAAACAAAGAACTTGAAAAAACAGTGGACATTATTATGTTAGACGAGTCTACTGGTAAAGTAGGTATCGGGATTGCGCCTGAAGAGGAATTTACCGCAACCATCCCAAAAACAGTCAGCATCACAAGTGAAGATATTGGGGGGCCATCAGCAGGACTTATGTTCTCTTTAGAAATCCTTAACCAGTTAACAGCTGATGACCTTACAAAGGGATACAAAATTGCAGGTACAGGAACGATCGATCATAACGGAAATGTTGGCCAAATTGGGGGCATCACCCATAAAGTTATCGCTGCTGAAGAAGAAGGTGCGGATATCTTTTTTGCTCCGAAAGACTTAACTGAGCTTGACCAAAATGAAAAGGATGCTATTGCCCAAGCTGAGGATAAGGGATATAACGTTAAAATTGTCCCGGTAGGTACTCTGTCAGAAGCGGTAGAGTATCTGAAAAGGTTAGAAGAGAAGAAGTAGGACATACATTTCTAGTACGCAGTCTGATGAACATGAATCATCTGACTGCTTTTTTCATATATGGCGGTTTGCAATGAAGGACAGGGTACCAAGCGAAACGACCTTCATAAAGGGAATGAAGGACAAAATTGGTGAGAGACAATAGAACAAAGTCCTTCATTAAAGGATGAAGGACTTTGTTTAAAGAAATTAAATTGTATCAACACAGTGATCTTATTGGGAAACTTCCTGTTCCACATCTAAAGAATCAGGTCTTTTACACGTGCTTTCCATTTGATAATGTCTTCCTTGATCAGAAGAATCATGGAAGCCGTGCATAGCCTCTAATACATGGTAGGCAAGTTCGCCGCTTGCACGATATGTCCCACCGTTTAGAATAGCGTTTGCCATATCTGCTACACCTAGACCTCTGCTATTTTGAGCATAGCCATAGGATAATGGGACTTCTACAAATTCTTTTTCACCCTTTTTTCGAATTTTAACAGGTCCACCGAATGTATTTGGGTCTGGTACAAGTAATGTACCTTCACTTCCATAGATCTCAATAGGAGGAAGTGAAGAGCCGCCCATTGCATCAAAACTAGTGGTAATGGTTCCAACTGCTCCTGATGCAAAATCAATCACACCTGAAATATGGGTAGGTGTTTGTACGTTGATTTTTTCACCAGCTTTTGGCTCACTTGAAACGATTCGTTCTGGATAACTAATTCTGGTAGAACCTGAGATTCGTTGAATAGGTCCTAATAACGAAACAAGGGCAGTTAAATAATATGGCCCCATATCGAACATCGGACCGCCACCGATATCATAGAAAAACGCTGGATCTGGATGCCAGTGTTCATGGCCGCGGCTGATCATGAAGGCTGAAGCACCGATTGGAACACCGATTTCACCTTGTTCAATAAGCTTGATGGAAGTTTGAATACCTGCACCTAAAAACGTGTCTGGAGCGCTTCCAACTAGGAGATTGTGTTTTATAGCTGTCTCTAAAATTTGCTTTCCTTCCTCACGTGTGACTGCAAGCGGTTTTTCTGTATAAACATGTTTGCCAGCTTCTAGAGCTTGAATACATACAGCAGCATGTGCTTTTGGAATCGTTAAGTTGATCACTAGTTGAATATCAGAATCATCAAGAAGCTCTTGAACTGAATATGCTTTTGGGATCCCAAACTTTGTTGCTTGTGATTGGGCACGTTCCACATCTAGATCAGCACAAGCTACAAGTTCAAGATGCTCAAAATTTTGACAATTTTCCATGTAGATAGAGCTAATATTTCCACACCCTATAATTCCGATTTTTAACTTTTTCATATTCAAACCTCCATATTTTAATAGATTATTGACTATCACCCATACCTGTATAAGAACGCCCATTTGCTGCAACTGCTAAACCTTCGGCACGTTGTTTACCTTCTGCTGCCCATAAGAAACCGCGACGCATCATAAGTGAAACTTCAGGCATTGAGACGATGTTTGCTTTATGACCTAATGAATTATAAAAAACATTTCCAAGTCCCCAGCGTTTTGTCCAAACTACAGGCATATCAACTGCTTTATTTGCTGCATGAGGTCCGTCAACAACAGGGAAACGTGTTGTGGCTAACACTTCAACAGCTGGATCGAAATGGAGATAGTATTGTTCACTTACGACTTTAAAATCAGAAAGTCCTTCTAAAAGCGGACTTGTTGAATGCTTGATGTTCACCATGTATTCCACACCGTCATTTCCAGGGTGTGCAACCCAGTTTCCGCCGGTCATAAATTGCCAGTCTACATTATTTCGGAATGAGTCACACATTCCGCCGTGACATCCTGCTAAGCCAACACCGTTCATGACAGCTTCTGAAATATTCAGTACATATTTTTTTTCGATTTCTCCCATTGTCCAGTGCGGAACAATAAGGTCTAAAGATTTTAATTTTTCCGTATCTGCGTAAGAATTTAAGGAATCAGATACTTCTACATTGAAATTTTCTTCTTCAAGAATTCCTTTGAAAATTTGACTTATTTGTTCCGGTTCATGGCCGTCCCAGCCGCCCCAAACGATTAATGCATTTTTTTTCATAGTTAAACACTCCTTAATAGGTTAAGTAAAAAATATTAAACGTCAGACACTTTAATCCATTGGCGCTTTTCAATTGAGCGGTCAACAGCTTCTAAAACTTGTTGACATTTCACACCATCACGGAAGTTTGGAACAGGCTGACGGTCTTCTTTAAACGCTTCCATTAATTCGACTACTTCATGAATAAATGTGTGTTCATATCCGATTGTGTGTCCTGGTGGCCACCAGTTTTCTGCAAATGCGTGAGCCGGGTCTGTTGCTAGAACTCGACGGAATCCTTGAACATCATCACGATCATCTGTGAAGTATACTTGAAGCTCATTCATTCGTTCGAAATCAAAGACAACACTTCCTTTACTGCCATTGATTTCAAATGAATTCGTACAACGATGTCCTGAGGCATATCGTGTTGCTTCAAAGCTTCCTAAAGCTCCATTAGCGAAGCGTGTTAAGAATAAGGTAGCATCATCAACTGTTACCTCACCTTTTTCAGCATTTTCATCACTACCCCCTGCGGATAAACCGGAAGTACCTGTTGTAATTGGTCTTTGCTTAATAAACGTTTCACTCATACCAATTACTTCTGTCATATCGCCTATCAAATAATGTGCCAGGTCAATTAAATGAGCTCCTAGGTCTCCATGGGAACCAGACCCGGCAATTTCTTTTTGAAGTCTCCAAGCAAGAGGGAAGTTCGGATCAACTAACCAATCTTGTAAGAACCAGGCACGGAAATGATAGATATCACCTAATCTGCCTTCTTCAATTAATTTTTTTGCTAGCATAACGGCAGGAGCGAAACGGTAGTTGAAGCCTACCATATGCTTCACACCAGCAGCCTCAACAACCTCAAGCATTTCTCTGGAATCTTCAAGTGTAAGCGCTAACGGTTTTTCGCAAAAAACATGCTTGCCTGCTTTTGCAGCGGCAATTGTAATTTCCTTATGTACATCACTCGGTGCATTTATATCGATTAAATCGATATCATCACGTTGAATAAGTTCCTTCCATTCAGTTGTGTATTCCTCCCAGCCGAATTGTTTGGCAGCTTCTTTCACACCCTCTGGATTACGTCCGCAAATTACTTTCATTTCAGGATGAACGGTATTTGGGAAGAAAAGTGGAAGGTCACGATATGCGTGGCTATGAGCTTTCCCCATGAATTTATAGCCAATCATACCAACTTTAATATTGTTCATAACATATCCCCCTTTAAAAGTTTTATAGAATTGGTTTTAAAATCTATGATCAGTACTAGTACCGGAGATCATCTGGTACTAGTACATGTCAAGTGAGGTTGATTTGCGTTCAATTAATGTTACCGGTAGTCGAATTTGTTGTTCAGATTCATTATCTGAGATAAAATTCAATATTTTTTCAGCTGCCAGTTTTCCCATTTCATATAGTGGAACCCTTACAGTTGTAAGTGGAGGTGATGTCATTCTTGCGATTTCAGAATCATCATAGCCAATGATTGCATAATCTGTGCCTGCTTGAAGACCTAGTTCACCCAAGCCTTGCATAAGTCCAATTGCCATTCGGTCATTCGCAGAAAAGATCGCTTTAGATGTAGGTAGTAACTTTGAAATTTCTTTAGCAGCTTGATAACCGCTTTTTCTACTATAATTACCTTCGAAAACAAATTCCTTAGAAAATCGCTCATTCCTTTTATCGAAAGCTTGTTTATACCCTTTGAAACGGTCAAGACTATTTGAATATTCCTTAGGTCCATTAATGAAAATAACATGTCGGAATCCTTTATCAAGTAAAAAGGATGTTGCTTGGAAACTACCACCTACATGATCTGCATCAATCGTGTGAAAGGAATAGCCGGAATAAGTTTGGTTAATAAGGCAATAAGGTAATTGTAATTGATGAAGTTCTTCTATAGCTTCTATTTCTGCAGCATTATCGCTGGAGCCTAAAATAATGCATCCATCAACACGTTGTGATTGAAAAAGCTGTACATAATTTTTTCGCTCATCTGGAGTTTGAAAAAGCAAAAGTAAGCCATAGCCAGATTCTCCAAGCTTTGCACCAATACCACTGACTATCTCTGAAAAATAATGAGTGGACATGACATTCACCTTTGGTAAATAGGGAACGATCACACCGATGTTATGGCTTTTTCCCTTTGCAAAGTTTTGTGCAATGACATTAGGGTGATAATTAAGCTCTTTAGCAGCCTGAAGTACTTTGCGTTTTGTCTCTTCGCGCAGAGGCGAAACATTGTTGAACACCCGGGAAACAGTCGCTTCGGAAACGCCTGCTAATCTGGCAACATCTTTTCTATTAGCTAATGTATTCACCCCCAAAACATATTATGTACACGCGTTCATTTTCTCTTGTTTTGAAGGAAATGTCAATATGAAATCTATGAAAAAAGGAAATTACTTGAATGTAGGAAAAAATAAATGTTTTTTAGGTTTATCTCTAGTTAATTAGGGTATGTAAAAAATACAGTATCCCCCCTGATACTTTCTATATGAAAAACTTGAGGAGCCTCTGTACTTTGTATAGAGGTTTACTTTTTGTATTTGATAAAAAAATGGGCCATTTTACCTGATTTGGAAATTAGGTGTTGAAAGATAAAAATTAAGTGCTTATACTGAAAAATGTAATCGGTTACAAAAAACAATGCAAAAGAAAAGTTATCCGCAGGGAGAATGGTTACATGGTGAAAATGCGTGATGTGGCTAAAGTAGCAAACGTCTCAGTTGCTACCGTTTCAAGGGTGCTGCATAATCCTGAAACTGTAAGAGAACCAACAAGAAAGAAAGTACTAAGTGTTATTGAACAATTAAATTATCAACCTAATATGCTAGCACGCCAGTTCCGTAGAAATGAAACTAAAATCATTCTCGTAGTAGTCCCAAGTATTATGAATACAGTTTTCTCGGGTATTATTGAAGGAATTGAGTACGAAGCATCCAAGCATGGATACCGGGTTTTATTAGGGAATACGAATAGAAATGTAGAAAACGAGTATGGTCTCGTTGAATTATTAAAGCAAAAACAAACAGACGGGATGATACTGCTATCAGAGCGAATGGATGCTGACTATATAAAGGCATTAAGTGAAGAATATCCGCTTGTTTTAGCTACAGCTTATATCGAAGGTTTAAAGGTACCCTCGGTTTCAATCGACAATGTTAGTAGTAGTCGTGAAGCAGTTGAACACCTTATTGGTTTAGGGCATCATAAAATAGCCCATATTACCGGCCCATTACAGTTTGCGATGTCCAGAGGAAGATATAAAGGTTATAAACAAGCATTAATGCAAAATAATATCGAGGTTCGTAATATGCTTGTTCAAGAGGGAGACTACACGTTTGAATCTGGATATAATCAAATGTTGAAAATAATGGCAATTGAAAAAACACCAACAGCTATTTTTGCAGCAAACGATGATATGGCTATGGGGGCAATAAAGGCAGCAAAAGAGCTAGGACATAATGTCCCAACAGATATAGCTGTAGTTGGATTTGATAATATCGGTTTTTCTTCTAAATTTGATCCAGCGTTAACAACAGTAGCTCAACCACTTTTTAAAATGGGACAAAAGTCAATGAATTTATTACTCTTGCAAATGCAGGGAAAACCGATGGTGAAGTCACAATATGTATTAGAATGTGAATTAATTGTTAGAGATTCGTGTGGTGGGAAAAAGAAGGAAAAGGTGCTAAATGAAAAACTGAACATGCAAAATGTAACCGGTTACAGATAAAGGGGGTGAATATCTAAATATTCTATGAAAATGGTAAGAAATATGTAACCGATTACATAATTTTAGCTATGGAGAGGATGATTTGTTTTTGGCGAACTTTCAATTTAGCTTACAGTTATTCACATTACGTGAAGAGGCTGAAAAAGACTTTCTAAAAACATTAGAAAAAGTATCCATACTTGGATATCAAGGAGTAGAATTTGCAGGATATGGTGGACTAACTGCGAGTCGATTGAAAAAGGAACTTGATCATTTAGGATTAAAAGCAAGTTCTAGCCATGTGCCAATTGCTATGCTTGAAAATGAATTAGACAAGGTTATTGAATATCAGCAAATAATTGGCAGCCGACATATAGCATGCCCAGTTCTTCCAGCTGATAGAAGATCGAAAGAAGATTATTATGAACTTATACCTACCTTGAATGATATTGGTCAAAAATGTCATAAAGCTGGGATTACTCTTTCTTACCACAATCATGATTTTGAATTAGTTGATTTAGATAACGGAAAAAAACCTTTAGAACTTTTATTAGATGAAACCAATCCTGAATGGGTGAAGGCAGAATTTGATGTGTATTGGTTAACAAAAGCTGGTGAAGATCCTGTTCAGTGGTTAAAACGTTATGAAGGAAGAACACCACTTGTTCATCTAAAGGATATGACAACAGATGGGGAGATGTTTTTTGCGGAATTAGGAACTGGTGGGGTTAATCTAGACGGGGTGCTAAATCAAGGGGAACAATCAAATGTAGAATGGTTTGTAGTTGAACAGGACAGGTCAAGAAGATCGCCGCTAGAGAGCATTGAGATCAGCATGAATTATTTGAAGAATAAGCAATTGATAACAAATTAAAGCTAATAACGAAAACAAAGGGGATGGAAGAATGAAGAAATTATTATCTGTTTTCACAATTTTAGCGCTTTTACTGTTAGCTGCATGTGGACTTAACGGGGGTGGTTCAACAGAGCAAACAACCTCTGATACTGAAAAGAGTGAGTCAAATGGCGGCAAAACGACACTAGAATTCTGGCATATTGATCCAGGCGAAAGAGAAGTTGTTTATGAAGAGGCTGTTAAACGATTTGAGGAAAAGCATCCTGACGTTGAAGTGAAAATGCTTCAAATTCCAAATGATGCTTATAAGCAAAAGTTATCTGTTGCTATGTCTGGAAATAAAGCACCAGATGTATTCCATAGTTGGGGCGGCGGATGGTTAAAGAACTTTGTTGATCAAGGAAAAGTATATGATATTACAGAAACGACTGATAAATCTCATTTCAATGAACTTGCTCTTAACAATGCGACATTTGATGGAAAGATTTATGGCTTGCCGTTAGGTTTATCATTGGATGTTGTTTTCTACAACAAAGAGATCTTCGAAAAATATGGATTAAAGGCACCAGAAACATATGAAGAATGGTTAAATGTCATTGATACGCTCAAAGAAAATGACGTTATTCCTATTGCTCTAGCTAATCAAACAAAGTGGCCAGGTGCTTATCATTTTATGAATTTTGCAAGCAGAATTGCAGGGCCTGAATTATTTGAAAGTGCCTTCAATAGGGAAGGGAAAGGATTCGATGACCCAGCATATGTTGAGGCAGGGAAGTATATTCAAGAGCTAGTAAAAAGAGATGCATTCAATCCAGGTTTTAATGGTGTTCCTTATGATGAAGGTCAAGGTCGTCAGTTGCTGTATACTGGTCAAGCAGCAATGATGGATATGACGATCTCATTCTTAAATAACGTAAGACAAGAAGCACCTGAATTTGAAGAAAAGTTAGATTTCTTCCTATATCCAACAGTTCCTGGAGGTAAAGGAGATCAAACACATGTAGGTGCAAATACTGGACCAGTATGGTCAGTAGCACAAAATAGTAAAAACCCTGAGTTAGCTGCTGAACTTGCTAATGAACTTGCGAGTACTGAAACGGCTCAAAATTATACAGATCGAACTGGTGCACTAACAGGTGTTAAAGACATTATTCCTAATGATGAATTTACAAAACGTTTTTATGATGTTATACAACAAGCAACTCACTTACAAATGCCTTATGACCAAACACTTCCACCTGAGTTAGCTGAATTACACAAAGATACGACTCAAGCGATCTTTGGTCTAGATATGACGCCTGAAGAGGCTGCAAAGAAAATGGAAGAGAAAGCGAAAGAGGTTTTAGAGTAATACAGTAGGAGGGGGTATTTCCCCCTCTTGTTGTAACAAAAGGAGTGACTGAAATGGATACACATGTAAAAGTTGCTGATCGTCAAGTGATGGTTAGACAGAAATCAGCTGCCAAGTATAAAAAATTAAGGAGTGCTCTAACAATTGGCGCTTTTGTTGCACCTGCGATTATTATTTATACTGTTTATGTTTTGTTCCCGATACTATCAACCTTAATGTACAGCTTTTATAAATGGGACGGCATGGGTGTAGGAGTATTTGTTGGATTACAGAATTATGTTGACCTTTTTAAAGACGCAATCTTTTGGAGAGCTCTCACAAACAATACATGGGTCGTATTAACTTCGGTATTTGCTCAAATTCCTTTAGGTTTAATCATGGCACTGATGCTATTTGCACCAATTAAAGGAATTAAATTCTTTGGTAGTGTTTATTTTTTTCCATTTCTTATGTCAACTGTAGCAATCGGTTTGTTATGGGTCTTAATGTTCGATCCAATCAATGGGATTATTAACAGTATTATTAATCTTTTTGGCTTTGAAAATGTTTCATGGCTCAGTGAAACAAATACCGCATTATTTGCAGTGTTATTAGTTATCGTTTGGCAATTCTCTCCGTTCTATATGATTCTTTTTAAAGCATC
>Ga0180217_1001758_pt1 | contig 22040 bp, 18 predicted proteins | sample eDN3rd37CBELigOP_FD_128521 | JGI IMG/M metagenome (GOLD analysis project Ga0180217, IMG submission 128521) | Enriched Organic Plus compost microbial communities from Emeryville, California, USA - eDNA 3rd pass 37_C BE-Lig OP (version 2) (version 2) ... | reverse complement strand
CCGCGATCGAATCGAGCGCCCGCTTGGCCGCATCGGCATCGAGCCTGGCCTCGCCGCCCAAGAAGCGGTCCGGGTTGAGGCGGCCGAGCACAAGATTTGCGTCGGTAACAGTCGGCTCGGTTCCGCCGCGCCCATAACAGGCCGGACCTGGCGTCGAGCCAGCACTCTGGGGACCGACCGAGAGGCGCCCCTGAGAATCCAACCGCGCGATTGATCCGCCGCCCGAGCCCACCTCCACGATATCGATCACGGGCGAGCGGATCGGAAACCCGTTCACGTAGCCGCCGGCATAATAGATGGACTCGACGGAAAAGCGCCCGTTCTCGACCAACGCGCATTTCGCTGTCGTGCCGCCCATGTCGAAGGCGATGACGTTCTTGAACCCCAGCGCCTCGGCATAGACGCCGGCGCCGATACAGCCGCCGATCGGCCCTGATTCAACCAGCCCGATCGGCTGCCGGCATGTGCGCTCGACGGATAACAAACCGCCGTTCGAACCCATCATGTAGAGCGTCCCGCCGAAGCCGCTCGTCTTCAGGTCGCGCTCCAGCCGCCGGATATAGGTGTTGACCTGGGGTCCGACATAAGCGTTCGCGGCGGCCGTGGACGTCCGCTCGAACTCGTACCATTCGCGCGTCAGCTCGGTACTGCAAGTCACATAGACGTCAGGCAACAGCTCGCGAAGCCGGCGAGCGGCCATCTCCTCATGAATCGGATTGGCGTAGGAATTCATGAAGAACACGGCGACGGCTTCGATGCCATTCTTCCGCAGATTTTCCGCCAGGCGCGGCAGCGCCCCTTCGTCCAGCGGCGTGATCACCTCACCGCTGAAATCGATCCGCTCGTCGATTTCGAAACGCATCTGCCGGGGAATGAGCGGTGGATCGCGACGATAATGCAGGTCGAACGGATCAGGCCGATTGCCGCGCGCGATCTCTAGAACGTCGCGGAAGCCACGGGTGGTCACGAGCGCCGCGCGGGCGCCTTTGCGCTGGATCAGCGCATTGATGACCAGCGTCGTGCCATGGTTGACGAAATTGACCCGGTCGGGATCGATGCTGGCCTTCCGAAAACAATCAAGAATGCCATCGACAAAATTGTCGTAGGTTGTCGGGGATTTCGTATAGGCAACCGTGTTGCCGGCGTAATCATAGGCCACGAGGTCGGTAAAGGTGCCGCCAATATCGACAGCCACGGTCACTGTCATTCTCGAACTCTCCACTCCCTAGCCGATCGGCCGCAGATCGGGATCACGGCCACATCATCGTGCTCTAGCCGGTTGGCCCGTCGGTGCTTTGGTAGGCCGCGCGCCAGTTTTCATCGGAACGAAATTGATCGTCCGTCCCGTCGTAATGCCACTCGGCTCTCGTCGGCCGGTCGAAAACAGGAACAAACCGATCCCGATAGCGGCTGCCGCAATAGTGCGCCGGCTTGAGCCGATCCCAGACGATGGAGCCGTGCGGCGTCACGCAATCCTCGTCGATGCTGACGGCTTCAACGGTGCCGCAGATCATCAGCCGATGAAGCCATTGGTGAGTCCAGGCGACGCTGCATTCAAAGTGGCTGCGGCATTCGGCAATGCGCGGGGCCTTGACCACGCGCGACGGCAGAGCCGTCAAACCGGCCTCCTGCAATTCGTCGATGCCCGCCTTGAACGGCAGGCCGCAAACCAGGACCTTATCGAGAATGTCGCGTTCGAACGGCACGATATTGACCACGAACTGGCCGGTTTCCAGAACGTTCGCTGCCGTGTCTTTGCTGGCACCTGCCGTAAAGGCAATGCAGACGGGATCGTGGCAAACGCGAACGCACGTGCCGAACGAGGCCGCGTTGATGCGGCCCGATGCGTCAACGGTCGTGATGAGGACCAAGCATGAACTTGGGGCAAAGATATTGTCCCACCATTCCGGCCTGACATCTATCTTTGGGACTGCAAGCCCTACCATGGCCGCGACATCCTCCCTGACCGCATCAGCGCTGCCGCCCCTTTCAGTGGCGACGCTACCGTTCTTGTCATGATTGGTTCACGCCATGGACGCGCGTTCAATACGTCTTTTTGAACTTGACTGTTTCCATCCGTTCAACAATCGTTGGCCATGAACATCCTTCAGTTGATGACCACTTACGTTCATGTCGTCCGGTGCGGCAGCTTCAGCCGGGCGGCGGATCAATTGAACGTGACGACATCGATGGTGAGCAAGCAGATTTCAACGCTGGAGGATCATCTCGGCTCGCAGCTTCTCAATCGCACCACACGGCGTCTTGGACTGACCAATACAGGTGAAAGCTATTATCATTCCTGCATTCGGATTCTTGAAGATGTATCGCGAGCCGAACAAAGCGTCAGCGGCACTCAGAGGGCACCGCATGGAACGCTGAAGGTGCGCGTCCCGCACACCGTGGCGGCACTCCACATCAGCAGCATCATCTCCGAATTCACCCGGAAATATCCGAGCATTTCGATAACGATCATGATCGATCAGCACTCCTCGCCATCGATCGACATCATCGCCCGGAATTTCGATATTGTTCTGATGTTCGGACCAATCAATTCGTCCACGCTCATCATCCGCGAACTCGCGACCGTCATATGGGCGCCCTACGCATCGGCCAACTATCTCGCCAAGCATGGCGTGCCGCGACAGCCCGACGATCTGCGCCATCACAATTGCCTCAGCCACCTGGCGGTGTCGCCCGACCGCAAATGGGAATTGCGGGGGAAGCGGACGGCCACAACGGTGAAGGTTTCCGGCTCTCTGAGCGTCAACAGCGTCATGGTGCTTCGCGAAGCCGTGCAGAATGATGTTGGCATTGCCATGCTGCCGAGCTTTTCCATCACCCGCGAGGAGATCGGACGATCGCTGGTTCGGGTGCTGCCCGGTTACGTCGGCCCGGAACGAAACCTTCAGCTTGCCTTCGTCCGCGACCGCATGCCCCCGCGACGCACCTCGCTGTTCATCGACTTCCTGGTGGAACGCTTCGGTGTTTCTCCCTGGGAATCGCTGATTTGACAGAGCCGCCTGCCGGCCCCCACGGAAGGATCGGCTCGATCATCAATTGACCGCCGTTGCCGCGTGTGATGTCTCTAGCCTCATGCGCGATTCAGGATTGCGGAGTGCGCGGTTCAATTTCACGATCAGAGCCCTCGCGCCCGCGGACCATCAGGGAGGATCCCAATGAGACTGTGCCGTTACGATGATGACCGTCTTGGTGTTGTTGTTGGCGACAAGGTGCACGACGTCACCGATGCCCAGACCGAGATTCGCGCCGCTGCGCCCTATGCCGGCTGGGCCGATGCCGTGATCGCGGCGCTGCCGCAATGGCGCTCACGCCTTGAGGACATGGCGGGCCGAACGCTGGGCAAGCCGGTGTCATCGGTCAAGCTTCTCTCTCCCGTCGCGCGCCCGTCCAAACTGGTCGCCGCGCCTGTCAATTATAAGAAGCACATCGAGGAGATGAAGCGGCGCACCGATGTGGTCGTTAACAATACGGCCAGCATTGGCGATGCAGGCATGTTTCTGAAGGCCAACTCGTCTCTGATCGGCCCATCAGCGACCATCCCCGTTCGCTTTCCGGAGCGGACGACGGAGCATGAGGCCGAAATCGTTCTGATCATCGGGAAACAGGGCAGCGATATCACGCGCGCCGCCGCCCTCGATCACATCGCGGGCTATTGCGTGGGATTGGATATGACCGTTCGCGGAAGCGAGGACCGCAGCTTCCGGAAATCGATGGACGGCTATTCTGTCGTGGGTCCATGGCTGGTGACGCCGGACGAGATCGGCGATCCCGATCAGCTTCCGATCCGGCTTGAGGTCAACGGCGTGGAAAAGCAGAACAGCAATACGCGGGACCTGATTTTCGATATTCGTCAGCTCATCGTTTTTGCTTCGTCGTTCTACACCCTCTATCCGGGCGACGTGCTTTTCACCGGCACCCCCGAGGGGGTCGGCCGGATCAAGGCCGGCGATGTCATCCGCGTGATGTCCGACCCGATCGGCGAAATGTCCGTGAACGTCGGCGCGCATACAGCGGAAGGATAAACAATCCAAAGTCAAAACCTTCTAAGTCACTGATTTATAACGATTTTATGAGCCTCCGCGAAAGGCCAGCGGAGACCCTCCAACAGCAATCCGGCGGCGGGGGACGTTGAAGCGTCCCAACCGGCGGGGACACGCATGCCCGCAACAAGCACGTCATCCCGTTTATGTCGCTGGCCACGCGACCATCACCGTCCCTTCGCGTCTCACGACACGCGCGTCGGTACAGGAATATGTTGACGTCCGACGACGGCAGACCGACGATATTGTCGGGTCGAAGACAGCGACCATGACGAGCCGAACGATCCCGTTCGCGATCCAAGGCCGATAATATATCTCGTCCGACGGACGAAGACGGGGGAACGTCGATGACAACTGTCGAACAGTTGAAGCTGGGGCTTGAATCCGAATATTCTGATCTTCTCACGCCGTCCTATCCACGGTTCTCCGACATTGAAATCGAACGGCGCTCGCAGGCCCTCGATCGCATGATGGCGGAGGAAGACCTGTCGGCATTGATCGTTGCTGAGAGCATGTTCGCTGGCTCCGCAACCGGCTGGATCACCGGGTGGCCTGTTACGGCTGAGGCGGTCACGCTGATCAGGCCGAACACACGACGCAGGATGTTCATCCAATTCTACAATCACCTCCCGCTGGCCCAGCAGATCGCGCATGGCGTCGTGGTCGAATGGGGGGAAGCCGGATCGCTACAGCGTGCCATCGATGCGATCGAGGCGTCGCATTCCGGCAAGCGTCGCATCGGCCTGATCGGCCGCATCACGGCCGGCCAGGCCGCCACGCTTGCGGAACGGTTTGATGTCATCGACATGAACGGCGCATACGTTCGCGCACGGCTCATCAAATCCGATGAGGAAATTCGCTGGCTCGGTCTTGGTGCCGCGCTCACGGACCTGCCGATGGCCGCTCTCGCCGAACAGGCGCGGCCCGGTGTCAGCGAACGCGAATTGCACGGACATATTCAGGCTTCGTACCTGTCTTACGGTGCGCGGAATGTCATTCACTTCCTTCACAGCACATCCATGGATGCACCCGATACGGCGGTGCCGCGCCAGTTTGCCTCGGCCCGGAAGCTGACCGAAGGCGACGTGCTATCGGCGGAGCTGAGCGTGGACTATTGGGGATACAGCGGCCAGGTGCTGCGCACCTTCTTCATCGGCCGGGAGCCGAATGCGCTCTATCGCGAGCTGCATGCCGCTGCCGAGGAGGTGCTGGACGCCGTTCTGGCGGCCGTTCAGCCCGGTGCGCACGCGCGGGACTTGGTCGATGCATCGCACCGGATCGAGGATTCGGGATTCACGATCATCGACGATCTGGTCCATGGATACGGCGGCGGCTATCTGCCGCCAGTGCTCGGCTCGCACAGCCGGCCGGCGGCCGGAGGCATTCCCGACGTGACATTGAAGGCCAACATGGCCTTGGTGGTGCAACCCAACGTGGTCACCCGTGACGGCAAGGCCGGTGTCCAGACCGGACATCTGGTTGTGGTGACAGACAGCGGCGCGAAGGTCTTGCAACGCTTTCCCCGCGGCTATCAGGTTGTTGGATAGAAACCTCAAGGTGGCGCAATCGCTCGCGCCACCTGAAGCGGGTCACCGCCTCATGGAAACGCCAGAGTCGGCCGCTATTGCGGCTTGATTCCAGCGGTCTTGATGACCTTGCCCCACTTTTCGACCTCACCGGCGATGAATTTGCGGAAGTCATCCGTTGACCCCGGACGGACCAGCGTCCCCAGATCCGCCAATCGCGCTTGAATCTTCGGATCAGCCAAGCCGGCATTGATCTCCTTGTTCAGAAGCTCGACGATATCCCGTGGCGTTCCTTTGGGCGCGGCGATTCCATACCACCCGCTGGCCTCGAATCCTGGCAAAAACTCCGCCATCGCCGGCACATCCGGCAAAACATCAAGCCGCTTTTCGGTGCTGACCGCGAGCGCCCGCATCTTTCGGGATTTGAAATGCGGCAGCGACGTCGGAACGACACCGAACATCACCTGAACCCGTCCGCTCAACAGGTCGGGCCGGGCGGTCGGTTCTCCCCGGTATGGAACGTGAAGCATCTTCACGCCGGCCATGATCTGGAAAAGCTCGCCGCCGACGTGAAGCGGCGTCCCGTTGCCGCTCGACGCCATCGAAAGCTTGTTCGGGTTGGCCTTGGCGTATTTGATGAGCTCCGGAATCGTCTCCGCCGGCACGGATGGATGAACCTCCATGACAAGCGGGATGGGTCCGATCAAGGCCACCGGTTCCGCATCTTTCAGAAAATTGAAACGCAGATCCGTGAACAGTGACGGATTGATGGTGTTCGCCGACATGCAGAACAGCAGCGTATAGCCATCCGGCTCCGAACGGAGCGCGTGCTCGGTTCCGATATTGCCGCTGGCGCCCGGACGATTGTCCATGACGACCGGCTGGCCCAGCCGCTTCGACAGCCAGTCGGTTCCGATCACCCTCGCGACGACATCCGGCGCGCTGCCGCCGGCCACCTGAACGACCATGCGAATGGGTTTGGTCGGATAGGACTGCGCCCACCCACGACGTGAAATCGCGGGCAGAGCCAACGCCCCGGTCGCGAGGTTCAAGAACGCACGACGCTGGATTTTCACCGCTCTCTCCCTAGGTGACGGCAGGTCTTCACGCCCGCCGTTGACCAGCATGTTACAGTGCGATCCGATTCACCCGCAAGCGGCGCTTCCTCTGGCCACCCAGTCTGGCTTTGCCTAATGTCCCTCACACCACCGGAACAGCCGGGGCGCAGGGAGGAAAGTCATGGAGCGCATCCCACAGCCTATCATGGACAAACGCGGCGAGCCGCATGTGCGTCGCTTCAGCGAGCAACGCTGGGTGCTGGACAATCTCGTCCGGGCGAACGGCGTGGATTGGGATCAGCCGCGCTCGATCTACATCTCGAGTCCCTGCGGGCCCGAAGGTCTTGCTGACATTGCTGGTGTCCGTGAACGCGTCAAGCGCATGGACGATATCGCGCCGGCTTTCGAGGCGGTCGCTCGCCGCCGCGAGGCGAAGGCCCAGGCGGCCGAGGACGCCGGCAGCATGATCACGGCGAGGGACAATTACTTTATGGCCGCAGCCTATTGGGGCGCAGCCCAATGGCCTTACGATCAGAACGACGAGGCCAATGTCGCCTGCCACCTTCGCAAACGCGCCTGTTATACCAAGTATGCCGGCCTTGCGGACCGCAAGGTCGAGGCTGTCTGGATTCCATTCAAGGATACCGCACTGCCGGGCTGGCTTCACCTGCCCCCGAATTATACGGGCGGGAAGATTCCCATCGTCGTGTCCATCCCCGGCATGGACAGCTACAAGGAGATAGCCGTCTCGCTCTACGGCGATCGCTATCTCAACCGGGGCATGGCGGTGCTGGCAATCGACGGACCCGGTCAATACGAAGCGCCGATGCTCGGCATCTATTTCTCGATGGAGAATTGGGTCGAGACCGGAAAGGCCGTGTGCGACTGGCTCGCCAAGCGGCCTGAGATCGACACGGATAAAATCGTTCTGGCGGGCACCAGCTTCGGCACGTTCTTCGGAACCATTGCGACCGCCCACGAGCCGCGCATCTCGGCCTGCGCTGTCATGGCGGTCTGCCACGAACCCGGCTGTCACACGATTTTCGAGGAAGCCTCGCCGACGTTCAAGAAACGATTCATGTACATGTCCGGCATCACCGACGAAGCGGAGTTCGACCGCATGCGGCAGGGCATGACCTGGGAAGGCCACGCCGAGCGCATCAAGGTGCCTTACCTGTGCGTGGCGGGCGAGTTCGACGAACTGGCCCCGACAGAGAATTCCGTGCGACTGGTCAAGGCCCTGCAAGGGCCGAAGCAGATGGTCGTCTATCAGGATTCACGCCATTCGGTCGGCAATGTGCCGGCAGCAAACCTCGGCCCGTTCCCGCCGATCCTGGTCGCGGACTGGCTGGCGGCCCGCATCGCCGGCAAGCCCTTCGAGAATGAATATTGGTTCGTGCGGGCCAACGGCCAGATCGAGAAAAAGCCCCTCTGATCAGCGCACCGCGCAAAGACAGGCTCGCATCGGGGTTCAGTTGACCTCGATGACGGGATGAACGATCGCCAGATCGCGCGGCAGCCTCGCCTTGATATCGCCGGGCGTGACGGAGCGCCCGGCGGCCACCGACGCGACCAGAGAATAGCGCCCGGAGGCCACCTGCCAGAGATGAAGATCCGTCACCTTGCTGACGCCATCGGATTCGATGGCCCGCTCGATGGAATGGCGAATGTCGAGTGACGCCTCACGATCCAACAGCATCACGCTGGAATCGCGTGCGAGCCCATATGACCAGTGAAGAATAACGGCCGCGCCGACAACGGCAGCCAGGGAATCGAGCCATACGATCCCGATCATCGCGGCCGCCAACAGCGCCACGATCGCCAACACCGACGTCAGCGCATCGGTAATGACATGCAGATAGGCCGCTCGGACATTCAGGTCCTGTCCATGGCTATGCCTGTGACTGTGCCCGTGATGGTCGTGCGACGCGTCATCGCCGCGATGCGAGAGCAGCCAGGCACTGATGAGGTTCACGGCCAGGCCGATGAAGGCCACGATCAGGGCCTCCCGGGTCTGGATCGGCTGCGGCGAGACAAGCCGCTCGACCGCCTCGACAACCATGGCGATGGCGGCCAGCGCCAGAAGGATCGTGCTGCCGAACGCCGCGAGCGGCTCGACCTTTCCGGTTCCGAACGAAAAGCGTTCGTCCCCTGCGTAGCGTCGCGCAAACGTGTGTGCGAACCAGGCCACCCCGATGGCGGCCGCATGGGTTCCCATGTGAATGCCATCGGCCAGAAGCGCCACCGACCCGGTGAGCCAGCCGAAAGCGATCTCGGCGACCATCGTCACGAGCGTTAGAATGACCACCAGCAACATCCGGTTGCTGACGGATGCGGCGGGCGGCGGCTTGAGACGCTCGCGATCAGGACATGGAATCGCGTGGTGGGTCATCGCGTATCCTTCATGGAACCTTCAGAATCGCCTGATGGTCCGGCATATCCAGAGTGGATACTAGAACTTCGGATTGCAAAGTCCGCCTGAAGTACCGCGCCAGCATCCAGGCTGGCATGCTGCGCAAGGCGAAGTTCCGAAAGTGGAATCCGATGGTGCTCTGAGGAACGAACCAGCGCGCGATGTTGCGGCTGCGCTCCTGAAGCCGGCCGATCGGGCCGCGCATTCGCGCCTCGTAGGCCGACAAGGCGTCGTGAATGTGCCCGGTCCGGCCGATCTCCTCCGCCAGAACCGCTGCTCCGGTCATGGCCATCCCGGCCCCCTGCCCCGAGATCAATGTGATGCAATGAGCCGCATCGCCGGCGAGAACGATCCGCCCACGCGACCAGGTCGGCGCCTCCACCAACATCATATCGTCGATCAGTGGCGCGCGCTGCTCACGCTCACCCGCCGCGATGATATCGCCGACATTGCGATGATCGTCGCCGAACACCTCGCGCAGCTCATCGAACGCCGGCCGGCAAGGATCCCGCCGTTCGCCAGCCGTTGTCCAGACATGCAATGCCGCAAGGCGTCCCTCCGACAGCTTATAGAACTCGCTGATCCGACCCGGCGCCGCGTAGGACAAAAAGTCGGCATCCGGAAGCGTGCGTTCGGGCACGTCATAGGCGGAAAACCGGTAGCCTAGCGGCTTGAGCACCTCGGCATCGGGAGCAATCATCGCGCGCCGCATCGCGGACCCCACGCCGTCGGCCGCGATCACGAGGTCGGCTTCGAGGCCGGTGCCGTCAGAGAGCGTGATGCCCACCTTCTCGTCGCCCGGCCGCGTATCCGTGACCTCTGTGGACAGACGAAGATCGGAATGCTCCGTCACCATATCCGCCAGCGCCTTGACCAGCGACGTCCGGCGGAGAACGAGGTAGGGAAAATCCTTCAGGAACTCCCGGTGTCGCAACCGCAGGATCTTGCGGCCGCTCTTATCGAAATAGACGCTGTCGCCGCCTCGATGACGCTCTTGTTCGAGGCGCTCCAGCAAGCCCATCCGTCGCGCCACCTCGTGGCCCGGTCCGGACAGGCTCATCATATAGCCTCCCGTTCGAAGATTGGGCGCGCGTTCGACGATGACGGACCGCCAACCGACCCGGTTGAGCCACCATGCGACGGACAAGCCGGCAACACCCGCCCCGACAATCAAAGCTTGCGGCTTGGTCATGGAGAGACTTTCGATGATTGCGCCTTGCTGGCGCGGCTGACCAGCGAGGGGATCGCAAGGCACGCCATCAAGCCGAACACGGCGGCAAGGCCGAAGCAGATCGGATAGCCGAGACGCTGCGCGATGAAGCCGCTCGAGAATCCGGCAAGGCCGGCCACAAGCGCGTCGGCGCATTGGAACAGCGTGAAATCGACGCCGGCCTGTCGCTGCGACGAAAATCCCATCAGCAGCGCGTAGAGCGAGACAAAGCCGAAGGCCATGATGACCGATTTGGCAACGCTGACGCTCCCGAGAAGCCACAATGGCGCCGCGGCCGGAAGGCTGACGGCAAAGAGCGCCACCAGCGCGGTTGCTTGAAGGATCGCCGCAAGGACGACACAGAAGCGCGCGCCCCAGAGACGCACCGCCAGCCCGCCCAAGAAGGTCCCGACAAGCCCCGAGATGATGGCCCCGCCCCCTTTCAGGAAACCCAGATTGACGAGGTCGAATCCGCGATCGATCAGGAACGGCCCGTTCATGCTTTGCACAAGCCGCACGCCCAGTTCGAACACCACCGCGATCAGCAGCCCGAAGCGGACCTCCGGCCGCGCCAGCGCGTAGCGCAGCGAGGGCCTATGACGTTCGCGCCGGCTGTCGCCCAGCGCGGGCTCAGGCGTCATCAGGAATGGAAGCGTGAAGACCGCCAGCAGAGCGCACATCGCCACGCAGGCCGCGAACCACCCGTAGGTTCCCAGGATGACAAGGAACAGCCCGCCGCCGAGGACTATCCCGAGATAGCCGCCCCCCACCTGGGCGGTGTTGCCCCAGCCCCGATCCTTCACGGAAAGCTGCTGGATCGCATAACCATCGCAGGCGATGTCGGCTGTGGCCGCTGCGAAAGCGAGCATCGCGAGCAGAGCCAGAAGCAGCCAGGCGGACTGCGGCCCGGCGACTGCGATCGCCAGGATGCTTAAGCCGGCGGTGGCCTGGGAGGCGGCGACCACCTGCCTGGACCGGCGCGGCGCACCGAACGGGAGCCGGTATCGCTCCACGGCCGGCGCCCAAAGAAACTTGAGCGCCCAAGGCACGATCACCAGAGAGAACAGGCCGATCACCTCCAGGGAGGCCCCGCTTGCCCTCAATGCTGCGGGAATGCCCTGGAACGTCAGGCCGCCGATCAGGCTCTGAACGAGATAGATGCCGGTGATCGCAATCAGAATCCGGTGGAGCGGAAGACCACGATCGTCCGCTCCGGATTCCGCCGTTGGCGCGGCGCGCGTTTCGGATACCGAATCCGTCATCAGAAGGACGCGCGCAACGATGCACCGATCAACCGGCCCTGCCCGATATTGCTGAAGACACTCGGGCCGGAGCGATAGCTGTAGGTGCGGTAGATCTCATTGGTCAGGTTGGTCGCAAAGGCCTTCAGCATGACGCCCTTGCTCACCTCCGCCTCAAGTCCCAGGTCGAACGTCGTGTAGGCCGCTTGCCCCAGTGTGTTGGCCTCGTCGAAATAGGTCTTGCCGAAGTGATGCAGCGCGCCGGTCAAGGCGAGTTCGCCGGCCCACAAGGTTTGGGGAATGACCTGCCGGAACGACAAATGGAGCGTCGTGTCGGGAGCATAAGGCACCCGGTTTCCACCATAATCCACCCCCGTCATGGGATCGACGAATGTGTCGAACCGCGAGACACCGTAAGTCATCGCAGCCGTGAGCGTGAGCAGGTCCGTCGGACGCACCGTCGCCTCCAGCTCGACACCCGTGCTGCTGGCCTCGCCGACGTTGCGGATCACCAGATTGGGCACCGCGCCGACGTAGATCTGCTTGTCCTTCGAATCGATATGGTACACCGCGCCCGACAGGTCGAGCCGACCATCAAAGAACGAGGTGCGCGCTCCGACCTCGTAATTGGTGGCGGTTTCCGGCCGATAGGGAGCAGCGTCGGCGGGTGTCGAAACGGCATGGTTGAACCCGCCGGCCTTATAGCCACGCGACACCAGCGCATAGATGCGCGCCTCGTCGGTCAGTTGATAGCCGAGCGACACTTTCGGCGTGAAACCGTCGAAGCTGGCCGAATTGTCAAAGCCGAACGCTCCTCGATAGCGAATCTCGGATTCATCTCGCGACAGACGCGCCCCCAACGTGGCCGTCAGTCGATCGGTGATCGCATAGCTGAATTCGCCGAACGCAGCCATCGAGCGGCTGTCGACCTCGTTGCGCCGGAGCGGACCAGTCCGTTGAGAGCGGCTGAACGCCGCATCCTGATAGTAAACGCCGACAATCCCGGTGAGCGGTCCGCCGGCGTCATATGTCAGCCGCGCCTCCTGCGACCAGGATCGCACCGTCTCCGGATTCTGGCTTCCGAACAATGAGCGTTCGAGATCGACGTTCTGATACGAGGTGATGCTCGAAAACTTGAAAGCGCCCATGGCATAGTTCCATGAGAGCGCGCCGGACATCGTATCACGATCAAGGAACGGATAAGGCACTCCGACCGGATAGAGACGCTGATTGACCTGACTGTCGAGGACATAGATTTCCTCACGCGATTTCATCCGCTCGCGTGACACATAGGCCGTCATGTCGAACGGACCATCGAGCGGAGCATAGCGAATCTGTGCTCGGCCGCTCCATGTATTGACCGTATCGACCTTTTGGTCGGTCCGGGGATCGGTGATCTGCCCGCGATCGTCGAACCCGCGAATGGCGATATCCGCAAACCAGGCGTCCCGGTAGGCGCCCGTCGCATAGAGATGCCCGGAGGTGTTCTGCGTCGTCACGGTTACGCCGCCCGAGACGCTGTTATCGCGCGGCCGCCGCGTGATAATATTGAGAACGCCGCCATAGGCGTTGCGGCCATAGAGCGTTCCTTGCGGCCCGCGCAGAAACTCGACACGCTCCACGTTGACCAGCTCCTGCGTCAGAAACGCATCGGTTTGCGGAACGCCATCGACATAGACCTGAACTGTCGGATTGTAGAAGTCCGGCGATGACATTCCACGGACGGTGAAGTTCGAATAGGCGCGGTTGCCACGTTGGCGAATCACGAGCCCAGGAAAAACCTTTTCCAGATCGGCAACGTTCTTCACTTCAGCGCGCTGAAGGTCTTCCGCGGTCTGAACCGATGCCGCGCCATCGACACGGGACAGCGGTTGTTCGCGCTTGTTGACCGTAACCTGCAACTCTTCAAGTTCGATCGTCTGCGCGACCGCGGCCTCTGAGGAAATCAGCAGCGCCGATGTCAGCAAGGCGTATCTTATTGAGAATGTTTCCAAATTAGCCCCCGTCCCTTCCGCTGTCGTGGCTCGTTTGTTATTCTGCACATCATTGATCACGGCTAACGTTTTCGGGACGGGCGTTGACGGAATCCGAACGAAACCGGTCGGGATTGGAGTTGATTGGAGATAATCCAATGTCGGCATCGAGTGCCGTTCCTGATTCAAATGAGGATCCACTGGCAAAAGCGGTCTGGGCTCGAACGGTCGCCAAGCTCGACCACGCTTTCGGCTTAGCCGACGCGAAACGTCGCTATGACGATCTCGGCCAGATGTCGATCGGCAGCGCGGACTTTTGGGTTGAAAGCGATCATTCGATTTCGCTCAACGGTCCGGCCACATTTTCTCTATCGATGCTGTTGGATGGCCGCATCACCAGTTGTCTGGATGGAGGCAGCCCGCTCGTCATCGAGCCAGGATCGGCGGTGGTCTTCGCGAGCCAGACATCCGTTTCAGGCACGAACTGGCTAAGCGGACAGCAGCGCATCCGCCTGGTCGACATTCGATTCACGACGACGCTTCTCGAAGAGGCCGGCGGGGTTCCGCTCTCGCGTTTTGCGCGCGAACTCTTTGTCGACCGCAGCGTGCCGGAGAGCGGAACGATATTCATCGCATTCCCAGCCCACGCGAGGCTTCTGTCGGCCGCTGCCCAGATGATGGACTCGCGGTTCGATGATGAGCGCGTCAGGAGGCTCTTTCTCCAAGCCAAAGCGCTCGAGGCGCTTGCGCTGACCATTTCGATATTGGGCGGCAACGGGCTTGATCGGTGCCGGCTTGCCGCGACCGATCAGGACAAGCTCGCGCGGGCACGGGAGCTTCTTCATAACCGCTTCGAAGAGGATTGGACGATTCCCGTTCTCGCGAGGACCGTTGGCTTGAGCGAGCGAAAGCTCAAAGCCGGCTTCCGGTCCGCTGTCGGCCACTCGGTCCATGCCTACTTGAAGGACATCAGGCTGAGCGCGGCAGCCTCCATGCTGACAGAGGGACGCTCCGTGACCGACGTCGCGCTGAGCGTGGGATTCGACAATCTCAGCCACTTCAGCAAGATCTTCCGAGAGTTCCATGGAACCAATCCGAGCAGCTACGCGCGACAATCCCGCCGTTAGTTTAATCGTTGCAAGACGTATAAAGTCAGACGCGAACAAGCCGCACGCGTGATGCTCGGACCGGTGAGTGACCTCGGACTGGAGACTGACCAAGGTCTTCCTTCGGCGCCTTCACGCACGCGATGACACCGGGCGGTCAGCGTTCGGCGGCGTCCAGCCCCATCTGCCAGAAGTCGGCCTCAAGCCGTGACGCCTTGCCGAACAGCGCGGCAAGCTCGGTGAAGCGACACTCGGTCATCGCCCGCGCCGCGAGATCGTCGAGATGACGCCGTGCGTTGGTGGCAACGCCCTGATAGCCCTCGCCGGCATATTCGGCGATCCATTCACGATAGGGATGATCGCCGAGTGCATCGATTCCGTTCGGCGTCAGGTTGCGGCCGATCTCGGCATAGCCGATGACGCAAGGGGCGAGCGCGACATGCAGGTCGAGCAGGTCGCCGGCCGCGCCGCAGTCCAAAACGAAGCGTGTGTATGCGACAGTCGCCTGATGCTCCGGGGCAGCCTCGATGTCCTCCGGCGAAAGCCCCCATCGTCCGCAGAGCCGCACATGGAGGTCCATCTCGTCGAGGATCGCGGCGAGACCGGCCTGCGCCGCCTTCATGTCGGCCAGCGTGCGGCTCTTGTAGGTGGCGAGCGCATAGGCGCGGGCGAACTGGATCAAGAACAGATAGTCTTGAACGAGATAGGTGCGGAACGCTTCCTGCGGCAGCGTGCCCGCACCCATCCGGCGCACGAAATCGTGGTCGACGTAGCTCCGCCAGTCGGCGGCAGCCGCGGCCTTCAGCCGTTCGAAGACGTCCATCGGTCAGCCCTCGCCCTGATAGGCCGCATCGAAGAAGGCCCGTTCGAGCGCGACGGCGCGCAGGAAGAAGTCGCGACTCGTTGCCTCCTCCGCCGGTCCGACACGATCCAGCTCCACGCGCAGGAATGAGACGAACTCCCGGAAGTCGGGATTGTCGTGCAGCGTGATCCATTCGGCGTGGACGAAGTTTGACGGAAGCGGCTTCGGCGCCTTCATCGCCCAGTCGAGATAGAGCCATTCCGCGACATTGAGCACGGAGAGCGCTGCCGCATAGGAGCGGGTCGCCGCCGCCTCGAGCATGATCGCCTTGAAACCTTTGGTCGGCTCCGTGTCCGGCGTCTCGACGCGCTCTTTCTCGGAGACACCGAGCGCCTCGAAGGCGCGCAGGAAGTAGGTGTTCTCCTCACCCGAGACCATGCCGACGAAGCGGCCGAAGCGCAGCCGTGCCTCGAAGCGGTCGGCGGTGGCGATGGCCGCGCCGAGCAAGGTCAGGAAACTGTCGAGGAAGCGGTGATCCTGGATCAAGTAGCCCGCCATCACCCTGTCAGGGATCGTTCCCACGAACAGCTCGCAGACGAAGCGATGCTCCACGGCTCGCGACCAGGTCGGCTCGCTCGCGCGACGAAGGGTTTCGGTGAAGCGCTCGGTCATCGGTGTGATCCCTGGTTTCGTCTGGCGATTTCGGTCGGGGCGGCCTCGGATTCGGAGAGCGCCAGCGCATGGGCCTGCCGGGCGACCTCGGCCACGCCGAAGCTCATGGCAAGATCGGCATTCTCGAGTCCGGCAAGGTCGAACCAGCGCGCGTCCAGCGCATCGTCGCCGGCCTGCGGCTCGCCCGAAAGCCAGCGGCAGAGCACGGCGATCAGGATGAAGTGGCGCCGTACATGGCCGTGCTCGTCGCGTTCGAAAGCATCGACGGCGGTGAAGACATGGCGTGCCTCACCGTGAATCGCGGTCTCTTCATGAAGCTCACGGACAGCCGCGGCCTCCACGGTCTCGCCGACGTCGATCTTCCCGCCGGGAAAGCCCCAGAGGCCGGCATCCGGCGGATTGGCCCGGCGGACCAGAAGGACCTGGCCATCGCGGATGACGGCCGCGATGGTCGCCGCGATCGGGCGAGGCTCGGGACCGGATGCAGCAGACATGAGACGGCCTCCCGCAAGGCTGGCGCAAGAATGACAGGTCGGAAGATCCCCCATCCCTTCGCCGGCATGATCCGGATCGGGTTCGAAGGGTGACCGCGCGCGCGGAATCTCAGCCCTATCGGGCTCCCCTTGGTGGCGAAAGTTGTACGGGAGCCGGCAACCTTTGTCACGGCTCACAGCCCGAGGCCGCGCTGTCTGCCGAAATTCCAATCTATACCGCCGTCGACACCGGCGACGCAGGAGATATGGTTCTCGACAGATGTCCGCGGCACGCGCTTCTGGTCCCTGGTTCATCAAATGAGAAACTCATTCCAGAAGGAAAGCACTCGCTGCCCTCCAATGACCTTGGACATCGCGCCCTTTCCGAATTCCATCCCGGGCGGGATACCGAATCCGTCACCGCGGCGATGTGAAGAAGAGGACGAATAGGCGAGATAATCCTGCTTTGGCGCTTCCCCTGATGCTCCCGATAGCGCAGGAGGAGTGCAGAAGCCCTATCGAATTTCATTCGATCTGGCGCGGTGGATGGTCCGTGAATGGAATGCTAGCCTGATGATCGTCATTCGGCGGCATACAATCGGAGAGGTGCCATGATGCAACTCGGCAAGAAACTTCAACACCTCCTCCACGGTGGCTCGGCCTTGGACTGCTTCCGTCCCACCATGACGCGGGCATCGCGTCGTCCGGATGCGCTTACGCGAAGGAGTGTCCTCGCCGGTGCAGGCGCAGCAGCCGCCGTCGGGACGATGCCAGAGGTTTCCTTTGCCCAGACGTCAGGACCGGTCTCCAAAACTCTCTTCAGGCAGGTCAGGCTGTTCGACGGCACGTCCGGTGCGCTCAGGACGGGCATTCAGGTCCTCGTCGAGGGCAACAGGATCGCGTCGATCGATACCGCGAACAGCGCTCCGCCGTCCGATGCGACCGTCATCGACTGCGGCGACCGCGTTCTCATGCCCGGCCTGATCGACGCTCACTGGCACGCGATGTTGATACGGGCCAACCCTGCGCAGGCGATCCATGGAGACATCGGCTACAACAACCTCGTGGCTGCCGACGAAGCGCATGATACGCTGATGCGCGGCTTCACAAGCGTTCGTGACATCGGTGGTTCGGTATTCGGCCTCAAGCAGGCCATAGACGAAGGCATCATCAACGGCCCGCGCATCTATCCTTCCGGCGCGATGATCACCGTGACCAGCGGGCATGGGGATTTCCGCCAATTGTCCGACCTGCCGCGGACGATCGGCGGCAGGCTCACCCGCATGGAGCTGATCGGCGGCACCATGGTTGCCGACAGCCCGGACGAGGTGCGCGTGCGCGTCCGGGAGCAGCTTATGCTCGGCGCCTCCCAGATCAAGCTGACCGCAGGCGGCGGCGTGTCATCGCCTTTCAGTCCGGTCGACGTGTCGACCTTCATCGACGCAGAGCTTCGCGCGGCCGTCGAAGCCGCCGAGAATTGGGGCACTTATGTCGCCGCACACGCTTTCACTTCGGCGGCGATCCGACGGTCCATCGCGGCCGGCGTGAAGTGCATCGAACACGGATTTATGATGGACGAAGAAACCGCCAAGCTGATCGCCGATGAGGGCGTCTGGCTGAGCCTGCAACCGCTTCCCGAGGAGCTGCGGCAAGGCTTTCCGGTCGGCTCAGTCCAACGGGAAGGAGCCGATCGCGTATGGCCCGGCATCAGCAGGACATACGAACTGGCAAGGAAGCACAAGATCAAGACGGCGTGGGGCACCGACGTCCTGTTCTCCCGCGCGCTGGCGCAGCGCCATGGGGCAATTCTGGCTTCGCTCGTCCGCTGGTACACGCCCGCCGAAGCGCTCATCATGGCGACAGGGATCAACGCCGAGCTGCTGGCACTGTCCGGTGAGCGCAATCCCTATCCTGGAAAGCTCGGGATCGTGGAGCAGGGCGCGTTTGCAGACCTGCTGCTCGTCGATGGAAATCCGCTGGAAACCATCGACCTCATCGCGGATCCGGAAGAAAATTTCGTGGTGATCATGAAGGACGGCAGGATCTTCAAGAATATCCTGTGATCTCGTAGCGGCGGCATGGCCGAAATCGGCAGCGAGGTCTCGCATCCTCGGATTCGACGGCGAGGGATACAGCGCGGGTTTGACCTCAATCGCTAAGCGGAGCCTGCCCAGCGTTTGACGCTCAGGCCAGCGAACGAGCTCACATCCTCGCGCTGAAAGCGGTCCGCCATTGTAACGATCACGGCATGGTTCAAACTGGGATCAGAGCCGCCCCTCGCTGCTTTCGAGAATCGGTTGCCGCCAGTTCGCGAGCCAGCATGAGAAAGGCTTTGACTCCTGCCGACAGATTGCGGCGGCCGGGATAGTAGAGACAAAGCCCTTCGAACGGTGGCGTCCAGTCCTCCAGCACCCGAACAAGCCGTCGCGCCTCTATATCGGCAAGAATGTCCCGTTCCATGAAGCATCCGATACCGACACCCTCCATCACCGCCGCGCGTGCGAGGCTTGCTTCGTCGAGGATTATGGGACCGCCTGCGTCGATCTGGACGGCCTCTCCGTCCTTCTCGAAACGCCACCGAAGAAGCGCCCCATCTGGCAGACGCACACGAATGCATCGGTGGTCGAGAAGGTCCGGAGGAGCACGGGGCGGCTCATGGTCCTGGAAATATCCCGGCGACCCTACAATGGCGTATCGCTGAGAGCCGCCAAGCGATACCGTGATCATATCGCTGGGAACCAGGCTCGCGACGCGCACGCCCAGATCGAAACCGCCCGCGACGATATCAACCAATCGACCTTCGGTCACGAGATCGACGTTCATGTCCGGGTAACGGCGAAGAAACTCCAACACAAGCGGCGAGATGATTTCGCGCGCGGCAAATGGCGCGGCATTGATCCGTATCGTTCCCGAAGGCGTATCGCGCTGCGAACGCACCGCGTCCAATGCACCGTGAATGTCCTGAAGCGCCGGACCGACCCTCTCCACGAAGAGTTGCCCTGCCTCGGTCAACGACACACTGCGCGTTGTACGATTGAAGAGGCGGACGCCAAGGCTCGCTTCAAGCTTGCCGATGGCATGGCTGAGCGCGGTGGTGGAGACCCCAAGGTCGATTGCTGCGGCACGAAAGGTCCCTCTTCGGGCGATCATGATGACAGCTTCGAGATCGCTCAGGCCGGCGCGTTCCATTGTCCCGATCCATTCAATTCGTCATCCCGAATAGTCCCGCTTATGGGAACAATAGTCGAGCGCTATCTGACGGATTGGAACACGCCAACCAGGACGCAGAGCGATGGATATGCCCGATATTGTGAGAGCCTACTTCGACGCCGACAGACACAACGACACAGACGCCTTGGCTGCGGCGTTTTCCGCTGACGCCGTGGTTGATGATGAAGGCGCCCGCCATGAGGGCGTCCGCGCAATCCGCAGCTGGTGGATGGCAGCCAAGGACAAGTATCACCACGTCGCCGAACCCATCGAGACGACAGGAGCGAGCGATCAGGTTTCTGTCCGGGCAGAGCTCAGCGGAGAATTCCCGAACAGCCCAGCGACGCTCGATTTCTCCTTCACGCTCAAAGACGGCAAAATCATTGCGCTGGAGATTAGGTGATGATGGAGTTTTTGACGCTAAAGGGACAGCGCGCGCTCATCACCGCAGGAACGAAAGGCACTGGCGCGGCAACTGTCGATCTGTTTGGTGAGCTTGGAGCGCAGGTTCTCACCACCGCCCGCTCGCGTGTCGAGACCGTGCCTGAAGAACTCTTCGTTGCTGCCGATCTCACCACCAAAGAGGGCTGCGAAACCGTCGCTCAGGCCACGCGCCAGCGTCTCGGTGGGGTGGACATCATCGTGCACATGCTCGGCGGCTCCTCGGCGCCGGCCGGCGGATTTGCGGCACTGACCGACGTCCATTGGCACGAAGAACTGTATCTGAACCTGTTTTCTGCCGTCCGGCTGGACCGTCAGCTTGTCCCGGACATGGTCAACCGGGGAAGCGGCGTCATCATCCATGTATCGTCGATCCAGCGGAAATTGCCGCTGCCAGAATCGACGACCGCCTATGCGGCGGCGAAGGCGGCGCTTTCAGCCTACAGCAAGGCATTGTCGAAAGAGGTGTCTGCCAAGGGCGTGCGCGTGCTGCGTATCGCACCGGGTTGGATCGAAACGGAAGCAGCGGTGCGCCATGCCGAGCGTCTGGCGCAGGAGGCCGGCACCGACTACGAGGGCGGCAAGAGGATCATCATGGCCGCGCTGGGCGGCATTCCGATCGGGCGTCCGGCAAAGCCAGCGGAGGTCGCCAGCCTCATTGCATTCGTCGCCTCGAACCGAGCGGCTGCGATAACAGGAACAGAATATGTCATCGACGGCGGCACCGTTCCGACGGTCTGATTGGGCATGCTCCGACATGACATCGGTTCCGAGGGCTTCCCCCCTGCAACTGCGGCGCCCAAATCGCTTTGGGTAAGGCATACTGTCATCGATGGTCGGGCAGAACTCCGCGGCATCATCGTCAGTGCTGACACAGGAGCCGGCGGCGGTCTCCGGCGACGTCTTTCTTCCCATCACCGACGAGCCGAGCGGGGTCCCTTCCCAGCCATCGGAGCGCCCTCCAATCAAAGCCAGATGCCTCGCGACCTGCTTGGCCCACTTGCACGACGCACTCAGAGGCAAGACCGTCATCATGGTCGGCGGGACAGGACGGTGCGGCGCGCGCTTAAACACCAGAAACCCCGCATTCTACCGGGTTTGAGACGTCTTGGGTGATTGAGTTGCGATGGAAGCGGTTGCGGGGACCGATCTGGTCAAAACCACTGACCGGGACGTCGGTCAGTGGGAAAGTTGGTTGCGGGGGTAGGATTTGAACCTACGACCTTCAGGTTATGAGCCTGACGAGCTACCGGGCTGCTCCACCCCGCGCCAATCGGTGACGCCAATTTGACGTCTATGTAACAGGCTGAGCGCGCGACGCAAGCATCTCGCTTGCATAACTGAGGATCGCCCCCCAGCCGCCTGGGGACGGTTGCCGCAGCAATTGCGCCTCCGGGTACCAGGGCGTGCAGTCGCCATCGAGTGTCCAGCGCCAATCGGGCTGGAACGGCAGCAGAACCCACAGCGGACGCCCGAGCGCGCCCGCCAGATGGGCGACAGCGGTGTCCACGGAAATGACAAGATCGACCAGCGACAAGACCGCGGCGGTCTGGACGAAATCCGTCAGATCGTCCCCGAGATGGAGAATCCGGCTTTCCGAAGCCAGCCGCTCGGCGTCTCCCGCCCGCAGATCGCGTTGCACACTGACGAAAGACACACCTGGAACCGACAAAAGCGTCTTGATCTGATCGAACGTCAGCGAGCGATTACGATCGTTGGCGTGGCTGGCTCTCCCGGACCATGCCAGCGCGACCCGCAGGCCAGCCAGCGACTCGAGTCGCGGGCGCCATGCATCGCGCGCCATCTCGTTCGCGCGAAGATAGGGGATAGGGGCCGGCACGGTCTCACGCTCGG